>Ga0247720_100024_pt1 | contig 82832 bp, 77 predicted proteins | sample MSEWel2015_12_15_FD_189078 | JGI IMG/M metagenome (GOLD analysis project Ga0247720, IMG submission 189078) | Subsurface sediment microbial communities from gas well in West Virginia, United States - MSEEL Well Study Marcellus 3H_2015_12_15 | ecosystem: Environmental > Terrestrial > Deep... | reverse complement strand
TATTCAAAGACAGTAAATGGTATACGTGGCACAACATTTTTTGATATTCCCAATATACATCCTTGATTTTACTGGGTTTTCAAGAGTTGATGAAGCCTAAAACCCGCTTTTACTGTCAAAGTTGAGTTATAAACACACTAGATACAAAAATATCATTAAGAATACAGGGAATATCCTCCATATTATTATTATTATTATTTTTCTTGTTTACTATAATTATTATATCTCTTTCTGGTTCTACTTATAAATTCATAGACAAATTAATTGATATACCTTTTAATTATAATAACTTTGAGAAAATATGGATTGGAATGACCCTAGTATTCTGGGCATTTCTTGGTTGGGAGAACCTTTCATTTACCACAGAAGAGTTTGAGAACATCAAGCGAGATTTTAAAAGAGTTGTTATGCTAAGCTTTATTATAATGATGTGTCTTTATCTTGGATTGAGTGCAGGTGTAATTACATGGCTGGATTCTTCAAGTTCTAGAACAATGAGTGCACCTTTGGCTGAAGTCATTTATGTAGCTCTTGGATACAGGTCGGGGATTGCTGTCGCAATCATAGCAGTTCTTATTATGTTAATCAATATCAACGCCTGGGTATGGGGACCCTCAAGATTAGTTTATGATGCAGGTAGAAAAAAAATTATTCCTGATAAATTGGCTAATCTTAATCGTCACCATTCACCGCATTATGCCCTTTATATACTATTTATTTTTTATACAATCTCATTATTATTAATTTATCTAATGGGCGATAAATTTATGTTAATTGCCATTAAACAAGTTAACTGTATTTTTTTACTTCTATACATATTATCCATAATGGGATATCTTAAAAGCTGTAATACTCTTTTTCATAAAACCGTCGGTTTGCTAGCTATGGGACTATTTATTTTATTTTTATTACAATTTGGCCTATATCTTATATTGCCGGTAATATTTTTCGTCCTTATTTTTATAAAAAACCATTTCCAAAAGAATATCTACAAAAAGCGAGTTAAACAAGGTTTTTGATGAGCAAACGAGCAGACCTTGCCAGGGCCTGGGAGTTGATGCGGCATTTAATTATCGTAAGGCATCAGGTGGGGAGACAATCTTGCCTAATTACTAACCCTGCAGGCGGGGGATAACGAATATCGGACCAGAGGAGTAACCGATTCCAGAACGTCTTTACCATAAACAAGAACTGGGTGCCCTGGCTAAAATTCGCCAGCGTTACCCCATCTGAAGTAGAGCGTTATCTAGCCCGGCTGATCCAGGCCAGCCGGGCTGTTGTTACGTCAAAGCAATTGACCTTCACACTTCTCCAGTTGTTCCACCCCCTGCCGGTCAACGCCGGCCAGCAGCTCCCTCACCCCGCCCCGGCCCGGGATGACCAGATCCGGCGCCAGGTCGGCCAGGGGCACCAGGACAAAGGCGCGCTCGTGCATGAGCGGGTGGGGAACCACGAGATCGGGTTCATCAATGACCTGCCCGTTGTAAAGGAGCAGGTCCAGGTCAATCACCCGGGGGCCCCAGCGCACACCCCGCACTCTCCCCAGGCGGTTCTCCACTTCCAGGCAGGCGGCCAGCAATTCCCGGGGGGAGAGGGTGGTTTCCACTTCCGCTACGGTATTGACAAACCAGTCCTGATCCGTATAGCCCACCGGTTCGGTGCGGTAAAAGGGGGCCACCCGCAAAATTTTAACCCCCGGCACCCGGCCCAGCAGTTCCAGGGCCGCCTTTAAATTGGCTTTTTTTCCCCCCATGTTCGATCCCAGGCCGATATAGGCTACAACTTCCATCTTAAGCCCTCCATATGGAACATGCCAATCTCGTAAGTTTATTTACCTTTTCCTGTTCACTGGAGAATCGTCATACGATAAAAACCAACTCAGTTAGTCAAGGGAACAGCGGCACCGGCCGCCGGACGGATAGGAATGACCAGGCAGCGCTATTTCCAGTCATGAGGTTGTAAGGGTGGATGCTCCAAAAAATAACCCCGCAGCCGCGGCCGGCGGGTGAGTGACCGGAAAAACTAAACATGTGGATATTTCCCCTCAGCGCCGGCGGTGGATCTCCACGCCCATGTATGCAAAATGACCGGGTACCGGGGCGCCGGGTTTCTTTACCCGGACCAGCACCTCGCTTACCGGAAATTGTTCCAGGATGGCACCGGCCACCTTCTCCGCCACCGCCTCAATCAAACGGCAGGGGGCCCCGGTAACCACTTCCTCCACCAGCCGGAAAACCCGGGCATAATTCACCGTCTGTTCCGGATCGTCGGTCCTGCCGGCGGGAGCCAGGTCCAGGGACAATTCCACATCGATAATAAACCGCTGGCCCAGGTGCTGTTCCTGGGGTAAAACACCGTGAAAGGCGTAAAACTCCATGCCCTTTAAAATCAACCGATCCACTGGTTCTGCACCCCAAATCCGTATAATCCATGTCTTAAAAAGAATTAAAGGCGGCAATTACAAGCAGCCGCCAGCTTTATTCTTCCCCGCAGGCACAGCGCGCGGGCTTCCGGCGCACCATGGCGTCGGTCATACGGGCCACCCGCACCATTTCCTTTACATCGTGCACCCGCACGATGTCCACCCCGGCGGCAATGCCAATGGCCACCGTGGCCGCCGTACCCTCCATCCGCTGGTCCGCGGGCAGGTTCAAAGTTTTACCGATCATCGACTTCCGGGAAGTCCCCAGCAGCACCGGCAGCCCCAGGCAGGCCAGTTCGGAAAGCCGGCTCATAACCTCCAGGTTCTGCTCCACGGTTTTGCCGAAGCCAATTCCGGGGTCGATAATGATTTTTTCGAGATTAATCCCCGCCTCCAGGGCCAGGGCGATGCTCTCCCGGAAGAAGCGGATGATGTCCCCCATCAAATCCCTGTACTCCGTACCTTCCTGGTTGTGCATGAAGATGACAGGGGCATCATAGCGGGCCACCACCGCCGCCATCTCCGGGTCAGCCCGCAGGGACCACTGGTCGTTGATGATGTGGGCGCCAATTTCCAGGGCCTCCCGGGCCACTGCAGCCTTGGTGGTATCAACGGATATGGGTACGGGAATCTCCTGCACCAGCCTTTCCAGAACCGGTATCACCCGGCGCATTTCTTCTTCCACCGTTACCGGCGTGTACCCCGGCCGGGTGGATTCCCCGCCCAGGTCGATAATATCGGCCCCATCTTCCACCATGCGGTGGGCATGCTCCAGCGCCCGCCCCGGGTCATAGAACCTGCCGCCATCGGAAAAGGAATCGGGAGTTACGTTGAGGATGCCCATAACCAGGGTCCTTTCCCCCAGCACCAGTTCCCTTCCCCGGCAGTCCAGCCGCCTTACAGGACGGCCCTCCAGGTTCTGCAGGACGCGGCGTATTTCTTCCGCCAGGGCGGGAAGTCCGAAGGGCTGCATCTTGAGCTTGGCCAGCAGGGCATCAAACTGCTTCAGGGTGCCCATAAGCAGCACATCGGTTTTCTCCACCGCATGTTCCACCACCCCCCGGGCCACGGCCACCTCCCCGCCCCTGGCCAGCATCTCCTGCTTGAGTACATTGGCCTGGACGGGGGTCAGGCCGCTGATCTTCAAAACCCGGTGAACCGCCTTGGGGGCCATCAGCCGGCAACCAATCCTGTCCGCCCCCACCGCAGCTATTTCCTGCAGGGCCTGGGCGCGGTTCTTTACCTCGATATTCCATACCTGCACAGGCACACTAAATCACTCCTGGATACGCTCTTAGTCAATAAATCAATGTTTCCCGCAGCGTCTCCATCCGATCAGCCTTATAACACTTCTCGCGGGCAGCGCAAAGGGCACAGGGGCGGGCCAGGTCATCGGCCCGGCATAAAAGGCGCCCCAGCATCCCTCCCCAGGGCTCCCCCCGCCGGTGGGCGGCGATGGCCCGGGTAATTACCTCTATTTCACGGGGCAAAAACCCCGCCCGTTCCAGAATTGGCCCGGCCAGGCGGGCACCCGCCGCGGCATGGTCTTCCCCGGTGTCGTACTGCTGCCAGCGGGCGATATCGTGCAACAGCCCGGCAGCATAAACCACCTCTTTGGCCGCCTGGTGGCTGTCCAGGCGGTTTCTGCCAATAAACCCGGGGATAAGGTTGCCTTCTACCAGTAAAATATAGCTTATCCGGGCCACATCCAGCATGTGCTGGAAATCGTGCAGGCAAAAGGGCCTGTCCTTTTCCCGGGCCGCATTCTGCTCCAGGTAGTACCGGTAATAGCTGTCCCTGATAATCCGTCCCACCCGCTGCAAAGGACCCACCCCGTTTATTTACGAGACAAGCTACTCATTTTCGGCCATTTTATCCAGCTTCCTGCACTTTTCCCAGCGCTGGCAGCGGAACGGTGTTCCATCCTGGTTGATACGGTAAAATTCGGTACTTCCGCAATTGGGACAGGTCATCTCCAAACCCCGGGGACCCTGACCGCACGGCAGCTCCCACTGGTGGCCGCACTTTTCACAGAGAAAACGACGCATCACCAGCTGGAAGTTACCACCTTCCACCCGGATGGCCTTGCCGTTGACCAGCGCCTCGGCCACCTTGGCCCGGGCAGCGCTTAAAATGCGGTGATAGGTGGGGCGGGAAACTCCCATCCTCTCGGCGCAGGCCTCCTGCTCCAATCCCAGCAAATCCTTCAAACGTATGGCTTCCAGTTCTTCCACGGTGAGGCCCACTTCTTCCAGGTCCCGGAGAGGTACCCCCGCCGGCTTGAAGAAAGTCAGGCGGGGAATAAATTCTACCCTGCGACATTTCGGTGGTCTGGACATTGGCAACACTCCTAACTGCTGGTATTTTTCTTGCAATTACCAGTTGCTTTTGGAATTTATTTGGAGATTTTCCAGGCCCCCGCATGACAGCTAAAAAACGGCCATTGACATAATTATAGCGGCAACCTGAACAAGTGTCAATTTAATAACCAGATAATTCGCATTTTCCCGCCCCTGTTTTGAACAAAAAAGCACCCCGGGTAAACCGGAGTGCCCCTACGGAAGTTTCTTCCCTTAGAAGAGACCGATAACTTTGCCTGTATTTACATCCACGTCTATCCGCCGGAAAGCGGGGTCGGAGCTGGTACCGGGCATCAGGCTGATGGTACCGGTCATCGGGCAGAGGAACTTGGCCCCGGCAAAGATTAACACGTCGCGCACCGGCAGAACCCAGCCCTTGGGCACGCCCTTGAGGTTCGGGTCGTGGCTCAAGCTCAGGTGTGTCTTGACCATCATGGTGGCAAAGTCGCGGTAGGCGGGATTTTCTTCGATCATTTTGGCCTTGGCTTCCGCTTCCGGCGTCCAGACCACGCCGTCCGCTCCGTAGACTTCCCTGGCGATAACCTCCACCCTCTGCCGCAGCGGCATTTCCAGCGGGTAGAGGAACTTGAAGTCCACGGGGTCATTGCAGGCATCGATGACCGCATCGGCCAGCTCCAGAGCACCTTCGCCGCCCTTGAGCCAGTGCTCGGATACCGCGCAGCGGGCGCCGGCTTCTTCCACCAGGCGGCGGACCAGCTTGATCTCGTCGGGGGTATCGGTGTAGAAGGAGTTGATACAGACTACAGGATTGATGCCGGCCTTCTTGACAATGCCGATGTGGTGGATCAGGTTCTCGATACCTTTCTCCAGCAGGGCCAGGTTTTCCCTGGTGTACTCGTCGGGAAGCGGCCGGCCGGGCACAACCTTCGGTCCACCGCCGTGCATCTTCAGGGCACGGATGGTGGCCACAATCACGGAAACGTTGGGTACCAGGCCGCTCATGCGGCACTTGACGTTCCAGAATTTTTCAAAGCCGATGTCGGCACCAAAGCCGCTCTCGGTGATGTGATAGTCAAACATCTTCAGACCGATCCGGTCGGCAATGATGGAAGACTGGCCTATGGCGATATTGGCAAACGGACCGGCATGGACCAGCACGGGCTGGTATTCCACCGTGGAAATCAGGGTGGGGTTAATGGTGTTGCGCATGAAGGCGGTCATGGCACCGGCCACTTCCAGGTCACTGGTGGTAACCGGGTTGCCCTTCATATCGAAGGCCACGATGATCTTGCCAATGCGTTCCCGCAGATCCTTCAGGTCGTTGGCCACCGCCAGGATAGCCATAAGCTCGGAACTGACGGCAATCTGGAACTTGGACTGCATCATGTAGCCGTCCATCCGGCCGCCGATGCCGATGATGATGTTGCGCAGCGCCTGGGCGCAGAAGTCGATGGTCCAGCCCATTTCCACCCGGGTGGGGTCGATATTCAGCCGGCGGAGGTTCCGCTTGGCCAGCTCGGCGTCATCGTAGTTGCGCTCGTGCTGCATGCGGGAGGTCAGGGCTACCATGGCCAGGTTGTGGGCGTTCATGATGTCGTTGAGGTCCCCCGTCAGACCCAGGGAAAACTCGGTCATGGGGATGGCCAGGGCATTACCGCCACCGGCTGCCGTACCCTTAATATTGAAGGTGGGGCCGCCCGACGGCTGGCGGATGGCACAGCCCACGTTTTTGCCCCTCTTGCCCAGGCCTTCAACCAGGCCGATGGTGGTGGTAGTCTTACCTTCTCCCAGCGGGGTGGGAGTAATAGCCGTAACGTTGATGTACTTGCCGTTCGGCCTGTCCTTTAAGCGCTCAATGATCTTCATGAAGTCAAGCTTGCAGATCCTGCCGTAGGGAATGACCTCATCTTTCTCCAGGCCGAGTCTTTCGCGCCACTCTTCAGGAGTGGGCATATTCTTTTCCGCTTCTTCGGCAATCTGCCAGTCAGCCATCTTGGTGGCATCGTAAGGCATAAATTTTCTCTCCTTTCCGCTTGGTTGAAAATAATTAATTTAAATTTTATTTATAACCCTCTAACACTACCGCTGCCCCGAAATACTCTCCTTCCCCCCCTCTTCCTTATCTTAAAGTAAGCTACATAAAACGACATCCCGGCAGAAACCGGAATATCCATGGCTGGACTCAGGAGGTAGATTTCAACTTCGCTGCAGCCCGGGAAAGGAAACGCTCCCCGTCAACAATAAAGCGCTCATGGGTACCGCGGCCGATCAACTCCTGCTCATCGCGGGCTTCCACCTTGAACACAAGGCGCCTGCCGTCAATTTCCACCAGTTCTGAGGTGGCAACAACTTCCATTCCCACAGGAGTGGCGGCCAGGTGCTCCACATCCACCCGGATACCAACAGTGACCTGCCCCGGTTCCAGAAGCGGGTCCACCGAAGAAAGGGCCGCTTTTTCCATCAGGCCGATCATCGCGGGGGTGGCAAAAACCCTTGCTCCCCCACTGCCGTAAGCCAGGGCAGTATTATCTTCCGTGACCCGCGTAGAGGCTTCACCCCGCAGGCCAATTTTAAGTTCTCCCGCCAATCCATCTCACCCCTTGCTATTCTTTACAAGTTCGTCATTTTATCAGAGAATTCCTTCTTCAAATAATTTTTTTATTATGTTCATTAAAAATTCAGGTTTAAAAAAGAGTGGCCTGCTGCGCCACTCTCCTATTCATAAATCCAGCGGTCCACGTCTCTCTGGTAATCCACCAGTTCTTCCGGTGCAAAAAACAGGCCGATCTCCCGGGCAGCACTGGCCGGCGAATCGGAACCGTGAACCACGTTGCGGCCGATATCCATCCCGTAAGTGGCACGGATAGTTCCCGGAGCAGCCTTCAAGGGGTTGGTGGCCCCCATCATTTCCCGGACCGTCGTCACCGCATCCTTTCCCTCCAGAACCATGGCTACCACCGGTCCCGACGTTATGTAATCCACCAGTGAGCCGAAAAATGGCTTGTCCCTGTGTTCTCCATAATGCTTTTCAGCCAGCTCCCGCGGGATGCGCATCATTTTCAAGCCGACTATTTTCAACCCCTTCTTCTCAAAACAGGCAATAATGTTCCCCACCAGGTTTCGCTGAACCCCGTCGGGTTTAATCATCACAAAGGTCCGTTCCATACCACGACTCCTCCTGATAAGTATTGCGGATTGGTAAAACGTAAATATTCAACGAGCCCCGGCTGGAGGGGGCGCTGTCCCCGCTTACATCAGTTTTCGCTCCGGACAGCGCCGCATTGTTGCCATGACGGCTTCCCTGAATATTTACGTAAAACAGGCCCCGGCATCTAATTTTTGGCACTGTGCTCTTCTTCCCCGGCCTGTTTCATCAGAGCGGCAAATTCCTCCGCTTCCAGGGTTTCCTTTTCGAAAAGTGTTCTGGCCACCAGGTGCAGCGTGTCCATGTGCTTTTCCAGAAGCTCTTTGGCCCGGTTGTAACAGCTCTCAATCATGCGCCGGACCTCCTTGTCAATGGCTGCGGCTACCTCTTCGCCATAGTTCCGGTCCCGGGCCAGATCCCGTCCCAAAAAGACTGTCTCCTGCTTGCGCCCCAGGGTCATGGGGCCGATCTCTTCGCTCATGCCGTACTCCATGACCATGCGCCGGACTATCTCGGTGGCCCGCTCCAGGTCGTTCTGCGCACCGGTGCTGACTTCCTTCAAAACCAGGGCTTCAGCCACCCGGCCGGCCAGCAGCATGGTCACCTGGTCCAGGAGCATGGAACGGGTCATGTAATAGCGATCTTCCTTGGGCAGGAGCAGGGTGTAGCCCCCGGCCCTGCCCCGGGGAATAATGGAAACCTTGTGCACCGGATCGGTATTGGGAAGGAGATACCCCACCACGGCATGGCCGGCTTCGTGGTAGGAAACCAGCTTCTTTTCCTGCTCGCTGATAACTTTGGATTTTTTCTCCGGGCCGGCAATAACCCTTTCAATGGAATCCTCCAGCTCCTGCATGGAGATCTGGGTTTTATTGTTGCGGGCGGCCAGGAGAGCGGCTTCATTTACCAGGTTGGCCAGATCGGCACCGGTAAAGCCCGGTGTGCGCCGGGCCAGCACATCCAGGTCCACATCGGGAGCCAGGGGCTTGCCCCGCACATGCACCTTGAGAATTTCCTTGCGTCCCACCACATCGGGGATATCCACCACCACCTGCCGGTCAAACCGGCCGGGCCTCAACAGGGCGGGGTCCAGGATATCCGGGCGGTTGGTGGCGGCAATGATAATGATCCCCTCGTTGGGGCTGAAGCCATCCATTTCAACCAGCAGCTGGTTCAGGGTTTGCTCCCGCTCGTCATGACCGCCACCCAGGCCCGCACCCCGCTGCCGGCCCACGGCATCAATCTCGTCAATGAAGACAATGCAGGGAGCATTTTTCTTGGCCTGGTCGAAAAGGTCCCGCACCCGGGAGGCGCCGACGCCCACAAACATTTCCACAAAATCAGAGCCGCTAATGCTAAAAAAGGGTACCCCCGCTTCTCCGGCCACTGCCCGGGCCAGAAGGGTCTTACCGGTCCCGGGGGGGCCGTAGAGAAGCACCCCTTTGGGAATGCGGGCTCCCAGTTCGGCAAACTTTTTCGGGTTTTTCAGGAACTCCACTATTTCCTGCAATTCTTCCTTAACTTCATCGGCACCCGCCACATCGGCAAAGGTAACCCGCTTCTTATCATCGGTATGCAGGCGGGCCCGGCTCTTACCAAAGGACATCACCCGGTTGCCCCCACCCTGGGTTTGCTGCATCATGAAGAAGAACAGCAGGACGAAAATCAGGATGGGCAAAAGGCTGCTCAGAATGTTGGCCCACCAGCCCGGGGAAGGAGGCTCCTGAATTTTTACTTCCACGCCCTTTTCGAGCAAAATGGTAGCTATCTGAGCATCATTTTTTAACCCCGTAACCTGGAACCTGGTACCGTTTTTTGTTGTTCCGGTAATCAGGTTTGTATGCTCCCTGGACTGGATGGTTACTTCTTGAACCTGGCCCTGATTTACTGCCTGGATGAACCTGTTATAGTTCCACTCTTCCACTCCCGTAGTGGGCGGCTGGGTATATTTAATCAGGACTATAATAACCAGCACAATTAAAATATATATGCTTAAATTTTTCAGGACCTTGTTCAACAAATCCACTCCTCTCAGCAAAACCGCTCCATTTAACCATAAGCTTAATTTAACATATTTTCGACCCTGTTTCAATTTATCAGCCTTGCATATCCCCCTCCCGAATCCGCAGGTAAAGACATCTTCTGGTCTTCCCGGTAACCTTCCATGGTTCGCCAGGACGTACTCCCCCCACCCAGACAATTTCCCCTCCCGCCTCCACCAGGGGCAGGCGGTCCCGCTCTTCCCGGGGAATTCCCTGTTCAATGAGAAACTTTTTTAACTTCATCCGGGCAGGCATACCCAGAGGCTGAAAACGATCTCCTTCCCGGCGCCTGCGGACAACCAGCATGGCAGGTAAGGTATCATAATCCAGCAGGGCCTCCCGGGGGGAAAGAAGCCCGGGATCCGGAGCTTCTTCGAGGGTAACGAGCCTGGCTTCAATGGAGGTATTGATCTCCGGAATATAGGTTATGCCCGGAACTTCCAGGGGATAACTGTAATCGGGCACAGTAGAGATAACACCCCCTATCCACAGGCGCAAGAACCGGTCAAAACGGGACGCCTTAACCCCCCGGGGAAGTTCCACTATTTTACCCCCGGCGGGTTTATACAACAGGTCCAGCAAAGATTCCACCTGCAGATAGGTTAGATCCGTCCCTGTGCCGGTGAGCTGTCGCCAGGCCCGGCGCAAAACCCGGCGTACCAGGGCCGGAGGAGAAGACAACAAACCCTCTACCTCTAAAAGCAGATAGTTCTCCCTTCCCGCTTCAGATACCTGCTCATACAGAAGGGCGGCCTGGTCCTCCAGATAACCATCTTCTTCCCGGCAGATATGCCCCAGGTGCATAAGAGCCTCGACCAGCCGTGGGTTATATTCCGCCTCCAATTGGGGAATCAGTTGCAACCTGATCCGGTTACGGGTATATATGGTTTTTTTATTGGAAGCATCCTCCCGCACAGGCAGGGAATGTTCCCGGCAATATTTCTCAATTTCGTGACGGCGAACATCCAGCAGGGGGCGAATGTACTTTCCCCTGACAGGAGGAATGCCCTTTAAGCCGGCCAGACCAGTACCGCGTAAAAAATTAAAGAGAATGGTTTCCGCCTGATCATCGGCGTGATGGCCCAGGGCCACCCGGGAGGCACCGGTACGTCCCGCCACCTCCTCGAAAAAACGGTAACGCACCTGACGGGCCGCCTCTTGAGCTGAAAGGCCGGTGCGTTCCCGGTAAGCGGGCACATCAAATTCTTCCACATATGCCGGTAACCCCAGGCTTTCTGCCAGTTCTTCAACCAGCCGGGCATCGGCCCGGGCCTCTTCGCCACGAAACATGTGGTTTAGATGGGCTACGGCCAGGGAGATTTGCAGTTCGTCTTTCATTCTCCAGAGAAGGTGCAAAAGAGCCACCGAATCGGGGCCACCGGAAACCCCGACCAGTACCCTGTCTCCGGGGGAAATCATACCGAATTTATTAATGAACAAGCGAACAACCTGTTCCAGAGCCATCCCCGGCACTCCCATTTGTGCATCCGAAATACTACAATTCCACAAATAATATTTTTTTCCTTCCCGGTGGTAAAAAATGTACCGCGGTAGAAGCAAATTAAAAAAGGCCCTCTTCAAGAGAGCACAGCTTGTAGACAAAATATTTCTGGGATGTGCCCTGGTTTTAGTCGTCGCTCCCGGTCGTATCGCTGGCCGGGCCTTTAGGCCCCGGCTCCGGTCTTCGGCGGGTACCGGCCACATTCACACATCCTGTGTTCAGGTGGCCTCCGCGGACATCCTGTCCGCGGCACGTGGCCTGGCCCGGCGGCGCTCACTCCAGGTCGCTCCTCCTTTTAAACCAGGGCACATAAGAAGTTGGGCACACAGCCCGGGCCCTTTTCAGGAGGGCACTGCCTTTGCTACCCGGGCCACCAGCACGGTCATGTCGTCGTCGTTTTGCTTTTCGCCGCCCGCCCCGGTCTGGGCCAGTTTAAGCAGCAGCTCCGCCAGCTCCTGGGGACGGAAGTCGCTTATTTCCTGGAGCACGCCAAGGATCCAGTCTTCCCTGTCTCCCGAACCGCGGTAGGAATCGATAATACCATCGCTGACCATAACCAGCACATCTCCCTCCAGAAGGGTCCTGGCCACGGAAGCCACATCAATATCCCTGATAATGCCCACCGGCAGGGAGCTGGCCCGGATCATGCTCACCCGTTTGTTTCTAATCAGAAAAGTAGGGGGGGCACCAATTTTAACAAATTCGGCCTGTCCCTCAAAAAGATCGAGCATGGCCATATCCAGGGTGGCAAAAGTTTCCCCGGGAGAACGGAGAATCATTATGGAATTAACGGTTTTTATGGCCAGATTGCGGTCCAGCCCCACTTCCAGGAGCCTGCTCAAAAGAGATACGGCTGTACTGCTTTCCAGCGCTGCTTCCGCACCACTGCCCATGCCGTCGCTTAAAACCAGGGCGAACTTCCCCTCCCTTAAGGGAAGGAAAGCATAACTATCCCCCGACACAGAGCTTCCGTTTTTACCAACCCCGGCCACTCCCAGCTCCAGGGCAAACTTCAGCCCGCTGTACAGGCGAAAAGTACACCATTGTTCGGGCTTAAAAACAGGACACCGGGTAAAGGGTAAAGCCAGGGACTTTCCCGTCAACCGGGACAGCAGCTCCACCATTTCCCTGCATTCGTTCTGCCGGTCGCAGGTGCTCCGGGTAACCATGACCTCAACCTGATCCTCATCCTGCCGGTGAACCCTTACTTCGGTCACCGGGAACCCCGCCTGCTTGAGCTTTTGTTTCAGAAGATGTTCATTACCGGTCAGGGCCTGGACCTCAAATTCCAGCTCCGAGGAAAGGTTCTCTATAATCTGGGCCACGCCTTTCAACTGTTCGGAAACGATCTCCCTGCTTTCAGCCATCCTCTTCAACCAGTAACGGTTTAACTTATAGGTTTCATACAGGCAGGTAACGGTAATGGCCAGCTCCTTTGGCCGGGAACACCGGCGGCGGAGCTTTTCCGGCAGATCAGACCCGCTGACCTGGCCGTACATCTCCACCAGGGTGAACAGATCCAGCAGGCTCTGGTAGGTATGAAAAAATTCCCATTCCCAGCAGGTACGGTACAGGCCGCACCCCTGGCACACTTTATTAGCAATCTGATTAAACAGGGATTGCAGGGAAGGTTCCTCTTTTTCCCGGGGTGAAGGCGCAGGGTTCTGGTCAAAACTGCGAGAAAGTTCATCAAAGACCAGAGACCAGTTCCGCATGCGACCGGCAACCACGGCCTGCACCCGGTCCACAGCGGGTGCCGCGCCCTGTACTTTCATTACCAGGGGGAACAGTGATTTGCTCAAAGAACCGATGTACCGTCCCGGAATAAACAGGAACAGCAATACGGCCAGGGCAGCTTCCCCCATAACCGCCGTCAGATCTCCAAAATCTGTTACATAAACGGATAAAATAATATTGCTCAACAGAAAACCCAGAGCAACCCCGGGCTTGCCCAGGCCCCGGCACAGCCCGGCCAGCAAACCCGCAAAGGAATAACCGCCAATCATGGTGGGAACGGCAGTATAAACCAGCCCCGGTATAATGCCCACCACCGCGCCCACGGCAGCGCCCAGCCCCACCCCGCCCAGCAGAGCGGCCAGCAGGATGATCAGCTTGCTCAGCAGCCCTTTCAGGGTAAACATGGCCACCTGCAGGTCACCGGTGCCGGCCACCACGGCCACCAGCAGTACCATCAGGGAAAATAATTCCTCCCCCGTCAGGGAAGACAGGCCGGTAAGCTTGTCCAGGGAAGGGAGGCCGGCAAGAAAGACCAGGGTTAAAAGGGCGGCAAACCCGCCTTCAAAAAAGATGCTGATATACTGGTAGGGGGAGGGCCCGGTAAAGGCCAGCAGCCCTCCTTTTACAACCACGGTCAGGGAAAAAACGGCAGCCGCCACCACCAGCTGCGGTCTTTTAATGCTTCCGGGCACAGCCCGCACCAGCACCAGTGCCAGGATCACCGTGACCAGCGAACCGGCCAGGGCCAGACCGGAATTAACAGTGATCAGGCCCGCCCCGGCCCCCAGAAGGGCGGCCCAGCCGGCTTGAGGAAAGGTCCGGGCTGCTGCGGCCACGAAAGCAGCAGCACAGGGAACAATTTCCCCCAGGAAGACGGCCCGTGCCAGAAAAAAGCCGGCCACAAGTAAAATTAATGCTTCCCGGGTCAGGAACGCCACCGGTGCCGGCCTGAATTTAATTTTCCAGCGTTTTCTCTTTTCCACAACGCGTTTTTTCTTTTTTTCCTGGCCCGCCCGCTGGTAGGGATAGACGTTAATTTCTTCCGACACAAGTGCCACCCCTTACCTTTCCTTAACTGAAAATTATAGTACAGGGGGTGGGCATTTTTTGTCATCATTGGTAAATTACAACATTTTTTCTTTCGACACCAGTTGCGGCCTTAATGGCCAGACCGTGCATTATGTCCGTTTCGCTCACCTGCAGGCAGGAAATGTTTAATTCCCGCATTACCAGGCGAACAATGCGCAGACCCGCAGTAATAATATCAGCCCTTTCCGGCTGCAGGCCGGGCAGGCGGCGTCTTTCTTCCAGGGTACAGCGGGAGAGAACGTCCAGCAAATCTTCCACATCCTTGAAGGAAATCACGAAACCGTGTACCCTGTCCGGATCATAAACGGCCAGTTTCTGCACCATAGCTGCACAGGTGGTAACCGTTCCCCCCACCCCTACCAGGTGGCGGGGAGAATTTAGCCGGACCTGCTCCAGTACGGGGGAAAGCAGGCGGCAGATAGCGGCATCGTCATGCCCCCCTTCTGTCATACGCACCGCTCCCACGTTAACGCTGCGGCAGTAAAGCAGATCCCCCTGCGGCCAGATAAATTCGGTACTTCCACCGCCAACATCCATGACCACCAGGCCGCTTCTTTCCACGGCAAGACCGGCCACAACCCCCAGGTAACTGAGGTAGGCTTCCTCCTCCCCGGAAAGGACCGCTACCTCCAGGCCGGCCCGGCGGGCCTCCTCCAGGAACTCCTCACGGTTGCGGGCATCCCGCACGGCACTGGTAGCTGCCGCTATCACCCGTTCCACCCGCAGGGAATGGATGCGTTCCAGAAAATGCTTCAAAGTCCCGCATGTTCTCCTTATGGCCTCTTTTTTTAAATACCCGGATCCAATTCCCTCTCCCAGCCTGGTGGTTACCAGATCGAAATGAACCACCCGTTCCACTTTTTCCCTTTGCACATCGGCAACCAGCAAGCGGGTTGAATTGGTACCGATATCAATTACTGCTACACGCATCTACCCCAAACACCTTCCCCCGGATAAACTAAAAAAGCATTCCTTTTTCTGGAATGCCATTAACAAACCGTACTGCTCCTGAATATATCCCGCTCACTAGAAAAAACGCCGGCCCGAGCCCCGGCCCCCCCGCTTGGCGTCAAGGCTCCTGCGCAGGGACTGCTGCAACTCCTCGCTTTCTTTAAGGAAACGGCTCAGTTTTTCCTCAAAGGAGGGCTCAAACCGCCTGCGCCGGAATGGCCTCTCCCCCGGATCCCTGGCCTGTCTGATGGACAGTCCTATTTTTCCCCGGGCATCCACGGAAATAACCTTCACCGTTATCCGGTCGTTAACTTTTAAAAATTGATTGATATCCTTCACATATTCATCGGCCACTTCAGAAATGTGAACCAGACCCGTTTCACCACCGGGAAGCTGAACAAAGGCTCCGAAATTAGCAATCCCGGTTACCACACCTTCCAAAACATTACCCACTTCTACCGGCATGTTCCCGCGGCTTGGCCTCCCTCTGTTTAAACCCTGGTTAATTATATGCCCGGAAGACAAAATGTGTCAAGAAAGATTTAATTTTTCAATCCGGGCCGGTGCCCTTGAGGTGGGGCAGGCTCATTCCTCCGGTTTTACCGGCACAATACGTGCCTCACCCGGCTTTACCAGGCCCAGTCGTTCCCTGGCCACCTGTTCGATGTACTCGTCCGACTGGACCATCTTCAGCTGCTGTTTTAGCTCCGCGTTTTTCCTCTGCAAATCAGCCAGCTGATCCTGAAGCTGTTTCACATCCCGCTGCATGGCATCCAGACGGTGAAACTGGGAAAAAAATGAAAGCACGAGATAACAGAGCAAAACCGCTATCAGCAGGACGGGCAGACGTTTTTTATTAAAACGCAGGCGCCGCCGCCCGGTGGCCGGATGCGAACCCGTCGCCAGGGACTCACCTTTCTGAAAGTACAGCACCATTTTCCGGTACATCCCCTTTACCGAAATCGGCCGGTTGTGACCCGGATTAAATGGTAAATTACAAGGTCGGCTTTGAACAGTTATTTCTATATAGAAGTCAAAAATCCTTTCGGCCGGATAAAGTAATTACTTTAATAAATAAACCTGTTTTTAACCGGTCTCTGAAGCCCGATGATCGCAACGCATCATAATCTGGCGGTAACGGCTGGGGGGCATCCCCATGGAGCGGCTGAAAACACGACTGAAATAGTTGGGATCGGGATAACCCACCTGCCGGCCGATTTCACCCACAGGCAAATCCGTTTCGGCCAGTAACTTTTTGGCCTTCTCAATACGCAGGCGCAGCAGATATTCCGAAAAAGTACACCCCATCTGTTCTTTAAATGCCCTGCTGAAATAATCGGGGCTAAGGTAAATTATCCGGGAAATATCGGCAAGAGACACTTCCCTTTGATAATTTTCGTGAATATATTCCAGGGCTTTTTTAACTGCACTGTGCACCATGGCACCGGTCCGACCGGCAGAGGGATCGTTACCCGACAGCACCAGTTCTGCCACCCATTCTTCCAGTTCTTCTATTGAGAGACAGAGGGAAAGCTGGCGGGCAAATTTGTTATAGAAATGCATAGCTTCCTGTCCCCCGTAACTGCCCATACTGCGCGAGAATCCCACCAGTATGGCCATCAGGCGGGCTTTAATCAGGTGAAGGTCGGTATCCCGGCTGCCGAATACGGAAACCAGAAACTGCCGGAATGTCTTCCTGGCTTTTTCCACATCGCCGCTGTGCAGTACTTCCACCAATTCCCTTTCTCCAGCTGCGCAAACGACCTCATCCCTGCCACTTTTATGTTCCAGCTCGTCCACATGAACTACCCGCTCGGGCCCAAGGTAAAACATGCCAAGATGGGCCGCGGTTTGAGCCTCCCAGGCCGCACGGGACAACTGGCTTATATCCTCATAAAAACGGGAGAGGCCAACAGTTACCCCCAGGGAAAGCTTTTCAGCAGCAGCTTCAATAATTTCCCCCACAAGCTGGCGAAGGCGCTTTTCCTGTTCCGGCCCCCGATTACCCCACAGGCCTATCAGCATACGTTCACTTACCGGGAGACATAACCCCCAGGGATGCCGGCTCAAAGTTTCTTCCACCAGATGTTGCAGTTGATAGCGCAGCAATTCAAATCTGGCCAGGGAAGAACTATTGCCCTCCAGCCGCCTTTCCATGCAGACACCAAAAGCAACCCGGGGCAATGTCTCCAACCGTACCAGCCGGGCCTGCTGTTCCACAGCAGCCCGATCTTCCCATAAACCCCAGATAAGCCCCAGGCCGAGGTTAATCCGCAGCCAGGGAAGAGCTTCGGCCAGCTGGTCCTGTAATTTCTTATATTCCGCCTGCTCCTCACGTTCCCGCAGAAGCTGAAGGCGCGTATTTTTAAGCACATCGATAAGCTCCTGCGCCCTGACGGGCTTGAGCAGAAAATCCGCCACCCCGATACGCAGGGCTTCCTGAATATAATCAAATTCATTATAGGCCGTAAGGAATATAATGGCAGATCCGGGTAAAATCTTTCTTATTTCCTTTGCTGCAGCCAGCCCGTCCATGCCGGGCATCTTCACATCAAGTAAGACGATATCCGGCTGCAGTTCCCCGGCCAGCTTTACAGCCTGATGGCCGTTCCTTGCTTCACCCACCACTTTAATGGGTTCTTCCGCTCGCTCAAGAATCAGGCGAACGGCCTGCCTTTCCAGGTACTCATCATCAACAACCAGAAGTTTCATTTCTTTCATATTGTTCGCACAAGTCTCCCTTCGCAACCTTTAACTATTTTGATTTTTTAGCGGAATCCAGACCTTTACTGTAGTCCCTTCTCCCGGCGAACTAAAAATTTCCAGACCGTATTTCTCACCGAAGCAGTGCCGCAGCCTCTGGTGTACGTTGGTTAGTCCCAGACCCGTGGTATGCCCCTGTCCGGACCGGTTGCCTTCCAGAACCTGGCTCGCAACACCCGGTTCCATACCCATGCCTGTATCACGGACTTCAATGCACACCTTTTCCCCCTGGCAGCGGGCGTTAATAAAAATTGTTCCCCCATCTTCTTTGAGTTCCAGTCCGTGTACGATGGCATTCTCGACCAGCGGTTGCAGCGTCATCAGAGGAATCATAGCATTCAATGCTTCCTGCTCGGCATGCATTTCAACTTGAATATGATCTCCATACCTTGTCTTTTGAATGAATAGATAGTTATTAATATGCTCCAGCTCTTCACGCAGGGAAACCATCTGGTCTATCTTGCGCAGGGTATAGCGGAGCAGGCCGGACAGCGCATGGAGCAATTCTTCTGTACGGGAAGCTCCTTCAATCATGGCCAGGCGGCAGGCAGCATTCAACGTGTTGAAGAGGAAATGGGGGTTGACCTGTGATTGCAGGGCGCGCAGTTCCAGCTGGTGCATCACCCGTTCCATATCGGCCTTCTCTTTAAGCTGCCGGGTGAGACGCTGGCTGGTAATGCGTGATACGCTCATCTCCACGATGTAATTGGCTACAATTTGCAACAGCTCCCCTGCAGCCCGGATTTTTTCCTCCGTCACCACTTCAATTCTGTGCAGAGCAGCGCACAGTTTTTCTTCATCCACCCCGTACCGGCGGGCCACCTGCCGGACCTGCTCAATTTGCTCCTCCTGGGGTTTCTCCAGCAATACCTGGCCGCAAAGAACTGCTCCCCAGTAAACACCATCCACTATCAGCGGTGCGGCCATATCAATTAAGGTACAATGACACTGGTGCAGGCTCAGGTTTTTCCACTTGGCCGCTGCCCCGCCGACGCGCCGGTCGGACTCATAACACCCCTTCTCCCCGACCGGCGAAGAGCGTACCAGCCGGCAAAATTCCGTAAAATTACTGGGCCTGGTAATGGGTGCACCATCTACATCCACCACGATGGCGGCCACACCCGTAGCCCTGGCAAACCTATCCACTATCTCCTGCAGCAGGTTTACAGCAACCAGTTCCCTCAGGTAACCCTGTACCGGCAGGCCGTAGGCAAACTCATTCACTGGCAATCACTTCTTTCAGAAGTACTTATATTGGTTAACAATTAAAATTATTAAACATTATTTCACAACAGTCAACGGAAAGAGCTGGCATATGTAAAAAGCCTTCAGCGCACAAGATCAGCGCCAAAGGCCTGCAAAAATTCTTCCTGTATCAGGCAACCTTCTCTGCGACATTTTCAGGTGAATTATTTGCCGATACGCCGGTGTTAATAGTAGCAAGTATTTTCCCCACAGTCAGGTTATACAGGAAGCCACCGGTTATCGCACCGGCAATGGGGCCCAAAATGGGCACCCAGAAGTAGTTATCTATACCCGGCAGAACAACCCGTCCCCATCCCGCCAGAGCTGCAAAAAGACGGGGACCGAAGTCGCGGGCCGGATTCATCGCGTAACCGGTGATGCAACCGGCGGAAAGACCAATTACCACTATAAACAGACCCAGCATAAAAGGCCACAAATTGGCCAGCGGCAGGATGTTATTGTTTTGATCGGTGAGTAACATAATGACAAACATTAATAAAGCAGTTAATACCAGTTCAACTATAAAGGCATGTAAATTATCCGGTACAAAATCGCTGCGGAATGTACAAAATACTTTGGAAGTTAAAACGCTGGCAACTGACCCCCTGGTTATATGCTGGGCAGCTTCAAAAGCCTTAAACGCCGGCCAGTAAAGGGCGTAAACCAGAGCGGCACCGATAAAGCCCCCGGCCGTCTGTGCCAGGCAAAAGGGAACAACCTTGCGCCACGGGAACTTATCCATGGTGGCAAAGGCAATGGTTACCGCCGGATTAAGGTGGGCACCGCTAATGGGAGCAGTCATATACACGGCCACAGCAATGGCCAGGCCCCAGGCCAGGGTTACACCCACGAAATCTTTAACCGCACCCACCAGAATCAGGGCGGCCACAACCGCATCACCAAAGAAGATAAAAAAGGCCACACCCATCATTTCGGCTAATAACTCTCTTGATAGCGATCCTTTCATTTAACCTGCCTCCTCCGCTGCTTTTCATTATTACTCAGCTGGCCGCCTTCTCTTCCTTAACCTCCCATACCACCCCCTCGTATTGATAACACCGCGGTGCTTCCTCACCCCTCAGGACTCTTAATACACCTTCAGCCAGGGCAGCCATCTCATCCTCACCGGGGTAAACAAGCACCGGAGCGATGAACTCTACCCGCTTTTTAATTTCTTCCACCGCACGCCGGCTGTATGCCAGTCCGCCTGTCAGCACAACGGCATCGACCTGGCCGGAAAGCACTGCTGCACAGGCCCCGATCTCACGGGCAACCTGATAACACAGGGCTGCAAACAGGAGGTCTGCTTCCGCATCCCCTGCAGCGGCCCGTTCTTCCACCTCCCGGGCACTGTTGGTTCCCAGGTAAGCGACAAACCCTCCCCGCCCATTGATCAGGCGGAGCAGTTCCTCCCCGGTATAGAGGCCGCTGAAAGCCAGGCGCACCACCTCTGCTGCCGGCAGCGAACCGCTGCGCTCAGGGGTAAAAGGCCCCTCACCGTCCACCCCGTTACTTACGTCCACCACCCGGCCCCGGCGGTGAGCGCCAATGGTAATACCGCCGCCCAGATGTGCAACAATCAGATTCACCTCGTCATATTTTTTACCCAGTTCTGCTGCCGCACGCCTGGCCTGGCGCTTCTGGTTCAAGGCGTGAAAAACGCTCCGCCGCTGGATCTGGGGCAGGCCGGAAATTCTGGCTACCGGTTCAAGTTCATCCACACAGATGGGATCGACAATATACGAAGGGACGTTGCATGGCGAACCCAGCTCATGAGCCAGCAGGGCACCCAGGTTGGAGGCATGCCTGCCGTAACGTTCTTCACGCAGTTCCTCGAGCATGGTCCGGTCAACCGCATAGACGCCACCCGGGATGGGCTTTAACAAGCCGCCCCTTGCTGCAATGGCGGTTAATTCTTCTACATAAAGCCCTTTATTCTGCAATGCCCGCCGCAGCGCTTCCAGCCTGAAATCGAGCTGATCAACTATGCGCGGGAAAACCGCCAGCTCGTCTGCCGGATGGGCAACATTTTCGACCCACTGCTTTCTCTCTCCCACAAAAAAAGCTATTTTCGTTGAAGTGGAACCAGGATTAATAACGAGAATCTTTTCCCCGTTGTATTGCCCCGTCATATTGCCTCTTCCTTCCTTCTGGTTAAAACAACCTTTCCCAAAGCGTCCGGTGCGGGCTGGAAATTACCTCTTTACCCACGATCAGGCCGTTTTCCACAGCAGCCACGGCTCTTTCCGCTGCCGCCTGCACTGCTGCGATTTCTCCCTGAAAGAGAACCAGGGATTTACCTCCCAGTCCCCGCGCCAGGCGGATCTCCAGCAGCTGTACCTGCCCGCCTTTAGCGGCGGCATCCCCTGCCTTGATGGCAGCCGCACAGGAAAAGGTCTCAATAACTCCCAGCGCTCCCCTGGCGGCGCGAACTGCCGATGTTCCTGTCAGGGCCGGAACTACCGATGGATGCACCGTACCGAGCACGAGGGAATCAACCACATTTTCAGAATCAAAATCCACCGCCGTACGCACGGCGTTTCGCACGGCCCCTACTTCCCCGCTGACCATGGCCACAAACTTGCCCGGACAAACGGGAGTGGCCAGCACCAGTTCAACCGGTGATGACTTGAGCAGTGCGTCCGTAGCTGCTATGCCGCGGGCAATACCCCGCCACTCCACCATACCCAGGGCATTCATCAACCGCCGTCACCCACCCTTTCCGCTTCGATTAGCACCGCATCTGCTGAAACCTGTACAACGCGACCATTGATGCTGGCATGAACCGGCACTCCCAGGACATTATCAGGCACTCCGGCCACCACCTGGCCGGCTACCACCCGTTCCCCAGGTTTGACAACGGGAACTGCCGGCGCTCCTGCATGTTGTTTGAGCAGCAACCTGACCACCTGTGGGCCAACGGCCTCTTCCTGAAGAGGTGCCGGGAGATCGTAGCGGGACAACCCCAGACGGTTAACCAGGCGTGCCGTTGGTACGCGGCGGTACGACCGCAGGGGATGTAAACCACGCAATTTATCACCTGGAGGTTTGAACCCGTTGCGGGAGAGCTGGCGCTTCAGCCATGCATTCACCCGCCTGGGACTGAGCCCCATAGGACAGGCAAAAACTTCACACAGGCCGCACTCGGAACAAAGCCAGGGAGCTCCTGTCGCCACCAGTTCACCGGTTGCATAGGCCAGGCCGGCCATGTTGCGGTCCGGCCGCAGGCCGTGGCCCAGCAGGTAACGGGGGCACAGTTCCGTACAGTAACCGCAGTGGCAGCACATTCCCCGCGTCCGCCGCAGGTCCACTTCAATCGCCATCTTTTTATTTAAAACCAGGGGGTGATCGGCCGGCAGGATGATAAATCCCCCGGTGGTTTTCGAAACAACGGCGTTCATGTCCACCAGGCGGCCCATCATCGGGCCCCCTTCAATAATGGCAAATTCGTTAATTACCGGCCCGCCGGCAAGGTTCAGCAGGTCCTCAACGGAAGTCCCAAGCGGAACACGAAGGGTTACCGGCTTTTGCACCGCCCCGGTAACGGTTACTATTTTTTCAGTTACAGGACGACCTTCCATAGCCCGGCATATATTGAACAGCGTCTCAACGTTGTTAACCACCACACCAACCTGGATGGGAATCCCTCCCGGAGGAATTACGCGGCCGGTAACTTCATATACCAGGACGTGCTCGTCACCGGCGGGGTAAAAGTCCTCCAGGAAGTGCAGTTCTATGGCCGCCCCGGGCTCATCAATCAGCGCCTCCTGCAGGGCACCGACGGCAGCCCTGTACTTGGCTTTAATCCCTACAGCGGCCCTGGAAGCACCGGTTGCCCGCATCATGATCTTCAGCCCGCCAATTACTTCACGGGCAACCCGCCGGAGCAATTCCTGGTTGCCCCGCAGGAGAGGCTCGCATTCAGCCGCGTTGGCAATTACCCACTCCGCACGGCTGGATGCCTTCACGTAGGCGGGAAATCCCGCACCTCCAGCCCCCACCACACCGCATTGCCGTAACCGGTCTATGATTTCCTCTCTGCTCCAACCACTCACTGGTCAACCCACCCGTTATTTATTTAGATAATCCGGAAGCCATCCACCAGTACGCAGCGGCGTTGACGGGTGAAGCTCCTGGCCGAAGTGAGGCCCTCCCCCGTGGGGCCGGCGATGGTAAAAGTACAGTAACCCTCACCACCGGCACCAATCCCGGCATAACACGGTGCATTTTTCACAAAAATGGTGGTCTTAACTGCCCGGGCAAATTCAGTCATGTAGTCAACGTGTTTGGAATGCATTATGGCTGTATGCCGGTTGTTGCCCTCCACCTGCACAGCGAGCTGAATCCCCTCTTCAACGTCACGCACCCGGACAACAGGGAGTACGGGCATCATCTGCTCATGGGTTACAAACGGATGGTCAGCATCCGTTTCCATTATCACCAGACGTGCATCACGACTCATGTGCACACCGATCTGTTCCAGGATATAAGAAGCATCTTTACCTACCAGGTCCCGGTTGAGCATCATGTGGCCGTTTGTTTCATGAAAAGCCAGCCCGGTCAGGGCATCCGCTTCCCTTCCCTTTAACAGAATGGCACCTTCCCTCTGCATCCGGCGGATCAGATCATCGGCGACTTCTTCAACCACGATCAGGGCTTTCTCGCAGATACAGGGCATATTGTTGTCGAAACTGGCCCCCATGACAATGTCCCGCGCAGCCCTGTCTATATCGGCCGTATGGTCCACCAGTACCGGCGGGTTGCCTGCACCGGCGCCGATAGCCTTCTTACCGGAACTCAAGGCTGCTTTAACAACGCCGGAACCGCCGGTTACGACCAGCATATTGATACCCGGATGGCGCATTAACTCGGCGGCTTTTTCCACAGACGGGTGGCCCAGGCCTACAACCAGCCCGGAAGGTCCGCCGGCACGTATGATGGCTTCATGAAGGATCTCTATGGTTTTGAGCGAAGTCTTCTCGGCAGAGGGATGGGGTGAGAAAACCACCGCATTACCGGCAGCTACCATCCCGATACTGTTATTGATGATGGTTGCTGCCGGGTTGGTCACCGGGGTAATGGCACCAATTACCCCCACGGGCGCCATCTCGACGAGTGTCAGCCCGTAATCACCGGTATAAGCCGTGGGCTTTAAATCTTCCGTTCCGGGTGTTTTTTGTGCTGCCAGGGTATTCTTCACGATTTTGTCTTCCACGCGGCCCCTTCCGGTCTCCTGGACAGCCATTTCGGCCAGCAGGCGGGCATTGGCCAGCGCCGCCTCCCGCATGGCCCGTACCAGTTCCTCCCGGCGGGTGAGGTCCATCAGGGCCAGTTTTTCCTGCGCCCGCCTGGCAACCTCCACAGCATCGTCCAGATTGGAGAAGGCGCCCTGCATCCCTTCATCCTGCTGGTTCAACTTTTCCAGAATTTTTTCTACGATAGCGTATATCTCAGCCTGTGCTACCTGCATGCGAAAAACCTCCCTGTTATGTCTTCCCCGGCAGGCCAGAAATCTATCAGGCCCTACCGACCCTGGAGCTGATTCCACTTCTCGACTCCGGCCCGGGCCACTTCGATGTCCTCCTCCACGCTCCCGCCACTGATACCGATAGCCCCCACAATGTCGCTTCCCCGGTATAGCGGAATACCACCACCAAAGGGAACAATCTTACCTCCGTTGGTGGTATTGATACCGTACAGCGGCCCGCCGGGGGCGGCCAGTTCGGAAAGCTTTTCCGTTTCCATCTTCAAGGCCACCGCCGTAAAGGCTTTACCTGCGGCAATATCAAGACTGGCCAGCAGAGCGCCGGGCATACGCTCCAGCAGTACGGGGTTCCCTGCACCATCGGCCACCACGATCACCATGGGGACTCCAATCTGGTGAGCCTTTTCTTCGGCCGCAGCGGCAATCTGGCGGGCCAGATCAAGGGTAATTGTTTCATGCACTTTATGCCCCCCCCTTGTTTTTTCCAGAACCTTGTTCATAACCACCCTGACCAGGTGTTCGTGTGCCTCCACCCTGGCCAGGACAAATAACAGATCTGAAAGGCGATTTAAATACCGGATTACCTCTTCCCTCACCAGCTCCCGCCTGGAAAGCCTCACCACCATTCGCTCCGCCCGGCGGGTAATAGTGCGTGCCAGGTCGAACGCCGCTTCGGCAGGGATATGTCCGGAAACCGCAAATCCACGCAAAGCGGGAATACGCTTCAGCCCTTCGTTTATGTCCTCTTCCAGCCGGCTGATCATCCCGTCTTCCACCCGGGCCCCTGCCGCAGGCACTTCCGGGCGGGCCAACTCCGAACAAACCACAAAGAGATCCTGCTGTACCCTGGCGGCAACCTCCTGAACCCATGTACAGGAGGCCAGTGAACGTCCCAGAGCCAGCGCCGCCCCTGCTTCATCCACCGTACCGTAAGCGCTGACCCTCAGGCTGTCCTTGCCTACCCGTATCCCTCCCAGAAGGGATGTTTCTCCCCTGTCGCCGGTCCGGGTATACAACCCGGGTGTACCTTTTTTTTTCATTGTCCGACCACCCACTTATACCGCTTCTTCACCGGCCAATCATTTCCACGCTATCAACAATACCAATAATGGCAGCATCCACCGGGACCTGCGAGCCAGCTCCGTTTACTGTGCGCGAGGCAGGTGAGCCCATTACCACCAGGACCGTTTCCCCAACTCCAGCACCAACGGTATCCACGGCGACAAATTCCTCTGATTCTGTTTCTTTACCGGGTTGCAGGGTTTCAACCACCATAAGCTTGAAGCCGGTTAACCGCTCGTCTTTCCGCGTGGCAACCACCGTACCAATTACCCGCCCCAATATCATCCTTTCTCACCTGCCTCTCTTTAATTCCGGCCCCGGGGTCATGGAACAGGATCACACTTCTTCCACCCGCCAGCCGGCATCCTGGATTGCATCCCAGGCCAGTGGCGTAACCAGTGCCCCCCTGGGAATCCTGACCACCCCGTTATTGTTTACCAGGGCTCCCAGCTCCATGCGCGTGATAACCATGCGCCGGCCGGAACGCTGCTCGACTGCCGGCACGCTGGATAAAACGGCGGGTAACTGGTAGGGGCTTTCCGGCAGGTTCTTAGCCCGTGACGACCGGGGAGCCGTTTCGATTTGAACCCGCCTCCCGGTCATTTCCGCCACAGCACCACCCAGTTCCCGGGCCGGTACCAGAATCACCCCGAAGGCCGCAATTTTTTCCAGATTTTCTTTCATGGCCTGAACCAGTGGCGAACACCCCCGGTTCATCCCCAGGCGGGCAAAACCCTCGCTGGTGGGGTCCGCCGCATCACTGGCCGCTATCACCGGCAGACCGCGCATCAGGGCATCCACCACCACCTCCGCTGCCGCCGAGTCCAGCAACATCGAAGCCAGGCGGGCTGCAGTGGTCCTTGTGAGCACGGGTACCACCACCAGGTCACAAAGCTTGAGAAGCTCTGTATGCCTGCCACGATTGCTTTCGCCCTCAACCAAAACGTCAACAGCCTGCAGTTCCTGTCTCCATTTCCCGGGGTCATGTATAGCCGCCGCCGACCGGGAGAAAAGGATGAAGTACTCCAGCCCCACCCCTCGCTCCCTCTTCAGGCGCGCAAGTTCCTCCAGAGCAGCCCGCGCGCCAATGGTCCCGCCGGTAACCACAACCAGTATCCTGCAGTGCCCCGGCAGGGATGGTGCAGGGACCTGTCCCCTGTTCAGACGGCGTAATACCTCTTCCACTATACGATTCACCAGCTCTTCACCGGTCATCTGTTCTCGCCTCCTCAACCAGCCGGACATTCAAGGGCGATCCCCAGCGGGGTCACCAGCAAAGGTTCCGCCGGGCACAGTACGGGGACATCCAGCTGGCGCTGCATCACGTCAACAAAGCCGTGAAACGAAAAGGCACCGCCGACCAGGTAGACAGCAGGTACATTCCACCCCTCAAGGTGGCGCCGTACAATGGTTGCCACCTTCTCCATTACCGGGCGGAGCAGCGGGAGGAGCTCCGGCTGTCTTCCGGGATCCAGTTTCATAGTTTCAGCCTCATTGAAAGACACCCCGTAATGCCCGCTGATTACCAGGGTAAAATGGGTACCGCCGGTCGGCTCATCGGCGGTATATACCACTTCACCTTCTTTAACTATGGAAATCCCCGTCGTACCGCCGCCCACATCCACCACCGCTCCGTCCCGTACCCCCAGCACTGCGGATGCTGCAGTGGGTTCATCAACTACCTTCACAACCTCAAGTTCCGCACTTTCAACCACGTACCGGGTAGCTCTGGCGTCCCTGTCTCCGGTTCCCGGCGGCACTGCCGTGGCTGCTATCAATAATTCCGCTCCCAGCGTTGCGCGCAGTTTCTCAACGAGACTCCGCACAATATTGATGGCACCTATATAATCCACCACCAGGCCGTCCCGCACCACCTGTGCGGGTTTTAATGCCCCGGCCACCGGCTGGCCGGTCTCATCCACCACTGAGACCACAACATTGGCCGTGCCGAGATCGACACCTGCACGCAGACGCCCCTGCCAGTTTTTGAGCGGTTCATCCATACAGGATTTGAAGGCAGCGATTAATTCATTCGCCCGCTCAAGCTGCCCATTAATCATCGACGATCACCTGTACGTAATCCCCATTTTTAAGGCCGGCCGCGTTGGCTTCATCGGTATCGATATGAATTTCCAGGCGGTAGGCGGGTGATACACGTACCAGTACCCGGTCGAAAACCACCCTGCGCATCCCTTCCGTACGCACCCGTACCAGTTCCCTGTCTTTGAATCCCCGGCGTTCAGCTATATCGGCAGGCATGTGTATATGACGCCAGGCCAGTATCACACCCTCCTCCAGGTTGATGGCCCCCCTGGGACCAACCAGAACCGCGCCCGGTGTTCCGGAAAGATCGCCGGAATCCCGAACCGGGGGGTCAATGCCTAAAAGGTAAGAATCGGTACGGGAGATCTCCACCTGTGTCTGTCCCCTTGGTGGACCCAGGACACGGACATTCTGAAGCACGCCCCGTGGCCCCACAACCGTTACACATTCTTTCGCAGCGTACTGACCGGGTTGCAGTTCCCTGATGGGTGTCAGGCTATATCCCGGGCCGAAAAGCGCCTCGACATGCTCCGGTGCCAGGTGGACGTGACGCGCAGATACTCCCACCGGCACCCGCAGGGTTTCACGTTCCGCCGCCTGCTGGAGCCGGACCTGCGCCACTATCGCCTGCACCAGGGCGTTAACCACATCCCCGGGAATTTCCTGCGGCAGAACTGCCGTTGATTGTTTCAGTTCCAAGCTGCTTCACCTACCTGTGATTTTTCCCTTTCCGGAAGCGCCGGCGATCCTTGACCAGCTTTATCTCGGTTTTTTCCGGTACCGTAATGCAGGCGGAATAGGTATGCTTTAAACCCGAAGAGAAACCAGGATACAAAACCCTAATGGATTCATTTTTCAGTGCTTGCGGCGCCGTTCGCGCCCGGCCCGGCTTTCCCTGTTTCCAGGACCGGGGCGGCCGGTTTTTTTTTCCTCGGGCTCCGGATTTTCAACGATGGGCTCCAATTCCTCTCCCGAAGGGTCCGGAGCAGCAGTATCTCCCTCTTTTCCGGAAGCCGGTGCGGGGCCAGCACAGCCAGCAGTTCTGGTTGCAGGACTTTTGATCAGTGGCTCCACTTCTTCATGGGGACGCGGCATGACATGGGAAGATACAACCCTTCCCACCCGCGAAGCAGCAGCTACACCGGCACTGACGGCAGCCTTTACCGCCCCCACGTCCCCACGAATCTTAACTACCACCATTCCACCGCCCTGTGTTAGTTCGTAACCGACCATCTCCACATTGGCGGCCTTAGTCATGGCGTCGGCAGCCTCCACGGCCGCTACCAGTCCTACCGTTTCAATAAGGCCTAAAGCCCGGGTGGCCAATTCCGGTCACCTCCTCCTGATTAAAACAGCTTATATGGTTTTAAAGGGCACCACTTTTACCAGCCGCGCTGCATTTGTGCCCACTGTTCTTGCTGCCTCCGGCCTTAAATTGAGATGGACGGTGAACAAGGGCTGGTGCCGGCGCAGCTTGCGGTGGTGTATTACAGCCTTACCCTGGCTGTCCAGGCCAATACCCACTTCAAGGGGAGAAAGACGGGCTGCCCGGTGACCCAGTTCTTCAGCATCCCCGTTACCCTCGCGGACCACTACCGGCACCCCTTCTTCCTCCAGCCCCAGCAGTATCTCCCGCTTCAGGACCCCGGAAACGTTCTGGACGGGGCACATCAAGACCACCGCCGGGCGTTCACCTGTCCAACTGGCGTAAACAGAACTCATCTGCCCGTACCCCCAAAACGACCGTCAACTGCTGATATAACCAGGCCCGTGGCCACCGCGTTGCGGGGCCCCTCGGTACCCCGGATATTGGCCCGCCCCGTAACGACACCGTACTGGGCCAGTGCATCAGATATGAGATGCGGCACTTCAAAGTCCAGGGCCGATCCACCCACGAGAACCACAAAATCAATAAGCCTGATGTTTTGCCCCGGAGCCACCTGGCTCAAGGCCCTTAAAGCATTGGTTACAAAAACCTTTTCCTTGGCTGACCGGCGCACCGCACGAATTTTCTCCACCGATTCACCCACAGGGACAGGAACCAGCTCGCCACCATTTTTAACCACCACCACCCGGCCAAAAACACCGGGGTCAAGAGCCTGGTCATAGAAGACAACGGTGCCATCTTCCATGCGGATGTGAAACAGGCTTTCCACCTTTGCCAGCGGGTAGCGCTTGATTTCCTCTGCCAAATGGCGGTCTTCCAAACCCAGCTCGGAAGCAATGAGCATGGTTACCAGTTCACCGGCTCCGGCCAGGTGAACAAAGTTCAGTTTACCTTCCCGGTTAATAAAGGCCGCGTCAGTGGAACCGCCACCCAGGTCCAGAATGGCTACCGGGCGGTCGACCCCCGGCGTGGTCAGAGCACCCAGGATGGCCATCTGGGCTTCTACTCCACCAACCTCAACCCGGAAACCAAGCTCCGCCTCCAGCCGGCGGGCGATCTCTTCCATGGGAAACCGGCTGGTCCTGACCATAGCCGCCAGGGCCACCGCATTTTCATTGGAAAACTCCCCGGCCAGTCCGCCAACCACCCTCTGGGGAACAAGCGTATCGACAGCGAGAATATCCCTGATCCGCACTTCATCCCTGGACTGGCCGCTTAAATCAGCCATTACCTGCCGGACTTTCTCCAGCATGCCGCCCACGTTGGTGCCCGGGGTACCGCTGGCATCCACAAGTGGAGCCACCCGGTCCAGAGCGGCCATGATCTGTCCGGCCCCTTCTTCCAGGTCCACTTCCACCCGGCCTTTTTCTCCTTCCAGGATCACGCGGCCGGCCGGGATACGGCGCTCCCTGACGTCCCCGGCAGGCGTTTTAATTACCACCGCAGAACGATTACCAATAAGCGCCCGGGCAACGGGTACCACATTCCGGGTTTCTTCGGGCGTAAGCTCGAATACCGTGGCGATACCATAAGGGTTGGATAATGTTTGAATCACGCCGCCGGGTGGGGCCACTTCCACCGCCGCACGCATGGAAAGCGGCACCCGCTCAAGAAACTGCACCTCGTCGACCACCGGAATGGGCTTTTTAACCCTGTTATAAATGAGCACCCCGTCATCCCGCTGGGCAATAGCCCCCTGAACATCAACACCTTTCTCCAGTGCCTGGTTGATCAGGCGGGCAGCAGTATCGTAGGGAACACTGGCCGGAACCACTGCTACCACACGGTCACCCGGGGTACAGGAAGGCAACTGATCCACAGGGACAGTCGTACCCACTCCCAAACCGGTACCACCCGGTGTGGCCGGGTTGTGCCCGATCATGGTTGATTCCGTAATAACCGTCTCGGTAATTGCTTCCATAGCCACGTCCGCAATTACGGGTGTTGCCTCATTCAAGCGCAAGAGGGAAATATCGCTCAGCCGGCAGCCGGCCCGGGCAACAGCCTCTTCCAGGGCCCGCTTCACACCGGGAACGTTATCCACTGTCCCTTTAATGCCGGTAGTGGGAACGAGCGAACTGGCCAGGAAACTGACCCGTCCGCCCGCCTCTATCTCGGCCAGTGCTACTTCGGTTGAATTGTTACCGATATCAACCCCTGCAATGATCGTCATTGCGCAAGGCTCCTTTATTCTTTTATGCAGTCCGCAACCGCCCGCGGCGCTCGTAGACATCGGCCACTTCCCGCACAAAAGCTGCATTGATCTTTGCACCATATTTGTGCTCCAGTTCATCGGCGATGGCCAGGAGCTCAGCCTTGGTTGACCTGTAAGGCCTCAAAGCGTTATAAATCTCCAGGATGCGTTCGTCGGGCACTCCCGTCAACTCTGCAGCCCGCCGGAAATTTTGAGCAAGCTGCCTGCGGCCGCAGGCTTCAGCAATTCTGGCCTGCATGAGCAGGGCGTCAGCCGTAATCCGTACATCCTGGGGAGTAATTTTGCCATTTAAAACGTTCTCAATGGTTATATCTTCCAGCTTCTTACCCGTGGCTGTACGTATTAATTCAGGGCGTTTTTCTGCCAGCGGATAATCTTTCCCGGGGTGCAGGTCACATTCGGGTTTCCCACCCTGGGTGCCGGCCTCCACCACCGGTGCTTTTACCTCACCGGCAGCGCTGCCCATCTGCTTGAGAACCTCACGTACCAGTTGCTCTATATAACGCGCATCCATCCGGGCACCTCCTCCTCAGTTAAACCGGGGTTCCAGTTCTATAGAACCGGCTCCGGGTACCACAAACTGTGTTTCTTTGATGTGCATAACCGCCGCCCGGGCCTGGTACTTGGGCCGGGCCATTTGATCGTTGCGGACGGGCACCGGGTCCGGGTTTTCACCTTTGGCATAACGGGCCGCGTTCCGTCCGATGGCCCTGTATGTTTCCAGATCCAGGAGAGGTGACTGCGGAAACAGCTCCAGGTTACTTAAAGGAGGAAGGTCCTTCTGGTGAATCACCGTTGTACCGCGGGATTGAATTCCGATACCGATACCGGAACCCGAAAGTTTGGCTGCCTCATGTGCTACGAAAGCCACATCCGATGTTTTCCTGACCCTGATTACCCTGGCGCGGCAACCTTCTTCTTCAATACCGGCCATGATTTCACGCAAAACATCTGCATGGGGTAAACCGATAATCGTCCTGGTGAATTTATCACCAAAGGCGGGAGCAAGGCCGATTACCACTTCACTGCTATCAGTACCGGGCCGCGCTTCTCCCTTCTCGGCCAGGACCAGCCCCTGTCCCTGCTCTGCTGCTGGAATAGTCGCTGCCTCCGCCTTTTCCGCGCAGCTATTGCTCTGCAAACGTGACATTTCCTGCAATACCTGCTCCACGATTTTTTCAATCAGGGCGTTATCCACCATTCCCTCTCACCTCCCCCTAGATTTCCATATCTTCGGGCCGCAGAGCCTGGGCAATATTCTTAATTTCCTCCCAGCGCTCCCCGCTCAAACGGTAACCGGTTCCCGGACCACGGTAATCGTTAAGGTTGTTTACAGCAGAGATGACATGGAAGTTATGGTCCAGTATGGCCGAAGTATGCAGATAATCACCGGAGACCCTTTGCTTGAGCATGTTGAGTATATTTTGGGCGATATCTTCAAATCCGTGCCTGGCCAGGGCTTTAACCACATCCAGACCGGTAATACCACGTGCCAGCATATCCTGAGCCGCCTTGAGGTCCTCCGGTACCCTGCGGGGCGGCATATCCTCGGAACCGTGGGCGTAAGTTGCGGCTTCAACTTCTTCATCGGTAATTTCAGGCAGGCCCAGTTCTTTGAAAACCGCCTGCAGCGCCCTGGCCGCCCGGTTACGTACGGCAACAACTTCCTCCTCGCTGACCGGCCGCACCCCGCCGTCCACCATCAGGTCCCGCTGCAGGAGCAGGTAGTCGTCCATATCTTCAATATCAAAGTTGGACCCCGCGAACATGTTGTCGTAGTTGGGTACGGCGCTGTAACCGGAAAAGATGAAGTCCGTACCCGCTGCAAACTGTGGCAGCATGCGGGCAGTCCGCCGTATATCGGAGTGGGAAAATGTCTGGTCGTTACCGGAGGCTACTTCCAGGTCCAGCATCATGGTGATCAGGTTCTCGGCCGCCACCGCCCGGATACCCGTCGGGACAGCACCCGGCACGCCTATACAGCTTATGGATCCGTTTTGCAGTCCCTGTACACCGGCACCCCTGGTGAGCATTATGCAACGGGCTTCCAGGTAGAGCATGGACTTGCCCTCGGCGTACCCCATCTGTACCTCCGAACCGGTACCGGACGTAAAACGCATCTTCAGGCCGCGGGAAGCATAAGCCGAAGCCAGGAACGCTTTGGACCACGGGGTATCGTCGCCATCGACAAATACCTGTTCCGTACCGTAAACCGAAATAGTTTCGGCATAGGAAGTGAGACCGCGCATTCCAAGCTGCAACTCGGTGGCCTCTTCCAGGGCGCACTGGGTGAGCACGCCACCACGCCCCGTCTGGGAACCTACCAGGAGGGCCAGGGCGTTGAAAGGAGCATACCGGACCACGCCCACGGTGGTTTCCTGCTCGGCAAAACCCCGCAGGGCCGCTTCAGCTGCATCTGCCGCAATTTGTACCGGGTTATCCCGCAAATTGGTGACGTGGCATTGATTGGCCGGCATCTTCCGGGCGCGCATTTTCATCATGCCCATCATGATTTCCACGATGTTCATTTGTCCCAGAACCTCGACCATTTTGGCCGGGGTCATGCCCTGGGCCAGCCGGGTGATTTCCTCGCGAGGCACATTAATATCCACAATCATCCTGGCAATTTGTGTAGAATCCATGGCCATTACTTCCGGCGCCACATTTACATCAATAAAATAATCAGCAATAAATTGCTCGATCATATCAAAATCTTCCCGGCGCTTGCCGTCCATCTCCACAACCCGGCCGTTTTCAATTTTCAGGCTGGGCTTCGGATCGAAAGGACTGTTCATGGCTATCAGTCCTACTTCCGGCCACTCCGCAACAAATCCGTCCTGGTTTACCGGCCTTCTGGCCAGAACTTCGAAACGTTTGGAACGTTTTGCCATTAAGCCTCACCTCCCGTACGGTTAAATATAAGGTCTGGTCAGCGACCGGGGCTTATCCCCCATCGTACCAAGCAGAGCGATCCCCACATCCCGGGCGGCAATTAGGGCCTGGCGAACGGCACCGGAATCACCCGAAATGAAAAGGATGGCCTCGTTGGTAAAACTTGTCCCCTTGCCCGGGCTGGCATAGCCAACCACCTGTACTTCCGCTGCCTTGACCGCCGTATCGCAGCAGACCACGCCGATGGCTGCAGGTGCACCAACGATCAGGCCAAACGCTTTGCCCAGCGGCGCACCAAAGGCCTTTTCCAGGGCATGGCTGGCCCGGGCGGTATACTGAAACTCCAGGTGGCCGGCATCATTAACATAAACGTCCCCGAAAGTTCTCTCCAGTTCCTGCAGGGCGACTTCCACTGCCCGGCGGGCATCGGAAACCTCTTCGGCACCGAAGATGATCAGGCTACCATGACCGGCACCACCCTTGGTATCCCGGGGCAGCTCAACGGCCACCACCTCGGTATTGGTCGCCTTTACTGCTTCATCCGCCGCCATGATCTGCGGGCCGGCACCGGTACGGCCGCCCAGGATACCGATGGACCGGTAGCGGCTGTCCAGTCCCATCTTCTCGTGGAGCAGCGGATCGACGTTGGCAATAACCAGGCCAATGGTATCCCCCATAGCGGTACCGACAAATTCGGTGGGCAGGGAAGTTAACCCCCTTCCAGCAGCCTGCTCAGCAACAGGAGGGGAACCGGCGGGCACGCTGGATGCTGCAGCACTGCTGGCCGCCCCCACTCTTTTCATCACCTGTTCCAGCACCTTCTGGACAAGTTGCTCGTCCATTTAAGCCACCTCCAAATTACTTCCTATCTGCTGCAGGCAAAATCTTTTCCACGTCGGTATGCGGGCGCGGAATGACGTGCACGGAGACCACTTCTCCAACCCGCTTGGCCGCAGCCGCACCTGCATCGGTAGCCGCTTTAACCGCACCCACGTCGCCCCGGACCATAACCGTCACCAGGCCGGAGCCGATCTTTTCGTAACCCAGCAGGACAACGTTTGCAGCCTTGACCATAGCGTCTGCTGCTTCAATAGCCGGAACCAGCCCCCGGGTCTCCACCATGCCCAACGCTTCTCCAGTCATAAACAATCCAACCTCCTTAAACAGCTATTTATTTATGGTAAACTCCCTTCCGGGTCCCCGGAATTACGGTAAACCCGGAATAGGCTTTTACCCGCCGTTAGTCAGCAGCAATGCCGTGCCGGTGCAGGTAAGCCCGGCCAATGGCATCAGCAGCCAGGATAGCGTCATAAACCATATCCGGTGAGACCGGGAAGGGCATGTTATGAATCATCATCCCCGGTTCGCACACCTTCTCGGCGACTTTTTTGATTTTTTCAGGCGAAATTTCTTTTACCCCCAGCTGGCCCAGGGTAATGGGCAGACCCACCCGGATGCAGAAGTCCAGCACTTCCTCCATTTCTTCTCTCGGGTGGTCCTCCAGGACCAGGTGCGCCAGGGTCCCAAATGATACCTTTTCCCCGTGGTAAGCATGATGGGTTTCTTCCAGCACCGTCAGCCCATCGTGAATGGCATGAGCGGCAGCCAGGCCCGAGCTCTCAAAACCAATCCCCGAAAGCAAGGTGTTGGCTTCAACAATCTTTTCCAGCGCCGGAGTTACTACCCCGCATTCAGCAGCCAGCCTGGCCTGCTCCCCATACTCGATGAGAATTTCATAGCACAGCCGCGCCAGCCGCAGGGCAGCGGTAGTAGTACGGCCACCCGGTATGTTTTGAGCCGCTGCCTGGGCACAGGAGGCCGCTTCGAACCAGGTTGCCAGCGCATCCCCCATACCGGACACCAGGAAACGTACCGGCGCCCTGGCAATAATTGATGTATCCACCAGTACCAGGTTGGGATTCTGGGGCAGGATGAAATAACGGTCAAAAACTCCTTCTTCGGTATAAATTACCGATAAAGCGCTGCATGGGGCATCGGTGGCGGCAATGGTCGGTACAACTACAACCGGCACCTTTATCAGAGCTGCCACGGCCTTGCCGGCATCGATAACCTTCCCGCCGCCTACCGCCATGACCACGTCACATCCTGCAGAAAGAACCGCTGCTTTCAACCGCTCAATCTCTGCATCGCAACACTCGCCACCAAACGTCTCAAATACGCAGGAAATACCCTTTTCGCCACAACTCTTTTCAATGCTTTCCCTGGTTTGGGCCAGAGCAGTTTTGCCGCCGGTTACAAAAACCTTTTTGCCCAGCCTGCTTACGTGTTCTCCAATTTCCTTCAGTGCACCCGCTCCCTGGACATACCTGACAGGAGCAATCATTATTTTGACCTGGCTCACGAGCAACCCCCCCGGTCCTGGATTTTTGAAAATTTGCGGTGTTAAAACAACACTTTTTATAAACCCGATTACCCATCACTCTTAGTCTAAACATTCGAGAACCTTTTAATCCGGCCTGTGGACAATCATGACTGCACCTAGCACTATCTTGTGTTCGCACAGCGGCTGCACAAAAAAATCGTTCACCCTGGAAGGTGAACGATCTGGACAAAACCGTGTTTTCGTACTTTTTTGAAAGCCTCCTGTCACGGGGCCAAACACTTTATTGCCCGTCCCGTGGCGGGCGCCACCGGCCGGTAAACCGCCGCCACCAGGTGAAAGCGCCGCTTGTAAAACGACGCACCCGGGGTCCGAAAAATTTCCCGCTCGCCCGGCCGATTCCGCTGCCGGCCAGTTGTAATGCGTGCCTTACCTGGAGTACAGGCCAGGTAATCACGAAAATAAGAACGCGGAACGGAAAGATAATTATACGCCAGAGGGCCAGCATCCCGGCAATGATCATCTGCGTCATGCGGGATAAAAAAAATAACACGCGCATGATCATACGGCGGGCCGCCTGGCTGAAAAAAATCAGGTGTATCCCCGCTCCCAGAGCCAGTCCCAGAAAAACATAAAAACGCACTTCACCATCATTGCCTGCCAGCAATATGCCGAACACGGCCACCATCAAGAAAAGCCAGAAGAGCAGATCTCCAACAAAGGTACCCGTTTTCTTCAAACGGAGTACCTGCCGCAGGACCCGGTAAAAGTCGTAGGCAAGGCCCGACAGCAAACCGGCCAGCAGGGTAAAAAGAAAGGCGTTCAACTGTTCTGCCAGAGTCAAGGGCACCACCTCGACTGCGCCTGAATATTATTTCAGGAGACGCTTTAAAACATTTTTCCCCTTAACCCGCCCCCTGCTCCTGTCTTCCTGGAACAACAGGCTGGTGAAAAACCCTTCGGCCGTTAAATTACCTTTCTCAAGGTCCAGCTGATTAATATGCAAACCTTCGCCCTTCAAGATTAAAAAACCCATGGTGGTGTTCAGGGTAATCTCATTTTCATCAAAGCTCTCCACATGCCGCACACCCTCAACCAGCAGGAACTTGCGGTCGGTCAACATTACCTTGTGCCCGGCCTCCATGGGCCTCACCCCCCGGAATGCTCACTTTCATATCTATGCTGAACAACCTTTTTTATGCAAAAAAAAAGGTGGCGGGCACCACCTGTATTACTGCCAGAGCTTTCTTATTTCCACATCTTTGAAGTAAAAGCGGATGATGTCCTCCGGAGAACGTCCTTTTTGGGCCAGTAACCTGGCCCCCCACTGACACATGCCTACACCGTGCCCGAACCCCTTTCCGGTAAGCACCAGGGCATTACCCTCCACCCGGGCACTGGTAAGGAGCATGGAGCGCACCCATTCGCTCCCCAGGGCCAGGCGTAGTGCCGGACCGCTTACGGTCACTGTCCCCACCTGCAGCTGCATAGCCCGTCCCGTGGGGCCGCGGCGCACAATACGCACCGATGTAATGGGCCCCGGATCCTGTCCGGTGATTTTCTTTACTGCCGCCCGGACCTGTTCTAAAGGAATGCGCCTCTCCCAGTGCCGGTTTTCAGGTGTGGTTATCGACAGGCAGTTATCGCGCGCACCTGCCCGTACGTAAGGCGTGGGGGTTTTGGTGTAAGCCAGCCCCTCGGCCGCCGAGGCAGACACACCGCCATCACAGGCATTGAACCAGGCCTTGATATAATCCCCCTTATACATGACCACTTCTCCCCGGGTACGGGCCACGGCCTGCCGCACGTTATCGTTAATACGAGAAGGATTGTAGGCCTGAAACTCCTGCACACTGGTTGAGGCATCTGTACCATGGAGCTTCTTCACTCTACCGGCCTTAATGTTCTCCATGGTAAAGGTACGGGCCAGGATAGCCTGAGCTGCCAGGGCGTTGACCGGCCACGATGGTTCCATCTCCGCCGCTACTACGCCGGCCACATAATCTTCCAATTTTATATTTTTCTTCTCGCCGGTTTCGTTAATATAAAGGCTGATCGTAGGCTCCCGGCCGGGAGCAGGAGGCGCCGGCTTACGGGGCGGTGTCGCTCTGGTACAGCCGGCTATAAGGGAACCGATCAGGGTGGTAATAACAATCGCTCGGGCAAACGCGGGCTTCAACATACTTTCCTCCCTCCGCAAAGGCTTACTTTTTATTTATCCTATTTTCTGCCCGGAGGGATTTAATTATGCCCGCGCCGGCAGTGCCCGTTACACCACCTCACTTTTCATATTTCCGTACGGCCGGCCTGTACGGTAACAGGAATAAGCACATTGCTGCTGTTGATGGCCGGGTACCGCTCAATTCGCGCTTCTGGAAAAAGGCTTTTCAAGCCACGCGCTTTCCTGGACCAGGCGTCCTCACCTCGGTGGAATACCCGCACCATCAGCCACTTCAACGTGCCGGCCTTTTAAACTTTCAAGGTCCTCTCACCTCCATACCCGTTCGCCACCGCCACCCATAACCCGGACCCCGGCAGAAAACCCTGACGGCTATAGCCCTGCCCTTCCCCCCTGTACTGGCTCTCCCCCTGTATATTCCGGAAATGTGCGGGTGCTTGTCCATACACATTATAACCACCTCTCTCTGGTATTTTTTGTTAATATTACCATAAACAGATGTGTCAAGTCGATGGTTATTTCTGGCTGAATAAATAATAAAATGGGTTAATTTCTTCACCTGGCTCACTCATACGCCTTCTCATGCCCACAAAACAAATAGAGGCCCAATTTTCAGGCCTCCAACTGGAACCGTTAACTTATAAATGGATTGCGCTACTCATCCCCTGAAAGCGGTTATTATGTAGCCGAAACAGCATCCCGCAGGGCCTTGCCGGCTTTGAATACGGGAACGCGCGCAGCAGCAATTTCAATTTCTTCCCCCGTTTGCGGGTTGCGGCCCTTGCGAGCAGCCCGTTCACGAATCTCAAAGGTGCCAAAGCCGACCAGCTGAACCTTATCCCCCCGGGCGAGAGCTTCCTCAATAGCGGATAACACGGCACTCACTGCTTTTTCAGCATCTTTTTTGGTAAGCTCTGTTTTTTCTGCCACCTGGGAAATGAGCTCTGCTTTGTTCATAAATACCCCCCTCAGAAGGTCTAGACATAGTCTGACTTATTATTCGCTAAATCTCCCGGGTTTCCTCCCAGCATGAAAATTATTCCTCTTTTTTTCTGCCTGTTCCATCCTTTTGGCCTCCTCCCACCAGGCGTCGAGCTGGTCCAGGGTAAAACTGGATACCTCCCGGCCGTGCTGCCGTGCCCTTTCCTCTATATACTGGAAACGGCGGCGGAACCGGTTAATGGTACCGTAAAGGGCTGCCTCTGCCTCCACTCCCAGCAGCCGTGATAAATTGACCACTGCAAAAAGCAGGTCCCCCAGTTCCTTCTCCAGTTCCGCTTTCATGCCCCGGGAAATGGCCTGTTTTACTTCCCGTAACTCCTCATCCACCTTTTCCAGGGCACCCCGGTAATCAGGCCAGTCAAACCCTACCCTGGCCGCGCAATTTTGCAGGGAACTGGCCTGCAGCAGGGCCGGCAGGGAACGGGGAACCTCTTTTAAAATGGAGACCGGCTTTTTCCCGCCCCCTTCCCGGGCCTTAATTTGCTCCCAGTTGACCAGGACCTCGGCACTGTTCCGCACCTTAACACTGCCAAAAACATGGGGATGCCGGCGTATCATCTTTTCAGTAATTTCTTTAACCACATCGTTGATATCAAAAAAGCCCTTCTCCCTGGCCAGCTGGCTGTGAAATATTATCTGTAACAATAAGTCTCCCAATTCCTCACAAAGTTTATACATATCTTCCTGGTCGATGGCTTCCAGCACCTCATAGGCCTCTTCCAGCAGGTAGCGGCGCAAGCTGCGGTGGGTCTGCTCCCTGTCCCAGGGACACCCCTTCTCGCTCCGCAGGGTGGCCATCACCTCGACCAGGGAATCCAGGGGATAACGGCACCTCCCCGCCACCTCCGGGCAGGGGGGTAAATACAGGCTGGTCAAATGATCAAACCAGTCCAGCCGGTCCAGCTCGTACAGCGGGTGTTTTTCAATGCGCTCCAGGCCGGGCACCCCCGCCGCACGGATGACCATTACCGGGTGAGAATCCGGGTAATACTCCATAAGCGCCAGCTTAACATCGGAAGCCACCAGGCGGCTGTACACCTGAAAGATAATATTACCCACCCCCGGCACCGGCTCCTGCTGGTCGAGGCGCAAACCATCCACCAGGTGCAGCCCCCCTGCCGGGTCCAGCCCCAGGGCGCTGCAGATCACGTCCACAAAGCTCATGGCGGGCAACACTTCCACCTTCAAACCGCGCCGCGGCCCTTCTTCCAGGATAATACCCACAGTTTCCTCGGCCACCAGCGGGTGACCCGGCACAGCGAAAACCAGGGGCCCCCCGGCCGCCTCCCGGAACAGGGTATCTGCCATGCGCCGGTAGATCTCTTGAAAATCCCGGCCGGTTTCATAGAAATTGTCAAAGGTGGCAAAGGAAATCCCTTCTTTTACAAGCCAGGGAACCACCGGGTGCTGCCCGGTACGTAAAAATATACGTTCTGCTTTGCGCAGCACCTCCCATACAGACAGGGACAGGTGGCCGGGAGCACCGGGCCCCAATCCGACCACGGTCACCTTTGCTTCCATAGCCAGGCCCGTCCTGAAAACGGGCCTTTCACCCCCATTCTTTATATCGTCAATACGACAAAAATTATTATACATCATGTTGTGACAATCAAAATGATAATATCTCACCGGCAAATGGCCGTGTGCCTTAATTTTATGCTTGCCAAAATTTTTTGAATGTTATAGCATGGCCATATAAACTGGTTGGGAGGCGGAGCATGAAATGCGCTTTTTCCGTTCCTGGTCTGAACTGGAAGTGGGTGATACCGTTACCTTTTACCGGACCTTTACCGATGGAGATGTGGCCAGTTTTCTGGGCATCACGGGGGATTTCAACCCCATCCATCTGGACCCCCGGGCGGCAGTCCATTGCGGTTTTCAGGGGCGGGTTGTACCCGGCCTGCTTACGGGCAGCATGCTCACCCACGCCGGGGGAACGCTGCTCCCGGAACCCTACCCGGCAAAAAAAATGACCTTCCAGTTCCTGGCTCCCGTCTATATCGGCGAGACCATATGTGCGCGGGTTACCGTCACGGAAAAAGACCCGCAAAAAAATAAATTGACCCTGAAGATGACCTGTACCAATCAAAAGGGTCAGGTTGTCCTGGAAGCCGAGGTTTCAGGTAAAATCTTTCCCTATTACGAGCAGGACGGGGGAGATTCGTAGCAGGTAACAACAGGGGCGGAACTGATAAAAAATAAGTGGCCGTCAGGCCACCTTTTTACTGCTCCATTTGTTTGGCCAGGAAGCCGGCCGCCGTTTCGGCGAGCTTCAACTCCAGTTCCCCCATTTTCACATCCGGTTCCTTGGAGGCGAGGATTACCGCCCCGATGGGGTCGCCTTCAGCAATGATGGGGGCGATGACTTCCGCCGAATACTTGCACTCCCCTTCTTCCGCGGTCAGGCATTCCTTGCAATAGGGTTCTTCGCCGGGATTGTTGATGATCACCGCCCTGCGCTCTTCCATTACCTTCTCTACGGCCGCCCCGATGGGCTTGTTGAGGTACTCTTTTTTGGGCGCCCCGGCAACGGCAATAATGGTATCCCGGTCGGCAATGCAGGCAATATGACCCAGGGCTTCATGTAATGAATCGGCATATTCCTTGGCAAAGTCCCCCAGTTCGCCAATGGGTGAGTATTTTTTTAATATTACCTCACCCTCTCTATCCACAAAAATCTCCAGAGGGTCCCCTTCACGAATGCGGAGCGTCCTTCTAATTTCCTTGGGAATTACCACTCTCCCTAGATCATCAATGCGGCGAACAATGCCCGTTGCTTTCATGGTCACCCTTCCCTCCTTTTTTACAATCTGGCACGATTGAACTTTCCAGTGATAGTATATAACAGGAGGGAGAGACTTATTCATTTTTTTCCAATGTAAGACAAATATTTTTTATTTCTGAGAACAGAGGTACTTTTTCGTTTCCCCGGGACAAAACCTGCGACCCGGTATCGCCGGGCCATTACCGGTGCGCGTAAAAACCGTTAAAAAAATAAAAGAATAACAATTAAAATCATGGCCGCCAGGGAAAGGGCCAGGTAATCCTCCAGCCTTTCCGTAACATACACGGAAAAAAATTCTTCCTCGTCTCCCTGGATGTGTTCATTTTTGTCCGGCTCAACTAACATGCTCCCACCCCTTTTCATCTCAGGGATCCCGGGGCACAAACAGGATTACCACTATAAGGGCCAGCAGGGCTTTTAAAAAGGCGGCTGCAGTTCCCACCAGAAGCGGCTTGCTCCCGGCCCGGCGCAATTCGGCCAGGGAGAGGCGCATCCCCTGGCCGGCCAGGCCAACGGCAAAAAACCAGCTGTACAGGTGCCGGATGATGGTCAGCTCCCGGGAAGGCGGCGACGTGGGGCCGAGAAAGCCGAAAGAAGTAAGCAACACCATGCTCAAAAAGCCCAGCACGAAAACCGGAAACCTGCTCCAGAGACCGGTATTAATGTTCACTTCTTCTTCACCCGTATTATAGCGGCTGGCAAACAGGGCCAGGAAAAGAACCACGAAGGGCAGGAAAATTACCCGGGTCAGGTTATAAATTTCCCCGGTTTTCAGGCTTACTGAAGGATGGGAGACAGTCCCGGGGTCGTAGGTGAGGCAAACGGCCAGAACCTGGCCGGAATTCATGATCCCTGTGCCGGCCCAAACCCCGAACTGGTGGGGGCTCAAACCCACCAGCGTACCCACCACGGGGAAAACGAAGAGGCTGATCAGGCCGAAGAAAAGGATGGTGGCAATGGAGTAGACCACGTCGGTATTCTTGGCCCGTACCGCCGGGGCGGTGGCCAGAATGGCCGAAACACCACACACTGCCGTACCGGCCGCCAGGGTGGTTGCCCCGGACGGATCCATACCTACCTTTCTGCCCAGCCAGACGGTAAACACCAGCATCAAAATGATAAAACCCACAATAATGATTACCGCTGTACTGCCGAGCCTGGCCACATCTGTAATACTGTAAAGCGAACCCAGGAAAATAACGCCTATCTTGATAAAAAGGCTGGAAGTCCGGATCCCTGCCTCCGCCCAGCGGGGTATGCCCAGGAGATTGCCCACCAGCATTCCCAGGATAATGGAAATAAGAATATGGTTCAGGTGAAGAATATCAATAAAGACCCTTCTGGTCACAGGGCTGGCCGCAAGAAGATTCTCCAGCCCCGGCCACCAGGGTAATCCCAGATCGCTTCCCCCCCGGGCCAGAAAGGCAATCAAAAACATGAGGAAAATCCCCGGGAATATTTTAATCAATACAGACACCTTCAATAACCTGGCCTCCAAGAAAAATTATCTGAAGTAAAATTTTATCAGAAAAATGCAGATTTAGAAAGCCCTGTGGCCGGTGCATTAAAAGAAAAACCCCGGGAACTGTTTTTTTGAAAGGCAGCACGGGAAATCCATAAAAAAGTACCCTGTCCCCAAAAGGACAGGGTCAGCTTTTTACCAGCTGGTTAATTAAATGTTAGCCCAGTAATGACCAAAGACAAGCACCGAGAGAATGTAGCCCAGGGGCACGTTGACGGCCACACCCAGGGTAAATGCAGCCAGGGGCTTCCAGCCAAAGGCGGTCAGTTCCCGGAAGCGGGTGGTAAAACCAATCGACAGGAAAGTAAATACGAAGGTCCAGGTGCGCAAAGTCTTAATGGGTCCGATAACTTCCGGGGTAAGCACATTCTTAAAGTCTGCCGGTGAAAACTGCATGGCCACAAAGGTCATGATGAGAGAGGCCAGGAAAAATCCGATGACAAATTTCGGGAAGCGCCACCATACCTCCATGGCATTGACCCTTTCACCCTGGCCGGCAGCATTGCGCTCCCAGATCGTGCACGCGATGATGGCCATGATCAGCGACCACAGGCCAATCCATATATCCCGGCCGACCACCTTCATGAGGGTAAAGGAGCGGATGGCCGCTTCATCGCCAATGGCTGCTGCTGCCGCAAAACCGGCTGCATCGGCAAACTCAGAAGTACCGATCCAGGCCCCGGCAATACCGGGCGGCATACCCATGGCCTTGGCCACCAGGGGAAGAACAATGATCATGATAATCGCCCAGATAACCACCAGAGAAATGCCAATGGAAACATGTTCCTTTTTGGCCTTTACCGCCCCACCCAGGGCAATGCAGGCCGAAACGCCGCAGATGGAACCGCCGGCAGCCAGGGTGGCCCCGAAGCGTCTGTCCAGCCCGAATAACCGGGTAGCGGCAAAGAAGATGGTCAGGAAAGTTACTACCGCCACAACAGTAGCCTGCAGGAAAGCTATCGGCCCGGCCTGGATAATCAGGGTAAAGGGCAGTGTGGCTCCCAGCAATACAATACCGGTCTTAACGTAAAACTCCGTGCGGAAGGTGGTATCCAGCCACTTGGGCAACTTGAAGGCATTACTGACAATCATCCCCAGCAAAAGGGCCAGAAGGGGCGGCTCCAGGTTCAGGTCAATGGCTGTTTTCCAGGAACCTGCGACCAGGATAATTATTGAAACAATAAACAAGATGGTAAAGCCGGGAATGAACTCCCCCGCCTTAAAGCCCATAACTGTACTGCTTATGGTAAAAATAGCGATAAAAAGGACATAAAGACCGACATACCAGGTCCAGGTAGCAGCAAAATGGTCGAGGACTTCACTAAAATTCACCCAGGTGGGTGGCGCCACAGCTATAGGCTTTATTGAACTTCCGGCATAAAAGAGAATCAGGGCGACCAGTACAATGCCCAAACCCATCCAGATGGCCCAGTAATCTTCTTTTTTCCAGAGTTCAGACCACCCGCGGGACTGCGGTACTACGGGCATACCTGCACCGGCTTTCATTTCTGCAGTCCGGGCATGTTCACTCAAAATATTTCCCTCCCCAAACGTACTTAATCCTGCCTTCAAGAGTTCAAAACTGTGACTTTGAAACTGTTATTGCCTCTCTTCCCTGCTGTTTCCCGCTTATAACACCTCCATGCTCACAATCTTATGTGCTACATTAGTTAAACTTATCTTAGTGCACCTCCAACCTGAGAATCAACGGCTGCAGGCCATCATGAACCAAATGAGCAGCGAGAAGATATTTTTAATTCATCCTGATGAACTTTTTGATTCATCTGAAACCAGTTTTAAAAGCAGCATTAAATTCTAAACCCAAAAGATTCCCGCAGGAATTAAAGTGTCACCGCCGTAATTTTTTTATGGAAGGTGACATTTAGTGAGGCAAAAACGAACCTGGCTATGGATATTCTGGCTTATTATGTTTTTGTTGCCACTACCGCTTCTGCTTTACACCGGTTACAACTTACCACGCCAGCTGGGCCGGATCGATGATCAGCTGGAACGCCAGATTAAATACCAGGAAATAGCGCTGGACATTTACCATTTGACCGGTGCGGGGCAGGAATATATTCTTTACGGCGATCCCCAGTCACTGAACGACTTCCGTCACTACGGCATGGAAACGGCCAAAAAAGAACTGGAACTCTATAATCTGGTAGAGCAATCCAGAAAACAGGACGTGGCCGATTTAATAACCATGACCAGGGCTTACACTTCTTTCATGGAAAATGAGGTGATGTCCCGGGATTTATCCCGGCAGGAAACCAGCCGGGAACTTTTGCAGTGGCAGCACCGCGAACTCAGCCGGCAGCTTACCGACCGGGCAGCTTCCCTGGCCGGTGAAGGCTGGGAGCACACCAGAACCCTTTTGGAACTCACCGTCAACGTACTGCAGAAAGAAAGCCTGCTGATATTTTTCCTTTCCCTTTTTTCTATGGGAGCAGTTCTGTATGCCGGTGCAGCAGCCTGGCCCCTGGCGGCATGGTACACCTGCCTGCAGGACCTGGTAAGGGGCTCTTCCAGGGCTGTAATTTTTGTGGACCGCAAGGAGAAAGTACAGTATCTTAATCCGGCCGCGGAAAAACTTTTCAACCTTCCCCGGGAAATGGCGGCCGGTAAAAATCTGGGGGACATCCTGACCCTGTACCCCCACCTGCAAAGGGTGGTACAACCGGTTTATCTGGCCCTGTTGCAGGGTGAAAAGACGGCGGACTGCTCGTTGAGCTATACCCGGGAGGGAAACCGGCAGCTCCTGACTGTGGACTGCACCCCTGTTAACCTCTTCGGCAGAACAGCCGGTGCCGTGCTTACCGCCCGGCAGACACCCGGCCCCCGGGGCAGCACCATATTGCTGGAAACCATCGAAAGGGAAAGAAAACACCTTTCTATCGAAATACACGACTGGATTGGCCGGTACCTTTCCAGCATTATTCACGGTCTGGACTATGTGCTGCAGGCGTACGTTGAAAAGCTCCCGGAAGAAGTGCAGGAGAACCTTTGCCTGCTGCGTACCCAGTGCCAGAACGCAGCCATCGATATGAGGAGCATTATGAACGACATCCACCCCTACCTGATCGAAAAGGTGGGGCTGATCCCGGCTCTGGAATCCTACAGCGCCAATTTCGAACGTCTGCATAACCGCAAGGTTTATATTTTCTACCGCCAGCGTTCCCTGCGCCTGGGCCGGGACAGGGAAATCTTTATCTACCGCATCATTCAGGAAGCCCTGACCAATGTGGCCAGGCATTCTACAGCCACGGAAGTAGACATTCATTTTCACGAAACGGGCGATGCCCTGCAGATAGAGATCCTGGATAACGGGGGAGTAAGGGAAGAAGAACCCGTGCCGGGGAAAGGTCTGTGGGGGATGAAGGAAAGAGCCAGGTATATCGGCGGGGATCTGACGTACGGCTTTATGGATGGAGGATTCTGCGTGACCCTGACCGTACCACTTACTGAAGAGGTGAAGGGCAGTGAAGAAAATCGGGATCATGCTGGTGGAGGACCATAATGTTTTTCGCGAGGGCTTAAAAAAACTGATTGACATGGAAGAAAACATGCAGGTGGTAGCCGAAGCAGACTCCTGCACCACGGCACTGCAGAATATTAATGCTGACGTCGATATAATCCTGCTGGATATCGGCCTGCCGGACGGTGACGGCCTGGAAATTTGCACCCGCATGATCCAGACCCACCCTCACGTAAAATTTATCGCCCTGACAACTTACGATGACGTTACCTTCGTCCGCAAGGCCATGGAAAAAAACGTGCACGGGTTTGTACCCAAATATGCCTTTTTTGAGGAAATCCGCTCCGCCATCAACATGGTCTACAAGGGCGGGACCTATATTTACCCGGGGTTACAGGCGGAATTGCTGTTGAAACCCGACAGCCCCGTACTGACGGAGCAGGAAACCAGCATTCTCCAGCTCATTGCCCGGGGTAAAGACCAGAAAGAAGTAGCAGCCAGGCTTTACATCAGCCTGTCCACCCTGCGCCGTCGCATCCGCGGCATCTGTACCAAGCTGGGAGTAAAAACGCTGGAGGAAGCCCTGGCTGCGGCTGCCCGCCGGGGACTGGTAAGGTAGCAGCGCTGCCGGGGAAGAAAAGGACCGCAGTTAAGAAACTGACGCTGGTGGTGGCTTGAATGAAAAAACCCCTGACGATAAACAGCGCCTGGCTGATGTTTATCATGCTTTTTTTTCTGTCCATTATAACCATGCTCTTTGTGGTGGAATTCCGCTTCCTGAAGGGCATCATGAACGATTACGAAGAAACTATCCGCCAGGTGGCCATCAATAAAACCAGCTTTTTCCTCAACAACCTGCAGGGGATCGCTGAAGGAGCCGCCCAAAAAGTTGACGGCCATTCTGACAGGAACGCCGCTTTAAAAGAGCTGCCCCTTTTTGACCACCGTATCACCGGTGCGTATATTCTGGACGCTTCAGGGCGGGTAAAAAACCGGACAGGATCGCTGACCGGGGACCTGCCGCTGCCCAAATCCCGGTTACCCCGGCAGGGGTCCCTTATTCTTGGCGTACACACCGGTAATAACGGCCAGATGGTGGTCACCGTGGTCACCCCGCTGGAAAAAGACTGGCTGGCCCTGGATTTCAGCATCATGGAATTCCAGCAGGAGCTTACCCAGGAATTTCTGGATAACACCTGCAAGGTGGCTGTTTTTGCCGGCAAGGAAACTCCCGTGGCCTGGCCTTTTGAAAGGGAATTATTAGATCAGTTCAGCGGCCGGGAAGAAAAATTCTATGCCGGCCAGCTGACGTACGATGTTAGTTCCGTAACTGTAGGTGACCCTCCCTGGCAGCTGTATTTCTTCCTGCGGGAGAATAACTTCGATGCTTACCGCATCATTACCATCATGCTTTTGTTATTTGCCCTTTACTGCTGTCTTTATCAGTTTCTGGTGGAACTGTGGGGTGTCAACAGCGCCCGGACCTACTTTGAAAACATCGACTTTAATATTTTCAACCATGTACACGAAGGTGTAATTATTTCCAATAACGCCGGGCGGATATTTTTTGCCAATCAGGCGGCCCACGATATTTTCAGCGCCAAGGGTCCCCTGAAGGGAGCAAAATTGAGGGAGGTACTGGGGCATATCGGGGACACCCCGGGTGAAAAAAATCGCTACGGTACCCTGACCCTGAAAACCGCCGACCGGCTTCTGGAAGCCATCCATTCGCCAATTGTGAAAAAGGGCAAGGTACTGGGGGCGGTAACGGTAATAGGTACCGGGGGGCGGGAGGAAGAAACCTGCGGCCGCGTCCTCTGCCGCCTCATGGAAGCCCTGCCGCAGGGAGCAATTTACGTGGACCGCAACCACCGGGTAATCCAGGCCAATCTCATGGCCCGCTGTTACCTGGGCAGCATGGAGACGGGCATCAGCATAGACGCGGTGGATCCCGAGCTGGCCGGATTTATTTACCGGAATATGGGTTCCCGATCCGTGAAAAGGGTCCACCTGAACTCCCGCAACCTGAACGGGGAAGTGATTTTCGTCTACGACGAGGAAGGGATATACGCCGGAACGCTGGTATTGCTGGAGGCTCCGGGACAGGAGGTCTATCCGGCCTCCACGCCGGAGCAGGCGGGAGCCAAAACCGGGTAGCTGGAACGCAAGACGGCTAATGGTTCCTCAAGGAACGCTGCGCGGAGGGCCGGGTATAAAAATGGCTCTACCGCACCCAATTGGTGAACAGGAGGTTATGGTTTTATGGTAAACTACCGGGTTACGGTAATACTGAAACTTCTGGAGGGAAACCTGCCGCTGGAGAAAATCCAGGGCCCGGTCCGGCCGGAAGACGTGCGCCAGCTGGGCGACTTCCTGAAGGAACGGCTGGAGCGGGTGGCCTCCATGATGGAGCTTTTACGGGAGAAGGGCTTCTGCTGCCGGGGCACCCGGAAGGCCGTCATCCTGGAAGGGTGCAGCCTGGAGGCGTACCAGGTTAAGGAACTGCTGCAGGATCACGGCTTCAAACCCCATGAATATGAAATAAAGCTGGAATACACCCGCCAGTGGGGAATAATGTAGAAAAGGCGATCCGGAAGTAAGCACGAAGACCGCCGGTCCGGCTTTTGCTTACCGGGGCCGGAAAAACCCGCAGGCAGGGTACTCCGGGTTGCCCCGGGCAAGAGCCGCCCGCAGACCTTCCCGGCCGGCCATCTTCAAAATATCCAGGGCGTGAATTTTAAGGGGCACGCGCTTTTCCAGGGTACGGTAGCAGCGGATACCGGCCACACAACCGGGAAGACTCTTCCAGCGGCCCTGAATTTCCACCAGGAAGCAACATTCCCCGCAGGTATGAGTGGCCTTCTCCCGCACTTCCGGCAGTATGACCCGGTGGCTCCATATTTTGCTGCCTTCCCTCATGCCTCCTCACCCCCCGTTTTACCTGTCCCGGGGCATTTTCATTAGAAAAGACGGCGCCGTATCCGGCGGCTCCGCAGCATAAAACACCCCTGCCCGGGTGAGGGATACGGCCCGGAAGATGGCCTTTTCCCCGTACCGCTTCTTGATGCTGTCGCAGGCCTGTTCCGCCCTTTGTCGTTTTTCCCTTTCGCCAAAAAGGGTGAGCTGTTCCGGCAGGCGGGCCGCCAGGCCCCCCAGGGCAAGCCCCACCAGGCGCACCGGCCACCGGGGGGACCAGTGCCGTTCCAGCAAGTCCATGGCGGCCCGGTGAATATCTTCAGCCAGGCTGGTGTAACAGGGCAGGGTTTTCCGCCGGGACAGCCAGTTAAAGTGGCTATCCTTCAGGGACAGGATTACCGTTTTGCCCGCATATCCCCCCGCCCGGGCCCGCCGGGCCACCCGGTCGGCCAGTTCCCACAGCACCACCCGGATCTCCTCACCCCGGTAATCCCGGGGGAGGGTGATTTGCTGCCCGATGCTCTTCACCTGCTTCAAGCTGCCGGGATCCACGGGGCTGTGGTCGATACCCCGGGCAAAGAGCCACAGGGTTTCCCCGTAGACACCGAAACGTCTTTTAAGGATGTCCACCGGGAAACAGGCCAGGTCGCCAATGGTATGGATATTCAGCTTTCTCAGATGCTCCTCGTAACGGGGGCCCACGCCGAAAAGTTCCCTTACCGGCAGGGGCCACAGGCGCCGGGGAACATCCTCGGGGGTAAGCACGGTAAGGCCATCGGGTTTTTGCAGCTCCGCCGCCATTTTGGCCAGGAGCTTGTTGGGGCCGATCCCCACGCTGCAGGTAATACCCACCTCCCGGCGGATGCGCTCCTTTAACTGCCGGGCGATTTCCACCGGAGAACCCAGAAGTTTATAGCAGCCGGTGACATCCAGGAAGGCTTCATCAATGGAAAAGGGCTCCACCAGGGGGGTGAAGTCGTGCAGGATGCGCAGGATACGGGCGGAAAAGTCAACATAGAGTTCGTGCTGCGGCTTGATGAAAATTCCCCCGGGGCAGGCCAGGCGGGCCTCGGCCACCGTCAGGCCGGTCTTCACCCCTCTGGCCCGGGCTTCATAGCTGGCCGCCAGGACCACACCGTGGCGCCTGGCCGGGTCCCCGGCCACAATTACCGGCCTGCCCCGCAAAGCCGGATCCAGGGCCTGGTGGACGCTGGCAAAAAAGGCATTCATATCTACCAGCATAATGGCCCGGGACATAATTAAACCCCCTGCCTTCAAACAGGTGTTCCAGCTTAATTTTAACTGGAACACCTGTTCTGGGCAAGGGGTAAATTTTTCCGGCAGTGCTGAACCTCCCTTTTCCCCGGGCCCGGACCGTGGCAGTTACCCGGCCAGGGAAAGCCGGTGGAGCAGGGGGAAGGGATCGACCAGGTGTTTTTTCAACCAGCCGGATACCTCTCCCAGCCCCAGGGCCAGGCCCATTAATTCGGTAAAATAAAACACAGGGATGTCTTCGTCAGCCGGGCGGCGCATCTCCAGGTTATTCTGGCACAGGGGACAGGCAGTAACCAGGGCGCCGGCCCCGGCTTCCCGGGCGGCGGACAAAATCCGGGCCACCAGTTTTCCCACCACCTCCGGCCGGGTCAGGGAAAGCCCGGCCCCACAGCAGGTGGTCTTATAGCACCAGGGAACCGGCTCCGCCCCCAGGGCGGCAGCCAGCTCATCCAGGGAAGCGGGGTCTTCGGCCCGGTCAAAGGGGCGTACTTCCGGGGGACGTACCAGCAGGCACCCGTAATAGCAGGCCACCTTCAGGCCGGCCAGGGGCCTGCGCACGGCCCGGGTCACTTCAGCATAACCCACCCGGTCCTTTACTATCTCCAGAAAGGAATAAATACGGACCTGACCTGTATAGGAAAAACCGGCCAGCCTCTCCGCCCGGACCCTTTCGCCGGGATCATGCCTCATCTGGTAGTCGGCCCTGGACAGGCGGGTGTAACAGGCCGAGCAGGGCACCACCAGGTCCCGCCCTCCCTGCTCCTGGGCCAGGGCGATGTTGTGGGCCGCCAGGCCCAGGGCCAGATCCCTGTTAATCGCGTGGGCCGAGGAGGAACCGCAGCAGATCCAGCCGGACAGCTCCACCAGCTCCATTCCCAGGGCCCCGGCCACCGCCCGGGTGGAAAGGTTGTATTCCACCCCGGTGGCCTCCAGGGAACAACCGGGATAATAACTGTATTTCATGGCCATGCACCTCTTCCCGGTAAGGTTTGACCGCTTCGGTTTGCTTTACGGTGCCGTTACCATTTACCCCCGCCCGCCGGCCAGCTCAAAAATCCGGCGAACCGCCGGGTCCTTTCTGAGGCGCGGCACCAGGGGCAGCTTGCCCCGCCGGAACAGCTGCCAGCCCAGCTTGGCATCCGCCAAAAGGCCGCCGGTCTTCAGCCTGTACTTCAGCATCAACATGGTTTCCTGCACCCGGCCGGTTGACCGGATTTCGTTTAAAAACAGGTTGTGAAACAGGGGGCTGATTTCACCGTCCGGCACAATGCCGCGGGCAACGGCCATTTGCTTTAATATATCCATCACTTCGGCCATGCGGATGCCGTTGGGGCAGCGCAGGCCGCAGGTTTCACAGGATGTACAGAGCCAGATGGTCCTGCTCTTCAATACCGCCTCCCGGGCGCCGTATTGAATGAGGCGCATAATTTCATTGGGGGTATAGTCACCCTCACGGGTGGGGTAACAACCGGAGGCACATTTCTGACACTGAAAGCAGAGCTCCAGGGGCTGGCCGCTCAAGCGGGCCACTTCTTCCCTGAAGGCCGCATCCACCGTTACCTTTCCGGCCGGAAGGTAAAGAGTGGCCGTGGCCATAAAATATTCACCTCGCATCAATTGCTGTACCGCGGCCGGCCTTACCGGGGTTCCAGCTCGTCCTCCCGGTAGGTGGCCAGGGGAGGCAGCTCATCCACGCTGGCACCGGGCACGTAGGAAAAAAGGCCCTGCAGCTTTTCCCCGATGGTGCGGAAAAGAAGGGTCAGGGGGATCTTGCTGGGACAGCCGCTCTCACACTGGCCGCAGCCCACGCAGCTGACGCCCATGTGATGCATGCGCGTCAGGTGATACAGCAGGGTGTCGGCGGGCAATTCCAGCCCGCCCCGGATTGCCGCCCGGTGCAGGTACCATGACGGTTCATGTTCAAAGAGGTTGCTGTCGAAAACGCATTCCCGGCAGACACAGAGGGGACAGACCTCCCGGCAGTTGTGGCAGCCCAGGCAGGGGGCCAGTTCATCCAGCAGCCGGTTGATATCCGCAGTGCGGGAGGCGAAGTCCCGGCACATTTCCTGCCCCAGTTCCCGGCGCTCTTTCCGCAGGGATTCTACCAGGGATTGCCTGGCTGCCGGTAACGCCTGCGGAACCAGGACGCCGCTGCCGTCAAGGAGGGCATCCAGGTCGAGCTGCCCCTCATCCCAGGAAAGATATAGTTCCCGGCCGGTATCGCAGCCCACCCAGTGCAGGGTTAAAGGTGACCCTGATGGGGATATGGCTTCACAAATGCTGCAGGCCGTTCTGATTTTTGCCCCGTTTAAGGCCGTTTTGCCGGAGCCGGCCGCCTGCGCCAGCCAGGCGTCGGTATCCAGGCCCTCCTGCGCCAGCCGGTAATAATCGGCCGGTTCAAAGGTACCCAGGCAGTCCACGCCGATGATCAGCACCCGCTCCAGGGTAACCTGCTGCAATTTGGCCATTTCCACCAGCGCCCTGATTTCACAGGGGCGCAAAACCGCCCCCACCTTGACCCCGGGATCCTGGAAGGCCAGCCTGCTCACAGCCCGGGCGGCATTGATAATGGCTACGGGGGCAAAGGGGTTTACACCGGACAGCCCATCGCCGGAGGTGACCAGGGCGGGTACCACCATGCGCCGGGAAGGCACTTCCCGGGGAACGATCAGGGCATCCACCATCCCCCGGTCCAGCAGGGTCCGGAAAAATTTTTCCGCGGCCTGCCGGGGAGAGCCGGCTTCAACTTGTAGCAGAGCTGTTTTCATAAGCCATCACCTTTTTGCAGCGACCCATTGACCCCTTATATATCCCAGCGGCGGCGCAGGGGGTTGGGCCCCAGTTTTTTCAACTCATCAACCATTTCCTGAACTGTTTCCGCAAACCGCTTGCCCTCGGAGGCGCTGATGAAGCGGAACCACACCCGCTCTTCCCCGATACCGAACTGCTTCAGGATGGCCTTTAAGGCTGCCAGGCGGCGCCGGGCCTTGTAATTGCCACTACCATAGTGGCAGTCACCCGGGTGTCACCCGCCCACCAGCACGCCGTCAGCCCCGTCCATGAGGGGGCGCAGGATGTACAGGGGATCCACCGAACCGGTGCACATAACCCTTACCAGGCGGATGTTGGGCGGGTACTGGATACGGGAAGTCCCGGCCAGATCGGCCCCCGCGTAGGAACACCAGTTACACACCAGGCCGATGATCCTGGGTTCAAAGGAAGATACCAGCTTCAAGCCGGGCTCCCGCCGCTCCTCTTCCACCGGCTCCGCCAGGGGCGGCTGCGAAAGCATCACGCTCATGGAAAAACCTCCTCCAGGTCAATGTTTTTCAGTAGAAACGCCGGTTTTACAGCCGGCCATATCCCGAAAAGACCTGCGCCCGGATGTACCCGTCACACCGCTTCCAGGGCCGCCTCCAGCATGGCCAGGAGCTGGGCTTTTTCGTAACCCTTCTGCTGGGAGGCGCCGTTGGGACAGGCGGCCACACAGGCCCCGCATCCCTGGCACAGGGCTTCGTTCACTTCGGCCACCCGCCGCAGGGGGTCTATGCTCCGGGCCTGGTAGTCGCATACCTGCACGCAGACCCCGCAGCCCACGCAGACCTCTTCTTCCACCGTGGCGGTGATGGCCACATTGGCCAGGCGGTCCCGGGCCAGCAGCGTCACCGCCCGCATGGCCGCCGCGTTGGCCTGAGTGATGCTCTCCCCCACCAGCTTGGGCGAGTGGGCCAGGCCGCACAGGTACAGCCCTTCCGCCGCAAAGTCCACCGGCCGCAGTTTCATGTGCGCTTCCAAAAAGAACCCGTCGCTGTTCAGGGGCACCTTGAACAGCTGGCTCAGCTTCCCGTTGTCTTCACCGGGCTCCACCCCGGTGCTCAAAACCAGCACGTCCGGTTCTATGGCCAGTTCCGCCCCCAGAATGGGGTCGACCACCCTGACCACCAGTCCCCCGCCCGCTGCTTCCACTGCCGGCTTCTTCTCCCGGTCGTAGCGAATGAAAATGATCCCTTTCTGCCGGGCCTGCGTGTAATATTGCTCGTTCAAACCGTACACCCGGATGTCCCGGTAGAGAATGTAGATGTTCATCCGGGGGTTTTTCTCCTTCAGCTTCAGGGCGTTCTTGAGGGCGTGGCTGCAGCATATACGGCTGCAGTAGGGACGTTCGTCGTCCCGCGACCCCACACACTGGATCATGACCACCGTGTTCAGACCCTCTACTTCCCCGCGGTAAATCCGCTCTTCCAGTTCCCGCTGCGTCATTACCCGGTCGTGCTGACCCAGAAGGTATTCCCGCGGCCGGGCTTCCCTGGCCCCGGTGGCCAGAACCACCGCCCCGTGGTTGATCTCCACTTCCTTCTCCGGCGTCCTGATGCGGCTGTGGTAGTTCCCCGGGTAACCCCCCGCTTCCACCACTTCACTGCCCGTGTATACTTGTATCTGCGGGTGGCCGGTTACCTTCTCCACCAGCCCGGCCAGAAATTGCTGCGGATCCGAACCCTGCAGGGTGTAGTAGAGGTGCCTGGCGTTTCCTCCCAGCACGGCTTCCTTTTCCACCAGGCTCACGGCAAATCCCTGTTCCGCCAGAGAGAGGGCTGCCGTCATGCCCGCCACTCCCCCGCCCACCACCAGGGCACCCTTGTTGATCCCGGTGTAGGTCTGGGCAATGGGGGCCAGCAGGCGCACCTTTGCTACAGCCATGCGCACCAGGTCCTTGGCCTTTTCCGTGGCTTCTTCCGGCCGGTCCCGGTGCACCCAGGAGGAGTGCTCCCGGATGTTCACGTGTTCATACAGATAGGGGTTCAACCCCGCTTCCCGCATGACGCCCTGGAACAGCGGCGCGTGGGTCCGCGGCGTGCACGAGGCCACCACCACCCGGTTCAAACGGTGCTCATGAATGCACTTTTTAATTTCCTCTACGCTATCCTGGGAGCAGGTGAAGAGGAATTCCCTCGCGTAGACTACACCGGGCAGGCGTTTGGCGTACTCCACCACCTCGGGCACCCGTACCACGCTGCCGATGTTGATGCCGCAGTGGCAGACAAACACTCCCACCCGGGGCGGCTCCTTATGCACCGGCCTCTCCGGGGGGTACTCCTTGACCCGGGTCTCACTGCCCCGGGCGGCGCTCAACAGCCGGGAAACGTAGCCCGCCGCGGCGCTGGCCTCGGTCACCGTCTCCGGAATGTCCTTGGGACCGGCAAATACGCCGCCGGCAAAGATCCCCGGCACCGACGTTACCCCGGGACTGAATTCATTAAAGCGGCAGAATCCGAAAGAATCGGTTTCCACACCCAGCCGGGAGGCCAGCTCCCTGGCCTTTTCCCCAGCCGTAAAGCCCACGGAAAGGACCACCAGGTCGAATTCTTCCTCCTGCACCTGGCCGCCGGGCAAAACGTAGCGGATGCGCAGATTTCCATTGTCCGCCTCTTCCACGTTATAGATGCGGCTGCGCACAAAGCGCACGCCGTGCTCTTCTTCCGCCCGGCGGTAATAACGCTCAAAGTCCTTGCCGTAGGTACGCATATCCATGAAGAAGATGGTGGTCTCCAGGGTCCCGTGGCTGTGCTCCTTGGCAATTACCGCCTCCTTGATGGCGTACATGCAGCAGACCGAGGAACAGTAGTCGTGCCCCAGGCGCAGGTTCCGGGACCCCACGCACTGGATCCAGGCAATGCGCCGGGGCTCTTTGCCGTCGGAGGGCCGGATCAGGTGGCCCTGGTAGGGTCCGGAAGCGCTTAAAATGCGCTCGAACTGGATGCTGGTGACCACGTTGGGGTAACGCCCATAGCCGTAGTAGGCCAGCGCCGCCGGCTCAATAATCTCCCCGCCGGGGCTCAAGATCACCGCCCCTACATTTACTTCCAGCTCCTCATCCTGCATTTCATGATCGATGGCCCGGGCCAGACAAGCCCGCACGCATTCCTGGCACTCGGAACAAACGGCGCAGTTCAGGCAGCGCTCCGCCTCTTTTTTTGCCTCCTCTGCGGTGTAGGTCCTTGCTTCCTCCACAAATCCCTTAACCCGTTCCTGCGGGTCCAGGTGAACCTCGGGCCGGGGCTCACAGCGGGGTATTTCCTGGGGTGCCTGGCGCAGGGGAGCAACTTTTTCTTCCGGCACCCCGAACTGGCGCCCCTCCTTTAAATCCTGCCCGGAAAGGTAACGGTGGATGGATTCGGCAGCCACCTTGCCGGCGGCAATGGCATCGATCACCGTTTTCGGCCCGGTGACGCAGTCTCCCCCGGCAAAGACTCCGGGGATACCGGTGGCCAGGGTATGGGGATCGGCAGGGATGGTGCTGCCTGCCGGGATGCTTTCATTTAAGCAGGAGAGATCCGGCTGCTGCCCGGTGGCCAGGATGACCATATCCACCTCCAGGACAAACTCGCTGCCCTCCACGGGTACCGGGCGGGGGCGGCCGCCGTCCCGGGCCTGCTCCAGCCGGTTTTTCACGCATTCCATCCCCACCAGCCTGCCTCCATCGCCGATGAAACGCACGGGGCTGGTCAGCATGATAAACCGGATGCCTTCTTCTTTAGCCGCGGCTATTTCCTCGGGGAGGGCGGTAATTTCCCCCTCGGAACGGCGGTAAACTATGAAGACCTCGCCTGCACCAAGCCGCACGGCAGTGCGGGCACAATCCATGGCCGTGTTGCCCCCGCCGATTACGGCCACCCGCCGGCCGACGGTAACCGGCTCGCCCAGGGCCACCCGGCGCAGGAAAGTTATCCCCTGCTCCACCCCCGCCAGGTCCTCCCCGGGCACACCCGGCGTAGTGCTTTTGTGGGCTCCCACGGCAAGAAAAACGGCCTCGTAATCCTGCCGCAGACCTTCCAGGGTAATGTCCTTCCCCAGCCGGGTATTGAATTTGAACTCCACCCCCAGCCGGGCAAGCAGTTCCACCTCCAGGTCGACCCATTTCTTCGGCAGACGGTATTCGGGAATACCCACCCGCATCATGCCCCCGGCTACGGGCAGTGCCTCAAAAACGGTCACCCCATAACCTTTTTTAACCAGTTGATAGGCGGCGGAAAGGCCGGCCGGACCGGCACCCACCACGGCCACCCTTTTGCCCCGGGGCTCCTCCACCCCCGGCAGGGGAAGGGCATCGAGACTACGGTAGACCTGATCGGCAGCAAAGCGCTTTAAGGCCCTGATATTCACCGCCCCGTCCACACCCGCCCGGTGACAGGCGGACTGGCAGGGATGGGTGCAAACCCGGCCGCAAACGGCGGGGAAGGGATTATCACGGTAAATGGTCTGCCACGCCTCGGTATATTTTCCGACTTTAATCAGCTGCACATATCCCTGCACGTTGACCCCGGCAGGGCAGGCCGCCCGGCAGGGGGAAATGCCCCGCTTATCGATGGCGTAGGCACCGGGCGTAGCCTGGGGGAAAAGCTTGTAAATGGCCTTGCGGCTGCCCAGACCGGCATCAAACTCACTGGCCACCTCCACCGGGCAAACCCGGGCACATTCCCCGCAGCCGGTGCATTTGGCCAGGTCCACATAACGGGCCTTTCGTTTTAAAGTGGCACGAAAATTGCCTGCCTCCCCCTGCAGGGACACCAGGCTGGTATTGGTAAGTATTTCAATGTTCAGGTGCCTTCCCGCATCCACCAGTTTCGGGGAAACGATACACATGGCGCAGTCGTTGGTGGGAAAGGTTTTATCCAGCCTGACCATGGTGCCGCCAATGGCCGGCTTCTCATCGGCCAGGTAAACCCGAAAGCCGCTTTCGGCCAGGTCCAGGGCCGACTGCATGCCGCTGATCCCGGCCCCGACCACCAGTACCGAACCGGAAACTCCGTTATTTTGCTTCACCGGACCACACCCGCCTTGACCTGGATTAGCTTGCTTAAATAACAGCGAAAGTAAACAATAAGATTTACTTATAACTACAAGTATTATATTTAATATTTTCGCCATGACTAATTGGTAATCCCATTATAACAGAGGGTGAGGGGGTTTTCAACTATATTCCGTTAAATTTTCGCTGATATTAATTATCATATATACATTTTAGAAACTGGAAGCCTCCAGGGTCAGGCGGCACGTCCCGCAATTCCCTTCTCATCACGGCGCTCAAATATCACCAAAAAGTAAACATTCAGTGAACCCGGTTTGGTGCGGCGCTGTCCCCGCTCACTCCAGTGCTCCGCGCCGACAGCACCACGGTTCGCTTCGGGCCGGCTCTGGCTCTCTGCGGATTACCATCGAAACTATTACCTCTCGACCATATTAAACTGCCCGATGTGTCACCAGCAGGTGTTCTTCCATTTGCTTTCGTTTGGCGTCCTCGAGAGCCGAGCCGGCAGCCTCGCTTCACCGGGTGCTGTTACCGGCGCTTCGCAAGTCGTTCGCTCCGGACAGCGCCGCACCCCCCTAGCGGCTTTACTGAATACTTACACCAAAAAAACCGGCGTGCTGCAACCGCACACCGGTTCATAATTAGCAAAGGCCGGCGCACCAGCCGGCCTTAATCCGTCTATTGCCTGCCGTTTGCACGCACTCGCTCCGTTCGCTTCCGTATGCAAAACGGCAGTGACGCTGAAAGCGTCATAGATGTCTACTTTACCGCTCCTGCCCTCAGCGCACCAGGGCGTTGGCCAGCAGCTCGCTGACCCCGGCATAGCGCATGGGCAGCCTGTGGTAATTGATAATCTCCCGGAACTGCGCCTTGCAGTTGGAGCAGGCGCAGGCAACAATGCTGGCCCCCGTGGCCTTGAGCTGCTCCGCCTTGAGCCTGCCGTAGGTTTCCATGCGGAACTTCAGGAAACCACCCTTTTCCATGATGGCAAAGCCGCTGCCGCCGCCGCAGCACAGGCTCATTTCCCGGTTGGGCGTCATTTCGCGGAAATCGGGGCAGCAGGCCTTCAAGATCCGGCGGGGCTCTTCAAACATTCCGCCCAGGCGGCCCAGCTTGCACGAATCATGGAAGGTAACCGGCTCCGGGTTTTTCTGCGGGTCCACTTTCAGGCGGCCTTCCCGGAGCCACCGGTCCTCCAGTTCCAGGATGCTTAACACTTCAAAGGGTCTCTCCTCGGGCGGAATCAGCCTCAGGATCAGGTACTTCAACGCCTCGAAGGCATGACCGCACTCCCCGACCACCAGCTTTTTAATCCCCAGCTTCCGGGCGGTTTCCACATGGGCTTTGATCACAGCCGAAAATTCCACGTCACTGTAAAATACACCGTAGTTAACGGCGTCGTTAATCCCCGTGTTCGGCGAGTTCAGGGTCCAGTCCACACCGGCCGCATGCATGACTTCTGCAGCACCCATTACCGTCTCCGCAAAGGCCAGGTAGTCACCGGCGTTATGCATGAGCAGGTATTCCGCACCCTCTTTATCCACCGGTATTTTAATACGATAGCCCCTGGTTTCTTCAATTTCATCCTCCAGGAATTCCACCATGTCCAGGAAGGCTGCCGTGGGCATACCGGTGGCGTTACCCACCTTTAGCTGCAGCCGGGTGCCCTTTTCCTTCAGTTCGCCTGGGGCAATGCCAATTTCATCCAGGATCTTCCTGGCCTCCCGCACAATCACCCCGTTGTCAATGGCCACCGGGCAGACATAAGAACAGCGCCGGCAGATGGTGCACCGGTAAACGCTTTCCGCCAGGGCGTCAAGTTTTTCTTCCGTAAGGTCTTCCGCCCCCACCAGCCAGGGGAACAGCCTCCCCGGCAGGGTGAAATACCGCTTATAGATCTTCCGCAGCATGTCGGCCCGGAAAACCGGATGGTAGATTTCCCTGCGCCCCGTGGCCTGGTAAACGGGGCAGACCTCGGCACAGGTGCCGCACTTCATGCAGGTATCCAGGGAAAGGATGTAGGGCAACCAGAAGGTCCAGTTTTCCTTTTGCTGGAGTGACTTTCGCATGGCCTGCAGGAATTTTTCCACCCGGGGCTGCCCGGGTTTTAAAACCTCATCCGGAAGGACACGGTAGTCATCAAATACTTTTTGCGGGACTGCGGCAGACATCAGTGAAGCTCACCCCATTTAATTTTGTGGTAGGTAAAGAACTTGACCGCAAAGTGGGCCATACGGGTAAAGGGTACGTAAATCAGGAACAATTCCAGCAGCAACAGCGGCACATGATAGTTGGTTACAATGGATAGAGCAGGTTTAAGGGTGAATAAGCTCAATAAATAAAACCTGACCTGGAAATCGGCCAGAAAACCGGTAAACAAACTGCTCAGGGCGAGCAGGAAGATAAAGATCAGGTTAAAATATTCCACCGGAACTGAAATTTTCCTTACCTCATCGATGAAAAGGCGCAACAATAACAGTGAAAATGAACCGGCAAGGGCCAGAACCCCGCCCAGCATGCCCAAATAGGGAGCAAACGGAAAACCTAATAGCAAAACAACCAGCCAGGTAACTACCAGATAAATACCATAGTGCATCATCAGCGAAGGCAGCCAGAATTTGCGGTTAAAAAGGTAGAGGCTGCGCAGGGTGAAGACTTCCGTCAGCATTTCTTTCAACTGTTCCGAAACAGTATGGGGATAAGGAAACAGTTCCCAGTGCAGGTTAACGGGAGCTTTCGACCAGTAAATAATTTTATATCCCAGGCCGAAAACAAAAAAAGCAACAGCAACATAGGGCATAATCGCGGCAATTAAATAGCCGAGGTCCATGGTCACCCTCCTCAAACGTGAAGATAAGGCTTTTCAGTTAAAATTAAAATTTAAATTAAAAAATACAAGTGAGTTTTTACCTAAGCCTGCAACCCACCTGCCTTTAACCATTTTTCTCATATTTTCTCATAACAAAACCAGAAAAGTGCACCTTTAATATTTTTGAACGGCTTCAGATATTATTTTACATAATTTCGCTGTAACTTATAAAGCAATGTCATTATAACAAAGGAACAAGCGATTTGCAACACATTTTTGCATATAATTTGCGTTACCTGCCAATATGAACGTCTTTTCAATATATTTTAGAAAAAACACGATCATACCAGCACCTTGCGTTATTTTTAGACATTATTTCACAAAAACATGGGGTAAAAGCAAGACTCAAGTACAAACCCTCCCCGAAGGGAGGGATTTTGTAGTTAAAGCCGGGATCTTAACCGCAACGGCGACGGCATGGAAAAAAGCAGCGCAAAAACCAGTTCGGTGACCACTAATAAGGCAACCCCAGGCCGGCCCGGCGTTCGTTTATGGCTTCCAGGAGCTTTTCAGCCGCGGATGCGGGGTCCGGCTCCAAAATGAAGTAACCTCCGGTCAGCCCTTTAACCTCTTCCGCAAGAATACGCTGCACCAGGGAACCCCCCGCCACCGGGAGCAGCACACCCACGTGGGTGGGCAACCCCAGGGCCACGGCCCAGGCACCTATGAAAACGGCCTTTTCGTGCATTGCCTCAGCAGCCGAGGCCACCACGGGAAGCCTGTCCAGATCCACGCCCAGGCGTTCGGCCAGCGCCACGGCCAGGGCCGCCGCCCGGGAATTGTCCACGCAGGAACCCACGTGCAACACCGGGGGCAGGGGACCACCCAACCCGTTGGCCTCACCAATGGCCGTCAGGACGGTTTTCAGGCCGTCGCCGCACAGCTCCTCGACGCTGGCCGGGTCCATAAACCCGTGGCGCATGAGGGCACCCGCACTGCAGCCGCTGGCCAGCACCAGAACGTCTTGCTCCAGAAGCCTGCGGGCTGTGGTAATGAAGTTGTAATCCTGGGTAACCTTCACATTGTTGCACCCGGCGAAAAGGCATACGCCCCGGATATTACCGGCGGCAAGGTGATCAATCAGCGGCTTCAGCGGGTCGCCGGCATCGAGCCTGCCCAGGGCACTTAAAATGGCTTCGACGGAAAAACCGGCAATCACTTTCTTTTTCAGTGCCGGGATTTCCACCGGTTTTCCCCGGCGGCGGGCAAAACTTTCTATGGCCAGGCGGAGAATTTGCCGGGCGCTTTCAACGGCAGTTTCTTCGGAGAAATCAACATGCACAGCACCCGTGATCTTCGCCATGCCCATGGTGGTGATCACCGTCGTTCCCATGCACTCAGCCACCGTGGCCACGGCGGGCTGTATGCACTGGTAGTCGACCACCATGGCATCCAGCGCCCCGGTGATGATGGCCATCTCCTGGCTCACCGAGTGGGTGCAGGGGGTAATGCCGTGGCGCATCAACACTTCATTGCCGGTACAGCAAATACCCACCACATTAATGTTTTCGGCGCCGGCTGCCCGGGCCTCGGCCTCCATCTCTTTGGCCACCTGCACTATTATCTCGGACAGTACGGGATTGTGCCCGTGAACGGCCACATTGACGGCACCGGCCTTTAGCACGCCGAGATTGCACTCGGTAACCACGGGGGAGGGAGTGCCAAAGAGGATGTCGGACAGGTCGGTGGCCATGTAGCAGCCGGCCAGATCTCCCAGGGCGCAGCGCAGGCCCCCCAGGAGCAGGTTGGACGCGTCGGCGTCGCAGCCCATGGAGGTACGGTGCATGATCTCCGCTATCTCGTGGTCAATACCGGCGGGAACCAGCCCGTGCCTGGAAAAAACCTCGAGACGGCCGGGTGGCAGGACACTGGTTACCCATGCCACCGGAGTGTCCTTCTCATGAAAGTCCGCCAGGGCGGCCCGGGCCACATCCAGGGCGATTTCGTTCTCCGGGCGGCCGTCCGTGGCAATGCCCAGGCGCCCGGCTACGGAGCGCAGTTTTTCTTTGTCTTTAACCAGGTAATCGGGAGCTTTTCCTTCAACCGCCTTCTTCAGGGTATGGGCCAGATGCTTGGCGTGGCCGGAGTGTCCCGCCGCCCCGGCGGCAATGGCCCGGTCCAGCCCCCGGGCAACGATTACGTCGGCAGTGGCGCCGCAGATGCCCACCCGGGGCTCACGGCCCGAGGGGTTGATGCGGCAGGGACCCTGCAGGCAGTGGCGGCAGCACAGGCCGCTCTCACCAAACCTGCACTGGGGGCGCATGGCCTGATAACGGTCCCACACGGTCTGGATCCCTTCCCGTGCAGCCTTCTCCAGCATCTGCTGTACGGCGGGGTCGGTGGATTTTTTGCCGTGGTCGGCTCCGGCACTTCCACCCTTTAGAGAATTTGTCTTAGCGTTCCCTGTCAAATCAGACATTTTAAAACCCCCCTTGCCCTTGATTGGAGTAGTTATTAGTATAGCTAAGGGGGGTTGTGATTTCCGTAAAACATTTGACGTTTTTCAATTAATTTTCAAAAATCATTCTCTTCAACGCCTCCAGGTCCCGCACGAAAATGCTCCTCTTGTACACTTTGATGACCTGCCGGCCCTCGAAATCTTTAATCAGGGTGGCCAGCGTCTGCCGGGTGGCCCCGATTAAGCTGGCCAGTTCGTCCCTGGTCAGGCCGGTATTCACCAGAACACCCCCATCCCGGGGAACACCCCGGCTGCACGCCCATTGATACAACAGTTTGGCCAGACGGTCCCTGGATTCCATGAAAACCAGCCGTTCGATCACATCCAGGGAGTGCTTCAGGGCGTCTCCCAGCACCCGGACCAGGCTGGACGTCAGTTCGGGGTATTTGACCAGCATCTTCTGGAATGTGTGCAGCGGCACCAGCAGCATGACCGAATCCTCCAGGGCCTGGCCGAATGCCCGGGTGTGGCCGCTGTAGATGTCCCCCGGCTCCAGCAATGTCAGGATAAACTCCTTACCGTCGGGATAGGTGAGAAATACTTTGATGCGTCCCTCCGTGATCAGAAAAATCTCCCTGGAATAGCGCCCCGGGGAAAAGGCCATTTCCTTTTTCTTAAACCTGACCTCCTTGAAGCTGGCAGCAAATTCCCTTAGCTGCTCTTGCGACAGGCCCCCCAGCAATTTATTGTTTCTTATTAAACCAAAACTGCGCAAAATTAAATTCACCTCAACGCTATTTTATACTCAAGTCCCCAATTACAAAACCCCATTCCAGGTTGGGCCGGCGAATAATAAAACCTCTCCCATGGATGGGAAGGGACTCCTGCAAAATCATTAGAAAAGCACGCTGCCGGCGGTCCAATCCTTTTTGCACAACCACGAACACCATGTTCACGAGCATGAGCATTAATTTTTAAAAGGGGGGCCGACATAAAAAGCGGCCCCCCCCTTTTATGAATACCGTCAATCCGGGAATTCCCTATTGCTGGGGAAAAGGCCGCTGCCTTGAAGCTAGTGTTTTGAGCGGTGAGGTCTCATAACGGGAAAAATTTATGTGGAGATACCTACTGGATCTTGACACGGACTCCACATTTTTATTGCTTGACAACGTCTACGCGGACGATTATATTTTTAATTAAACCCGTCGGTATAAATTGTGCACCTGTCAGTCCTATATTTATATCCTATGTCCACATGGACAACCTGAGGAGGTATAAACGATGGACGTTACGGTACCCAAACTGGACTCGATCAAAAGAATACTCGCCGAACAAGTTCTCCGGCGCTCTTTGACCTTTGCGGAAAAAAATTTCGAGGTTAATTTTCCCCGGCTGCTGACTGTGGCCCGGTTGATTGCCACGCAGCAAAACCACAAAGTGCAGATTGATCAACTGGCGGATCTTTATAGGAGCAACCCCGTTGTCCGTAGTTATTTAAAAGTGTTGCAGAAAAGCCATCCCAATGTGAAAAACCGCCTGGTCTACAACTGGTTTGTCAACAACCTTTTGCTGGGTATTCCCCGGCAAAGAGCCCTGAGTATCAAGCTGGGTGTCAATATCCCCAATCTACTCCTGGTTGATCCCACCAGCGCCTGTAATTTAGCCTGCGCGGGGTGCTGGGCCGGAAAATATTCTGACCGAAACTCTTTAGCCCCCCAGCGACTGGACCGTCTTTTCGAAGAAGCTAAGCAACTGGGCATTTACTGGATCGTTCTTTCCGGCGGGGAGCCTTTGGCCTACCCGTACCTGTTCGACCTCCTGGCTAAACACCAGGATATGGCCTTCATGGCCTATACCAACGGGACGCTGATTGACGAAAAGGTGGCCGACCGGATTATTGAAGTGGGCAACTTCACGCCCGCCATCAGCCTGGAAGGGTTTGCCGAGCGCACTGACGCCCGGCGGGGAGCAGGTACGTTTACGCGGGTAACGCGTGCCATGGACCTGCTGCGCGAAAGGGGAGCAATATTTGGCGTCTCCCTCACGGCCACCCGGCATAACGTGGCGGAAATAACGAGCGATGAATTCGTTGAGTTCCTGGTTGCTCAAGGAGCTGTCTACGGCTGGATTTTTCACTATATCCCCATCGGGCGCAACCCCGATGTGGATTTAATGGTTACCCCTGCCCAGCGGGCTTACCTTGCCGAAAGAATTCCTTACCTGCGCGCGCACAGGCCGATTATGCTCTGCGATTTCTGGAACGACGGCCAGTATACGGAAGGGTGCATAGCCGGGGGGCGGCGCTACCTGCACATCAACGCCGCCGGCGAGGTTGAGCCGTGCGCCTTTGTGCACTTTGCTGTGGATAACATTAACCGGAAAACCCTTCTGGAAGTGCTGCGCTCGCCGTTGTTTGCCGCCTTTCAGAAGCGCCAGCCGTTTAACCAGAACCACTTACGCCCCTGCCCGGTGATCGACAATCCGGCCGCATTGCGGGAGATTATTCGAGAGACGGGGGCCCGTCCGACCCACGAAGGGGCGGAAACGGTTCTGGAAGGGTTCCTGGCCACCTGTCTGGACCGGCACGCTGAAAAATGGGGCAGGGTTGCCGACGGGATTTGGGCCGGCAGGCATGGGCACCAGAAAGCAGAAGGATTTTAGAAGTGAGGTTTTTAATTTGAAAACGAGCAAACGGAAGATTATTTTCTACCTTCTCCTGCCCCGCCCCGGGGCGATCCTGGGCGGTTCCCTTTACTTCTGGGGTGGGGTGTTTTACGCTCTGACTATAACGCGCCATTTTTCCTTTAATGATTTGGCTCTTGCCTGGTTTTGCGGGGAATTCTTGATCAACCAGGCCAAGTACTGGCTGAATGACTACCAGGACATAGCCAGCGACCGGCTCCACCCCCGCAAAAAAGAGCGGGCTTCCGCTAGCGGGGGCATCCCCGAAAAATGGCTGCCCGCCCTGTTTGCCGGCCGGACGGCCGCCGGGTTAGCCCTGCTTTGCTGGTTTTTGCCCGGGGTGCTCCCCTTCGCCCTGCTCCTGCCTTTGGTGCAGATTTTCTACGAGAGCGTAAAAAGAATCCCTCTTTTGAACGCCGGCGTAGCGGCCTCCGGTTCGTTAGTCCGGTTTGCCGCCGGCTTTTGCGCCGGAGCGGGGGTATGGCCGGCGCTCCTTCCCTGCCTGATGGTGTACACCCAGCGGATAGCCATCTATACGGCGGCGTACGCTGCGGAGGGGCGCTATCTCCTACGGCACCGGGCCGTTCCGGGGAAAGAATATACCCTGTTTTACGCCCGGCGTCCCAACCTGGAAAAGATAAGCCTGGCCTGTTTCCTGGGTCTGCTTGGATACGCTTTCGCACAATCCGTCCCGGTCTGGACGGTGCTCGCGGGAGTGGCGATTGCTGCCGGCGGCATCCTTTATTACCGGATCAACGGACCGGGCGATAAATTTTACGCCCGGTACTGGAAATTCCTCTGGCTGATGTTTATATTTAATCTTCAGCAGAAGACGGGAGCAACCGAACTAAAGTGACTTCCTCCCTACCCCTGAAGGGGTAGGGCTTCCTGGCGGCAGGTGCGCGCACCTGCCGGGTTACACCGGTGCGAGCGACCCTTTTTAAACCCGTTGCCGGAGGGTCTCCCGGAGGGGACCGTCACTGCCGTCCCGACTACGCCAGGTGCCGGGCCTTAAACCGCAGCCCTCGGTGATACTTGCACAAACCTGTTCAGCCTCTTATCCCAGCGCCAGACCCGTGGTTCTCCAAAAGCGAAGGGTAGCTTCCTGCCGTTGCAGCTCCCAAAGAGGTACTGGTGACCCCAACCCTCGGCCCGGCGCTCGGCGGTTACCTGGTAGAACACGCCGGCTGGCGGCCGATCTTTTACATCAACCTGTATCCTTTTTCATGAGCGCCAAACGAAAGGATGTGACACCAGTGAACGGAACCAGACGTTTGCCCATTTTTGACGCCGCCGTGAAAGTATTTGCCGAAAAAGGGTTCGCCCGGGCCACGGTAGAGGAAATCGCCAGGCAAGCGGGCATCGCCAAGGGAACCATCTATAACAACTATAAAAGCAAAAAGGAGCTTTTTCTCGCGCTTCTGGAGGAAGGAATCGACCGGCTGGAGGCCGCCGTAAACCGGGAGGTGGCGCGCAAAGAGACCGCCCTGGCCAAGTTGGAGGCTCTAATCTCCGCCCAGTTAGGTTTTTTTGAAGAATACCGGGACTACTGCAAGATTCTCTTAAGCGAGGTCTGGGGGTTGGGCCACCGGTGGGAAGAGCAGGTCCAGCGGCTGCGCTCGGGCTACTTCCAAACTATTCGAGAGTTGCTGGAAAAAGGCCAGGAGGAAGGGGTGATCCGCCGTGACCTGGAAACGGAAACGGCGGCGGCTGCCATTTTCGGGGCGGTGGGCGTGGCTGCCCTCGACCGGTTCGTTTTTGCCGGGGAATATAAATACGACCAGAGCTTGCAGACGTTAAAACAACTTTTACTCAAAGGAGTCCGGGCGACTTGAAAAAGGTTCTTTTTTCCCCTTGACCACCGCCGCCCTTTTGGCTGCGCTGGCCGGAATCACCTTTTATTATTGGCACCTGCACACTTTTTACGTGGTTACCGAGGATGCCCGGATGGACGGCACCAGCTACCGGGCCGGTCCGCAAATCGCGGAAAGCTCCTGGAAGTAAGCGCCCAAGAAGGAAATTCCGTACGGGCCGGGGAAACTATCGCCCGGCTGGACGACACCACCCTGCCGCCGGGGGCAAGTCTGGAACTGGCCCTGATCAGAGCCCCGGTCAACGGCATCGTTTTAAAAAAACTCGGCAGCCCCGGGGAGGTGCTCGGGCCCGGCCAGCTGGTTCCAGTAGTCCAGGGAGTGCAGGTCGCGGCGGCGCCTGGCCTGTACATCGCTGGAGCCGCCGGCGGTGAAGGCAATAATCATATTCACCGGTTTGGTGGGGTAATTCAGCGCACCGGAAGAAGAACCGGACTGCTTCTGCCCGCAGCCGGCAGAAATAGCCACCAGGAAAACCATGATGCCCGCCAGCAACAAGGTAAAAATTTTTTTGTTTCTTGTCACCTCATAGCCCTCCTTGCTTTTATGTTTGTCAAAGCATGATAATAAATTACCCGTATTACTTCTCCCCAACACCCTATTCCGCCCTGGATCCCACCCCCTGTTTAAATCAACCTGTTCCTGTACGGCCCCTGGATTCAATCCTCCAGGGGTCGTACACCCAGTTCTCGGGCCAGCTCGTTTAATTCTTTGAGCAGGTTCTCACTGACCGGGATACCCTCATTCATCCTGGCCTGCGCCTTTATCTGCCGCCTTTCACCCGGGATGAAAATGCGCTCAAAACCCTCGGCCAAAGGCACGGCCTTAATACCGCGGATCATATCAGCCATCCGCTCGTGGAAGGTTTCCACCGGCATCAGGCGGGATATGTCGATAGCAATAAAACTGTGACCAATGTTCACGGGCTCCAGGCTGTCATCATAAATCCAGCCCACTTCGGGTCCGTAAGCGGAACCGGAGATTATTCCCGACATCACTTCCACGGCCAGGGCCAGGGCATACCCTTTGGCACCGCCCACCGGCAGCACGGCACCTTCCAGGGCTTTCCCGGGATCGGTGGTGGGCCGCCCGTCGGCGTCGATGGCCCAGCCGGAGGGAATCTCCCGCCCTTCCTTTGCTGCCAGGATGATGTTCCCCCGGGCCACGGTGGAAGAGGACATGTCCACCACCACCGGGTGCTTGTCCGTGGGAAAGGCAAAGGCAACGGGATTGGTGCCGAAATAGGGCTTCCGGCCACCCCAGGGAGGAATCCCGGGAGGACTGTTGGTAAAGGCCATACCTATCATCTGCCGTCGGGCGGCCATCTTGCAGTAATAGGAAGCGGCACCGAAATGGTTGCTGCGCCTGGTGGCTACAAACCCCACGCCGTATTCCGCCGCCAGATTTATGGCCACCTCCATGGAGCGCACGGCCACCAGCTGTCCCAGGCCATTGTCACCATCCACAGTGGCCACGGCTCCCGACCTTTCCACGGTAATCCGCGGCCGGGCATTGATCCGCCCGTTTCGAACCCGGGACAGGTAGATGGGCAGGCGGCTGATGCCGTGGGTATCAATGCCTTCCAGGCTGGTATCGATCAGAACACCGGCAACTACCTCCGCATCCTCCCCGGGTACTCCGACAGCAACCAACAGTTCCCGGCAAAATCTCGTCAGGGTTTCTACGGAAAATTTACCTGCCATTATGGTTACCTCCTTATTTAACCACGCAGCTTGACGGTTCGCCCCGCAGGATCTTGACTACCTCCTGCGCCACAAGAACAGATGTTTTAACCTGTGCTTCCTCAGTCAGGCCAGCAATGTGGGGGGTCAAAATGACATTGTCCAGTTCAAACAGGGGGGTATTCCGGGGCGGTTCCTGGGCCAGCACGTCCAGCGCGGCACCGCTGATCCTGCCATCCCGCAGGGCATGGTACAGGTCTTCCTCATTCACCACCCCGCCACGGGAGGTGTTAATCAGGTAAGCGGAAGGTTTCATCAGGGCCAGGGTTTCCCTGTTGATCAGGTTGCGGGTGGCGTTATTTAACGGTACGTGCAGGCTGACAAAATCTGCCCGGGAAAGAACGGTTTCCAGATCGGTCAATTGTACACCAAACTCTGTACAGGCCACTTCATAGGGTGGAATAAAGGGATCATAGCCCAGAATTTTCATGCCGAAAGCCTGCGCCCGGTGAGCCAGGCGGGTACCGATTTCGCCGGTTCCAATGAGACCCAGGGTCTTGCCGTAAAGCTCCATCCTGGTATAGAGGCGGCGATCCCAGCCGCCCCCTTTCACATGGGCGGTAGCCTCTTCCAGCCGCCGGGCAAAGGTAAGCATGGCTGCAAAAACATATTCGGCCACCGAAATGGCGTTGGCGTTCCGGGCATAGACTACCGGAATACCGGCTTCCCTGGCTGCTGCCAGGTCTATGTTATCCAGGCCTACACCCAGCCTTCCGATAACCTTGAGGCGCGAAGCCCCCCGGATCATTTCCCTGGTTACCCGGGTCTGGTTGCGCACTACCAGGGCATCGGCATCTACCAGTTCCCGGGCCAGGTCCTTTTTCCACAGGTCGGCGTCATAAACCACGTCTCCCTGTTCGGAAAGTATTTGCAGGCCTTCTTCCCAGATGAACTCACTGACAACTATTTTCATGCCCGTTCACTCCCGGTTTGGATTATAATTATAAATATTAGAATTTCTAATCATCACCGGTAAAAAATAATGCCTCTTACCTCTGAGGTCATACCACAGTAATTTACTAGTATTGTAACTGTACCTGTGGGCGGTGTCAATGGCCTAATTTTTTGATATTTACATTTTTAGTCTTTATATTGGTTAAAGGGCACGGTCAACGCTTTCGATATGTTCCAGCATGGCTTTTACAGCCGCCTCCCTGTCACGACGGGCCATGGCCTCCACAATGCGCAGGTGATCCCTGATGGACTGGGCGGCACGACCCGGAATGGCCGTGGTGCGGCTGCGCATGCGGTCGTAGACATGGTACAGGCTGCTAACAATAGCAATTAAAATATGATTACGGGTGGCGTTAAATATGAGCCCGTGGAAGCGGGTGTCGTGCTCCCGGGCATAGGCAGGATCAATATCGTTTCCCGAAACACGGGCCAGGGCATCCTCCACTAAACGCCGCAGGGTTTGAATTTCCTCGTCGGTGGCCCTTTCCACAGCCAGAGCGATAGCCTGGGTTTCCAGGACCTTACGAACCTCCAGCAGATCCTTGATTTCGTCCTTTTTCACCACCAGGAACTCACCCAGGGTGTTCATTAAGGAACAGACGTCATTCTGGGCAATAAAGATCCCCTGACCCTTCTTAATGGTCACCATCCCCATGGTGGCCAGGGTCTGGATGGCCTCCCGCACCGAAGTACGGCTCACATTCATTAACTGGGCCAGCTCTCTTTCCGGGGGAAGACGGTCACCTGGCTTTAACTTTCCTTCGGCAATCAGGGAGCGTATTTGAGCCACAATGCGCTGGGAACGGTTTATGTTCTCCGAAACTACCGGCACAAACATTTGAACATCATCCCTTTTTCTATAATTGCCAGAACAATCATCATAAAATCCAGGTAGGATAAACTGGTAATACCTCATGCCTGGTGCCTGAGGAAATCTTACCAAATCCCCAATCTCAAAATCAAGAGGTTAAATTCAGGCAAATTACCGGATAGATGCTTTTTCCCCGTGCACCCCCGCTTTCCGGCGCTGCAGGCACCCGGTAATTACGGCCAGAATTAACCCCACCACCAGCGTCCCCAGCATGGATGGGACACCGGGATAATGGTACCAGGCCAGCAGGTAAATCGTGGACACGACAATGGACATAAGCATCAAGGGAAACGCCACCTTGAAATAGCCAATGAAGGTAATGGGATAGCCCCGCTTTTCCGCCATCCCGGTGACCACCACGTTGGCCGAAGCACCAATGACGGTCCCGTTGCCCCCCAGGCAGGCCCCCAGGGAAAGAGACCACCAGAGCAGGTTCAGGTTGCCCAGGTCCCCCAGGCGGCCCATGTCCTGGATGAGGGGAATCATGGTGGCCACAAAGGGGATGTTATCCACGAAAGCCGAGGCAAGGGCCGACAACCACAAAATCAGCATGGCCGCCGGTACCAGCTGCCCTCCGGTCACATCCAGGGAAAACCGGGCAATGGCTTCAATCACACCCACCTTTTCCAGCGCGCCCACCACCACAAAAAGACCCGCGAAGAAGAAGATCACCGGCCATTCCACGGCATGCAGGGCGTGCTCGGGATCCTCCCGGCTGAGCAGTAATAGCAAGCTGGCTCCGGACAGGGCAATTACCGAGGATTCCAGGTGCACATACTGGTGCAGCACAAAACCGCCGATGGTGAGGAACAATACGAAAAGACACTTTTTGAGCAGCACCGGGTCCTTAATCGCCTCCCGCTCGTCCAGGTCCATGATGGCCGCCTGCAAATCGGGCCGGGCCACCAGCTGGCGGCGGTAAATTAAACGCAAAATAAAAACGGTGAATACGTATATTAGCACAACTACCGGTGTCAGGTTTATAACAAAATCCATGAAACCCAGCCCGGTTTTACTCCCAATCATAATGTTGGGCGGGTCCCCGATCAGGGTGGCCGTACCGCCGATGTTGGAGGCAAGGATTTCCGCAATCAAAAAAGGTACGGGGTTAATCTGCAACTGGTTGGTAATGGCAAAAGTCACAGGGACAATGAGAAGAACCGTGGTTACATTATCCAGTAAAGCAGATAGTACCGCCGTAACCAGGGAAAGGGCGGCCATGATGCGCAGGGGCTCTCCCCTGGCCTGCCGGGCCGCCTTGATGGCCAGGTACTCAAATACTCCCGTCTGCCTGGTGATACCCACGATCACCATCATACCCACCAGAAGACCGACGGTGTTGAAGTCAATGGCCAGCGTAGCCTCTTCGGGATTGATGATGCCGACAAGAACTACCAGGACCGCACCGGCTAAAGCAGCCACCGTGCGGTGAATTTTTTCGGAAACAATTACTGCGTAGGTTATAAGAAATACCGCTGTGGCAAAGATAACCTGGAATCCCGAAGACACGTTATACTCCCCCTCTATAAACACCATACCCCTCCGGGTCAAAAATGCTGGGATAATTTAAACTATTGTTAACTCTATACATTAAAAATACTGCGGCCATACCTCATACCAGCTTATCCTAGTTTAACACAGGCCAGTAGCATCAGCAAGCCCTTGCGCTTATATCCTTTATTTGACCCCAACAGCGACTGTTAATTTTCTTTATCAGAAGAATAAGCAAAGTGGTTGACACCAGAGGAAATTAGCAGTACAATCTATCCAAAACAGCGGTCATACCACATACCACAGACCTAATCAACTGGTTAACCCGGGTATTTTAAAATACCTTAGTCTTCAGGCCGGGCCCGGCCAGCAACATAAAGTAAACATATAAGGAGAGGGGAGGCCAGAAAATGGCGGTAAAGTTTTTTGTACACCATGAAAAGGACACCGTAGGAGTGGCAGTGGCCGACATTAAGGCCGGTGAAACCGTCACCGGCTGGGTGATGGATAACAATAATGAAGTCACCGTCACTGCCCTAAACGACATTCCCCTGGGTCACAAAATTGCCCTGTGTGATATTGCCGCCGGCGATACCGTAATCAAATACGGCGAGTCCATCGGCAAATCTACCCAGGCCATTAAAAAAGGGGAACACGTACACATCCATAACCTGAAGACTGTGAGGTGGTAATGATGTCTTTAAAATTTATGGGTTACCGCAGGGAAAACGGCAGAGTGGGAGTCCGCAACCACGTCGTAATTCTGCCCCTTGATGACATATCCAATGCCTGCGCGGAAGCAGTGGCCAACAACGTAAAGGGAACCATCGCCCTCCCGCACCATTTCGGCCGCCTGCAGTTCGGCCGTGACCTGGAACTTTTATTCCGCCAGTTAATTGGTATTGGCAGCAACCCCAACGTAGCCGCCTGCGTGGTTATCGGCATTGAAACTTCCCACTGGACCACCCGGGTAGCCGAAGGAATCGCCAAAACCGGCAAGCCCGTGGCCATGTTTGGCATTGAGAGACACGGGGACTTCAACACCATCGAACGGGCATCCAGAAAAGCCAAGGAATTCGTGCACTGGGCCAGTGAACTCCAGCGGGAAGAATGCGATATATCAGAACTGGTGGTCAGCGTGAAATGCGGCGAGTCGGACACCACCTCCGGTCTGGCTGCCAATCCTACGGTGGGTAAAGTGCTGGAAAGGCTGACCGCAGCCGGCGCTTCCTGCAGCTTCGGCGAAACCACCGAATTAACCGGGGGCGAGCATATTGTGGCCGCCAGGATGAGAACCCCGGAACTCCGGGAAAAATTCATGGCCCTTTTCAATGACTACCAGGAGCTCATCATGCGGGAAGAAGCCGACCTGCTCGGTTCCCAGCCCACCCAGGGTAACATTATCGGCGGTTTGACCACCATTGAAGAAAAAGCCCTGGGCAACATCCAGAAGATCGGCAAATGCATGGTGGACGGCGTCCTGGAATCCGCCGAATACATTCCTCCCAAAACCGGCAAGCTGTGGTTCATGGACACTTCTTCTGCAGCCGCGGAAGCCGTGACCCTGTGGGCAGCCGGCGGCGCTGTGATCCACATCTTCCCCACCGGCCAGGGCAACGTGGTGGGTAACCCCATCGTCCCGGTCATCAAACTGACGGCCAACCCCGTAACCGCTTCCACCATGTCCGAACATATTGATGTAGACGTATCCGGCATACTTCGCCGCGAAATAAACCTGGAACAGGCTGCCGACAAGTTGATGGATATGATCATCCGCACTGCCAACGGCCGCCTGACCGCCGCCGAAGTGCTGGGTCACAGGGAATTTGTCATCAACAAGCTCTACCGGAGCGCTTAATTTGACATCCCCTCCTTAATCCTTCCCCCATTTAACATAGAACGGCCCCGGGAACAGGCTTCCCGGGGCCTCTTGCTATAAGGCGGGGCAGTTATAACCCTATCATAGTTCACCGCCTGCTACCATTTAACCTTTATGGCCGGATGACAGGCAACATGATGCCACTATTTCTGCAACCGGGGCAGGATCTGCTCGAAGTAATCCAGGCTTTCCGGGTTGGACAGGGCGTCCCTGTTGGTTACCGGCCGGCCATTGACGATATTGGTAACCGCGCTTTCCACTTTCTTCATGTTCAGGGTATAGGGTATATCCGGCACATCCACGATCAGGGCGGGGACGTGCCGGGGCGAAGCTTTTTCCCGCAGGGCTTTCTTGATCTTGTTTTGCAGTTCTTCCGTCAGGGCGTAACCCGGGTTCAACTTGACAAACAGGATGATCCGCTGATCCCCCTGCCAGTTCTGCCCGATGGCCAGGCTATCGGCTATTTCCTCCAGTTTTTCCACTATGTTATAAATCTCCGCCGTGCCGATGCGCACCCCCGACGGCTTCAAGACGGAGTCGGAGCGGCCATAGAAAGTCACCCCGCCGGTATCGCTGTGGATGACGATGTAATCGCCGTGCCGCCACACACCGGGGAAATAGCTGAAGTAAGCGTTTCTGTATTTTTCCCCGTCCGGGTCGTTCCAGAAGTACAGGGGCATGGGCGGCGCAGGGGCTTCACATACCAGCTCCCCCTGCCGGTCATAAACAGGCCGGCCGTTTTCATCATAAGCTTTTATTTTCATGGCCAGGGCCGGGCTCTGCAGCTCGCCGGCATACACCGGAATGATGGGGCTGCCGGCGCAGAAGCAGCCATTGATGTCCGTCCCGCCGGAAATGGAGTTGAAATGCACGTCGGCCTTGATTTCCCGGTAGACATATTCAAAACCATCGGCAGACAGGGGCGAACCGGTCTGGCAGATTTCCTTCAGGGCCGACAGGTCATAATCCCGGCCGGGTTTCAGTCCCTGGCTGCGCAGGTAGTTGATGTAGCTGGCGCTGGTGCCGAACACGGTGATTTTCTCGTCCTGGGCCAGCTGCCACATTGCCCCGGCATCGGGATAGTTGGGGTTGCCATCGTAGAGCACGATGGTGGCCCCTACCCCCAGGGAGCACAGGAGCCAGTTCCACATCATCCAGCTGCAGGTGGTAATATACATGATGGTATCTTCCCGCTTCAGATCCACGTGCAGGAGCAGTTCTTTAAGCTGGTTGATCAGCACCCCGTAGCCCTGCACCATACATTTGGGTTTGCCGGTGGTGCCGGAGGAAAACATGATGTAAACCGGATGGTCGAAGGGCAGCTGCTCGAACTGCAGTTCCGTGTCCCGGGCCAGGAATTCCTCGTACAGCACCGCTTTGGGAATGGTGCCCAGGTCGGGTTTATCCTCCACGTAGGGGACAACGACCACCTTCTGCAGGGATGGGATGCCCCGGGCGATTTCCGCCACGTTGGGCCGGCTGTCAAAGGCTTTCCCCTTATAGAAATAGCCGTCCACGGTAAAAAGCACCTTCGGCTCGATTTGTCCCAGGCGGTCCAGAGCTGCCTGGGGACCGATGTCCGTGGCACAGGATGCCCAAACGGCGCCGATGCTGGTGGCTGCCAGCATGGCCACGGCAGTTTCTATTAAATTGGGCATATAGGCGGCCACGCGGTCCCCCGGCCTCACCCCCAGTTCGCGCAGGGCATTGGCCAGGCTGCCCACCGTTTCGTAAAGCCGGGCATAGGTCATGCGGGCGGTCTTCTGGGTTTCTCCCCGGAAAATAAAGGCCAGGCGGTCGTCCCGGTAGCGCAGGAGGTTTTCGGCAAAATTAAGCCGGGCGCCGGGGAACCATTTCGCCCCGGGGAATTTAGCCAGATCGTCCACCACCCGATCATATCCCCGGGATGCCTTGATGCCGGCAAAATCCCACATGCAGGCCCAGAAGTCCGGTATGTTTTCAATTGACCAGTTATAAAGCTGGGAGTAGCCGGTTATCTTCAAACCGTAACGCTCATTCACCATCTCCATAAACCGCGTAATATTGGCCTGTTTTTTTCTTTCTTCCGATGGTACCCACAGAGGTTTTTTCATTCCTGTTTGCCCCCTTAAAATAAACTTGCATTTTTTAAGCAACTGCCGACCGGCCGGAATCCCCGGCGCAAGCTGCCTTTATATTTATAATACTTTGAATATTCGTAATGCCGGAGCATATTCCTGCAACCACGATAAGAAATATTGAACACCCCTCTCTCAACCGAAATCTCAATGTTTTAAAGGAAATACAGGCCCAGGGCTATGACTATGCCCGTGTATAACAGGGTCATAGTACAGTATCCCATAATATCCCGGATATCCAATCTCGCGATGGCCAGAAGGGGTAGCGCCCAGAAAGGCTGGATCATGTTGGTCCAGGCATCCCCGAAGGCTACGCCCATGGCTACCCGGGCTGGATCTGCTCCAATCTCAATGGCTGCGGGAATATTAATGGGTCCCTGCACAATCCACTGTCCGCCACCGGATGGAACAAAAAGATTAATTAGACCCCCGGCCAAAAAGGTCCATACGGGCAAGCTTTTTGCGGTGGACAGGGAAATAAAACCCTGGGCTATAACGGCTGCCAGGCCGGAGCTGACCATAATCCCTTGAATCCCACCGTAAAGCGGAAATTGCAGGGCAATGCCACCAGCTCCCTTGATGGCGTTATTTACCGGCCCCCTGGGGAAGGCGGGCTATTGCCTTTAAAATGGAATGTGCCGGCTTGCTACTGGCCAGGGCATGGCCGGTAACCAGAATCAGGGTCATCTGCATGGCAAAACTCAGTATCCCCCATAAACCTTGACCCCACATATCGATCAATTCCAGAAAGTTCTTATCCGTTAACAGCAGGGCCAGCAAAAATGATAGAAAGGTAAGAATAACGGCGAACAGGTAGGCATCCGGTAAATAGTTACGGGCAACGCGTACGAAAAAGGCAGTTAAACGTGAATTTCTGAGTGCTGCCGGTTCTTATAACCCGTTCGCAAATCCGCCGACCGTCCCGGGCCACCCCAAAAAGCCACCATTCCTTTTCCTGTAAAATCCCCCGGGAAGCCTGGCGGATCATAAAGTAGCTGGTAGCCAGCAGGGGAACCACGGCCAGGACAATGGTAAGCAGCATGATCTGGTAGCGCAGGCGGTGGTAAAAAGCCATTTTTTCTTCTCCCGAAGGAAGGTTTTGAAAGTAGTTTATTTAATTAATTTTCCGCATTTAAAGGACATCTCCTGCCGGGAAGGGTAGCATATGTCGAGGGAACAAAAGTGCCGCCGGGACGGAAGTAGAGCGGCAACTTCTGTTCCCCAAAGGTCCCCCAGCCCAGGGGGAGTACACAACCGGGGCCTGAAACTGTGCCGGGCCGTAACCCTCAGACCATGGACCCGTTTTACACAAAAAACAACCCGCGTTTTTACAGGCTGTTGCGCAAAAGCGGCGGTACCACCCGTTCAAAATGCTTCTTCACCTGGTCCCAGCAGACGTCGCGCAGCAGGACGGGATCCCTCTCCTTTTCGGCATCGGCAAAATAAGTGAGGCTTTTCAGTACATGATACAGGTTGAAGTTGGTTCCGGCAAACTTGCGCCGGTAAAGTTCCAGGCACTCGCGCAAGTCCGCAATTTCCCGGTTAATAAAGTAAAGGTCAAAAAAATCCTTTTTGCTCCCCCTGGAGGCAATGGCTTCTATTTTCATCGGGGCAATATCCTGGGGACAAGCCACCTTGCAGTCCAGGAAAAGGGCAGGAGGAAAGAGCAACGGATAGCGGTAGTACAAAAAGCTTATTTTGGTTTCCCGGAATATTCCGTGCAGCGTCCCCCACCGCTCATCCAGCAGCTGAAATTTTCCCAGTTCCTGCAGCCTTTGCTTGAGCAACAGGGTATCCACGTGGAAAGGCGAAAAAAAATCCAGGTCTTCGGAAAGGCGGTGCCCCAAATGCAGGGCCAATGCGGTGCCGCCCGCCAGGTAAAAATCCCGTAGCAAGCCGGCGGAACTTAATAATTCCAGTGCCTTTTGTCCCCTCTGTGGGAGGGCGGACGCAAACATCTAAGCTCATCCTCCTGCAAATGGTAATAACAGCGCCAGAAACTACCTGTTTTGCTTGAGAGCCGGGGGCTGGTTTTGATCACTTCCAGCAATTCGGCATCAGTATATTGTTCCAGCACCCAGCGAATGGCCCGGTCATTGCCGAATTCCAGCAATCGCTCGATGACAAAATAATAATCGGCCCGGGCATCCAGGTCGGCAAAGGCAACGTCCCAAAAAAACTGTTTTAAAAACCCGGGCAGCGACACCGGAGATCACCGTCCCTTATCAACCAGTGGGTACTGTCGCATAACCGGTTGGGCGGCGGTCATCCTCAGTAACGACTGCCGCCCGCACCATCAATGGTTTTACGTAAATGGTGTTTTCGAGTGGCTGCTCTTCCCATTCTTTTCGTGCTAAGCCGCGTGTACTTTGTTTGCCTCATGGAGATCCCGCAGGAAGCTCTCCAGTCCGGCCAGGTAATTCAGGGGATCGTCCGGGGTATTCCTGGTCCGGAGGCGGATTTCAAATTCTTCGTTGCTGTTGCTGAATTTTACCCGGTTGGTGTACTGCTTGCTTATCTCCACCAGCGCCTCGCCCCGGAGGTTATGTTCCGGGGCAAACAGCAGGCGGAAGCTGCCCGGCTGGGCCGTGATGGATTTTATCCCCAGGGAGCTGGCCAGGGCCCGCAGGCGGGCCACGGTGAGCAAAGTGCATACCGGCTGCGGGGGATCCCCGAAGCGGTCCACCAGTTCATCCTCCAGTTCAGTTACTTCCTCTTCCCGTCGCACCACGGCCAGGCGCCGGTAGAGCTCCACTTTCTGGTCGGTATCCCGGACATAGGAATCGGGAATATAGGCTTCCACCGGCAGTTCGATGGTGGTTTCCACCACCTTTTCCGGGGCCTCCCCTTTTGCTTCCCGGACCGCCTCTTCCAGCAGCCGGCAGTAGAGATCGAAACCCACCGCGGCAATATGGCCGTGCTGCTCGGCACCCAGCAGGTTACCCGCACCCCGTATTTCCAGATCCCGCATGGCAATCTTGTATCCGGAGCCAAACTCGGTAAACTCCCGGATGGCGGCCAGCCTTTTTTCCGCCATTTCGTTCAAAACCCGGTCCCGGCGGAAGGTGAAGTAGGCGTAGGCCAGGCGGTTGGAACGACCCACCCTTCCCCGCAGCTGGTAAAGCTGGGCCAGGCCGAAATTGTTGGCATCCTTAACAATTAATGTATTAACATTCGGAATATCCAGGCCGCTTTCAATGATGGTGGTGCAGACCAGTACATCATAGGCACCATCCATAAAGTCAAGCATGATTTTTTCCAGATCCTCTTCTTTCATCTGCCCGTGGGCCACCGCAATGCGGGCCTCCGGTACCAGCCCGTGCAGCCAGGCAGCCACCTGATCCAGGTCCATTACGCGATTGTGCACAAAATAAACCTGACCGCCCCGGCCCAGCTCACGCCGGATGGCTTCCCGGATGAGCACCGGGTCCTCCTCCAGAACGTAGGTCTGCACCGGAAAGCGGTTTTCGGGAGGAGTTTCCAGCAGGCTTGTATCCCGCACCCCCACCAGCGACATGTGCAGCGTCCGGGGAATGGGAGTGGCGGTGAGGGTAAGCACATCCACATCCTGTTTCAACCTCTTCAGCTTTTCCTTGTGGGCCACCCCGAAGCGCTGCTCCTCATCCACCACCAGGAGACCCAGATCCTTGAAAACCACATCATCCTGCACCAGGCGGTGGGTGCCGATGACAATGTCCACCTGCCCCGAAGCTAGTCCCGCCAGCACCTGACGCTGCTCCTTCGGCGTGCGAAAACGGCTCAAAACCTCGATGGTCACCGGGAAGCCGGCAAAACGCTCCCGGAAGGTATTGTAATGCTGCTGGGCCAGGATGGTGGTGGGCACCAGAACGGCCACCTGCTTCCCATCCATAACCGCTTTGAAGGCTGCCCGCAGGGCCACTTCGGTTTTGCCATAACCCACATCACCGCAGAGCAGGCGGTCCATGGGGCGGGGGCGTTCCATATCCGCTTTGACTTCCTGGATGGCCCGGAGCTGGTCCGGAGTTTCCTGGTAGGGAAAGGCCGCCTCAAATTCCTGCTGCCAGGGAGTATCGGGGCTGAAAGCATGGCCGGGCAGGGCCTGGCGGGCGGCATAAAGGGCGAGCAATTCCCGGGCCATCTCGCGCACCGCTTCCTTTACCCGCCCCTTTACCCGGGACCACTCCGCCCCCCCCAGGCGGGAAAGCCGGGGTGTTTCTGCCTCCGCCCCCAGATATTTCTGGATGAGCCCCACCTGGTCGGTGGGCACGTACAGCTTATCTTCGCCCGCGTACTTGATCAGCAGGTAGTCCTTCTGTACCCCGCCAATATTGAGGGACACAATACCCATGTAGCGCCCGATACCGTGGTTTA
>Ga0247720_100023_pt1 | contig 83042 bp, 73 predicted proteins | sample MSEWel2015_12_15_FD_189078 | JGI IMG/M metagenome (GOLD analysis project Ga0247720, IMG submission 189078) | Subsurface sediment microbial communities from gas well in West Virginia, United States - MSEEL Well Study Marcellus 3H_2015_12_15 | ecosystem: Environmental > Terrestrial > Deep... | reverse complement strand
GGGCTCTCTTTTATCCGGCACGGGTTCATCCTCCTGTAGCTGTATTATACCACATCCAGCAGGCGATTGACATGAGGCGGAACTGAACCGTGTACCGTCGGTGAAAAGAAAAAGCCCGCCGGCGCGGGGCCGGAGGCGCTCGATAACTCGATAAGTTAATAAGTTAAGTGCCCGGCACCGTTCACTCTTCAGCCCTGCCTTTAGCTTCGGCTTCTACCCGTTCTTCTTTTATCCCTACCTGATAAATGGAACTAAAAACCCTGGTTCTCCCCGGTTTTAGACAAAAATTTCCCAGGGAAAGTAATTTTTCCTAAAGAAAAGACCCATTAAAGCCGAAATATAATAAGGGGGCGGGCAAAAGGCTTTTACTCAAACTAAAAAAGTAACTCTATTTCCGGGGAGGAGAGAAATTTGCATTTAAAAAAGGAAAAGAGCGGTTTTCCCGCGCCGCCTTCTAAAGCCTCCGGCAGGGCCCTGCTGCCCTGTCTTCTAGCCGCGCTTTTGTTTATTTTTCTGCTGCCCTGTGCAGGCCGGGCCGCCGCTGCCACCACGGCCACACTGGATGGCCCGATCGTCACAGACGTAAATACCGAGAGCAGCATTAATAATGGGAATGAAACAATTATTATCACCCTTAATGGCAACACCTGGGTACCCGACGTGGCCTCCAATGCGGCCAAGCGCAATCTCCTTTTTGACAGCATGGTTACCGCCAACGAGCCCGAACAATGGGCCAAAGTGATCGCCGCCCTTAAGTCGAAGGCCGCCTCTGATTACAAATCAGTAATATCTTATACGTATGATACGGATCCCTACACAGTAACCATCACCCTGCCCCAGGTCTCTGGCTATAACATCACCGCCGACCAGAAGGTCACCGTCAACATCCCGCCCTCCCTGCTGGAAGACTCAGGAAGTCCCGTTTCAACACCGCCGAGTTTTACCATCCAGGCCGACCCCCAGGCAACCATTACCGGCAGCATCACCACTGCCACCGAGGCCGACATTGTGCACGGCGGTAAGACCATCGTCATCGCCCTGACCAACGAAAAATGGGCTCCAGACATCGTCACAACCACTTCCAAGCGCGAGCAATTATTCGACTGCCTTACCACTACAGACCAACCCGCTGAATGGGAAAAAGTTATCACCGCCCTGAAGTCCGCCCCTGATCCCCGCTCGGTAATATCCCTTACGAACGACAGCACGGTTACCATTACCCTGCCGCCCGTGCCGGATTACCACATTTCTGACCGTCAAACCATTACCCTGGACCAGCAAAAAGTTAAGTCTTTACTGCAGAATAAATCTACTTTAACCGAACCCGCCCCCTCCTTTATAATCGACCCGGCGACCACAACCGCCGGCTACGACTTAATGCTAAATGGCCAAAGTAAATCTCAAATTCAAGAATCTGACATCAAGAATAATAATAACCAAAAAATACAAATCACCATTACCCTCAGGGACAACACCTGGGCTACAGACGTGGCAACCAACAAGGCCAAGCGCGATCTCCTTTTTGACAGCATGGTTGCCGCCAGCGAGCCCGAACAATGGGCTAAAGTGATCAATCAACTGAAAAGTAAAGGCTCTAATGCAATTACTCTATCACCTACAAACGACACTGTAACCATCACTCTCCCCCAGGTCTCAGACTACAACATCACGGCCGATCAAAGAATCACCCTGACCGTGCCTTCCACGCTGCTGGCTGACAATTACCCGGTCGACAACCCGTTCACCTTCACAATCAAAGCCGACCAGGCAGCAGCCGTTTCCGGCATTATCACCCTCTCGGTTACGGAAGCGGACATTGTAAACGGCGGCAGGACCATCGTCATCACCCTGACCAACACGACCTGGGAACCGGATATTGCCACCAGCCTCACTAAGCGCGAGCTCCTGATCGGCGGTTTTTCAGCTACAGGTGACACAAATCAGTGGCAGAAAGTGATTGACGCCATGAAGGCCGCGGCCGTGTTCACCAGGACCAGCGACCAGGTGCTCACCATTACCCTGCCACCCGTGCCGGGCTTCAACCTGTCCGGCGAAATCAAAGTCAACCTCACGGTTCCCGGTTCTGTAGTTACCGCGGCAACCGACCTGCCCGTGGGTGAGGCATTTACAATTACTCCGGTGACGACGCAAACGGCTACCCTGTCCGGCACTATTACCCAGTCCACCACGGAGTCCAACATCGTATCCGGCGGCAGGACCATCATCATTACCCTGGCAGATGACACCTGGGCCGCCGATGTGGCCTCCGACCCGAATAAACGTAATGCTTTGCTCGACGGGTTATCCGCCCCAACGGGCACAGATGGAGACAAGTGGAATACCAATGTTAGAAACGAAATAAAAAATAAGGCTGGCACCGACCCGTCCGTGGTCGTCCGGACCAGCGACAAGGTGGTCACCATCACCTTACCCCCGGTAAGCGGTTTTGACATAACCGACGATATAACGGTTTCCCTCACCATCCCTGCTATTGTCTTGACCACGGCCAACAAAGACATCACGGCGTCGCCGGCATTCACCATCTATGCCATCAAAGCAACCCTTTCCGGCACCTTCGTCACCGCTCCGCCGGATGTGGCGGCCATCGTGGCCGGCGGCAAGACCATCATCATCACCCTGACCAACGCCACCTGGGCCTCCGACGTGGCAACTAACCAGGCCAAGCGCCAGGCCTTGATAGACGGGTTTGTCGCTAACAATAATGACAGTGAATGGGCCAGGGTGAAAGACGCCCTGAAGAACGACCCCAGGAGCGTGACCCGTACCAGCAACACGGTGGTGACCATCAAGCTCCCGCCGGTCCCCGGCTACAACATCACCAGCGGCCAGACAATCACCCTCACTATTCCTGCGGCCTTAATAAGCGGGTCTACCAATGATGTAACCGCCACTCCCTCCCTGCAGGTGGGTTCGGCGGCCACGGCGACTATTTCGGGAACCTTGCTGCCTTCCGCCACCGCATCGGATATCGTAGCCGGCGGCAAGACCATCGTCATCACCCTGACCAACGGCACCTGGGCTGCCGACGTGGCAACTAACCAGGCCAAGCGCCAGGCCCTGATAGATGGGTTTATCGCCAATAATAATCGCAACGATAAAGAGTGGGCCAAGGTCAAAGCCGCCCTGAAGGCCGACCCTGCAAGCGTTACCCGAGACAGCGACAGAATGGTGACCATCAAGCTGCCGGCTGTCCCCGACTACGACATTACTGCCAGCCAGACCGTCAGCCTCACCATCCCAAAAGCCGCCCTCGTCGGATCGAGCGCTGATGTAATCGCCACGCCGTCCTTTACCATCACCCTACCCGTCTTTACCAGCAGGGGGACCCTGGAGGAATCGCTGGCGAACGGTAACCTGGATAAATACATGGAAACGCTGCCCTTGAACCAGATATATATCGTGGTGCCCAAAAAATACATCAACACCATTGCAATCAACCACACCGCCCTGGGCGACTCCAGCGTGACCATCGTGGACGTCCTAGCCGAGCCGGAAGTGGCTTCCGTAAAAGTAACCGCCGGTACCACCGAGCGTACAACTACTACCTATAGCCTGTCCGGCGGGAAACGCAAGTTCTCCCTTGGTTTTGCCGGGCTGAGCACGCCAGGAGATATCACGGTCAGCGTCCTGGATAGTTCCGGGAACAAGCTGCAGAGCGACGTCACCAGAAAAATCAGCAACGGCAAGAAAAGCTACACCGAAGCGCCCCAAACAACCCTGGAAGGCTCTTACAACCTGTACAAGCTGATGACCAACAACACCCTTTTAAAGAACATCCTGAAGTATTATTCTCTGGCCGACCTTACGGTCGGTACCCCTTAGGAGGTAGAGGAATGATGAACACAAAAAGAAAGTTAATCACCATCACCCTCCTTTTCGCCTTTTTCGCCCTGCTGCAGGCCGCCCCGGCGGGTGCCGCACCTATCCCCTCCGGATTTAAGGTTTGGCCGCTCAAAACCACAGACGATTTTGGAAAAACCTGGACGATCAAGTTCAACATGCCCTTGGACCCCGCCACCATAAACAGCCAGAACATCTACGTCACGGACGACAACAACCAGCCAGTGGCCACCGTCCTATCACCCTCTCCCGATAGTGCCGCCGTCGCCGTGACCCCCGCGAGCCCCTATACGCCGGGAAAGGAGTACCGGCTGTTCATAACCAGCGGCCTCACCAGCGCCAAAGGTGGACTTCCCCTCCACCCGCCGGTGGTCGTACCCTTTACTGTCGCCGACAGCAAAGCTAAAATTATCGCGATATCAAGCACGTACTCCTCCTTCCTAACCAGCATCACCGTAATCACCAGCCCTGACGTGTACTCGGTCAAGGTCGGGCTGGACGAAATGCACTACCAGGGCGGCAACACCTACACCCTGGGGATACCGGGCCTAAAAATAGGAGACGTCGTCACCATCAGAGCCTACGATAGCAACGACAGGCTGCTGGAAAGCAAAAAGCATACAGTCGGCTAAGATGGCAAAACTCCCACGGTATGAAAAATAAAAACGTGGTGATTATTTACAGCCCCCCATCGAGTAGGAGGGGGCTGCGAGCCCACGTCCTCTCAAACCACCGGACATGCGGCTCCGCATCCGGCGGTTCACCAAGCTTGACAAAGTCTTTGGTAGCGTCTGGCTAAACTCATCAGGCCCTGGGCTTGCCAATAGGCATTGCCCAGGGCTCTTTTCATAGGCCCATGGGCCATCCGCGAAGGCCCTTTGCGGGCGTTGGCAAACTGCAAATTAAGCTAATAAGTTAGGTGAGCGGCAATTATAAACCGCATTTTTACCGCATTTTTTAAACATAGGCCAGATGTGGATTTAATATCCCTGCCAATATGCAGAGTGTAAACCTGCCCCGGCGTGTACCCCTCCGGCGGCGGCTTAACTATAACCGACCTGCCGTCATTGCCCATTTCTACTGTAACGTTTACTGCATTACCGCTGGTATCTTTGACAGTTATGTTCTGAAGGGTTATTGTGCCTGGATCCACAGGCATATTGAATTTAATAGTCCACTCCTTATTGGGCGGCACATTTACTTGCGGCGCCCATTCCCGGGCATCGTCTTCTTCCCGCTCATTGCCGTATTTCACTATTACTCCCATGCTGTTCAGCCTGGCAATATCTTTATAAGCCTGCGACCCTTCTTTCAGATCCAGGGGATTATCCCGCAGATCCACCACCGCGCCACTTCCTAAACCGCCCTGTTCACTGTTTTTAACCAGAGGACTTATATCCCGGATATTGTTGTGGGCAAGGTTGAGGTATTTTAAGTTCTGTAAATTCTCGACCTCCCGGATGCTTTGAATCCGGTTCCCGGCAAGATTCAAGGAAACCAGATTAATCGCAAACTCAAGCTTGGCGAGATCTTGAATGTTACGGTAACCGGCATCCAATTGCTGTAAACCCTTTATATCCTCCCTGGTAATGGCCCCGCCCGGTTTATGCAAGCTTTCCCGGACTGCCGCCTCCAGGCCGGGATCCGGGAAGCCGATGGAATCAATGACGTGCACTATCCCCCGCTCACCAACCGCTACACAGCGATGGTTCCAGGAGGCAATATCATTTATCTGGCCAAAGGGGAAGCCAATGGGGTCTTTTATAACCCGATCCCAACTGGTTCCGTCCAGTGAGGTTAGGATGCTATTGCCAGAAAGAGAGGGAATGCCGACCCACTGGGAACCGCCCCAGGCAATGCGGACCGGCGCATCAAGGCAATCATATTTCTTCCACACCCCACCATCGGCCGAGGTAAGCATTTCGTTCTCCCCTGCCACCAGCCACTGGCTGCCAGCCCAGGCCACGTCACGCAAGTTGCCCGTGGTACCGGAAACCTGCTCCGTCCAGTTAAGCCCGTCGGACGAAGTAAGAATCAGCCCTTTATCGCCTGTTATTATCCACATCTTCCCGTTCCAGGCAACGGCATTGAATGCACGCGGCCCTTTTTCGTTCGGGTTCCGCCACTCCCAGGCGTATCCATCTGTAGAGGTAAAGAGGAGGCCGTCATGGGAAATAGCCACCCAGAGGGAAGGGCTTCCTGCAACTCCCACCAGATTAGGATTGACAACGGACGCGCTTCTTACATCCCATTTTACCCCATCCCGGGAGACAAGGAAGTGCTCTCCAACGGCCACCCACATCCGGCCGTTAAAAGCCACGGCCCGCAGGTTTTCCCTTGTCCCGGCGTCCTGTTTGGTCCAGCTAAACCCATCGGGAGAGGTATAAATAACACCGTGATCGCCTACGGCTACCCAGAGGCCCGCGGCGGCAGCCACTCCCCGCAACTGCCCGATACCATCTCCTATGGCCCCCACAGGCACCCAGTAGGTGTCTGCTAGATTGCACCTTCCCGGCACGACAAGGGTAAACTTTTTCGTATCGCTAATACTTCCCCTGGTCACGGTAGCCGTTAAACTTACAGGCTCTGCGATAATTGGATTTTCTCCCGAAAGATACTTCTCCACCAACCAGCGGGGCATTACCGGCCGGGATACTTTTCCGTCTTCAGAGATGATCTCCGGCCTGTCGGATTGCCACCGGATGGTGGAGCCGTATTTTCCCTGCACCGGTAGGGTTAAATCACGGGTGACGCTGGTGCTGCTGTCTCCCGGGGCAAACCCGATGGCCAGGGCTTCCCTGTCTTCAGCCACTGCATGGGAGTCGTCAAGGTGTATTTCGTATTTGAATTCCGCAACGTCGCTGACGTAATCCCAGTTACCCAGCACCGCCACCGCTTTGATGGTCGTGTCGGCGGCTATGTGCACGGGCTTCCCGTCCCAAAGGCGGGCTGTGCCCGGCCCGGGAACACTGCCGTCGGTGGTGTAGTAAATGGCGCTCCAGGGATTGTCTTCCGCGCGCGGGCAGTCCAGGCTCACCTCCAGGGGCCGGTCATACCGCCCCGGGGAAATGCTGGCCAGGGGCGGCAGGGGCTTCTGGAAACCGGGAGGCAGGGAATAAACCGTAAAGTCAATCTCCAGTTCACGCCGGTCTTCAATGCTATTTCCTACTGAAATAGTGACCCGCATGCCGCCCTTTTTCAGGTCAAAAATCCGGTATCCAAACGAAGGAGAACCGGAAAGAGACCAAACCGTAACTTCGCTAAGCGGCTCTGCCGAAATGATAAAGCCGGGTATGTAATTGCCCTTCTGGCCATTTAGAAAGTAGGCGTACATTTGGTAAGACTCCCTGTCTAAGGGGATGTCCACCAGGACGCCGCGCTGGGAGTCAAAGAATTTAACCCCTTCGTTAATGTGGATAAAAGGTATTTCCACATAGCTGACCACCCCCTGGGGAACCACGGCAATGGCCTTGAGGGTGGTTCCATTGGTGATGTGCAGCGGGGTGGAGTAAAGGGTGGAACTGCTGGTTGGCTCGGAGAGATCCAGGGTGTAAAAGATTTTGGCCCCCGCCTCGGCACAGGAAAGTTCCAGGTCCAGCTCTTCCCCCTGGTAATTAAACCAGTCGGTGTTGACCAGGATTTTATGGTGATCGGTAGAGAATTGCTTTTCGTCAATCAGATAATATTCCAGATAATAATCAAAAGGATATTCCGGATGGCTTTCCATTAAATCATGATACCTGCACGAATCCCAGGTGACATCCACGCTATACCACTTACCGTCAATATAAATTTCATTCCAGGCATGATTTGTCTTCTCCGGCAAGCGGGGCCACCCTCCCACACCGTCAGCAGCACCTGTGACAAATTTCGCCGGTATGCCGCCCGCCCGCATCATGGCCGCCAGAAGGAGGGAAAAGCCGTTGCAGACCCCCTTGCGTGCGTGTAAAGTGGGCAGTGCTTCGTAAATTGAATAACTATAGTCATATTCAATGTTCTGAACCACCCATTTGTAAATGGCCGCTGCCTTTTCTTTATCACTGGTCAGACCGCGGGTTATTTCCTGCACCAGGCCGATTATTTCCGGATCTTCACTAGGAATGTCCCAGTACGGGTCCCAGGGGCCGGGTCTTAAATAGTCCTCCGGGCTTTGTGGCAATTCGTTTGCCGCTGCCCGAAATTGCTCCCCCAATAGTTTTTGGCTCAACTCCGGCGGCAGGGTGGGCCGGAGCAAACGATCCCCCTGGGGCTCTGCCTCTACTTGGCCGTACGCCGCACTGGCAACGGAATCCGCGGGTGGCAGAGGGTTTGCATCCTGCTGCCCCGCCTGCCCTGTCTGGTCAAACCCTGCTTTTCCATCAAAAGTACTTGCCCTGGCACTTCTGTCTGCCCAGGATGGCAATGATATACTAGCCACAAACATTACCAGTACCATCAGGCCTGTAAGAAATAGTTTTTTCATCGCCTTCACCTTGCCCTCAGTTTTTCAGCACCAAAACGGCCTCTCCGGACAGCCCGGTCGATTCCCTTCGCCGGTCATCTTTCGACCGTCATAGGCCGTCCTGCAGGGCGGTTCGTTCCCGGCCACTGTCATGACGGCAGATAAAGCGCCCCCAGAAGAAAAGCCCCGGGGGCGCCGACCACAAACATACCCTTTTCAATAAGTTAAATGCCCGGTACCGCCCCCTGCAGCCATAAAGAACCGTCCCCCTGGTTCATGGTTCCCGGGAACGACCATCTGATTCCCCGCCCTTAGTAGATATCTATTACTTCCGGCACCCCCGATCCCGGTTGCCTATCGCCTATGACCGCCCTGCCGTTTTCCACGCGCAGCTCCTTTTGAGCCTCCGGCCTGCCGGTCTGGTAGCCCGGGTCGTTAATGATCTCGATGAAGCACTTGCCTGCGCCAAGGGCCTTCTGATAGTCCAGAACCTTTTGCGTGTCGGTTTCCACAATTACGCGCGCGCCGCTCACTTCGGCCTCACCCACGTACTGCTTAACGGCATTGTACAGGGTATTGTCATCGTTCATGGCATCGTTTACTGCCTTGGCATAGTCCACCACTACCATGTCGCTGCCGCTCTGGAAATAGACGTATTTCGGTACGGCGGCAAAGGCCGCGCTGGAAAACATAAACACCAGCGCCAGGGCCAGAGCCAGAACCCCCAGGCATTTCCTACGCAACATGAACTGCCACACCTCCTTTATAACTTCCATAAAGTTTTGAGCTTCAATTGCTCTCTGTGGACCAGCGCACCAGTACCAGCATGGTACCGGCCAGTCCATCACCACTTGATGCGCACCTTCAGCGGTTGCCAATGCAATGCCACAGGTAGCGGGAAGGCCGGAAGTCCTTTCAGGACTTCCGGCTGCAGCAAAACATCCCTCACCGCCACCGGATCTGCCTTTGAAGCGGGGGTCTCACCGGCAACATGACCTGTGACCGGCAAAGGCAGCTCGATATTAGCCATGTGTCCAAAACCTTGCACCGTGACATGCGTGTCACAGAACAGTCTCCGTGACCCAGTCCCCGGACACAAGTCCCCATGACACATAACCGTGATCAAAAGAACCGTCCCCGTGATCACTACTCATTCACCGTGACTATCTCTGAGGCGTCCCCTTCACCGGTCTGGTTGAACGCCTTGGCCACATAGCGGTAGGTGGTCGCCGGGTCAAGTCCTTCCAGCTCCACGCCAATGTTCTGGTTGATGCCGCCCACGTCGGGAGTGAGCACTTCCTTGACCAGCTCCTGCACCTGGCCGGCCGCGTTCACCCGGTAGATGCGGAAGCCCTGTTCATCCCGGGAGCGGTCCTTGAGGGTGATAGTCACCCTGCAGTCCCTTAAGGAGCTGGCCTTGATCAGGGGCGGGTTCAGGCTCCTGCCGGTGCCGTAATAGGGGTTAACAATGGATACGCTCACGGGCTCGCTTTCCAGATTCATGGTGGGGTCCCAGATGGTAAATTTCCTGGTGAATTCCTTGCTGTTCTTGTCAATTTCGATGTAGTCCTCGTACTTCTGGGAGGACAGGCTCACCTGCCCCACCTCATGCATGTCCTTATCGTACACCTTGAGGATCATGCCGGGCTCGCCCTTCCTGTACCAGCGCCAGATAATCTTTTCCGAGGTTATTTCGGTGACCCGGGCAAAAATGACGGGCGGCTTCACCTTATAAGCCATGGTCTTGACGGTCTTGGGCAGGGACGGTTCGCTTTCCACCATATTGCCCAGTTCGTCAATCACATAAGCCGAGACCGTGCGCTTGTACTGGGTGTTGGGGTTTAGTCCCTTTTCCACGTAAACGGTGGTATTGGCCCGGTCTATTTTGGCCACCACGCTGCCGTTTTCGTCCTTGAGCAAAAAGCCCTGCTCGTTATCGCTGTTGTCCTTCCACGTCCAGGTAATGGAGAAGGCCGAGGTGGCCCTGCCCTTCAGGTCGGTTGGTTTTGCCGGTATCTTCACGGGTTCAATGGCCCTTTTGCCGGTCTTGAAGACCCACTGCACGTCCTCCGGGAAGGGTTCCTCCTTCTGGTTGTACAGGTTGGTGGTGACCACCACCGTATATTCATATTCTTCGGCCAGGTCGGAAATGGGGTCAATGGTCACCCGCTTCTTGTCCATGCTCAGTTTTACTTTGGCCGGTATGGCCGTTCCGTTCTGGTTCAGCACATACACCGAGTTTTCATCCACCGTTTCCTGGTGCAGAGGCTGCGAAAAATCGATGACTATATTTGTGTCCACCGGCACATTGTCCTCTTCCTCGCCCGGGCTCATGGCCACGATGACAAAGCCGCCCTCACTGTAGGAAGTGATGTTCACGGTATATGTTCTGGTGGTGCTGCCGTCCGGAGCAATCACTGTAATTTCCACCCTGGCATTGCCCTTATCGTCCAGGGTATTACCGCTGATCCGAACCGTGCTGCCCGGGTCCTCCGGCCTGGCTTTCACGTCTAGCGTCTTTACGCAATCGGGAATGGCGTAATCATAGGAAAGCCTGTCTTTGCTGAACCCGGGCAGCTTTCTGCCGTTTATGGCTAGGTATTTCAGGGTGGCATTGCTGCTCAGGGTTTTGGCCACAATGGTGATGGTATAGGTTTTGATTTTAGTGTTATCTGCGGCAGACATCACCTGGATGATAGCAGTGGCTATACCGTTTTGATCAAAGGCTTTGGTGGTAATGCGGACGAAGTCGTTTTTATTGAGAGGTGTGGCCTCAATTTTCAGATCGCCAACCTTTTCCACCTGCACGGTGTAGGTGAGCTGGTCCGGGTTGCTGACGGTGACCCTGTTGCCGTTGACGGTGAAGGAGGCCAGCCCCAGGGCGTCAGAGGATGCCCCCTCCTCTTCCAGCGTTATGCGGCCGCTGGCGCATGGGACGTCCCGGTCGTTGACCTGCGCGCTCTTTATGGCCAGCGCCAGGGGGCTGACCCTTTTCAGCACCCTGAACTTGAGGCGCAGGATCTCGCCGTCGGCCTTCACCGGGGAAGCAGTAAAGCCGCTGATTTTGACCGTACCCCCGGCATCATTGGCAAAAAACTGGAAGCCGGCGGCCATGGTCCCAGGCTCCACCCCCTCATAGCTCAGGCAGGTGCTGTCATAGGACACTTCCAGCAGCAGTCCTTCCAGGGCATTGTCATTGGTCAGGCCCCGGACCTTTACGGGCAGGGTGAAGCTCTCTTCCCCCGCCGGCACGGTCAGATCCGTAAAGTACACCCCGGTGGTGGAGCTACCGGTACCGACTGTTACCGTGCCGTTTTCCACGGGCACGTCCAGGTCGTTGAGCTGCGCCCGGGTGATCTTGATGCCGGGATCGGCCTGGCGATCTTTTATTTTGAACTTGAGCTTCAGTATATCCCCGTCGGAAGTCACCGGCGAGGCGGCAAAGCCGGTGATGAGAAGAGTACCGGCTTTATCGTTGTCAAAATACTGGAACCCGGGGGCCACGGAACCGCTGGCCATGCCGGCATAGCCAACCGCCTGCGGGTTGTAGCTCACTTCCAGGAGAACGCCGGCCACGCCGCTATCCGGCGCTATTCCCTTTACACTGACCGGTACCGTAAATTCGGACTGATCGGATGCCACCGTCACATCGGCAAAAAATACCGTCAGGTTCCCTGCCGGGGTGCCCTGCTGGAAGGAGATGGTGCCGTTTTTCACCCCCACCGGGGCGTCGTTGATCTCGCATTTCACAATCTTAAACTGCACGGGGTTACCCCTTTGGTTCACATTGAATTGTAATTTCAGCACTTCGCCGCCGGTGTTGACCGGGGAGGCGGTAAAACCGGAAATGAGCAGCCTGTTGCCCTGCACATTGCCGAAGCACTGCAATCCCGGGGCACTGCTCCCCGCCGCCAGGCCAGTATACGCCAGCCGGGTGTTATCAAATTCAATTTCCATGTACAGCCCGGCCAGGGCATTATCCGGGGACAGCCCGTCAACCTTCACGGGAATGGTGACGGACGTGGCGCTGGATGGAATAACCAGATCTTCAAAGCCCGCGCTGGTGCTGGCCGCCAGGGCCGCCTGCCCGGCGGTAAAGGCCAGGAGCAGGGTCAGGAGCACCAGAAGGGGTGTTCGCCAGGGGCGCTTTCTCTGTTCCATGGCAGCAACTCTCCTTTCCCTACTGTTCAATGACCACAACCATAATCTGGCTGCTGGAAGGGTCCACCAGCGCCCGGGCGTTCCTGCCTTTGTCCGCCGCATCAGAAAGGTCCGCGGCATTGCCCGGGCGGATGAGGTCCCCGTTCTGGTCCACCAGCTCGATTAAGGCCTGGTCCGCCACCGGATAAGCTTCCGGGTGGTTGACGAATCTTAATTTGGAGCCTGAGAAATCCCAGATCTGGTCCACAATCAGGTTCTCGGGGGCCACGGGCACTATGTTGCCGCCGCCGTCCAGCATCACCGGGCTGGCCTTGCCGAAGGGATACCAGCTTTCATTATATTCATAGAGCAGGTTCTGCCCCCGGCCGGCCACATCCACGTAAACGGTGCCGGTTTCTTCATTTATCTGCCGGACCATGCCGAAAAGGCGGTCGGAGGAAGAGCCCGCACCCGCAGCAATGGTAAAGGGCATTCTTACATCCTGCCGCATCCCGGCACCAGTTTCCGAAGTAACGCTTTTCAGGATATACAGCGTGTAGGTGGCCCCGGCCGTATAGGGTTCCAGGGGCTCCACCAGCACGGTCCTGTGCAGGGGGTCGGCGGGATCCAGGCTGACGTTCACCGGCACGGAGGCACCGCCGGCATCCAGCACGTAAATATTGGCGCTGTTAATGCTACCGGCCCGCATGGGCACGCTGAACTTGACCTGCCACACCTTGTTGGGGGAAACCCCCTGCTGCGCAGGCCAGCTTTTATAGGTGCCGTCCGCCGCCCCGGCCGGACCGGCCAGGAGGAGGGCCAGGAGCAGCCCCGCCAGAAGGGTGATCATTTTTTTCACTGCTTCAACCTCCCCGGACAATAGTCGTCGGTCATCATACTCCAGCCGCTGGATTATGCAGGAATTCGCCCTGCGAAATTCCAGGTTGAACTTGTTTAACCGGTCTACTTACCAATCAGATAGAGGGCAATTTTCTGGGCGTCCATGATGGTCACCCGCCCGTCACCGTTGAAGTCGGCGGCAGCCTTCTGGGCATCGGTAAGGGTCTCCAGGCCGATCACCGCCCGGGCGATCTTTACCGCATCCATGATGGTCACTTTTCCGTCCCCATTGGCGTCACCCTTGCCTGCGGGGGGAGGGGTGGACTGCCGGGTCACCTTGACGGTGTAAACTTTTTTCGTTCCATCCTGGGCGGTAACGGTAACGGTCACTGTGGCCGCACCGTTGACCAGGGTATCGCCGCTGACGGACACGCTGGCGGTGCCGTCCTCCGGCACGGCTGCAACGGTGAGCCGGTCGGGGGCGCTGCCGGGCACGGTCATGGTGTAGGAGGTAACGTCCGGGCTGAAGCCGGAGGGGGAAAGACCGTTAATGGTCAGGGACTTAAGATTGGCGTTGCTGGAAAGGCTGGCATTGCCCACCACAATGGACTGGTTGAAGGCACCGCCCTGGTAGGTGGTCACGTCCACCCAGGCAATGTTGTTGCAGGCGTCCACCAGGGCCACCCTGGGCAGGGTATAGACGCCTTCCTTGTCAAAACTTACGTCCATGGTATAGATATCGCTCTGTTCATTGTAGGTGAACTGATTATTGGTATAAAAAGGAGCGTTTTCGCCGTCCACCAGGAATACGCCGAAAATGTGGGAGTCGTCGCGCAGCCGCAGGGAAAGAGTCACCTTTTCGCCCACGGCTACCCTGGTGCGGTCGGCTGTATAGGACCGCAGGACCGGCGGCGCATCGTCCATGTCGATTTCCTCGTCGATGTTGATCTTGTTTTTAGATACCGGTTCATAGACGGGGGTGGCGTACTGGTTGTCGCCTTTTATGTGATCTCCTGGGTTATACCAGTAAAACCAGTTGCCGGTCAAATTGGTCAGGCCCTTCTGGCGGGTGAGCAGGTACAAACCATAGTCGGCAAAGTTATTATGGTGAAACTGGTTGTTGTTGCTGGCCAGAACTATATATGTCGTGTCCCAGGATTCAAAGCTATTTTGCCGAACTTTATTATTGTGTCCTTTGATTGTCGCCTGCCCATAAGTATAACCGATACCTTCCACGCGTCCCCACCAATTATTAAATTTCAGCCTGCACTGCTGGATGATGTTGTTGTCCCCGTTGATCAGGTCATAATAATACCCTGTCACATTAATGTTAAGTTTGCATTTCCACACTTCATTGTTGTTGCCGGTGATCTGAAAACTATAGTAATTATCCCAATCATATTCTTTTAAACCAATCTCTTTTGAAACAGTGGAGCACTCCAGAATCTTGTTCCCGTTGCCCTGGATGTTTACGGCGCCCAGGGTGGATTTCTGGACGGTGGTGTTGTCGCTATTGATGGTCAGGTCGACGCCGCAGTCGATATTTTCGATGACGTTGCCGCCCTGGTTATAGAGAACCAGCTCCGCCTTTACTTTATCAGTCGACCTGCGCAGCACAATGTGATCGTTTTCGGAGCCCTTCAGCACCAGTTTGCCCCAGACCTTCAGCTGGCAGGGGTAGGCCTCGTCGGCAAAATACACAGTGACGCCCGGCTCGATGGTCAGGGTGACACCTTCCGGCACCGTCACGCTGCCCGTCATATAATACGGGCTTTTGGACTTCACCCAGGTGGTGTCCTGCTCAATATAGCCCCGCACTTTGGTCCCGCCCCCGCCCGGCACCGTTCCCATAGACGTGAAAACGGGGGCTTCGCCCTGATTGCCATAAACTTCCTGCCCGACGCTGTCCGGCGCAGCCGCCACCCCTGCGCCCGGGAAGAAGATTACCAATCCCAGCAGGAAGACCAGAATCGCTGCGTATCTGAACAGTCCTTTCACCCGCAATTCCCCCTTTAAAAAAGGTGTTCCCGAAAAACAGGCGGGAAGGCCTTCCTGGCCCATCCCCTTCCGTCAAATCCTCCACTGCCACGTAATTATGAAAAAACTGTGCTTTTATCCTCCGGCAGCCCCACCTCCCTTCACCATTTTCATCCTGCTGCTGGTGCCCGAGCGGCATGGGTGCCTCGTAAGTTAAGAGCTTTGCACCGTAACAAAATGGGCCACAACTCCTTCCTTCAGGTTAAGCCCCGTCCGGCTCCTGACGGACGGCCTGACTACCACCCAGTACCGGGTGGCTGGTTTAAGGGCTTCCTGCGGCCTCATTTGAAAAGTAAAGTCATCAACCCGCTGGATTATCACGGCCACCGGCTGCGCCGTATCATACCGGTAAAGCTGCAGGCTTTCCTCAGTTGCGGTTTTCTCATCGATAGGCAAGGAAAATTTAACGGTAAAGGTATGATCCAGCGGGATGTTTTCGCGTGCGGAACCCAGAACCCGCCAGTTGGCGAACAGGTCATCTAGGTTGGACGGAATAACGAACGGGGCCTGCCCGCTGGCCACGATTTTACCCGTATTTTCCAGCAATTCCACCGCCAGGGTGTGCATCCCCTTAGCCAGCGCTTCCACATTTAAAACGGTATAGTAACAACCGGCGGAGGAGACCTTCTGCGAACCGTAAAATAGGCCGTCCACCCTGAACCGGGCGTAGCCGCTGAAAGTCCCGTATACGGCATAGGAGACGCTCAACCGGTTGCCCTGTGCCACAAAGGGGCTGGGAGCTAAAATTTTTAAGCTAACCGGTTCATTTACTAAATAGTTGCTGAAATTGATTATCCCGAAACCATAATAAGGATCTCTGCCCTTTTCCCCTGCATCATCGGCATTCAGGGCAATGGCATTTTCAACCTGCTGCACGGTAATACTGCCATCATTGACGCGCAGGAGGGCGGCTATTCCCGATACAAAGGCCGCCGCCATGGACGTGCCGTCATAGGAAGTATAACCATCCAGAATGCCGTCGGTGTCCGCATCCAGCGGGACACTGGAGACAATGTCCTCGCCGGGGGCTGCTATATCGACCACGGTACCGTAATTGGAGAACTTTGTGATGGTATCGTGCCGGTTCACGGCCGAAACGGTAATACAGGCCTGGATGCCGGCCGGCGAGTAGCCGGACGCGTCGGCAGAGCTATTGCCGGCGGCGGCCACCACCACCACTCCCCGGCTTACGGCATAGTTGACAGCCTCCTCCAGAATTGGTGACCGGCCGGGCCCCCCGATGCTGAGGTTTATAACGTCGGCGCCGTGATCAACGGCATAGTATATGCCGTCGGCAATGTCCGAATCATAACCTTTACCCCCGCTGTCCAAAACTTTCACCGGCAGGATGCGCACCCGCTGGTTGCCCGCTTCCATGGCAATGATACCGGCAATGTGCGTGCCGTGACCGTTATCGTCAGCAGCATCATCGTCCCCGTTTGCAAAGTCATATCCCGGCAGTACCCGGCCATACAGCAAGGGATGCCGGGCTTCAACACCGCTGTCCACCACCGCCACCACCGCATCGCTGTTGCCGGTCACCCGCTGGCTGAGCTTATCGGCTCCCGTCCGGGCAATGCCCCAGTTCTTCCCGGCGACGGTAGCGGGGAGCAAACAGGCCTGCCTTACATAGTCAGGCTGAACCAGCTCCACATCGCTGCGGGAGCGGTAAACATCCAGCACAGATTCCAGCTTTTCCCTGGGAGGAACTTTTATGGAATAGAAGCCGTGCATGTGTCTCATGGCCCTAGCGTCAGCCCGGGCAGCAGAAAATTGTTTGCCCGGCTTAAATTTGACAATTATCCTATCGGTGCCGGATGTTTCTGCCGCCGACGCGCCCGTAATGCCTTCCGCCATGGCCACACCTGCCGGCCTTCCAAATAGAAAGCAAATCGCTAAAATGACCAGCACATATAAAGAAGGACGGGCAGCCGGCCGGCGCCCCGGCAAAACCAGCTTCATAACCTTCCCAGGTCCTCCGAAGTTTAGATTTATTACCACGCAACAATTTAAGTTAATATGCCGCGCCATTGCCTGCTTCTGTAAAATTCCACCGCCATGATGTTCATAGAGGAGGGGGGGTGGGGAATGCCAGTCAACAGACCACCTGTCGGAAAACACGGTACCGTCCAAGTTAATGAAAGGCGCCCCTGTGGGGCTCAACCCACCGGGGCGCCGGCCACGGGCACGCACTTATTAGTAAGTTAATAAAGTTTCGTGCCTTACCTACGCCCTGATCATTAATTTGTCAAATCTACAATTTTTGCTATAGGTGCATTATCCTTTACCGATTGAATGCCATTTTTGCATCCTTGTTTTGTGGTATAGCCTTCACTTTGAACAATTGTTTCCCCGTTTCCTGCTTTCAAACGAAATCTATACTGACCTTGATTATCTTTAAATATTTCGAACTTCGGTTCGTGATGACTTAAAGAAAACACTACTCAGTCTCCTTTCTAATAAAATCTTTCAGAAATTTAGCCGTGAGACTTTACACAATCACTGATTGCTACAAATATTCCTCCCCTGGTTTTTTATAAACGCAACATCCGTGACCGCTTTGCGCGTCCATGGCTGCTTTGTTCTGTCATCTCATTTAGTCGTGTCAGGGGCTGGGGTCGTCGAAGGTTACGGCAGTCGACCAGGAAGAGATCTCTCTTCACGCCAACCTCCTGTACACTGAGCCCAGCACTGCTAAAATGAACTTGTCTTGTTACTTCAGTCCCTGGAACTATCCGCCTCCCAACCAGGTCCGCGATCGAGGCTCTACAGTTCCACGGTAAAGTGCTCCGGTAATGAAGGGCGCCCCTGTGGGGCTCAACCCACCGGGGCGCCGGCCACGGGCACGCACTTATTAGTAAGTTAATAAGTTAAGTGCCTGGCACAATTTACTGCTTTCGCGCCTGTACATTGAAGTAACCGACTTTACCGTTGGAAGTTGTCAGCACCACCCGGAAGGAGCCGGAGGTGTTGCCAGCGGTAAAGTCCACACCAGAGAAGTTAATCATTACTTCACCGGTCGAATTGTTGATACTAACAATGGAGTCATTCACACCGGTGAGATTGACAATATTAGTTACTTTAGCGGTAACATCGGCATGTGCCTTGTCATTTGCATCAGCTGGCGTAATTCGCCCGAACTGATCCAGGACGCCGGCATACACAGCCTGGGTGACGCTCCAGCTGCCGCTAGCATACACGGCATCTACGGTGGAGATTTCCGCCGCGCCGGAAGGCAAGGCGGTAATCACGTCAGTTATTGGCTTATTGATAAGGTACACCTTCTGGGCAGCCAGATCAGCAGCAGATACGGTCACGCTCTTGGTCAGGGTCTTAACGTCGTCCTTGGTGTTGAAAACGACAGTCAGGGTTCCGGTGACATCCTTATCTAACGTTGGAACATTATCGCCATAAACCATATTGCCACTGACGTTAATGTTAGCATTGTCGCTGGTGATACTCAGGATGTCATCGGGGTTAATGGTATAAGCTTTACCCGACGCATCAGTGGCGATTACTTCGACTTTCTCAGCATAGGGATCCGAGGAACCTGTGGCACCTTTGTAGAGCACAGGAATGTCCTTAATGCTGTAGTTAAGCCCACCGCTGGTGGCGGTAACCGTGAAGGTCAGCACCACCTGGCTTACCACCTCAGTACCTTTAAGGAGCTGGGCGGTGAGATTGGCCGTACCGGTCTTGTTGCGGTCAGCCTGCACAGTAATGGCATCGCTGGCAGCAAGGGCGCTCTCGCTGGCACCAGTAGCGTATACATTCTCCACAACGGTCACGCCATCTGCACCCGTTAGCAGCAGGGCCTTGTCGTCGCCGCTTACTTTGCTGATAGAGACTTTCCAGGTCAGATTGTTATTATCATTTGTATTGGTCGGTGACTTGATCAGCTCTCCATACTGGTCCTTGACCTGGAAGGCGAAACTGGAGGTCGCACCCTGCAACAGGTTGGTGGTCACGCTCGCAGGCGCCACCAGATCGCTGATCACACGCTTGGCTTTGATTTCAACGTTAATGGAAGCAGTCTTGCCGGTAGCAGGTACAGTCACCACGATAGTGGCTGGACCAGTACTATCTGGGATCGGCCTATTGTTAACAATCTTTCCTTTATAGTCGCCACTGGTCACAATACCTACTATCCCAGCAAGCGGTCCGGTGGCTGTTACCTGAATACTTCCAGCATTTTTGACCACATCATCTGCCGACATCACATTGCCGAACTGGTCGTACACGGTAAGGGGCACAACTAGCGTGTTCGCGGGATCACCAGCTGCAATCACGCCGCTCACCTGGCCGAGCTCAACGCTGGCCGGTTCGGCCGGCTTCACCACATCCAGAGTGATGCTTGTGGTAGCCCCGGTGGCCTTTACTACCGCTGTAAGCACGACCTTATTGGCTGCCGTCATTCTACTGGTATCCACATTTACAATTGGATTACCATTAGTATCACTGCCAAATGTAAAAGATACATTGCCGTCACTACTGATGAGCTGCACTGTGTTATTCAGCGTAGCAGTATCCTTAATCGCTTTACCATACTGGTCGGTAGCAGTTACAGTAATGGTGGCAGCAGGATTCTGCCCGGTGCAAATTCTAGTAGCACCCTGGGGTAGCTTGACATCGCCAAAGGCGAAGCTTGCCAGCGCTGGCACATCGCCCAAGGTAAAGCTCTTGGTAACGGTGGTGCCGGAAGCAGGGTCAACGCCGGTAATTACTATGGTTTCGTTCGGAGCGAAATCAGTCGACTTGACAAGGGTAAGATTGCCCTGGTTGTCATCGCTTAAGCTTGTCACCTGGACTGAAGCCGTCCAATTAATATTGCTGGCTATGGCGTCCTTGGTCACATCTTCGCTGTACTGGTTGAGGACCTTATAGCCAACGGAAGCTGTTCTAGTTGGATTGGACGCATCCTTAATTAGCTTATCACCAATGAACTCAATTTTAGCTACCTTTTCAGCTTCTACCGTGACAGCGCCTGTGTTTTTGCCCTCGGCAAACTGAGCACCGCTCACCGTTACTACATATTGACCGGCCAAGAGCTTGGTGGCAGAAGCTAGCTGGACAGATTTCTTATCCTCACTCCAGGTGGGGTTGAGAACTACTGTGTTTCCATCTCTTTTTACGCTGAAGGTGATAGCATTGATCTCCTGGATAGCCCTGGAAAATTCAACTTTCAGGGTTTTAGAGTTAAGCGCACTTACACCTGTCACCTCAAGAGGAGGCGCAGCCCACTTGACCTTGTTGTTCACGCCCGCTTTGAGCTGGAAGCCAGCCGCGAACTGCAGGGTGATCTCCTGGTCGTAGGCGGCGTTCTGGATGGTCACGGTATAGGTGTTGGGCACGCCTTCCTTGGCCACTACTGTGCAGGCAGGAGTAATGGCGGCCTGCAGGGCTTCGGCGGTGGTGCCTTCGGCCACGATTTCCACCACGCCAAGGGTATCAGTGGGCGTAATGGAGCTGATCTCCACCACTTCCGGCCGAATGTCGCCAATCACGGCCTGGCCGTTTTCTACACGCAGTTCCTTTTGAAAATCTGGCTTGTTGGCCTGGTAAGCAGGGTCATTGACGATGTCGGTGAAGCGCTTGCCCGCACCAAGGGCCTTCTGATAGTCCAGAACTTTCTGGTCGTCGGTTTCCACAATAACCGGTGCGCCGGTTTCTTCGGCTTCACCGACGTATTGCTTGACGGCATTGTACAGGGTATTATCATTGTTCATGGCATCATTTACGGCTTTGCCGTAGTCCACCTTTACCATTTCGTTGCCGCTCTGGAAGTAGACATACTTCGGGGCGGCGGCAAAGGCCACGCTGGAGAAGAGAAACACCAGCGCCACGGCTAAGGCGATAACCCGCATGTGCTTAACGCGAGGCATCAAGTAACATAACCTCCTTTGATTTCCTGAACGTTTTTACAATCATCAACTATTCGGTTGATCGCCACAAAATAACCATTACACCATCCCATCACCCCTTCGCAATGCCTGGCCTGTTTCATTTAAGATCCCATGGCGACCACTGTTGCGGTGCCTTCGTCGCTGCTCCCGTCGGTAGTGGTAACCACGACGTTAACGGGGTCTCCCACTTTAAGGTCATTCAGCACGGCTTCCCATCTTTGCTCCGTGGCGTTATACTGCATGTCCTGGCCGTTGGCGGTGACATTGGAAACCGCTACGCCATCATTCAGGAAAACCCATACGTGAGTTTGACCAAAGAGATCCAATTTGGCCCGCACTTCCTTGATGGCCTCAACAGGTCCGGGAGCGGGAGGCTGCTGTACGGTGATGACGATCTTGCCGGCCAGGGATTCCGCAGTGGTGCCGGCAGGCACTTCCGCGCGCCACTTACTCTTCTCTGGCTGCTGCACCGCAGCCTTACCCGCGATGGTCACGGCCGTTACCTTATCCACATACTCGGCCTTGATGGTGATGGTGGCGTAGGTCTTCTTGGTAAGGTCGCTGTAGCTGATCAGCGGCTGCCCTTCCATCTCAGCAGGCCACTGGCCGGGTGCGGGAGTCTCCTGCACGGTGATCTGGATCTTGCCGGCCAGAGCTTCCGCAGTGGTGCCGGTGGGCACTTCCGCGCGCCACTTGCTCTTCTCGGGCTGCTGCACCGCAGCCTTACCCGCGATGGTCACGGCCGTTACCTTATCCACGTACTCGGTCTTGATGGTGATGGTGGCGTAGGTCTTCTTGGTAAGGTCGCTGTAGCTGATCAGCGGCAGCCCTTCCATTTCAGCAGGCCACTGTGTGGCTACGGGTTTTTCTACCGCTTTGCCGGTTTCATCAACCACCAGTTCCACATCGGGCTTAGGTTCGGTTCCTTTGTAATTATCGTCGGCAACCACCTGATGATAGGGCTTTTTGTCCTTCAGGGCCTTGCTCCAATCAACCACCGAGCCGTCGTCGTTTTTAACCGCAATGGCTCGGAAATTGTCCTGGGCATCAATATAGGCCTTTTTTAGCTCCTCCAGCAGGGCGGTATTCCCGGCCGCGGCCTGGTCCATGGCCTTCTGATAGTCCACCTGCACCATCTGGCCTACGGCATTTTGATAGAAAATGATACTGGGGGTTGCTGCGAGCGCCACAGCGCTGAACATGAACGCCAGCGCCAGGGTCAATGCCAGAACGCGCAGCGCTTTCTTCCCGGTCATCTACGGTTTCTCCCCTTTTTTATTAAAGTTCCCGCACGGTGACTTCTTGGGTCTGCACACCCTGAGTTGTGGTCACCTCTATCGTAACCGTGTCGCCCTTATTCAGGCCCCAGAGAGTGACCTTGTAAAAGTCGCCGTTTAAGGTCATAGGTTGACCATTAGCGGTGACGCTGGTGGCAGTCACCCCGCTTTTTAGCCATACATATATGTTGGTATCGCCGAACAACCCTAAACCGGCATCGGCTTTTGCAATCACATCCACCGCCGGCTTCAGGGTAACCTTAAAATCGGCGTCCACCACGGTGACGCTGCCTTCCAGGGTCTTCTGCCACTCATTGGTGCCGGGGCGCCGGTTCATCGTCTGGCCCTTCACTGTGACCGTATCGACCTTCTCAGCATACTCCGGCTTGATCTCGGCTACCACCACGGTATTGCCCAGGGGATCAGTCAGTGTGACCCAGGAAGATATTTCCGCAGGTAACACCTGGGCTACCTGCACCGTCACCATGCAGGTGGCCGTCTTACCGCCGTCCGCCGTCTTGACGGTGATGGTGGCCGTGCCTGGCGCCACAGCGGTGACCTTACCGCTGGCGTCCACCGTGGCCACAGCGGTGTTGTCACTGCTCCACGTGACGCTCTTGTTGGTGGCGTTGCTGGGCGTTACGGTGGCCGTCAGTTGGGCGGTAGCACCCACCGTCATGGTCAGGCTGGTCTTATCCAGGCTCACGCCGGTAACTGATACGGTGGAAGATCCGCCGCCGCCACCGCCTCCGCCGCCACCGCTACGACGTACTACGGTTACCTCACACGTATCCGTGAAACCCCCGTCCGCGGTGGTGACAGTGATGGTGGCCGTGCCTTCAGCCACGCCTTTAACGTTGCCCTGGTCATCTACGGTGGCGATCTTCTCGTCGCTGGTGGACCAGGTCACTTTCTTGTTGGTGGCGTTGTCCGGGCTCACAGTGGCCTTAAGCTGTACTGTCGAGCCCACGGAGAGGCTCAATGTATTCCTATCAAGACTTACCCCGCTGACTTTCACTGCTTCCGCCGGGGTAGTTTCTTCAGCAAGAGCTCGATCAAGGACCACCACGGCTTCCGCCCGGGTGATGGACCGGGTGGGTCCGAAGGTGCCGTCTGGATAGCCGCCCATCAGGCCTTTGGCCACCACAGCGGCCAGGCTGCCCCTGGCCCAGCTGCCCATTTGCGCGGCGTCTTTAAATTTGTTCAGGACGCTCTCATCGCCCCTGTCCAGCTTCAGCAGCCGGTCGATTATGGAGGCGGCCTCCTGGCGGGTGATGGCCTGGTTGGGCCGGAAGGTTTTGTCTTCGTAGCCGCTAACATAGCCGGCGCTTACGGCCGCGGCCACTTCCCGGTAAAACCAGTCGCTCGTCTTCACATCACTGAAATCGGCCGTGGCGGCAGGGTTCTGTTTGTTCATAGCCCTGTTCACCAGGGCCACGAATTCGGCTCTGGTCACGGCCTTATCCGGCTGGAAGGTGCCGTCCGGGTAGCCGCTCACCATCCCCTTGTCCGCCCACGCCTGCACTTGCTTCTGCGCCCAGTGGCCGCTCAGATCAGAAAATGCTGCTTGTGCAGCGGCGGCCACGGCAAAGAATAGGCACAGGGTAAGGGCGGCGGCCAATAATCTTGACTTTGTTTTCATCTTGCTCTGCCAATACCACCTTTCCTGCAATCTTTTTGGCCCGCTTTTGTGCAGGAAGAAGCCACCCTTCCTCCTCAGTTGAGCTTCTTGCCAAACCGACCGTAATGCAACAGAAAGCCGCCTACGTCAGCCTGCCATCTAACTCTTAATCAGTGGGGGTTGACGGTAGCCGCCCTCCATCACGGCGTCGTCGCTCTGGCTCTACTCCCACCTCCCCCGGGAAACGCCGCCGGTACCGTCACCCGGCCCGCACCGGCCGGCACATCAGTTTTCCCGGACCGGATCACGGCCTGTGCATAATCCGCGGCAGAAACGGCAATATTTACTTCCGGTGGTTAGCCGCACGTGGAGCCACTCAACCTCCCTTCCGCATCGCCCTCCCTTCGTTCTTAACGTCCTGGACGGCAGGAGACTCGTCGGCGAAGAGCTCCTCCACCGGCCGGTTGAGGGCCCGGGCGATGCGAAGGGCGGTACCCACGGAAGGGTTTTTGTGCCCCTTCTCGATGTTCGTGTAGGAAGCGCGGGTCAACCCCACCAGGCGGGCCAGTTCGGATTGCGTCAGGCCGGCCTGGAGCCGGACCCTGCGCAGGGCAGTGCGCATTGGCTGCCTCCTTTTCTCTCGTACTGCTCGTCCCCTGATGTGCCGTCTGGAAACATTATATGTAATCTGTTGGAAACTTGTCAATAGGATTCCAAACATATAAGGTTTCTATTAGAAACTTAGGAGGTGATAATCGTGCTGAAGTTCGGCGAGTCGCTAAAGGAGCTACGCCAGCGGAATGGCCTGCGGCAGGAAGACGTCGCCAGGATGGTCGGCGTCGAGCGTCCCACCGTCGCCAACTGGGAGCGCGGGACGAAGCAGCCCGGCCTGGAGATGCTGGTCAGGCTGAGCCGAATCTTTGGTGTTTCCCTGGACGAACTGGTGGGCGTCGAAAGAGCCGCCACGCCGTTACCCCTGGCCAGCTATCGTTCCCTGGCCGCCGACCCGCTGGTGAAGCTCTTAGCCGAGCGGACAGGCGTCCCGGCCAAAAACATCGCCGCCTTTATCGCCGCCATCCAGATCCCGGACGATGTATAATCGTATTAAGCCATCCCGTTCTATTCCCAACCTGTCATTGACAGTCGTTCTTCCGGCCCCGGTTCGCCGACGTTCCCTCTCGGAAGCGCGGCATGTCGATCAAACGAAAAACAGACCTCGTCACATTATTCACCGCTCTAGCCAGCCCTTACACCTGATATTTTCCAAATTATCAATATCATTTCAGCACTCCTACCAATTTCCGAAACGCCGCCCGACTAACCGCCGACCCGATCCTGGTATCAAGAGAAGCGCTTTGCCCCCACGCTAAAAGTAAAAACCGCCCCCTAAGGGGCGGTTTAATGTCGATGCGCTTCTTTAAGTAGCAGAAGTCAACTGTGGTTAGTCAGTTTATCCGGTACGCCGGCGGAGGGCGCTTCAGGGAGACTTTGATTTTAATCCTTTTTTCCCTTCAACCCCTTCACCGCCGCCACGATGTCTCGTGCTGTCAGGCCGTATTTGGTCATCAGCTCATCGGGTTTGCCGGACTCGCCGAAGGTGTCGCGGATGCCGACCATGGCCATGGGGACGGGCCTCTCCGTGGCCAGGACCTCGGCCACGGCGCTCCCCAGGCCGCCGATGACGGTGTGTTCTTCGGCTGTCACCACTGCCCCGGTGGCCGCCGCCGCCAGGACCGCCTCCCGGTCCAGGGGCTTGATGGTGCTCATGTTGACAACCATGACTTCCAGACCCGCCGCCGCCAGTTCCTCAGCAGCCTTCAAAGCTTCATGGACCATCACACCGCAGGCGATGATTGAGGCATCCTTTCCCTGCCGCAGGGTGTGGGCGCGGCCAATCTGGAATTGATAATCCGCGTTATAAATAACCGGTATTGCCGGGCGGCCAAGGCGCAGGTATACCGGTCCCTGGTGGGCGGCGGCCGCAAAAACTGCCTGCCTGGTTTCCTCCCCGTCGGCCGGAACGATGACCGTCATGTTGGGTACGGCCCGCATGAGGGCGATGTCTTCGATGGCCTGGTGGGAGGCCCCGTCTTCGCCTACGGTAAGGCCGGCGTGGGTGGCGGCGATCTTAACATTTACTTTGGGATAGGCGATGCCGTTCCGCACCTGGTCGTAGGCCCGGCCGGCGGCAAAGACGGCAAAGGTGCTGGCGAAGGGGATCTTGCCGCTCAAAGCCAGGCCGGCGGCCGTGCCCATCAGGCTCTGCTCGGCAATGCCCATATTGAAAAAGCGCTGGGGAAATTCTTTAGCGAAATAAGCCGTCATGGTGGACTTGGATAAATCGGCATCCAGGACTACCACCTGTTCGTTCTGCCGCCCCAGTTCCACCAGGGCCTTGCCGTAGGCTTCCCGGGTTGCCATTTTGGTCATAGATATCTTCCTTCCAAAAATCGTTCTACTAAAAACGAAAAATGGTGTTGCCAGCCGGCACCAGGGCGGTTGTTAGCCCCGTGGGGGAGCGGTTAGGCCAGCTCGGCCAGGGCTTTTTCCACTTCTTCCGGTTTCGGGGCTTTGCCGTGCCAGCCGGCCTCGTTTTCCATGAAACTAACCCCTTTACCCTTGATGGTTTCGGCGATAATTACCGCCGGTTTGCCCTTTACTTCCCGCGCCCATTCCAGGGCGGCTAGGATCTGGCCGAAATCGTGGCCGTCAATGGTCTTTGCTTCCCAGCCGAAGGCGCGGAATTTATCGGCTACCGGCTCCGGCGACATGACGTCTTCTACGCGGCCGTCAATCTGCAGATGATTGTGATCGACAATGGCCGTCAGGTTGTCCAGACGATAGTGGGCGGCGGCCATGGCCCCTTCCCAGACCATGCCTTCTTCCAGCTCGCCGTCCCCCAGGAGGACATAGACGTGGTAATCCCGCCCGTCCAGGCGGCCGGCCAGGGCCATGCCGTTGGCTACGGCCAGGCCGTGGCCCAGGGAGCCGGTAGAAACCTCCACCCCTGGCAGGGCCTTACGGTCCGGGTGGCCCTGCAGGGGACTGCCCAGCTGGCGCAGGGTGGTGAGCTTCTCAAGCGGGAAAAAACCCCTTTCCGCCAGGGCGGCGTAAAGGACCGGAGCGGCATGGCCCTTGGAAAGGACAAAGCGGTCCCGCTCCGGCCAGTCCGGGCGGGCCGGGTCCAGGCGCATGACTTTAAAATAGAGGGCCGTCATAATTTCTACCGCCGATAAAGACCCTCCCGGATGGCCGGAACCGGCCGCTCCTACCATCCTGATGATGTGCTGCCGCAGCCGTCGCGCCGTAGCTGTTAATTCCTGGTAATCATTAAGCAAGGGTTATCATTCCTCCTGTGTATGTTGAGATGGGGGAAGCTGGAGGGGAGCGCCGGCCGCCCATGAGGGGCCCCTCCCGACGCCGCTACCCGCGCCACTGGCGAAATCCTTCGCCCAGAACTTCATGGATATTGCTGACTATGACAAAGGCTCCCGGATCAATGGTCGCCACCAGGCTTTTCAAGCGGCTGACCTCGGACCGCTGCACCACCACCAGTAAAACTTCCCGTTCCTTGCCCGTATAAAGGCCGCGGCCAGCCAGGCCGGTTACGCCGCGGTCCAGTTGCTCCATTACCTGCCTGGCTATAGTTTCGGCATGATCGGAAATAATAATCGCTGCCTTGGCATAGCCGCCGCCCTCCTGGATGGCATCAATGGCCCGGCTGGTTAAAATCAGGGCCAGGAGGGCATACAAGGCCAGTTCTACATTAAAGGTGAGACCCGCCAGGCTGATTACCAGGGCGTCAACCAGGAGCAGGCCCACCCCGGAGCTTATATGGAGAAAATGGCCAAATAGAAGGGCCGCCAGGTCGGTACCACCGGTGCTCCCGCCGGAGCGGAAAACAACTCCCAGCCCCACACCGCTCATGAGGCCGCCGTAAATAGAGGCCAGCAGGGCATTGGCCGTGGGCGCGTGGAACCGCAGGGCCAGGGCATCGGTAAATACGGAAAGCATAATGGTACCGTAGAGGGTTTTGAGGCCGAAGTTCCAGCCCAGGACCTTAAGACCTGCCAGGAAAAGAGGGATATTGAGAACCAGCATGGTCAGGCCCACCGGCCAGCCGAAGACATAATGGAGAACTGTGGCCAGGCCGCTGACGCCGCCGGCGGCAATTTTATTGGGAACCAAGAAAAGAACCAGTCCCAGGGCGGTAATCAAGGTACCAGTTGTAATGCCCAGGTAGTCAAGCCATTCCTTGCGCCGCAAAATCACTTACCCCCCTGGAACGTTATTACTTTTCGTCAGAAAAAACCATTTTCCTGCCCGGCAACAGCTATTTTGTCTGCTCCATATTCTCGTTCGCCTAATCCTGCCAGATAATAGCACCGGCCGGACAAACCTCCCGGCAGCAGCCGCAAAAATCACAGTCAGCCGTTATCTGGAAAAATGCGGCCGGACTTCCAGGGGAACCGGTCATAACCCCACCTTCATCTCTATCCTGGGAATTGCTGCCGCTGTGACCATGGGTCCTGCCGTCCTCTACAATTGCCTGCCGGGGGCAAACAACCGTACAGTCACCGCAGGCAATGCAGGCATTGGTTATTCTGTAAGGCATGGCAACCCCCCGCTTTTTACCTCCATTGTTCGCCTTTACAGGAAACATTATTCAATCCCGGCCACCCCGCCACATGGCCGCCAGTAGCCACAAAAGCATTAAACCGGCAGCACCAAAACCGAACTCCAGAGTGGGCAGGCGGAAAAAGAGGCTGTTACCCGGCGCTCCCAGGGCCGTACTGATAATCAGGCTGGCCATGATGATGCTAAAGGCCAGCAGGACTACGCTCATGGTTAGTTTATTAATGATCCGGTCCATCTGCCGCACCAGGGAGCGTAAATTGAGGAGTTCAATTTTAAGGGTTAATTCTCCCCCTTCCAGCATTTCCACAATATGCTGGAGCTGGCGGGGCAGGTGCTGCAAAATCTCCCAGGTCAAAGACAGGTTATCAACCAGGGCCTGCCAGAGGGCCCCGGCGCTGAAGCGCCGACGTAAGAGTTCCCGGCCATAGGGCTCGGCCAGCTCGGCCAGTTCCAGGGTGGGGTCCAACTCCCGACCCAGGCCTTCCAGGGTAATGAGGGTCTTGGCCAGCATAGTTAGTTCCGGCGGCAGGCGTAAACGATATTTGAAGGCCAGCTTGAGCAGCTCTTCAACGGCCCGGCCCAGGCTGATCTGGCTTAAAGCGAGGTGGTAATAGCGATCGCGCAGGGTTTCAATGTCATGCTTCAAGGCAGCCCTATCCACCCCGTCCGGCACCACGCCCATGGCCAGAAGGGTCCGCAGGACATCCTGGCTGCGCCGGCGGATGATGCCCAGCATCAGGTTGACAAACTGCTCCTGGCGCTCCTCGCTTAAAACCCCCATCAGGCCAAAATCCATGAAGACAATCACTTCCCCCGGCAGTACCGCCAGGTTCCCCGGGTGGGGATCGCCGTGGAAAAAACCATCCACAAAGATTTGCTGGTAAATGGCCCGGGCCAGATTGATGGCTATCCGCCGGCGGTCATAACCCCGCCGGTCGATTTCTTCCAGATCGTTTAGTTTTACCGCCTCTACATATTCCTGGGTAAGCACCCGCACAGTGGTATAATCCCAGTAAACGGCCGGAATATAGACCTGGGCGTTGCCGGCCAGGTTTTCCCGCAGGCGATCGGCATGGCGGCCTTCCCGGGTATAATCGAGTTCTCCCTCCATGGATCGGGCAAATTCTTCTACCATCCGGGTGAAGTCATAGATCTGGCCGTAAGCCGTATGGCGCTGGGCCAGGCGGGCCAGGTCAAAGAGAATTTCCAGGTCCACCCGCACCTTTTCTGCTATACCCGGCCGCTGGACCTTGACGATGACCTGGTCGCCCCCGGGCAGGGTGGCCCGGTGCACCTGGCCAATGGAGGCGGCCGCCAGGGGCTCGGGATCAAATTCGTGAAAGAGCTGTTCCAGGGGCTGGCCCAGCTCCTTTTCTACCATCTGTTTAACTTCGGCGAAGGGAAAAGGCGGCACCCGGTCCTGGAGGCGGGCCAGCTCGGCAATGATATCCGGTGGCAAAAGGTCGGGACGGGTGCTCAAAATTTGCCCCAGCTTGATAAAGGTAGGACCCAGTTCGGCCAGGGCCAGACGCAGGCGCGCTCCCGGAGATATGGGGGCTTCCCGCCGCGGTCGCCTTAAGATTAGCTCGCCCAGCCCCAGCTGGTCAAGGAGATAGCCAAAACCATAGCGGGCCAGGACATTCACTACCTGGCGGTAACGGTGCAGGTGAATATAGCGGCGCCGCAGGGACATAGGCTTAAGCCTCCATTTAGTTTAAAAGCCCGGGCTGATACAGCACCGGGCTTTGTCTTTTAACTGGCCCGTTCCAGGGCTTCATGAAGAAAATCCAGCAGCAGTTTGTGCTCGCCGCCGGTTAAATTTTCGATCTGCTCCTGGAGGCGGCTTAAATAAGCAGCCAGCTGTCCGGCCAGGTTACCCTGGGGCAGCATATTGGCGGCCAGGCCCCATCCCGTACCCGTCGCCAGGAGCAACCCGGCCTCCGGTCGCGGCGCCTTTTTGAGGGCACTGCGCACCAGCTGCAGGGCCTTTTCCCCCAGGGATTTTAAATACACCAGCAGGATAGTCAGGGTGTAGGCGCTGGTAATTACCGGATGGGCCTTGCCGGGCATCTCATCTAACAGTTCCCGCGCCACCCGACCGGCCTCCCTGGGTAAGAGGTTGCTTAAGGTTTCCAGCAACCTGGAGCGGGCCTCCTGCCAGTCGAGGGCAAAAGTAGCATGACTTTCGGCCAGGGGGGTCGGAACAAACATAATCATGGAGCGGCCCGGCGTTTTTTCGTTACTGTTGACGACATACTGCCGTTCCAGGAAACCTTCCTTCTCCAGCTCCAGCAAGACATCGTAGGCTGTCCACTTGCTGACCCGCAAAGCTTTAGCTACGGTAATATAATGAACTGGCTCCCCTGTTTCCTGGTAGATTTCCCTTATTCTTTCCAGGAACTGGGATCGTCGTCTGGTAAGCATAGGCGTCCCTCTCCCATAACTTGCTACCCCCAGCATATCCTTTTATTTCCCGGCTGTCAATTCTTTTTCTGCTTCCACTGGATGGCGTTCCTGCCAGATTCTATCGGCAACTGCGGCCCAGCGAGCGGCATTGGTATCCAGGTAAGCGCCAATGGGTCCGCTTAAGGCCGTTTCCGCCCCCGGGTGGGTAGGTCTGGCTCCTGTGGCGGCAATGATCTCCCTTAAGGCTCCGGGAACGTCGATTAAGGGGCAGGGACGCAATAAATTATCGCTGAAGGGCTGGCGCTGCTGGTAGGCCCGGAAGAGGGGCGACTGGAGCACCTCCATTAAACTTTTTTCTTTGATATTATCCAGGGAGAAGTGGATAAAGGCGCAGGGTTCTACATCCCCGCTGGCGGTAATATGGAAGTAACGGCGGCCGCCGGCGATGCAACCCAGGGTCAGCTCGCCGTCATTCCAGAAATCGGCCAGCTGCAGGCCTTTGTGGTTGCGGATATAGGCCACGCGCTCCACCAGGTAGGCCCGCTGCTCGGGAGTGATCATGAGCTCAGGATTGGGTTCCCGGCCGATGGGAATGTAGTGGAAACTCCAGCCGTAAACAACACCCTTCTCCAGCAGGAAATCAATAAAGGCATCGCTGGTCACTTCCTCGACGTTTTCCCGGGTAATGGTAAGGGAAACGCCGAAAACCAGCCCACGTTCCCTCAAGGCGTCCATGGCCTTCATGACCCGGTCAAAGACGCCTCTACCCCGGCGGGCGTCGGTGCGTTCCCGCCACCCTTCCAGGCTGATGGCCGGCGTAATGTTGCCCACTTCCACCAGGCGGTCGGCAACGGCGTCATCAATCAACGTACCGTTGGTGTAGAGCATGAAGGCCATATCCGGGTGCCTTTCAGCCAGTTCAAAGAGGTGGGGCCAGCGGAAGGGTTCGCCCCCGGACATGGCCATCCAGTAGATGCCCACTTCTTTGGCCTCCCGGCAGAGGCGGTCCACCAGGTCCAGTTCCAGGCTGTCATGGTGGGCATACTCCCCGGCCCAGCAGCCGTGGCAGCGCAGGTTGCAGTCGCTGGTGGGGTCCAGAAGGAAAAAATTGGGGATATGGACCCCCGTCTCCTTTTCCACCTGTTGCTGGCGAGGGATACCCAGGAGCATGGCATTGACGAACCAGTTGTAAATAAGGCGCTGCTTGACATTGGGGTGCAGGTTAAAAAGGCGGTTCACATAGGCGTGGATGCTGGGGTTTTGCCGGTAAGCCTCCAGGACTTTGGCGATCTGCTGCTTATGTACCTCTTTCCGGGCCAGCATCCGGGCCACATGTAAGAGGCGGGGGAAATTCTCTTCTGGATTTTTTTCCATGTAACCGAAGGCTTCCCGTAAAACTTTTTCGGCCACGTACCTTTTGGCCAGGTCCAGGTTGGCACGCACAGCGACCATTACTTAACCCCTCTCCTTTCCTGGTACAGTTTCCTTTAGCAATGCCCAGAAACCCAAATATTATACCCAAAAGACCCAAATGACCCAATTTCATCGTACACTAAACCGCCCGCCATGTCAAGGTAAAAGCCCGGCTTTAGAAGCCGGGCTTTTAGCCATTCTGGCGCCGCTGCCAATGTAAATAGGCGTGGATAAAGGGGTCAAGCTGGCCATCCATGACGGCCTGGATGTTGCCTGTTTCCACCTCGGTACGGTGATCCTTGACCAGGCTGTAGGGGTGAAAGACGTAGGAACGAATCTGGTTCCCCCAGGCTATCTCCCGCTGCTCACCCCGGATCCGGGCCAGCTCCTCCTCCTGCTCCTGGCGTTTCAGGGCCGCCAGCTTGGCCTGGAGGATTTTCATGGCTGCAAGGCGGTTGGCGTGCTGAGAACGCTCGTTCTGGCAGGTAACGACTATGCCCGTGGGCAGGTGGGTAATGCGCACCGCCGAATCCGTCTTGTTGACGTGCTGGCCACCGGCACCCTGGGAGCGAAAGGTATCGATCTTTAAATCGTCGGGATTAATGACCACTTCCTCATCGGCCGTCACCTCGGGGATAACGTCGACGGAGGCAAAGGAAGTATGCCGGCGACCGGCGGCGTCAAAGGGTGAAATACGCACCAGGCGGTGGACGCCCTTCTCGGCCTGGAGATAGCCATAGGCATTCTCGCCCTTGACGAGGATGGTGGCGCTTTTAATCCCCGCCTCCTCCCCTTCCAGGTAATCCAGGAGTTCCACCTGGTAACCATGATCTTCGGCCCAGCGGTTGTACATCCTGAGGAGCATGGCGGCCCAGTCCTGGGATTCCGTGCCCCCGGCACCGGGATGCAGGGAGAGGATGGCATTGTGGCTGTCATAGCGGCCGTTCAAAAGGGTGGCCAGGAGCTCTTTTTCTACCTGGCTTTCCACGGCCGCCAGTTCTTTGGCGATCTCTTCCTCCATGGAAGTATCTTCTTCGGCCAGGGCCAGCTGCCAGAGTTCACGGACGTCGGTGTATTTCCTCTCCAGTTCCTGGTACCGGGCCAGTTTCTCTTTAAGGTAGTTGAGGCGTTTGCCCACAGCCTCGGCCCGTCCCCGGTCTTCCCAGAAGCCGGGTTTAAGCATCTCTTTTTCCAGGCGCTCTATTTCTGCCGCTGCTGCTTCCAGGTCAAAGGGAAACCCTCAATTCTTCCAGCCGCCGGGCTAAATCCTCCAGGCGGCCTTTATAGTCCTGTAGCATGGCTGATCACCTCTAGAAAACTATTTTTTGACGGGAAGGCTTTAATTTGGAGCGAGCGAGCTTAAACCGAGTGGCAAAGCGGCCGCAGGCTGTGCCGGAGAACGAGGGCGGGGCCGAGGACAGCGAGGCCTTCGGCCGGATTCTAAAGGCAAGGATGCCGAATAGGCCGGGAACCCCGCCCGAGCCGAAGGCTGACCCAGCACTCAACTCGCAAAGGTTTTGTTAGCGAAGAGACACCTATTACAAACAAGTTGAGTGCTGGGCGCTCCACAAGGGCCACGGAGCGAGCGAAAATAAAGCCAGCCCCTCACTTCCCTGCCCCGCAGCACTTTTTGTATTTTTTGCCGCTGCCGCAGGGGCAGGGGTCGTTGCGGCCGATCTTTTGCTCCCGGCGCACCGGCTGCCGCGGCCCTGTTTCTTCTCCGGCATAACGGTTTTCTACCACGTGACGGGGCCGTTCGGTCTCCGGCTGGACAACCTTGACCCGGTAGAGATAGCGGACGACGTCTTCCTGAATGGAGGCAATCATGTCGTTAAACATCTGGTAGGCCTCAAACTTGTAGGCTACCAGGGGATCCTGCTGGCCGTAGGCCCGGAGGCCGATGCCGTGGCGCAGCTGGTCCATGGCGTCCAGGTGATCCATCCACTTGATGTCCACTACCCTCAAGAGAACCAGGCGCTCAATGGTGCGCAAATTTTCCGGACCCAGTTCTGCTTCCCGCTGCCGGTAGGCCTCCATCGCCTTTTCCCTTAAGAACCCGTAGACTTCTTCCTTTTCCATTTCCCGGATGGCCTGGATTAGCGCCTCGCGGTTGCAGTTGGGTAAAAAGAGCTGTTCGGCGTAGTCCAGCATGCCGGCCAGGTCCCACTCTTCGGGGTACTTGCTCTCGCCGGCAAAGCGGTCGACGGTCCGGTCTACGACGGTGTTAATCATGTCTTCAATAGTTGGGCGCAGGTCCGCGCCGGTTAAAACTTCCCGCCGCTGGCGGTAAATAATCTCCCGCTGCTTATTGATGACGTCGTCATATTCCAGGACGTGCTTGCGGATGTCAAAGTTATGGGCCTCCACCTTTTTCTGGGCCTGCTCCAGGGAGCGGGACACCAGCGGGTGATCGATGGGTGTCGTGTCATCCATCCCCAGGCGGTCGAGAATCCCGGTTAAACTATCGGAGCCGAAGAGGCGCATCAAGTCGTCTTCCAGGGAGACGTAAAAGCGGCTGGAGCCGGGATCGCCCTGGCGGCCGGCGCGGCCGCGCAGCTGGTTGTCAATGCGCCGGCTTTCATGGCGCTCGGTGCCGATAATGTGGAGACCTCCCAGGGCCACGACTTTTTCCCGTTCGGCTTCTGTCTCCTTTTGGGCCTGGGCCAGGAACTCCTGGTAGGCCCGGCGGGCCGCCTCTACCTCCGGGTCTTCTCCTTCCGCTTTAAACCCCGTTGCCGCGGCAATCACTTCCGGGCTAAAACCGGCCTTCCGCATCCTTTCTTTGGCCAGGGCCTCCGGGTTGCCTCCCAGGATGATGTCGGTACCGCGGCCGGCCATGTTGGTGGCAATGGTCACCGCGCCCAGCCGGCCGGCCTGGGCAATAATCTCGGCTTCCTTTTCATGGTACTTGGCGTTCAGTACCTGGTGGGGTATGCCCCGCTTTTTTAGCATCTCGCTCAGGCGTTCTGATTTTTCAATAGAAATGGTACCCACCAGCACAGGCTGCCCTTTAGCATGCCGCTCGCAGATCTCGTTTACTACCGCCTCGAATTTACCCTTTTCCGTCCGGTAGACGACATCAGGGTAATCCTTGCGGATCATAGGCTTATTGGTGGGAATCACCACCACATCCAGGTTGTAAATCTTCCGGAACTCTTCTTCCTCTGTGGCTGCCGTACCCGTCATACCGGCAAGTTTACGGTACATCCGGAAGTAGTTCTGGAAGGTGATGGTCGCCAGGGTCTGGGACTCCCGTTCAATCTTGACGCCTTCCTTGGCTTCAATGGCCTGGTGCAGGCCTTCGCTGTAGCGCCGGCCGAACATGAGGCGCCCGGTAAATTCATCGACGATAATAACCTGGCCGTCCTTGACCACGTAATCCCGATCCCTTTTCATCAAGGTGTGGGCTTTGAGGGCCTGGTTGACGTGGTGGGAAAGCTCGATGTTGGCATCGTCGTAGAGGTTGTCCACCCCCAGCATTTCTTCCACCCTGGCCACCCCGGCTTCCGTCAGGGTGGCTACTTTGGCCTTTTCATCCACTGTATAATCTATCCCCGGCCTTAAGCGGGGTATGATCCTGGCCACGGTATAATACATTTCCGTGGGCTTTTCGGCCATGCCGGAAATAATGAGGGGCGTACGGGCCTCGTCGATTAAAATGCTGTCCACCTCGTCGACAATGGCATAATTCAGCTCCCGCTGGACCATCTCCTCAGGATGCAGGGCCATATTGTCCCGCAGGTAGTCAAAACCGAACTCGTTGTTGGTGCCGTAGGTTATATCGGCGGCATAGGCTTCCCGCCTGGCGGCCGCGTCCAGACCGTGGACAATCAGGCCTACCTTCAGCCCCAGGAAGCGGTAAATACGGCCCATCCACTCGCTGTCCCGCCGGGCCAGGTAGTCGTTGACGGTGACAATATGCACCCCACGTCCGGTGAGGGCGTTGAGGTAGGCGGGCAGGGTGGCCACCAGGGTTTTTCCTTCTCCGGTCTTCATTTCGGCAATGCGACCCTGGTGGAGGACAATTCCACCCATGAGCTGGACATCAAAGTGACGCTGGCCCAGGACCCGCCTTGAGGTTTCCCTGACCACGGCAAAGGCCTCCGGCAGCAGTTCATCCAGGCTGGCGCCGTTGTCCAGCCGGCGGCGAAACTCGGCCGTTTTGGCCTGGAGGTCGTTGTCCGCAAGGGCCTGTATTTCCGGCTCCAGGGCGTTGATAACCTCGACCTGACGGCTTAATTTTTTTATCTCCCGGGCATTATCATCAAGCAGATTACGCAATATTCCCAGCATTAATTTCGTCACCTCAATACAAAAGGAACCATAGCGGTTCCTTTCCATAAAGGATAAACCTTATCGTCTATATTGTAACATGAATCGGGCCCAGGAGCAATTAAGGTTTGGCCTCGCCTTCGGAATTTTTACCCTGCCGGCCTGTATCCACAGGAGCGGCACTTAAGGGCCTTCAAGATAGCCTCAGCGGCAGCCTGGCGGTCATCCTCTTTAACCAGGGCCACACCGGCCAGGTATTCATATCCTGCCTGGCTAACTAAAACAGTAACGCACACGACGGCCCGGCGATGGGCTACTTCCACCAGCAGTAGATCTTCCAGGGCCAGATGCCACATGCCGCAGCTCGACTTTTCAATGGCATTCAGGGTAGCATCTGCCACCAGCCAGAGATGGCGCGCCGGCGTATTGGGCCCGCAGGCATACCCCTGGTAGATAGCACCACCAAGGCCGGCTTCCAGTTCAACTGTTGCCTCGGCTTCCAGTCCCCGGGTAAAGAGATTTATGCTCACAACGCGCAGGGGTATACATGTTGCTCGGTAAGGGGCCTTATCTTCAGCCACCTCTCCCGTTAACTCCCGTCCCTCTACCTGGACTACACTGATCTTTTTATGGTCGACGGTAACTCCCAGCTGAATAAGAAGGGCCGATTCTACGTCGCGGACAATTTGTTTGGGATTACGGTTGCTAGCGGTCATGATATGTATTTCACTGATAGTCCCATCTGGAGCTGTTACCAGCCGCGCCCCCAGGACATCCTTTATCTGGCAGATTACCCTTTCATAAGCGGCAACCCCCGGTGCCTGCTTCGCCTCCGCCAAATCCCTCACCTATTTCTCTAGTTTCCGGATCTATAATTCGCGGGCGGGATAAAATTCCCTGCTAAAAAAGGGAAAAGTACGGACAAAAAAGAGAGATATTGTTAATTTGCGACCAATATCTCCCAAAATCACCAGATTTCTTTTGTTATTGTATCAATATTCCGGCTCAATTAAACCGTAGTTACCATCCCGGCGGCGGTAAAGGACGTTAACCTCTTCCGTTTCCGCATTGGAAAATACAAAGAAATTATGTCCCAACAAGTTCATCTGCAGGATGGCTTCTTCCACCGGCATGGGTTTGATGGGAAAGCGCTTGGTCCTGATTAATTTCGGCTCGGGAGTGACTTCTTCTGGATTTTCGGCCGGTAGCTCCTTTATGGTGCCGTTCTTCAGCTTCCTGGCCAGTTTGGTTTTATATTTTTCAATTTGCTTTTCCAGCTTTTCTACTACCAGGTCAACAGACCCGTACATGTCACCGGTAGCCTCTTCCCCCCGCAGCAGGTAGCCATTGAGGGGAATAGTTACTTCCACAACATGGGAGTCCCGATTCACTGATAGATTAACCTGGACCTCATCCACTCCTTCCAGGTACCGCTGAATTTTGCCCAACCTTTTTTCGATATACTGTTTTAAGGCGTCGGTTACCGGAAAGTTTTTGCCGCGGATGACGATCTTCATCCTTCACAAGCACTCCTTTCTGGTCCGTATAGATATTATTCCTCACAGGAAGGCAAATTCCTGCCTCCTGCCCTTAAAATACCAGCAAGGCCCCGGCACAAGCCGGGGCCTGGTAGGCTACAGTTTAATCACATTGGCTGCCTGGGGACCGCGGGGTCCTTCGACAATATCAAATTCCACCGCCTGCCCCTCAGCGAGGGTCTTAAAACCTTCACCCTGGATGGCGGAGAAATGTACGAAGACGTCCTTGCCGTCTTCCTTCTCAATAAAACCGTAACCTTTCTCCGGGCTAAACCATTTAACCTTGCCCAACATCCTGTCAGCATTCCTCCTAAAATATTCTCCCTTGAGGCCGGGAGCACCCTCAAGCAATTCCATCTTAACATGGTTATAGTTGGCTGTCAAATCATTCTCAAAAGAATTTGCCATATTTTGGTTGTCGAAACCTACTTTCGTAAGCTTGTTTTTTAATCCCTAAACCTGTGGATAAAGTGGATAACTCTGTTAATAAGTTGCAATCTCTGCCCTGGAACTGTGGAAGGAAATGTGGAAGGCCTAAAATTTTGTCGATATAAGCATTCGCTATGACTATCTATGCTGAAAAGCAGGGAAGATTTTCGATCCCCGTAGCCAGGGTAACTACAGCCACACCGGCGGCTCCGGCAGCCAGCAGGGCATGGGTACAGGCGCTGGCCGTTGCCCCGGTGGTCAGGACATCATCCACCAGGAGCAAACGGCGGCCTGTTATTTTACGCGGTGCTGTTACCTGGAAAGCGCCGGCTAAATTCTGCCACCTGGACCTCCGGGAAAGGTTGACCTGGGGCGCCGTTTCCCTGATCCTGGACATTACATCCCCGTCAACCGGCAGGCCCAGCTCCTGCCCCAGGGCCAAAGCCAGGAGCTCAGCCTGGTTAAAAGCCCGCATCCGCAGGCGGGCACCGGTGAGGGGGACCGGAATTACCAGGTCAGGACGTCCCGACCCCAGTTCCCTGACAACTACCCCGGCTAAAAGGCGTCCCAGGGGGTTGGCCAGGGAGCGGCGACCCTGGTACTTGAAGGCCCAGATCATTTCTTTCAATAACCCCTGGTAAGGGCCCGCAGCCCGGGCCCTCTGGAAGGGGGGCAATTCCTCCCGGCACTGGCGACAGGTCGTCTCCTTTCCCAGCGGCAGGAGGCGGCCGCAGTAAAGGCAGGGACGGTAGTGCTGCCGCCAGGCCAGGAGCTGCTGCCGGCAGGCGGTACAAAAGCATCCCCCGGGGGCCGGCCGGCCGCACCAGACGCAGGATTTAGACCGGGGAAAGAGCCAGGAGAAAAGCATAAGACGCCTCCCCTCACTTCTCATCAGCCAGTAAGTAACCCCGCCGGCGGGCGAGATGGTTGAACTCCTGGATCTGGCGGCGGGCTGCGGCCATGGCCGGGCTAATGCGCCTGGCCAGAAACCATACCCGACCGGTGGGGTAGGCCGACGAGCGCCCGGCCCGCCCGGCCATCTGGATCAGGGTATTGACGGTAAAAACCCTTTCTTCATCGGCATAAAGGACCAGGACATTAAGGCGAGGAATAGTAATCCCCCGCTCCATAACAGTAGTCGCCACCAGCACGGGAAACTCTCCCCGGCGAAAGGCGGCGATAATTGCATCCCGCCTGGGGTGGGCGGCATAACAACCCTGTACCCAGGGCCGGTTGGGGTCCGGCCCCGGGCGTTCCTGTAAGAGCCAGGCAACCACTTCTTCTACCAGTTTAACAGCCGGGACAAAGATAATGAGCCGGGCCTTTTCCGCCAGGGTCTGGTCCAAACAATTGACCAGGAAGCGAGGGAGATGCCTGGCTCCAGGCTGGCTTAAAAAAGGGTCCCGGAGGATTTCCGGTACCGGCAGGGGATGGCCGTGGTACCTGGCCGGCAGATAAATCACCTTGACCTGCCGGCGCCTCACCCGGGCTATCAGCCCGGGCGGTGGGGTAGCAGTCAATAATAGGGCCTGGCCGTCTTCCCGGCGGGCCCGTTCAACAGCATAATAAAGCATGGGGTCTTCGGACAGGGGAAAGGCATCGACTTCATCGAGAATTACCAGGTCAAAACGACGGTAAAAACGTAAGGATTGGTGGGTGGTAGCCAGGATAATGTCGGCCTCGCCGAATTTACCCGAACTCCCGCCATAGAGGGCAAGGATACGCAGCTCCGGCCAGATAGATGTTAGCCGTACCTGCAGCTCCCGGATAATCTCCCGGCGGGGACAGGCATAAAGAATGGTTTTCCCCAGGCTCAAAGCGGCAGCAATAGTCCCGCAGGCCACCTCCGTTTTACCGGCGCCGCAGGCGGCCCAGAGTAAACACTCCTTTTCCCTTCCTTGGAAAACAAAGTTTTCTGCTTCCCGGCAGGCGTCCACCTGGGCCGGTGTCAGGGTAAACTTGAGCCGGGGACGGGCATCCAGGCCGGGCCTTCCCGTTGCCCGCCGGGCCGGCCAGGGACGGGCATACAGGGGGCGGCAACGGCGGGCCTGTCCCATGGTAAGGCACCCTTCACAGACAAGGCAGTCCCCACTCCCGCAGGCACTGCAGGCTACCTTTAATAACCTGGAGGCCTGACCACAACGCCGGCAGCGGGGCTCACCATTGGGGTCATAACCAACTCCCGGCAGGAGGGTTACCTCCCCCGCCAGGTAGAGCCAGTGAAGAAGGTCTTCCAGGGGAGTAGTTACTACCCCTTTATTTTCCGCCAGGGCCATGGCTATTTCTTCCCGCCAGAGGATCCGGCCGGCCAGTTTTTTTTGCACCAGGGCCAGCTCTGCTTGCGCCGGTGCCGGGCGGGGGGCGGGCAAATCATTAACCGGGAAAGGCCAGGGAGGCAGGCCCAGTTTCAACCGGGCTTTGTTTATCAGGGCCCTGGCCTCCTGCCACGGCGGCTCTCCATTTAAAGGCAGATAGCGCTGCAGCCATTCGCATAAAAAAGCCGCCGTACCCAGGGGTAATGGCGGCGTTAACAACGAAAACTGCCGGTAGCCGTATTGCAGCCAGAAAGTACGGTCCAGCCCGGGGTTATGGCTGATCCCCACCCGGCCGGACCGGTCTCCCCAGGCCAGGTATACAAATCCCTGCCAGCAAAAAACCGGGGTATAACTCCCCTCCACAGTCATCCCCACCTCCTCGGAAATAACCTGAAGTGATTCCTCCGAAAATAATCCTGTCACAGGTTCCTTCAAACCAAGCAGGGTTACGGCCCGGCTTCGGCTTTAAGCATACGGTACGGGTAGACGCTGTTGCGCCCCGTAGTCTTGGCCTGGTAAAGGGCGAGATCGGCCCGGGCGACCAGTTCCTCCTTATTGAGCCCGTCTTCAGGCCAGATGGCTATGCCAGTACTTACTGTCAGACGAACGGGCGCCCCTGCTTTATTGAAGCTATGCTCAGCTATGGCCCGGCGTATCCTTTCCGCCACCTGAAGGGCTCCCCGGTAGTCGGTACCGGGCAAAATAATGGCAAATTCTTCGCCGCCGAAACGGGTAACAATATCCTGCTCCCGGGTATGTTCTTTTAAAATGGCCGCCAACTCCACCAGTACCCGGTTGCCAACCAGGTGGCCGAAAGAATCATTGATTTCTTTGAAATGATCGATATCTATCATTAAAACAGCCAGGGACCGCAGCTGTTGCTGGGGACTTAACAACCGCTCCAGGCTCTGCTCAAAGTAGCGATAATTAAAAAGCCCGGTCAAGTCGTCGGTCACGGCCATTAGCTCCACAGCAGCCAGCTGGGAAAGGGAGCGTTTATATTCCCGGTGCCAGTGGTCCACCTCAGCCTGGAGGGAAGAAACCTTAAAAGCTTCATCGAGTATTTTGAGCCAGGCAAAAAAGCAAAAGCCTGCCAGGGTAATCCAGCCTCCCCAGAGGGCCAGAGAATGGCTGTTTAATGGCAGCCCAGCCTTAATATACCAGTACAGTCCAAGAAATAGAACCATCACCAGGCCTGCAACAACAACCTGCTTCTGGCCCAGGTAAAGGGGCACTAGCAGGGGCAAAAGCAGCAGGAAAGGAAAAAGAGGGGTACCCGCCCCGCCCCCGGCAAATAACCAGCTGCCGGCCAGGACGAGGTTGACTCCCAGGAGGAAGAACTGCCCCTGCCGGCTCCTAAAAAAGGTTCCGGTTACCAGGACCAGACCGTTGATTATACTCCAGCTTAAACCCCACCAGACAGCCGGGCCCGGTGGACCTGCCAGGGTTAAAAGTACCCCTCCTACCGTCAGGGTTAAACCCGCCAGCCACCCCTCCCGGCTGCGCCCTTCGTCCATGAAACCGCTCTCCTTAAACTTGACTCTGGCTGTCTATTTCGCCATCAGGTTTATTTTTTCCTTCCGTCAATTTATTTTTTAGGCAGGCCCGGTAAATCCTGGTCCAGGTAGAGTTAAAATCTTTTTCTGTCCGAATATCTAAAAAGTGCGCCTGCCGACCGCCAGAGCCAGTCGAAAATTCCCACGTTAAAAGCCCTTTTTCCCGGGCGCAAATTACTCGCAAAAAGGGATAGGGATAAAAAAAATAGTGCAAGATAGCAAGAGACGCCTGAGCCTGCGCATCGATAATTACCACTAGCCTCCAGGGCAAACCGTACCAGTAGCACCACCACCAGAACCGCCGCAGGAGGCCTTCGAGAAAATCTTCCTGGTTACCCACCAGGAGTGCCAGTGAGGGATAGGTTAAGGTTAATTCTTTTTGCCGCCACCAGAACAAACCATAGACTAAGACCAGTAACATGACAGCTGCCAGCAAGATTACCGGTGCCTGGTAGCCCACGTCACTCACCCCTGCTCTATCTTATGCGGCAGGGGCAGCCTGTGGTGAAAGGAGGTGACCTTGATGCCGGCCGCCAGCGATGCCTGCCTGCGCTGCGGCGCTTCTTTAAGCTTTATGGAGCGCTTCGGCCTGGAAAATGCCGTAGAAGTTCCCGGTAAAGGGGCATTATGTCCCAGCTGTTACCGGGAACTTTCGGCCGACGAATATAACAGATACTTTAAAGCTTAAGGGCGGAAATTATGTCTTCCTGGAGGAGATGGAGGCGCTCGTCGTCGGGCGCCTCCACATACAACCGCAGGAGGGGCTCCGTACCCGACGGCCGCAGCAAGACCCAGCTGCCGTCAGCCAGAAGGAATTTAACCCCGTCAACTGCCAGGCGCCCGGTCACCGGCATGCCGGCAATCTTGGCCGGGGTAAAATCCGGCAGTTCCTTTAAAACCCGCGCTTTGACCTCCGGCGCTACCTTCAGGTCCAGCCGCCGGCTGACCAGCCGGCCGTGGCGTTCCTGTAAATCCGCCAGGATACTTTTAAGGCTGCGTCCCTGGACGGCCCGCAGCTCGGCAACCAGGGCCGTGGCCAGAATGCCGTCCTTTTCCGGGATGTGGCCGCGGATGCTTAATCCCCCGCTCTCCTCGCCCCCCAGGATACAATCATGCTTCCTCAGGGCCTCACCGATATACTTAAACCCCACCGGAGTCTCAATAACTTTCAGGCCATGGGCCGCGGCCAGGCGATCCAGGTTGTGGGTGGTAGCAACCGTCCGGGCTACCGGTCCCCGGTATTGCCGGTGGAAGAGCAGGTGGGCCAGGACCAGGTAAAGGACTTCATTGGCCGTAAAGTAAGTACCGTCCCCGTCGACAACGCCGAAGCGGTCGGCATCGCCGTCCAGGGCCAGCCCCAGGTCGGCTCCCGTTTCCCGGACCTGCCAGGCCAGCTCGCTTAAGCCGCGGGCGCTGGGATCCGGCAGGGAACCGCCGAAAAGGGGGTCACGGTAGTTATGGAGGGTATGTACCTGGCAGCCGGCCCGCTGCAAAAATTCATCCAGATAGTCGAGCCCCGCGCCATACAGGGGGTCGACGACAACTTTTAACCTGGCCTGCTTGATGGCTGCTACATCAACCAGACCCTGCAGGTATTCAAGATAGGCTTCTCGGGGGTCCAGTTCCTTTACCAGCCCCCTTTGCCGGGCCTCAGCCAGTTCCAGGCGTTTAATATTACCTCCAGCCATTACAGCCGCTATTTCTTTTTCAATAGCTTCAGTAATCGCCGGCACGGCCGGCCCGGCATAATCGGGTATAAACTTGAGCCCGGAGTAAGCAGGGGGGTTATGGCTGGCCGTAAGCATTAATGCTCCTAAAGCCCCATACTTTTTAATAGCCCAGGCCGTCACCGGCGTTGGTACGGCCCGGGAAGGCAGGTAAACGGTAAAACCGTTGCCCGTCAATACTTCGGCTGCAGCAGCGGCAAATTCCGGGGCCAGGAAGCGGTTATCAAAACCGATAACGACTTCCCCCTGCCCTTTCTCGCTCTGCAGGTAATTGGCGACGGCCTGGGTAACCAAGCGGACATTGGCAAACGTGAATTCCTCGGCAATGATGGCCCGCCATCCATCAGTACCAAATTTGATGGTCAATACTACCACCTCCGAAAATAACTTTGTCACAGGCTGGCATTGTCCGGCGCGCCCCAGATCCTCGCGGAAGCGGCCTAAGGCTTTAGGAGGGCCTATCCTGTTCTTCCTTCTCCTGCTTCACCGGGCTTTCCGGGGCGTCGGTGATATCCACCGGGTTGACAATGTCGTCTTCTTTCATATTGACATACAGGGAGCCGTCGCTCCTCAAAACGGCATAGTCAACCTGGCTGATATCCTGGACACCCTGGGCCTGGAGCTGCTGGATGAGCCACTTTTCATCCAGTTTATTTTGCTTCAGGTTCTGGAAGAGGATCTCCCCATCCATAATCAGTTCCGTCGGTATCCCCTCGTACTGAGTCGGCAGCTGGAGGTCAGCCGGTGTCAGGGGGCGTTTCTGGGATTTCAGCAAAACGCTCAGGTCGCCGTCAGGCTCCAGAATAGCATATTCAACATCAGCAATATCAAATACATTTTTTTGCCGCAGCTGCATGGCCAGCTCATCAAAATTATACCGCATTTTTTTCATATTTCCTTCCAGGATTTTTCCGTTATGCACGACTACAGTAGGTTCACCGGAAATAAGCTTGCGGGCTGGGCGGCTTAGCATAACGGCATAACCGGCTACCCAGGTAAGGAAAGCAAAAAGGGTAAGGCCCAGGAAGTGAATTCCTGTCCGTTTGGGATCTGTATCGGTTGCCAGCACGGCAGCTATACTGCCAAAGGTGATGCCGTTAATGTACTCAAAAAAAGTCAGCTGGCCAATCTGCTGTTTGCCGAGAATCCGGGTGTAGATCAGGATGGCCGCAAAGGCCAGGATGGTCTGGAGAAATACCTCGAGGTACTCCATGAATTCCCCCCCTAACTAAAGTAAGTTTAGAGTAATTCCCGCTTGTGGAGATAAAAAAGGAGGCCAATGCCGGCCACGATAAAAGCCAAGATTAAGAGCGCCTCAATGAGCAAGTCGTTCATCTGTATTCCCCCGTTATTCCAAGACTTCATTTCCGTATTATTTCCCAATAAGCTCCATAAATGCAAAAAGGCCGCGAGTTTAAGCTCGCGACCGCCAGTGCCGTTCTACGGCACCAGGTTATTTACCCGTTGCTGCAGGGCGGCCAGACGTTGTTGCGCCCGTTCAATTTCTTGCTGCAGGGGTGCTAAGCGGCTGTCGACGACTTCCTGGACGTAACTCCGGGTAACTACCGGGTCGGCCTGCAGTCCGGCCGTAGAGGCCGTCGCGCCGGCGCTGCCCGCCAGGCCGAGGGCCAGAGCCAGGAGGAGAACAACAACGACTAAATAATAGTTGCGCACAGCCATCACCTTGCCCCTACAGTATGTGTAAAGAATTATGCCGGGCCTTAACCCTGGTGAGGTGCCTTCTACCAAGGACCCCCAGTTTATCGCAACCCACCAGGATTATCACGGCCAGGCCCACCAGGATAAGCATGCCCTGATCCGTGGCCAGCCTGGTAAGGAGCACAGCACTGCCCCCCAGGCAGGCATCCACCAGGTAGATGACACCAACGGCCTGGCGTTGGGTTAAACCCTGGGCCAGCAGGCGGTGATGCAGGTGGCCTTTGTCGGGGGCAAAGATGGGCTGGTGGTTGAGAAAGCGCCGGATAATGGCCAGGGTGGTGTCCAGGATGGGCAAACCTAAGATGACTACCGGCACAAACAGGGAAACCACTGTCGCGCTCTTGGTCAGGCCGATGGTAGCCAGGGCCGCCAGGTTGAAGCCCAAAAACATAGAACCGCTGTCTCCCATGAAAATCCGTGCCGGGTGAAAGTTAAAGGGCAAAAAGCCCATCACACTGGCCGCCAGGGCCAGGGAAAGAAGGGCTACTACTACTTCCCCGTTAAGCCAGGCCACCATGGCAATGGTCACGGCGGCGATAAAGGAAGTCCCGGCGGCCAGGCCATCCAGGCCGTCCACCAGGTTTAAAGCATTGGTAACGCCTACTATCCAAAAAATAGTTACGGGAATGGCCAGTTTGCCCAGGATAAAAAGCCCGTCAAAGGGGTTGGTGAGAAATTCCACCCGCACGCCGAAGGCTACCAGGATGGCTGCAGCGACAATTTGCCCCATTAATTTCAGCCTGGGACTTATATTTTTAATATCATCGACCAGCCCCACCAGCATGATAAAGGTACCGCCCAGCAAGAGGCCCAGGTATTTCTCGCCATGGTAACCGAGCAGGTAAAAGGCCGCCAGGAAACCGGCGTAGATGGCCACGCCTCCCAGCCGGGGCATGAGAGTACGGTGAACTTTACGGGCATCGGGTTTATCGACGGCCCCCAGGCGGGGCGCCACCCGGCAAAGTAAAGGTGTAAGCAAAAAACTAATTACCCCCGCTAGAGCAAGGGCCAGGATATTCACCTTCGGTTCCTCCTCCGAAAATAACTCTCCCGCAGGCTGGCATAGTCACACCCGTACCAAAACCCCTAAGGAGCGCCCAGCACGCAACTCGTTTGTCATAGGTGTTGCAAGTTGAGTGCTGGGTCACCCAGGGCGGCGGCGTGCCGCCGTGAAGGGTTACTCTGAAATAGCTCCCTACTCTATCTTTTCGCCTACAGCAAAAAGCAGCTCGCCTTCCGCCGCCATCTCTTCCCCCACCCAGGCGCGGCCGTAGCCTTTGCCTACCCGTCCTTTGAGCTTGATAATCTCCGTCTCCAGCCTTAACACATCACCTGGGACTACCTGGCGGCGGAAACGAACCCCGTCCATACCGCCAAAAAGGACCACCCGCCCCTGGAATTCGGGAAGGCTCAAAAGGGCCACCGCTCCAACCTGAGCCAGGGCCTCCATGATTAAAACCCCGGGCATTACCGGCTGCCCGGGAAAATGGCCGCTAAAATACCATTCGTTGCCGCTGACGTTTTTTTGGCCTACCGCCCGCCGACCTGCCTCTACTGCCAGAATGCGGTCAACCAGCAAAAATGGATAGCGGTGCGGTAATACTTTCTGTATTGCCGTCAGGTCCATGACGTCACTTCGCTTTTAGGTTTTTTGATTTAGACAATATTACTTGGTTTTATTCGCCATTTATCCCCATATTCCTGCTTGTCTAAAAAAACCTGTGCAGCCGGCGGCGGAGCATAAAGCTGATGAGATTGACCTCTTCAATCCGTAATAACAGGGCTAATCCCCAAAAGAGGAAAACTCCGGCGGCTATTAATCCGGTTAACCGGATAAATAATCCCAGCAGGGATTGTGACCAGGCAAATACACCCAGGCCCCTCCCGGCCAGCCAAACCAGCAGGCCCATTCCTACGGCTGCCATGCCGGTGCGCAGCGTAGAGCCCAGCAGGGCAGCCGCCTTTAGCTCCGGCAGGCGGCGGTACAGGGCCAGGTAAAGCAATAGAGAATAGAGGCTGGCAGCCAGGGAATTGGCCAGGGCCAGGCCGCCATGTCCCAGGTACGGTACCAGCAGGTAGCTGAAAATGATATTTAACGTCACGGAGAAAAGGCCAGTCGTTACCGGAACGACTACCTCCTGGAGGGCATAAAAGGCCCGGGTCAGGATGGGGTGCATGGCCTGGGCCAGGAGGCCCAGGGAATAAAATAAAACTGCAACAGCCGTCATGGTCGTCGCCCGGGGATCAAAGGCCCCCCGCTCAAAAACCAGCCGCACCAGGGGTTCCCGGAGGACAATGAGCCCGGCAGCCGCCGGCATGATAGTCAGGGCCACCAGCCCCAGGCCCCGATCAACCAGGTGGGCCATTTCCCGGCGATCCTGCCGGGCCGCCTGCTCGGCCAGAGAAGGAAAAACAGCCGTAGTAACGCTGGCCACAAAGATGCCCAGGGGTAAAGTTACCAGACGATTACCAAAGTCCAGAGCCGTAATACTCCCCGCTGCCAGCCGGGAGGCAAAAAAGCGGTTTGTGGCCAGGTACAGCTGGACCACTGCCAGGCTCAAAGATACCGGTAACAAGTTGCGGCCTATTCTCTTAACTGCCGGATGATGGGAGAGCAAGCGCCACGAGTAACGGAACTGCAAACGCGGTAAATCGGGTAACTGTATAGCCAGGTAAGCGGCAAAGCTTAAGACTGTCCCTACGGCCAGCCCGGTAATGCCAAAGGCTTGCCCGGCCAGGACTACGGTAGCAATGATGACCAGGTTGCTGACCGCCGGTGCCAGGGCCGGGGAGGTAAAGATATAGCCGGCGTTTAAAATGCCGCTGATGAGCATCCCTGTACCCATAAAGGGTAAGGAGAGGAACATGATGCGTGTAAGTTTCACCGTCAGGTCATAAACAGGCGCCGCAAATCCGGGGGCCAGGACCTGGACGAGCCAGGGAGCCAGGCCGGCACCTGCCGCCGCCAGCAGGGTCATGATTAAAAACGTCCAGTTGCCGACAGCGCTGGCTATTGCCCAGGCCTGGTCGCGGTCATCCCGGACCAGGTAAGCAGTCACTACCGGCACCATCACCGTGACAAAGGCCATCCCCAGGATGGTCTGGAGGAAAAAAGGAATAGTATAGGCTACCAGATAGGCGTCGGTAGCCGGGCCGGCGCCAAAACGGGCGGCAATGCTGGCATCCCGGACAAAACCCAGCACCCGGCTCAACAGGTTCAAGAGCAGGACGATACTCGCCGCCTTGGCCATGCGGGCCACCGGTGTCCCTGCCGGTACCCGCGCATACTTGCCGTTACTTTTTGCTGCCATTTTCTCTAGCTGTCAGCCGCCTATGGCTCCTTTCTTCAGGTACTCTGCAACCAGGCGGGCGGTATCCAGGGCCCGGGGCCGCAGTTCGGCCGCTGCCGCCCTGACCCTCTGGCCGTGCTCTTCCCGGCGAGCCAGAGCCTCCTGGACTGCCGCCGTGAGGCCCTGGCAGGTTACCCCTGCCAGGGAACCCACGGCCGGCTGTTCCACCAGCCGGGCAAAGGCAGCCACTTTGGGATCGTAGGGCAGGGCCAAAAAGGGCACTCCCATAACTGTTGCCAGGACCAGGGCGTGCAGGCGCATGGCAATTAAAAATTGCAGCCGGCCCATAAGGCCCATAATAGTCGCCAGGTCCAAATTTTCCCTTAAAATGGCTACCGGCTGATGCATCAAGCGGGCCACCTGGCGGCAGGCATCGACGTCGGCGGGAAAGTGGAAAGGTAAAAATAAAACCTGCCACCCGTCGGCCACCAGGTCATCAGCCACCTTGGCCAGCGCCGGCCAGCAGTTCCCGGCCCCTGGCCAGGAGCGGACAGAAATACCAATTACCGGTCCGGTCAATCCCAGCTCCTGCCATTTTTTCTGCCCGTTTCGCAAATCCAGGTTTTCCGGTTCCAGGCCCAGAACCGGGTCGGCCGTAACATAGACCGGCGGCCGTCTCACCCCGAGCTCCTCCAGGAGCTGCCGCGACTCACTGTCCCGCAGGGTTATAAGCTGGACGCTATTTAAGACCCTGCCGGCCAGCCGGCGGCTAAAAGTGCGCTTTAACGGTCCCAGGCCCTGGGCATAGACCACTACCGGCTTGCGCAGCAGCCGGGCCAGGACCACCACGCCCAGGTAGTAGAGAAGGCTCTTCCATCCGGTAACATCCTGGAAAAGGCTGCCACCACCGCTGATAACCAGGTCGGCCCGGCGCATGGCCCCGGCTACCGCCGTCAACTGCCAGCGGTTTACCGCATCAACGTTCAGGCTCGCTGCTGTTTGCTCCGGGCAGTGAGATAGGACAGTAATTTCCAAACCTGGCACAAAGGAACGCAAGGCCTGGACCATGCTGTAAAGGACGGCCTCATCACCGGCGTTCTGGAAGCCATAATAGCCGGAGATAACTACCCTGGCCATGCCCTGTTCCTCCTTAAACTTCCCGCCCCCAGCTTTACGGCTGTAACCAGCAGCGAACCAATCAGAAGCCCCAGCCACAGGCCGTTAAAGGTCCGTAATAACGAAATGAGGAAAGGAATATGAATGTGCGAGAAAGTATTAACCAGGGAGATCTGGCCCACCAGGCCCAGGAGCCAGAAGAGAAGATAACGGTGCTGGTAACCCAGGCTCAGGCTTAAAAGCAAAAAGGGATAGCCGAGGAGGAACTCTTTGGTCCGCGGCCGGGCAAGTAAAACGTTCCCCAGGAAAGAGCGCATCTGCCCTTCAAAAGGTAACAGCCCCACCCCTTCATTACCGCTGCGGCTGAGGTAAAGGACACCGGCAGCGGCCACCACTGCAGCCAGGAGTACCAGCTTTACGGTGAGGCCGGCATCAAGCCAGCCCTGCAGGGCAGCGCCGGCCCCCCGCCCCTCCTGCCGGATAATCACGGCCGCCGTAAACAAAAACAAGGGAGCGACAAAGGCAATTTTAACACCGCTGAATTCATTAATCTTTAAGATAAAGGTATTATCGGCCAGAATGGCAGCAATATACAACGCCCCCAGGAAGGAGACCAGGGCCGTGCGCAGGGTGACGGCTATCCCGGCCTTTAAACTGCGCGGTACCGGGGACCAGGCCATGAGCACGGCCAGGGTGGGAAAAATAATGGCTGCCCCCAGGGCCATTACCTTGCGGGCTAAAAGCACCTGGTGATTCAGCCCCAGGGCCCCCGTCCAGATCACAAGGCCCAGGAAACCTAAAGCTAAACCCAGGCGAAGTAAACCAAACTGCATCATTAAAAGAACCCCGGCAGCCAGGACACCCAGGCCGGTTAAATACAGCCACAGGCGTGAGAAAGGAAATGATGAGAAGGGCTCCGCCCGGCCTATGGTCAGGCCGCCGGCGAGGATTACTCTTCTTAATTCCCCAACGAAATGGAGGTTATCCTCCAGCCAATTTGTCGATCCCGGGGCAAACTTAAAACGGGCGATGAGAATGCGGTTATTCCTTTCCCTGGCTGCCAGCTCCAGGCGTTCCAGGGCCGCCGCCGGGGTTAGACCGGCCATTTCATCACCACTGATGCTGTGTACCCGCAGAGCCCTTTTATCCAGAAGCACGACCAGCTGGCTGAGGCCCTGCTGCGGGAAAAATTCAATCAGGCCCACCGGGACTTTGAGCTGCTCCACCTGGGCCGCCAGGTTAAACAGGTAATGGGGGTAACCGGGAAGGTTCTTATCATTGAAAAGCAAAGCAACGATGCTGTCCTGGTAGGCAAAAAGGGGCCTTAAAGTGGCGGCCAGGGAAGCGGCGTTGGCGCCATACCACCACCGCACCTGGGGAATGAGGAACAGGCCCAGTTCCCGCGCCACGGCCATCTCCCGTTCCGGGAAGCCCAGGCCCACTTCCTTTAGCTCTGCTATGGAGAGGGGTATACCCAGGGCTATGAAGTCGCTGCCGGCCAGCACCTGCACCTCGCCGGGGATTTTATTTTCCAGTTGCAGTTCCAGGCGCTGCGCCAGTTCCCTGTCGCTGGTAAAAAGGTAGGTATACTCGGGGCGCACTTCTTTCTGCACTGCAGCCGGGAAGGATAGGACAGCCTCACTTCCCGGCCGGACCCAGACCTGCCGCTCAAGATCCTCTATAGTCTGCTCCTTAAAAAGGACGGCATTGGCTCCCTGCTGCTGCAAACGGCTTAAAGTTTCCCTGGTAGTCAAACCACTCCACTGGGCTAATTTTTGCACCTGCTGGAAGTCAACCGCCAGGGTAACCGTCCGGTTGGCTTCTTCCAGGCGCACCCGGTTCGTAATTACCACCCCGGCGGCCAGGGTAGCGATAATCAGCATTGCCCAGAGGACTGGCTGGTAACGCCGGCGCAACAAAAAAATCCCTTCTTCCCTTGAGGTTACAAAAGGGATATATTCGCCACCCGGTGATTGAATCCTCCTGGAGAAGGCCGGCAACTTGTGGTTACATTATACTATAACCCGCCTGTCAAGGCGGGTTGAAGGGTGAGAAGAACATTAAACTATGATTTTTCCTTGAGAAACGACCAGTTTCCCGTCCAGGTACAGGTCGGGAGCCATAATAACACCGTCAATATGCACCCCTGCCCTGACCGTGCCGCCAAAGGTTGTATTATTACCAAAGGCAAGATGAACGGTCCCGTATACCTTCTCGTCTTCTAAAATGTTGCCTGAAACCCTGGCGCGGTCATTGGTGCCTAGGCCCAGTTCGGCCACGTTTCTGGCTTCAGGAGCACTCCCCAATAGCTCCAGCAGCCGCTGCCCTTCCGGGCCCTGAGCAGCCGTTAAAATTCCCTGGCGAATAGTTACTCTGACAGGGCTCCTCAGCCGGCCAATACCCGCCACGGAGCCGTCAATAATCGTTTCCCCTTCCGCGCTTCCCTCCAGGGGGGCGATGTATGCCTCCCCCGAAGGCAAATTTCCTGCTTCACCCGGCCGGCGGTACAAGCCGGTACTGGCTATACCCCGACGCCCGGCCAGGGAAAGCTGCAATTCCAGGCCTTCTTTGACCAAAACGGCCGTCCTGGCTTCTGTAAACAGCCGGGCAAGTTCTGTAGCCAGCCGGGCCACCTGATCATAGTCGGCCGCCACCGCCCCGGTAAAAAACATATCCTCGGTAATACCGGGCATGGTGGCCACCCGCGCCCCGGCCTGGCAGGCCATGATCCGGGCCTGGGTATGGGTTAAGGAATTCCTGGTAGGACAAATAACCACCTGGGCCCTGGCCATAGCCGCCGCCACGGGCGGGGGCGGCTCGGCCCCGGGCCTGTCCGTGGGAGGCATCTTGATAAGTGTCGCGAGGGCGCCGCTTTCTTCACCGGCCTGGAAAATCGCTTCGCCAATAGTGCTCGTTGCCGTATCGGTCACCACCAGCAAAGTTTCGCCGGGCTTTAAAGCCATATTGGTACGCAAAAGCTCCCTGGCTACTGTTTTCAGGTCTTGCAAGCCGGCCGCCTCCTCAGGATAATAATTCCAGAATGACACGCGCGGCAACCGTGCGCGGCAGTATGGTTGGAATGCCGGTACGCTTCATGATTTCTTTTTTCATGTCCATATTGAAGCCCATGCAATCTAGGACAATCAATTCCGCCTGCCACTCCTGTAGCCTGGCGGCTGCCTGCCATATGGCCTCTACAGGTCCATAGGGCGAAGCGGCTTCTACTGCCAGGGCGCTACCCATTCCGGCCCAGCGCACCCCGGCCTGCTCTACCTGGCCCGGATCAGGAACTATTATCCCCAGCCGTCGCCCGGCCGCGACGGCAGCGGTGAAATGATGCAGGATTAGCTGGGGCTGCAAAATTAACCGTGGGCAGGAAAAAGGAGGAAATTCCCCTGTACACAGCAATAAAACAGCCTCGGCGCCCGCAGCAACCACCTCGTCAATCCGGGCCTGCATTAACGATAAAATACGCTGCTCGGCAAGCTTTACCGAACTGCCGTCCCGCAACCTGGTCACCAGGACGTAATCCCCCGGTCCCGGCGCCAGGGCCGCTATTTCTTCATGGCTTAAACCGTCAAGGGCTCCCGCTTCGATTATTTCTATTCTGTCCCCAAGAATTGCCTCTATTTCCGGCACGACATCAACGCGGGGCGACTGCCCGATGGTAATAGCGCCTACTTTGCGTACCATTCCAGGACCCCTCCCTTGCCCTTTTTCCAGGCACAGGCCCGGTGCCGGTGACACCCTGCGGCTCCGGGCGCATACTCTACCAGGCTTGCTGTACTACCACAGGTCTTTTCAACTACCCTCCGATACGGTAACCCGTTATTTACGCGGGCATACTTTAGCTTTTACCCAAAGTCTGCAGGTGGTCCATGGGGCCGTAAAGGGCCTTCAACCGTTCAAATTCTTCCTCATCGTAAATGCGGCACTTACCCTGGCCAAAGGCCTTGGCCACTTCGATACAGAAGCGAACGGCAGCTTCAATATCTACCAGGTGACTGGCGCCGGTGGCGCAGCCCGGGACCGGCACTTCGGCTGTAATGGCCACCCCCACTACCGGCGCCGCCGTGGCTACGCAAGGTTGCAAAATGCTGTTCAGGTGATAAAGGCCGTTGCCGTAGGGCGTAATGTCCTGGGTAGTAACCGGGAAGACTACTGGCAACCTGCCGGTTGCAATCTGCATCAGGTCGAGCAGGTCTTCACTAACCCGCAGGATATACCCCTCTTTAACCGTCGGCGAGATAGCAAAACCGCGGTGATTGATAACCCGGTTGCCTTTGGTTGTATCAATGGAAAGAATGGCGTCCATGGCCGGGTCGACTTCATGGCGGTTCATTGCAGCAATATCCACCGGCGAATCCATGAAGGGCACGGGATCATGAGGCCTGGTCGGCGCATTGGGACAGATATGGGTAGCAATAATCACATCCCCGGCCAGTATATCCCCCTTCTTCTGCATGGTCCCCAGTTTCAAGGCGGCAGCCACCGCAGCCAGGGCGCCGTCGCCGTCGGACACAAAACCTATCCTTTCCGGCCGGGCGCCCAGGCCACCCAGCCGGCCGATTATCCCCAGGGTCGGCGCGCTGCCGCCTTTAACCTTACCACTGCTTCCCGGTACCCTGACTTTGATAAAGTCCGTAAAACCCTTGGCGCCGGCAATCCGCTTTACCTCTACGTCTTCCAGGCCGGCCTTTTTAAGTAAGCCTGCCACCTCATAGCCATCAACATAAGCGCTGTCAAGAAGTTCATAAGCTTCTATTACCTGTTTAAGAGCCATCCTGTTACACCCCTCTTCCAGCGAATACGTATTTGATTACTTCTTTTCCGGTAGCCTTTTCTACCACATGAAAAAGGTCAGGATCCTTCATGCCGCTTCCCAGAATTAACCTGTCACGATGAACGTGCAAAATGGCTATCTCCTGCCCTTCCTGGATTTCTGCCGAAGACAGGGGCAAACCGCTACTGAGGTCCATAGTTGCCAGCAGGTCTGGAAAAGTGCCTTTCCTTTCACCTTCAATTTCTAGAGTAATATATTCGTTCCAGAAGGTAAGTTCCGCCATCTGCCGTTCGCCCTGGACTACTACTTTACCAACATCAAAGCCGCCGGTGGTCTCCAGGCTAACGGCAGCCACTTTCCCGGTAAAAATTATGGCACCGCCTAAAACTTCCGCTGCCGCTTCGATTGCCGGCAGGGGGCCTTTAGCGCGATTGGCCAGGATGGCTCTGCCCACAGCGATACACTTGCCTATGGCGCCGGGGGCAGCATTTTCCTTCGCATACCCTGCCGTAACCGGATTCCTGGCTACGGCCACCAGCCCGCCGGCTTGTATTGAAGCCTGCCTTACCATACTGGCGGATGCCTCCAGGGAACCGCTGGCAAAAACCTCAATATAGCTATTCGTTTGGGGATTGCCGCCGACTGCCACCTGCCGGGAGATATACCCGGCAACTCTATGCAGCCCCATGGAGCCCATGACCCCGGTGGGATGGGCCCTGCCGTTACAGGGGGCATCGATCACGGGTATGCCCAGGGCCGCGGCCTGCAGCCACCCGTTAACGCTGGCCAGGCCGCCACATTCATTGGTAATTAAACCGTGAATCTTTTCGCCTGTATTTTTGCTGAACAACTCCACGGTACGTATATAATGCACCGGCTTGACAAAGGCCGTCCTGGCCGCCGGCGCTCCAACGGCCGAAACGGTAAGCAGCATGGCATCGTCAGCAAGGGCATCAATTGGTATTAATACAGGGGTGCCCAGCTCTAGAGCCAGGCGGGCGGCCTGGCGTCCCAGCTCCATGGAACCACCACCGCCGCCCCCCAGAACAGCCCCGCCCAGTACGGCCGCTTCCATAACTTCGTAATCAAGCGTCATCTTCAAGCTCATTGCCGGGTCTCTCCTCATTACTTCCATTTAGCCTTGAATACCGAGTTGAAGAAGCCATAGAGGGCATCGCCGGCGATAAAACCGGCGGCCAGGATGGTCATGGGCGTTTCGGCTTCCTTGCCCATAAACTTGAGAACCAGGACGCGGATAATAATGCCGGCCAGTACGGCATAACCCGCCATGGGATTGAGGATTAAGAGACCGGTAGCTAACATTATCCCTATCTGTCTGTCGGAGCCGCCCAGGGCCTGGATCAGGGCTCCGGGAATGGCCCACAGCACCAGGTTTTTGATAATAGCAGCGTCTACGCCCGCCTTAATGGTGGCCGCATACACCCGGTCGACGGGAGGGAACAAATCCTGGCGAAAATATACATCATGGAACAAGGTGACCATTACCCAGGCCACCGCCAGCCCTACCAGGCCGGCCAGGAACTGCTGCCAGCGCCCTTCCAGCTCAAAGTCGCGGTTACGTCCTTCACCCCTTAAAATCCAGCCGGCCTTCAAGTCATAGCCGGCGTCGGCAAAGGCCGGTCCTCCCGAGGCGACAAATCCCACCAGCAGGGCCAGGGCCGGGGCCGGGAACCCCAGGGCCATACCTAGAACGAGAAAAATCAGTGCCGTAGCAAAAGCCGGGAACCAGCCGGCGTGCATGGCGGAAAGGCCAACGATGAATTCTGCCAGGATACAGGAAACGGCAGCAAAGATGGCCCAGAAAACAAGCTGCCAGGCCGGCATTTCTGTATAGAGGCCGCCCAGGAAGGCCAAAATAAGGGCGGCAGCTACATAAAGGCCAAAACCGCGGACTAAACCTTTGCTGACATGTTCTTCGCTCCGGGTGTAATCGCCGGGTGCATCAGCGCTTGCATGAATCCTTCCTTCTTTTCTTCCCCTAAGAAGAATGAAGAGGATCTGGATGCCTGCCACCAGGCCAGCACCGATCATCATCCCGTGGGGAATATAGAGCTTGTTGATATCCACGCCAAAAAGGGTGGTAGAATAACCCCTGAGCAGCAGGCCAACACCAAACATGGCCAGGGCCCAGACATTGCCGATGAAGGCTACGCCAAAAGCAGACATGGAAACCTTAAAGTAGGAGCCAATAATACCGATAATAGTCCCCCAGACCAGAAGCCAGGCCCTCCTGCCGCCTTCGTCGCCGGCGTAGATGGCTTCGGCTGCAGCCACGCCGGGCGGCCAGGCCGCTTTGCCGGGGAAAACACGGGAATCGAAGAACCAGTACAACATAGCCAGGTCAATAAGCATACCCATGGTCGCACCAATCAGCATCGGGACAACCAGGTCGGGCCGGCCAAACAGGTAAGGAATACCTATCGGAAGCAGTAAAGAATTGGCCGCCCCAAAGGTAGCGCTGGAGATATTCGACTGGACCAGATTCTGGCGGTGAATGGATCGGTATCTGGCCAGCCACCCTGCCGGAATCCGGGACAGGGCAATAGCCACCAGCACACCGATAATGGAAGTATTCGGGGTCACCCCAAGGGTTGTTAATATTTGCAGGCCGATAATTGCCCCGAGAACCGAAAGAATAATATTTAAAATAAGAACGACGGGTTCAAAAGCTCGGGGATGTTTTTCTGTTAACAATTTTTCTTCCATAATTTCCCTTCTCCCTTGCTAATTTTGTAAAGTATACCTGGCAACCACTCCGCCGGCTTCTACTGCATCCACAATCCTTACCCTCAGGCGTTCTCTGATTTCTCCGGCCAGGCCGATGGTAGAGTAACCCGTGCAGGCGAAAACAATGACGTCGGCCCCTTTACTAACCAGTTCGCCGGCAGCCTTAACGGCTTTTTCTTTTCCCGCCGGAGTCAGCAGATCTCTGGTATTTTTCACCCCCTCCGGCCTGGTTTCGGCAACCATGTGGGAGCCGAGGACGGTAGCTACCGCCGCCGGAGTAGCCTCGGTCAGGTTTAAGACGCCAATCCTCCTGCCAAGGGCCAGTGCTACGGCGGCGGCCGCTGAACCGGCACCAATGACAGGTACTTTGCATTCCGCCCGCACCTCTTGCAGGGCCGGGTCGGCCGCACAGCTAATAAAAATCGCCTTAGCCCCTTCTTCCTCCGCCTGGCGAGCCAGGCGCACTATTTTGGGAACGGCAATTCTTTCAGTTTCTTCATTATATATGCCCTCCGGCTGGTCAGGTATACAGTAGCTCCGGGTCGGCAGCCCATATTTTGCAGTGATTATGCGCCCATGGGCATTAAGTAAATTTTCGTCCTGGGTAGTGAGGACACGAATAACTGCCAGCACGTTAAAGCCTCCTTGATAATGCTCAACATAATACCTGAGATGAGATTATATAAAAATAACCGCCTGGTATCTATGGCCAAGCGGTATGAATATAGCGGGTTCATTTTTATGCAACCAGCACAATTTATTTATCAGATTTGAGGAGTGCCCGGGCCTTCAGGGCCAGCCAGATGGCTAGTCTTTCGTCAGGCGAATCCAGATCGCGCCCGAGAAGTTCTTCAATTCGCTGCAGCCGGTAACGCAGGGTATTACGGTGCACGTACAGCTTTTCGGCTGCAGCCATTACGTTTCCCTCAGACTCGAGATAAACGCGTAAAGTTTCCAGCAGGACCTCACGGTTTTTGACTTCCGGACGATCCAGCGATCCCAGAATCGAGTGGTAAAACCTGGCCAGGGCCCGGCCCGATTGCCCCAAAACATGGTATAATTCTACATCCTCCCAGAACGCTACGGCGCCTCTTCCTTTGATAAGCCTGGCCGTCCTTATGGCGTTTCTAGCCTCCTGGTAGCGCTTGCTGATATCCATAGGGTCCTGGGCTACAGAGCTTATACCCACGGATACAGTTACGCCGTTCAACTCCCTGGCAATTTGCTGTTGAATTTCCACAGCGAGTTCCTGGAGCTTAATTCTTAAGTTGCTCCAGCCCACTCTGGCTTGCCCTTCCTCCGCTGACGCCGGTAAGATGGCTACAACGCTGTCGCTGCGCTGGACCGTTAAAACCCGCCGTTCTAAGGCTGCAAGGCAGGAATTTACTGACCGGTGAAAATTGCGTTTTAGCTTTTCAGCGTTTGTTTCATAGGCTTCGGGCCGGTGCAAGAGATAACCGCTAAAATCATCTATGTCGATGGCCATGATCACCTTGGGTTCCTCTAGAAAAATACCCAGGGCTTCAGCCCGGCTGACGGCCAGTTCGCGATGGCGAAAGGCCCCGGCTATCAGGTCCTCCAGCAGATCCCGCTGCAGGCTCCGCTGGACTTCGGCCACAGCTTCTTCCTTGACCATTTGCAGGGCAGTTACCGTCACGGCATGCTCCAGGGCGATATGGTTTAATTCGCTCAAGGGCGTTTGCCCTTCTACCATTACGTAGCCATAGCGCCGGCCCCTGACGTCAACAGGAGAGGCAAAATACCGCCGCCGTGTCCCTTTGTACCAGAGGGCTACTTCTACCGCTTTCTGCGTCAAATTGAGCCTTTTGGCTTCTTCAGGCGGCAGCTGAAAGGTTTCCGAAGATGGGCCCTTACCCGCCTCTGCCAGGGGCTTGAATTCCTCATTGCAAATAACTACTTCCCGCTCCACCAGGGCGGCCAGAGCTGTGGCAACGGCCTGGAGATTGCTGGCCTCCAGGGCCACCTGGGTAAGCTTACGGTGGACTTTCTCCGAATACTCAAGCTGCCTTGCCTGTTCATTGACAATGGCCGCCATCAGTGGATTGGTGATCTCCACATACGGGACGTCATCAGGCACACTCAAGAGGGGCAGCTTTAACTCGCCGGCCAGGCGGCACATTTCCTCCGGAACAGCGCCGATAAACCGCCCGAACTTTATGGCCAGGCCGGCTCCGCCCGCCCCTGCCAGCTCCCGTAAAAGATTCAACTGCGCTTCCAGGTCGTTCTTTACCGCATATCCTGTTGTAATAATAAATTCATTGGGCCTGAGCCACCCGCGGGGATCAGGTATCTCCAGGATATCTACAAATTTTATAACATTATCTAGTCCTGCTTCGCCAGCCAGCAGGGTGGCCCTCTGCAGGCCCCCCAACTTTAAAGCCTCTCTGACGGTTATGCCCATAAAGCTTCACTCCATATTCCTCCGGGAACAGATATAAATAAGCTGCAGAGTCCGGCCAGCAATTATAATGATAACATAAACAAAAGGCGGTTCCAGGAGTAAAAAAGCGGTAAAATGGCTCTATTTTGCACCAGGCAGGGTAAAAGAAAGGGTGCTCCTTTACCCCGGGTATGACCGGGCCGCCGTGACAGGCCAAGAGCTATCTTGACAAATCTGAATTCCTGGCGTATAACCAAAGCTAGACCTATATACAGACAAGCGGAGGTGGTAACAATGCCTATCTACGAATACAAATGTGCCAAATGCGGGGTATTTGAACAGGAGCAGCGCATTACCGCCCCTCCCCTGGAGAAATGCCCCACCTGCGGCGGGCCTGTACACCGGCTGATCGGGCATAATATCAGCGTCATCTACAAGGCCGGCGGTTTCTATACCACCGAAAACCGCAGCCAGGAATATAAGGATAAGGCTAAAGAGGAAACGAAGACGGAAAGCAAGGCCAGTTAAGACCGGGGCCGGCCCCCTGACGGGGACCGGCCCTTAAAACTGGCGTTATACCCGGCGACCTGTTCAGCCCGCGCCTTTTCCTCCCCTATTACATATACTGGCAGCAAAGGAGGTGTCTCCCTTGCTGCCGGAATGCCCGCTGAATACCGATGAAGTTGAGCTCCACGTAGATAATGCCGTCATCCGGATAATCCGCCGCCTGACTTACGACCTGCCCCATGAAGTCTCCGCCTTTATCCCCAGAGCCGAAATCCGCCGCCGCCGCTACGAAAACGGCCATCTTGCCTGGGAAGAAGAGGTAATCTTAAACAGCCTGACTGTCGTCCACTCCCCCCTGCGCCCCCCCACCGGCGAAAGGCCGCCGGCTGCCGGTTCCAGCCCCGGGACACCTGCTGCCACTTCTTCAGGAAATCCCCGGGAAGGTGGACCGGCCCGCGTCCGCCTGAGTTATACTTAACCGAGCTTCCTGGAGAGGTGCCGGGCCCGGGAAAGCTGCCGGTGGACAGTAGCAATAAAATTAGAATTAAAAAAAGAGAGAAAGGGTCCCGCCCTCTCTGTTTATCATCTCATTTATCACCCGGTTTTTTTGCCTTCGCCGCCTGCACTGCCATTTTGTACTCCTGGCGTAAACTCTGTAATTTTTCCTGGACCCGCCGGGCCTGTTCACTGGCTAAGATCTCGAGCAGCGTTTCGGCCACTTCGGTACACTGGAGAGCCCGGCTGTTCATATAGGGCTTCAGGCTCTGGATAACGGCCAGGAGATTGGGATCGACAATATAATCGGCCATCTTGCTCCCTCCCGTTTCAATTTAATGAGAAAAGCAATCCTCTATAGTTAAAAATATGCAACTAAAACAATGTTGGTGCAGCGCTTGATTGATTACCTCCCGCATATATTAAAGGGAAGGATTTGTGGAGGTGGCCGCAGTGGAAAAGACCAATCTGCTTGAAGTCCTGCACCAATTACTGGGCCCCCAGCAGCAGGCCCTAAACTTTAATGAGATAGCCGGACTGTTAGGCCTGGTCGATCTGCTGGGTATCTTAAATCTCCTGCACGGTAATGTCGCCATACCGGCCAAGGCGGAGGGCAGCAACGTCATCCAGGAAGCCTTAAATGCCGTCCTGGGCCAGGGAAGCGGCGGCAATGTCAAACCGCCAGCCGACCTGGCCGGCCTGCTGGGCAAAAACCCGGCCTTACTCACCAGCCTCATGAATCTGCTCATGAGTGCCAAAGAAAGTAGGGGCGCCAAAGAAAAAGAAGCCCAGGAAACAGTACCTAAGCAGGAGAATCCCCCGCCCCAGCAAACCCGCAGTAATCGCTTTCGCAGTAACTAAAAAGAGCGCTATCCAGCGCTTTTTTTACGTATAAGGCCCTGGCTACCCATCCACACTAAAGGCGGAATAAGGAAACAAGGAGGAAAATCTATGTATCCTTCCCGCCGCCGCTTAATCATACCGGTTCTCCTGGTTGTCATCTTAATCAGTGCCGCCCTGTGGCAGTTTTATCGCCAGGGGCATGTCCCCCGAGCCCTCCCCACCCAGGCCGGGGTACCGGTTGCTGTGGGGGATGAACTTAACCTCCTGGCACGGTTAATTGCTGCCGAAGCCGGCAACGAGCCTTATGAGGGCCAGGTAGCCGTAGGGGCCGTCGTCTTGAACCGGGTGCGCAGCCCCCTCTTCCCCACCAGCATCAGCGGCGTGATTTACGAACCCTGGGCCTTTGAAAGCGTCCACAATGGCCTTATCTGGCAGGTCACCAACCTGGCTTCACCTACCGCGGCTGCCGCCGATGCCTTGAATGGGTGGGACCCCACCTACGGCGCCCTTTTCTTCTGGAACCCGGCCAAGCCCGTCAGCCCCTGGATTTGGACCAGGACCATTATTACCCAGATCGGTAACCACGTCTTTGCCCGTTAAACCCCGAAAGGATGGTGCTTTAACTTGAAACGCAGGATTTCTACCATTGTCCTGACCCTGGCCCTGTTAATGGCCGTCGGCTGGGGCCTGTGGGAGAGGGCCAACCGTTTAACCCTGGCCAACGCCGTAGAGGCCGGCGGCCAGCGCGACTTCTATAACCTCTTGAGTTACGTAGAGCAGGCCCAAGTCAGTATAGGTAAATCCCTGGCCAGCAGTTCTCCCCGTCAGCAGGCCGTCCACCTGACGGAAGCCTGGAACCAGGCGGCTGCCGCCCAGCTGTCCTTAAGCCAGCTGCCTACCCCGGGCATAAAGCCCATCAATACCAGCAAATTCCTGGCCCAGACCAGCGACTACAGCAACTACCTGGCGCAAAAGCTAGCCCGAGGCGGGGAAATAAGCCCCCAGGAGAGGGAACAGCTGGCCAGGTTACGCGATGAAATGAAGCGGCTAGCCCTGGATCTCCGCCAGACGGAAAGCCAGGTAGCCAGTAAAGGTTTGCGCTGGAGCAGTTTCTACAGCACGCGGATGCCGCAGCCCTTAAGGACCATTGCCAGGCTGGCCGTTCCCGTCCAGGCCCAGGCCGGGCCCCTGGAGGGCTTCGTTAACGCCGACCGGCGCCTGCAAACCCTGCCCAGCCTGAACTACGACGGTCCCTTTTCCGATCATCTGGAAAAGCCGCGCCCCCTGGGCCTTAAGGGCGGCGAGATCTCCCAGGCTGAGGCTGAACGCAAAGCACTTGCCTTTGCCAACGACGCCAGCAACAGCAGTTACCGCGTCCAGGCCACCCGAACCAGCAACGGCCTCCTGCCCACCTTTGCCCTTAACTTAATAGACAACCGGCGTCCCAATGTGATAGTGCACATTGATGTCAGCAAACAGGGCGGGGAGATCATTTCCCTCCTCAATACCCGGCCGGTTGGCGCTCCCACCCTCGACGCTGCCAAAGCCCTGGAGCGGGCCACGGCTTTCTTAAAGGCCCGCGGCTTTGCCAATATGCAGCCCACGTATACCGTACGCACCGGTAATAGCCAGGTGATTACCTTCGCCGCTAAAGAAGGCGATGTCCTCCTTTATCCCGACCAGGTAAAGGTCAAGGTAGCCCTGGACAACGGCGAAATTACCGGCTGGGACGCAACACCCTACTATATGGCTCATCACAACCGCCAGCTGCCCAAACCAAAGCTAACCCCAGCCGAGGCCCGGGCCAAAATTAACTCCGGCCTCAAGGTTGAAGGCGTCCGGCTGGCCCTGATACCCCTGCCCGGGGGGATAGAAAAGCTCACCTATGAAGTTAAAACCAAGCTCGATGATACCTATTACCTCTCATATATCAACGCCATCACGGGTGAAGAAGAAAAGGTGCTGCAAATAGTTGACGTGCCTGGCGGCCAGTTGACTATGTAGCATAAATTTAACCCCGACCCAGGAGCCATGGAGGCTTGAGCCGGGGAAAGCAGCGAACCGCGGAGCTAAAATTCAACATCCAGCTGCTCCAGGACATTTTGAATGCGATTGCCGACCGAAGTCTGGTCCGAACCGGCAAAAAGGAGGCCGACGGCGTAATTTTCCTTGTCCAGGATCAGAGAGCCGCTGTCCCCCGGCTGGGCAAGAGGGCCGGTAACGAACTGGTCGCTGAACATACCGGTTAACCCTTCTTCCAGGAGTACCTTGACGGTGGCCTGGAGAACCTTAATGGTGGAGCGGGTGATGCCACTGGAACGCCCGCTTTTTACTACGTCCATGCCCAGTTCGGGCTCCCGGACACCCTTCACCGGCCCCAGATCCAGGATTTCCGTTTGGATAACATCTTTACTGACCGGCCGGGCCACGGCGCAATCAACAATATTGGTGGCCGCCGTCATTTTTTGCATCCTGACCTGGTAATTGGGCCGTACCAGGTGCACCAGGCGGTTGAGGATTTCCTGGAAGCGCAAAGCTCGACTGCAGGTAACCTCCTGAACGACAGGATGAATAGGTACAAAGCGTTCCAGGTAGCCGATTACCTGATCCCTGGTGCCGCCGTCATAGGGACCGGGCTGGAGGATGGGATCGCCGATGCTGGCCCGGCCGTCGCGGCCGCTTGTAATGTTGGCCAGGATGTGGTTATTGGAAAGGATGAGGGGTTCCCCCGTCTGCCGGTCTTTCACCACCGCCCCGAAGGTACCGGCGGTAATTTTATAATGGCCGATACTCATCCCCGGCCGGGCCGGCCGCTGGTAATCGGTACGGCCCAGGAGCCGCAGTTCCCCTACCTCCAGGACATCGGTGTCCGCTTCATCCAGTACCCGGGGTATCCTGGACCCCCGCTGTAATCTAGCAACCGGTAATTTCTCCTTGACCAAGACTACAACTGCCGGCTTCTTGGTTATCTCGCCCCGGACGCTCTTAAATCCCTTCCCTACACCCACCACGTTGGGCAAACTTAAAAGGTCCTCCTGGTACCTTGACAGGGCCCTTTCCACTCTTTGCATAATCGCCATTGCCCCCATTTTCTTCCTTATGGTATGGGCAGGTTTTGCGTTGCCAATTTACAATATGCTGTTAGGCTCGGAGTGGTGCCTGGGCCTTTAAGATAGGTTTAATTGCTGTATAATAAAAATAGATCTCTCACTTCTATTTTCGGGGAGGCTTTGCAGCCTTGCAGCCAGCTATTTACCTGGATAACAGTGCTACCACACCCGTTCTGCCCGCCATCGCGGCTGTAATGCATAAAATGCTGGTGGAAAATTACGGTAACCCCTCTTCCCTCCACGGCCTGGGTATTGCCGCTGAAAAGGCCCTGGCTCACGCCCGCCGCCAGGTAGCCGGCCTGATAGGCGCCCGGCCCTCGGAAGTCTACTTTACCTCCGGCGGCACCGAAGCCAATAACTGGGCCGTATGGGGTATCAGTCGCGCCCGCCGGCGCCAGGGTAACCACATTATCACCACGGCCGTCGAGCACCCCTCCTTGCTGGCCGCCTGCCGGCGGCTGGAGACCGAAGGTTTCGAGGTTACCTATCTCCCGGTAGACTCCCGGGGCGTCATCAGTGCGGCCGATCTGGAAGCCGCCTTAAGGAAAGATACTATCCTGGTAAGCGTTATGAGCGTTAACAATGAGACGGGAGCGCTGCAGCCTGTCGAGGAGGTTGCCCGCCTGGTCCGCAGCAAAAGCCGGGCCGTCCTGCATGTCGACCACATCCAGGGGTACGGCAAAATTCCCTTGAACTGTCAGCAGCCAGGTATTGATCTTATATCCCTCAGCGCCCATAAAATCCACGGGCCCAAAGGTACCGGTGCCTTGTATATAAAGGAAGGACTGCGCCTGGAGCCTTTACTCGTTGGCGGTGACCAGGAAGCCGGCCGGCGGGCGGGAACAGAAAATACGGCGGGTATTGCCGCCTTTGGCCTGGCAGCCGAGCTTGCTGCCGCTCACATGGAGGAACGGGTGGCCAGAATGCGGGAAATAAAAATCGAGCTGGCTACGAGGCTCTTGGAATCCATCCCCGGCGCGCGAATTAACGGGCCCCCTCCGGAGGAAGGCGCCCCCCATATTTTGAATGTCTCCTTCCCCGGCGTCCGGGCGGAAGTCCTGGTCCACATGCTGGAGCAAAGGGGCATCTACGTCTCCACCGGTTCGGCCTGCCACTCCCGCAAGCAGGAGGCCAGCCACGTCCTCAAAGCCCTGCACCTGGAACGCTGGCGCCTGGAAGGGGCCATCCGCATCAGCCTGGGGGCCCTAAATACTCCTGATGAAGTAACCCCTGCTGTCGAAGCTATAAAGGAATGTGTAACGGAACTGTGGGCTTTGTAGGAAAAAAGACTGTTTACGAATAGCAAGATAGCTATGTGCGGAGGAAATTTTCATGTATACATCCTTACTGGTGCGTTATGGCGAGATCAGCTTGAAAGGCAATAACCGCCCTTATTTTGAGGACAAACTCCTGGACAACATGCGCCGGGCCCTGGGCGACCTGCCGCCCCGCCGGATGCGCAAGACCTTCGGCCGCGTCTTCGTTGACCTGCATGACGACCTGGAAGCCGTAGCCCGGCGCCTGCAGCGAGTGTTCGGCATCGTCTCCATGAGCCCGGTAGCTACAGCTCCTCTGGAGATGGAAGCCATCAAAAAAGCTGCCCTGGCCGTTTTAAAGGATTCCCCCGGCACCACCTTTAAGGTCCAGACCCAGCGGCCCAATAAACGCTTTCCCCTCGCCTCGCCGGAGGTCAACCGGCAGTTGGGAGCCTATCTCCTGACCCACAGCCAGGGCCAGAAGGTAGACGTTCACCATCCCGACCGGATTATCCATGTGGAAATCCGCGACGAAGGAGCCTACATCTACTCCCGCATCATCCCCGGACCCGGCGGCCTGCCCGTGGGGGTCACCGGTCGGGGGCTGCTCCTGATCTCCGGCGGCATCGACAGTCCGGTGGCCGGCTACATGGGTATGAAACGGGGCCTGGAGCTCACGGCCCTCCATTTCCACAGTTTCCCCTTTACCAGCGAACGCTCCAAGGAAAAGGTCATCGACCTCTGCCGGGTCCTGGCGGGCTACAGCGGACCTTTCCGCCTGGTGGTAGCCCCCTTTACCAATATCCAGAAGGCCATCCGCCAGCACTGCCCGGAGGAATTTTACGTCACCATCATGCGGCGCATAATGTTCCGCATCGCCGGGGCGGTGGCTGCCCAAGAGGAGGCCCTGGCCATCCTTACGGGAGAAAGCCTGGGCCAGGTGGCCAGCCAGACTCTCCAGAGTATGGCCGTCATCAACAAGGTGGTCGACCTGCCGGTCTTAAGGCCCCTGGTAGCCTGGGACAAAAGCGAGATCATCGAGGTAGCCCGCCGCATCGGCACTTACGACATCTCCATCCGGCCCTACGAAGACTGCTGCACCCTTTTTGTCCCCAAACACCCGGCCACCAAACCGCCCCTGGCCCGGGTGGAGGCGGCCGAAAGGAACCTGGCCGTGGCGGAGCTCGTCGAGGAGTGCCTGGCAAGCCTGGAAATCCTAACAGTAGAGCCCGAAGATACTGGATTGTAAGCCGACGTGCCGCACCAGCGGCATGGGTGTCTTGTCTCTGACTTCTAATTTACGGGGGTATACCTTTGCGGGTCCTGTTAACCACCCTCAACGCCAAGTACATCCACGTCAACCTGGCCCTGCGCTACCTGCGCGCCTGCTGCCGCGACCTGCCCCACACCTTTATCCTGGATGAGTTCACCATCAATGACCACCCGGAACATATCGCCGCCGCTATCTACCGGTACCGGCCCGACCTGGTGGCTTTTTCCTGCTATATCTGGAATATCGACCCCACCCTGGCCGTGATCCAGATTCTCAAAACCGTCCGCCCGGACCTCCCTATCCTCTGCGGCGGCCCGGAGGTTTCCTTCGACACGGCCGCCTTTCTGGCGCAAAACCCCCAGGTTGACCTGGTGATCACCGGCGAAGGGGAAATCCCCTTCCGCGCCCTCATGGAACAACTGGCCGGGCAACAGCACCTCCCGGCAGGGGGCCGGGAGGAACCCATTTCCGCCTCCATAGCCCGGCCGGCCGCGGGGAGGCTTGCCCCGGGGCCCGTACCCGACCCGGCAGCCATCCCCGGCCTGGCCTGGCGGCAGGGCGGGGAGGTTGTCGTCAACCCGCCGGCGCCGCTTCCCAGCAACCTGGACGCCATCCCCTTCCCCTACCAGGAAGACCTGCACGCCGCCGGCAACGACCTCCGCCAGCGCACGGTATACTACGAAACCTCCCGCGGCTGCCCCTTCGCCTGCGGTTTCTGCCTCTCATCCGCTACGGAGGGCCTGCGCTATTTCTCCCTGGAACGCGTCCGGGACGACCTGGAACGCCTGCTCAAGGCCGGCGTCCGGGAGATCAAGTTCGTCGACCGTACCTTCAACGCCCACAAAAAACGGGCCCTGGCCATCTGGGAGTTCCTCCTCTCCCGCAGGCCCCGCGCCCGTTTTTACTTTGAAATCGCCGGCGACCGCCTGGACGAAGAGATGCTGGCCCATCTCAACCAGGTGCCGCCGGGTCTGTTCCAGTTCGAAATCGGCGTCCAGACCATTGACGCCGGGGTAAACGTCCTCTGCAATCGCCGCCAGGACTGGGAGCGCCTGGCGGCCAATGTCCGCCGCTTGCGGGAAATGGAGAACATCCGCCTGCACCTGGACCTCATCGCCGGCCTGCCCGGGGAAACTTACGCCGGCGTGGGCAAAAGTTTCGACGCCGTAGCGGCCTTAAAACCCCACGAGATCCAGCTCGGCTTCCTGAAACTCCTGAAAGGCACGAGCCTGCGCGCCCGGGCCGGTGAATTCGGTTACCGTTTCATCGACCGGCCGCCCTACGAGGTACTGGCCAGCAGCACCATTACCTACGAAGAAATGCTCCGCCTCCACAGCGTGGAAACCTTGCTCCGCCATTACGGCAACAGCCACCTGGCCGACCACGCCCTGGCCTACCTGGCTGCGACCGCCTTTGACGGCAGCTGCTTCACCCTATACGAGACCCTGGCCGCCTGGTGGGAGGCCCGTGGCCTCCTGCGCCGCGGCCACCGCCAGCGGGACCTTTTTGAGCTTCTGGCCGCCTTTGCCGCCGGCCTGTCCGGCCCCGCCGGTATGGCCCGGCCCGCCGCGCCAGGAGAACCGTACCTGGAAGAACCGGGCGCGCAAAGGGAGGCGGGACACCCTACTCCACCGGGCGCGGTATGGCCGGAACGCTTTTACCCCCTTACCGCCCGCCAGTTGGACCGTTTCTACCAGCTCCTTAAATTCGACTTTCTCTGCCGCGACCGCAGCCGGAACTACCCGGGCTGGATGCCGCCCTCGCCACTGACACAGGAAGAGCGCTCAAACTGCATGGCGCAGATAACCGCTCCCCGGTCCATAGAAAAATATATGCCGGAGCTCGCGAAAGAAACCCCGGCAAACCTGCGCCGCCACGGCTTTATCGAACTCTTCCCCTGCCACCCGGAGAGACCGGAACAGGACGAATCGACCCTCGTCTTCTTTTACTACGGTCCCCCTGGAAGTGAGACAAGGGTATATTGTTTACCCCTCATTGAAATAGAGCCGCAAATTTTTTAAATCAAGTATCGCGCCTGCTTGCATAAGTAAATCAAGGCCTAATAGCCCGTTGATTTTATTGTCAGGGTCGATCAGCCCAAAATCTATACTATAATCACTGATGCTAAAACTTCCAAAAGCCACTCGATCAACCTTTTTGACAAAGGCATATTGTTTTCCGCCAACGCCATAACTGATTACAACCGGGTCTCCCGGCGTAAAGACTATTCCCAAATCTTCGACAACATCCGATGATATAATAGAATTAGAGGCACCAGTATCAATAACTATACTATCAATTAACTTTGTCTTCTCTTTATACGTGACTGAGATGGTAACGAAAAGTAACCCTTCGCGATACTCGACCCGCATAATCAAATTATCCCTCTGAGACCAGGCCTGGTCCTTACTTCCAATTCAAACTTCTCATTGCCAGTATGGTAAACTAACGTATTCCCCTTGCTCCTTATCAATGTATAGGTGGCTTCTTGGGGATCTTTTATAATACGCTTTATTGCTACCTCTTCAACTATTTCTTTATTACCTTCAGGGTGAGATTTTAATATTTCTACTAGTATATATTTATTTGGGAAAAGCCTTCTAACCTCTTCCCACGTCATCATATCACCTGGTTCAAAAACCTAACAATTCTTGACACATTATGTCAATCCTTATTAGGCGGCCTCCCCATGACCAGGCTTTTCGCTCCTTTCGGATTTGATTTGCCTGCCCCTGGGAGCAGGCTGCGCGACAGGGAGACCTCGGCCCCGGGAGTCTCACCCGGACGGGAGAACGGCACTTCACGGGCGCAAGGCGCGGCCTTAAGGAGAACCATAAAAGTTCTCGCCTTGCGTTGACCGTCAAGTGGTCCAGCACTTTATTCTTTCAGGTGCCGGACGCCTCCGCGCGATCTGTTAGATGCGGCCTACCGGTTTGTCCGATACCGGCTAACGGGGTTACCTACTTGATAAAGCGAGCTGCTTCAAGTCATGCCAGACAGAATAAAAGGATTCCTGTTTATAGCGGTCTAAACCGTTATGAACGGAAACCTTTTCGCCCAGCCGCATGATTTGCCGCTTCACCTTTCGGGTCATCCCTTTTCCTTCCCCAGGCAAGGAATTCGCCTTTTGATTCAGCGACTCAATGACAGCTTGGATCTTTTGTTTTAACTCTTTTGTTATGCGTTCTTTAAAACCTATGGCCCGGCGGGCGATTGCCAATGCGGCGGCATGGTGGATAGTCACCCCATACCGCTCCATGTATTTCCAATAGCCGATGGTGGAAGTGTGGGCCGGCCGGACCGGCTTTACGCCTACACCTTCTTTGCAGGCTTTACGGACGACGGCTTCGGTTATCTTCCGGTAAGGAAAATTGGCCGCCATGCGATTGAACTTTTTATCGGTGTCCAGCCGGTCTTTGCCGAAGCCCAGGTCTTCTATAGCGATAGATTTGCCTAAAACTTTGGCGATGTTCACCACTACCTGGGCCAGAACGCCGATGAGGTAAGTACGTCTAAAACTGCGGCTGTAAGCCAGTTCCGGTATCTTGAGGTAAAGGAAACCGTTCGGGTGTACTATCGTCTGAAACTCTCCGGCAAATTTGTGCAAGGCTTTGGGATAAGGAACAGTGAAGCCTTCCGGCCAGGGCTCGGGCTGGCCAAAATAATTAACGTTAGCCAGAGCTACCCCATCTGGGTTGGTGTCTATCCCAAGGTAGCCGCGGTTGGGGTCGGTCGCCAATTCAGGCGCCGTCATGGTGAAGGCGATATGGACCCTGTACCGGCCATCCCGGCCTCTAATTAATTCAACGTTATAGGGTGCGCCAGAAAGAAGCAACCCCCATACCTTGAGCCGGTGTTTTTCCGGCAGCCAGAGCTCTCCTTCCACCCGCGGTGCCCTGGTCATTATGGGCCTTCCTTTGCTGTCAGTACCTTTCTGCTCGGATAGATGGGAAATAGTGACTGCCAGGGTAAATCTCCCCTCCTGGTAAGCTACCTTCATGTTGGGGTTGCCGCCTTTAGTTTCGTCGCCCCGGGCGTATAACCGGTTCTGCCGGGTGTGGCGCCATTCTTCCCGGCTGGCCTTGCCCCGGCAGACCTGCCGCCATAAAGAACGTCCCCCAAAAACTACCTTGGGAATAGTGCCGTCAGCTTCATGCTTCTGGAGTTCGACCAGTTTAGCGGCAAGCTTTTTGACCCGGGCCTTACGGCCGTGGAATGCCCGTTTGGCTTTTTCTATTTTTGCAGGATCATTAACCTTAATCGCTTTGTCCAGATCTTTTTCAGCCCAGCGGAGTTTCTTTTTAGCCCGGCTCAGTTTGGCTTCTGTTTCCTCGATTTCTAACGCCAGGAGTTCCTTTTGCGTTTCTATGACAGCCCTCGCTTTCAGTATGGCATCGTCACAGTAGCGGGAATTTAAGCCGAATACCCGTTGGCCTTCTTGTTTGAGTTCTTCCCGGGAACGGCCTTCCATAAGCCGGTTGAAGGCCCAACGCTCGCAGGCGCAGAAAAGCCGCATCTCAGTATCCAGCGGGTCTTCATCTCCCCGGCTCCATTTCTTAGACCGAAAAGCAGGGTAAACTTCCGGAAACCACTCGCCGCAGATGGTATACTTGATGTCGCCATTAAGTTCAATCATTCTCTTTTTGTTCTTTCGCTGTTTCTTCATCCAGCTCCACTCCTGCGATTAGTTCCCGAAACCCTTGCCTCACTTTTTTGCCGCCCCTAGCCCCGTACAGCCGGGCTGAAAATGACGTGACTATAGACAGCAAATCCTTCACCAGTTCGCTTTGCGCGTCTTCCGGCTCTTTTTCCGCGATGGTGATTATTTCTACCCCGCAATACCTTAAGTGACGCTCGATATACCCGTAACCGAAACGGGCCAGCCGGTCGGGGTACTCGATAATAAGCTTTTGGTATTCACCCTGTTCGGCCAGTTTGAGTACGTTCGCTAAACCGCGGCGCTTCTGGTTCAGGCCGCTGGCTACGTCCGCGTGAAATGGCAATAAATATAAATTGAGCCACGGGAGGAAAGCCCTCCCGCAGCCGATTCAACCTTACTCCCCCCTATCGTTGTTCACCTGGCGGTGGAAAATATCCTCCAGGCTCATTTCCTCTTCCCCTACCTTAACCTGGCTCACCACCCGGGTCACGCCCCGGGCTTTAGCTGCCGCCTCCCGGGCCGCTTCCACTTCGACCGGCTCTTCCGCCCGGCCCTTTAAAACCACCGTGCCGTGGCCGTCAACGCTTTCGGCGCCAATATGGCGCAGGTCAACGCGCGGATCTAAGTCCAGTTCTTCATGGACCTCCATGGTTACGTCCTCGTCCCTGATGGCCCCGTCGGTGCTGATAGCCACGGCATTGGCTACGCCTTTCACCCCCGGAACCTGCCGCACCAGCCTTTCGGCCCGCTCCTTCTCCTTCAGGGTATCGACGATCCCCTGGAGCTGGACCTCGCCCGCTACCACGTCGGCGTTCAGGCCGTAACCGCGCAGATCCTTATCCTCGCGCAAAATCTGCCGCACCTTTTCCCGTAAAGAAGTATCGTCCATCATGCCCACTCCCTTGCTGTCAGTCAAATCTAGTATACCCCGGCAACAGCAAGTTCATGGGTGTGGGGCACCATTTAGATCAGGCAGGGGCAGTGTCAACACGCGGGCCTATCTCCAGCCTACTTTATCCATCAGCGCGCACCGGCGCTTTTTTCAATTCTCAAAAGGGGCTATTACCTTCACGCGCCAATAGCCTCCTTACGGTTTCCAAATCATGTTCTAATTCTTCTTCATCATAATTCAATGTAATGCCCATTTCAGCAAGGACATCTAAAAAAGCGCTATAAGACACCCCGCTCATTTCAGCAGCCTTGCCCAAAGAAACCTTCCTTTCGGCGTATAATGCAGCAGCCAGCCTCTTTAATATTTCCCCTGCCAAATCTTTTTTCCATCCTAAACTTTCATAGACATCGTCAGGTATTTTCACAACAACCTCTTTCGCCATTTCAGTCACCTTCCTCTATCCCATTTTACCCCAGGACTGCCAATTTATCAATATTGCCTGTGCTACTATGCAGAAGCTGGGTTACCTGATGTTCCAGATAGGCGAGCTGGCGCGGGATATCGGTACCATCCTCAGCACCGACCCGGCCGACTACCTGGCCGACCCATACCAGCCGGGTAACGCGTCTTTAACCCTGCATAGATTTATGACCAGGGACTATCCGGAAGGAACTTTAGCCTACAATCCCGGCGCAAAACCTTTATCCATCAATCTCTTCAGCATAACTACGGCTTCGGCCCTGGTGGCGTGCTCCAGGGGCGCCAGGCCGTCATCGCGGCCGCCGATAATCCCGGCCGTTACTGTTGCCGCCATGGCCGAGCGAGCCCAGGAGGGAACAACCGCCTGATCTTTATAGTTCTGCAGGACGGCTTCCACCCGGCCGGGCTCCTGCTGTACCGCCAGGCCTTTCAAGGCCAGGGCGTTGCCCAGCATGGCCGCCATCTCGGCCCTGGTTACCGGATTATCAGGTTTAAAGGTCTTATCCTCATACCCGTGCACCAGCCCCGCCCGGACGGCGGCGGCCACGGAAGGTGCGTACCAGGCTTCAGGCGGCACATCACTAAAGCCGGTTACCGCCCCCGGCGCCGGCAGGCCCAGGACCCGCTGCAGGAGGCTCGTAAATTCAGCCCGGGTAATCTCGCGGTCAGGCTCAAACCGCCCCTCGCCCACGCCGGCGGTGATATGCCTGGCCGCCATAATCTCTACATCCCTGGCCGCCCAGTGGCCCGCCAGGTCGGCAAAATCAGCCCGGTACTCCAGGACGATGTAACTCCCGTCCCCGGGGAGGGCAAATTCCAGGTAGGGATTCCCTTCCACCCCATGACCGCCGCGATAAACCAGGGAACCATCGCTTTGCACCTGGTAAACGCCCAGGAGGTCCCGGTCCAACCCCTGCCGCTCTTCATATTTTATCCTGGCAGGGATGCCGGCCGGGAGCCCCGCCTTATCCCCGGCGGTGAGGGTATAAACCATGCCTGCCGCCCTGTAGCCCGGCCCGTTGATGCCTTTTACTTGCGCCGGGTCCGGGCTCTCCTGCCGGCACGTCAGGTCTACTGCTCCGAAGTCGCTCAAAGTCGCCAGGGAGGCCGGCGGCAGGGTCAGGACCACCGGGCCGTAGTCCAGCTCCAGCTCCGCCTTTTTCTGCCCCAGGTCCCGGAGCAGATCAGACGGCAGAGAAAAGGTCCGGGTAGGAACAGTCTCCCCGGCCAGGGAAAGGACCAGCTTGTTATCCTTTATCCCGGCGGCCGCCTCCGGGCTCACCCGCCAGGTAACAACTCCCGCAGCAGCGTCGCGCTGGATCTCTTCTCCCGTACCGGCCGGAGGCACTGCCGCCCCGCCCCCGCCAGATACGGCCTGCCCGGTGCTCCCCAGCAGGGCGGCTACAATCTGCTCCCGGACGGCTTCCAGGGCCGGCGGGAAATTGCCCTTCAGGATGGATTGAATGTCAGAAGTTGCCGCCAGGGCACTGGCCAGGGTACTGTAATTACCCATCAGCAGCACTTCCGCCGCCGTTTCCATGACCAGGGCGTTCACGTCGTCTTCATCCTTGAGGCTGCTCGTATCGGCATTAGCAAGCCGATCCTGCACATCGGCCAGGAAGGAACGGATGTCGCTGTCCATGGCCTGCTCACTGCTATTCAGCTTCCGGTACTCTTCCAGCAGTTCCTGGCGATAGGGCTGGTAGGCGGGATCATCCTTCAGCCGGTCATACAGGCCGGGGAGATCCAGCCCCGCGGCCGGGGCGGCCGGCCCTCCCACCAGGGACAGCAGCATAAGGAACAACAGCGTCCAGCAGGTAAAAACCCTCGTAGAAACCCTCCGCAGCAACCTTCTCCCCTCCGATTAAAAAATAGGGGGCATGCCCGCCTGCGGCAGGGCATCCCCCGTACCTTTTTTAGCAAGCAAGTTAGACTTAGATGCGGTCCTGCAGCCGCTTGAGCATGACCACCGTTTCCGCCCGGGTGGCATTGCCCAGAGGCACAAAGGTGGTGGCCGTCCGGCCGACAATCAGCCCGGACTCTACCGCCACAGCCGCGCTCTCCCTGGCCCAGGCCGCAATGCTGCCGCTGTCGCTGAACCTGCTCAAGATATCATCCACCCGACCGGTAACGTCCACCTTCCGGCCGGCGTAAGCCAGGGCCCTGCTCAACATGGCGGCCATCTCCTGGCGGCTGATGGCCCGATCGGGACGGAAGCTGCTGTCCTCATAGCCGGCCACCAGGCCGGTCCTGGAGGCAGTCACTACGGCGCCGTAGTACCAATCGTCGGGCTGGATGTCAGTAAAGGGATTGGCAGCGGTTCTATCCTCACTGATACCCAGGGCGCGGAGCAGGAAGGCCGTAAATTCCGCCCGCGTTACCTGGCCTTCCGGATTGAATTCGCTGGTCGTGATGCCGGCCGCAACGTGGCGGGCAGCCATGATCTCGATATCCCGCTGGGCCCAGTGTCCCTGAATGTCGCTGAAGGTTTTATCGTAGGCCAGCACCGTGTACTTCGAGAAGGAATTGAGGACGGCGCTGATAGTATTGGTGGTCTTATCGACCCGGCCGCCCCTGTATTCCCAGGCGCCGGCAGCTACATTGTAACGATAGATGCCCAGCTTGTCGGCGTCCACACCCTGCGGGCGATAGGTCAAGGTAAGGGTTACCGGTTTCGCCGGGGTTACCGCCTGCTGGTCGTCGCCCTTAACACTATACAGGTCGATCTCGATAACGTCCGCCGCCTGGCGCATGCCGGCCGGGAGGCCGCCGGTAAACGCCCGGGCCTCTGCTTCGTCCAGGACCTGGAAGGCGAAATTAATTTTTGTTTCCGGGTCGGCCAGGATCTCCGGCGGTATCACTCCTGCCGGGAGAAGCGCCTTGACGCCGGCCACTTCCAGGGAAAGGGCCTTACCGGCTTCCGCGGCTTTGGTAAAGACGGCGGCCGGCAGTTCCACCGTAGCGGTCTTGACGGTCACGTCGGCCGGGATGTCGGCCTTAAAGACCACCGGGCCGGAAGTCTGGGCGATCAGCTCGGCCGCTTTGGCCGCATCGATTGTGGTCGTCACGCTGCCCGTCGATTTGTCGACCGTTACCTGGCCGAAGTCGGTGGTAGTGGTGGTAGGCTGCCCGGTTTGAGGGGCACCGCCACCCCCGCCGCCGCCTCCGCCACCGCCACTGCCGGAAGCAGCGTTTACTGTCACTTCAAATTCAGCCAGCCATAGTGAGTTGTTAAACTCCGGATTCGTTCCGGCAGAGGGATGATAAGCACGAACCCTGATAGTTCCGGTTTTATGAGCTGTAAGCTTGTTCCCGGTAAAACTGGCGATACTCGGATCGGATGACTGCCACCCCAAGACGCCGGCTATGGAAGGACTTACTTCAAACTGGTTTAAAACCTTTAAACCGTATTCCTGTGTATCGCCTACAGTCAAAGTGGTGCTGCCTAACGGCTGCGTCTGGGAACGTATGTAGCCTTTCAGCAGGGCCTGCTCGGCAGCTTTACCATCAGGCACATTAGAGTTATCGCGCAATGCGTCTTTTACCTGCATTAACAGCCCGATATTCCACCCCAGATCCGTCAGGGCGTCCTTAAAATCAGAATTGACCCCGGAGGCGGCGTCAGACACAATGTCGCTAAAACTATCTAAGACTGCATCATAGCTCGAACCTTTTATAAATTGCTCTAAAATATCTCCAATATTACTTTCCAGGGCAGCAGGTAAATTTGCTTCAGTTGCCAGGGCAAATTCCCAGGCCTCGTCGACGTTTACGCCCGGTAATAACTTACTAAATATCTCACTATTATCGGTACGGAAATTGTTAATATTTGTTTCCAACTCGTCAGCGGTTTGCGAGTACTGGATTTTAGCTGCGTCTATAATCATCGGCGCCAGCTCAAGAGCGGCTTCATATTCATCGCTAATACCAAGCCCAGATTTAACTCCATTAGTTATTAATTGGTTTGTCACTAAAATACTTGCTATCTCATCTTCTCTAAGCCCCGCAATCTCATTCTTCGCCTCCTGGATAACAGCCTTATCCCCGTCATCCAGGCAGTTATACACCGGCTGGAGCCTCTCAACCAGCTCGCCTACCGGGTCGCTAGACGACGCCGCGGCATGAGGCACGGCCGGGATGCCGGCCAGCACCAGGCTCAGGCAAACAACAACGGCCAGGTACGACCATAAACCCTTGATGCGCACATCTAACCCTCCTAACGCCCCCTCCGGACCCGCCCGTAACGAGCCTTTCAGAGGCAAATTTTGTTAACTCCCTCCAGTTCACTTGCTATATTCGCCATTTTTGGTAATAATCCTCCTAAAAAACCAAAACCAATAAGAAAAGTTTACCATCAAACCACTACAAACACTCAAGCCTGTCTATTACAACCTGCCCCGCCTCAAAAACGCCATCACCCCTCCCCGGCAGATAAGCTGTCCAAAAATGAACAAAAGAACGATACCGCCGGCTGCTTCCGGCACATACACAGAAGGGTCGTGCAGGAGCCCCGCCAGCCACTGCCAGAACCACTCTTCCGGGCGGCCCCGGGGAAAGCCCCAGCCGTACAGGGGCCAGAGGAAAGTAGCCGGGTAGCGCCACATCCCGTCCAGCAGGTGGTGCATGAGGCTACCCCCGGCCAGGATCAGGCCCCCCGGCCGCCGGCAACGCCGCCACCACAGCAGGCCGGCGGCCCAGGCAAATAATAAAAAAACCAGGGTGTGGGCGTAGATACGGCCGTTACCCAGGGTTTCCTTAAGAATCACCCCGCCCAGGGGCTTGTCGATAATATCCGGCAGCATAGAACCGATAAGGAACAGGCGGTAATCTATCGGCCCCGGCGGCCGCATCCTGTCGCCCGGCCTCTGCCTGCCGCCTGAACCCATCACCTTTTCTATCACCCTGGCTGCCGCCAGGGTCAAACCGGTGTGACCTAAAAACAGCATCAGCTATGCCCACGTGCTTCCTTTCTAAAGAAAATCAACCTCACGGTAGCGTAAAAAATGGGCCGCACCGTGAATCTAGGGCTGCCGGTGGGCTATTAACTGAACCCCCTGCTCCTGCCACCAGGCAAAAAGGGCATCTGCCAGCGCGCTGTCTGGTTCGTTTATAACTAGTTTGACTACCAGGCAGGCATCGACACAAACTTCTTTAAGGCGCACGTCCATCCAGTTCACCGGCCTGCCTTATCTAACCGGATCTGCTGCAAGATCTTCGCACTATCGCCCCTCAGGGGCATCATTGCCCGCGCGGCCCGGCATTTTGCCAGCCAATCGCTTTTGTTAGACATTTCTGCTGCCGGGCGTCCTAATTTTTCTAAAGCGCTCGCCGGTATGCGCAGTTGCCGTCCATAGCGCAAGGCTGGCAAATCCCCCTTTTGCACTCTCCTCAAGACCGGGATTAAGGCACATCGGCAAAGAAGCTGTAAATCTGGGCCGCTGTAAGCGGCTGCAATTTTTCTTGCAAATCAGCAGATTGCTTAGTCCAGATGGAACGGGTTTAAAACCACTATCCCTTCGTAACGCTGGCCGGTATTAAGGTCTTCGGTCCAGATAACATCGCAGCCCAATTTTTTGGCGCTGCAGATAATAAGCGAATCCCAAAATGATAATTCATTCCGCTGCTGGATTTCAATAGCTTCCAGAACATCCTCGACATCAGGCACATGCAGTATCCACTGGCCTAAATCGGCAATTATCCTTGCGGCCGTTTCCGGCGCAACCGGTTTTGCTACCTTTTGAACTATCGTCACGTAAAACTCTTGCAGCACCTGCAGACTAATACAGCCCTGACGGGAGTCCCACAAACTTAATATAAGATCCCTGGCCTTCTCATGTTTTATACCCGCCGAGGTATCATGAGCATAAACGAGGACATTAGTATCGACGAACTGGCGCCTTAAATTATCGTTCATGAATATCTGCTCTCCGCCAGGTAATTCTACCCTCGGTACCAAGGCAAACACCATTTCTTAACAAAGCAGTATGGCGTTCGCGAGCCTTGGCGTAGCTATCTTCTTGCCGGACGAGTTCCTCAAGGGTTCGAGCCAAAAGGCCTGACACAGAGGTTTGCCTCTCTATGGCTAAATGCTTAACCTTTTGCAGTACCTGCTTTGGTAGGGATAAAGTAATATTTTGGTATTCCATTTTAAACACCTCCACGTAAATAAGTGTAACCCATATTTACGTGATATACAAGGCCTTTCAGCTTCTTGCTACCCACGCCCGGCTAGAAAACCTGCCCATCCTTACCGCTGATCCCCAAATTGCCCGTTAGGCGTACTCCGGAGCCGGCAGCGCAGTTGTTCGGAGCCTAAAAGCACCTACTGGAGGTTCCCGGCGATCTTTCCTAAAATAATTGCCCGCGCTTCTTCTATAGTATCAGCAGTAAACAGCTCATCCAGAATGCGGTCCAGGATTTGGAGGTCGCTTATTTTCTGCACCTTTTCCTCCAGGTCAGCTGGTTGTTCCCCAAACCTACGCGAGAGATATTTAAGGATCGTTTCTTTTTGGGCTTCCATTCGGCCTTCCTTCAGGCCTTCCATCCTGCCTTCCATTCTGCCTTCTATTCTACCTTCCATTCTACCTTCCATTCTGCCTTCCATCCGGCCTTTTTCATGCCAACTGGTAGTAATCTGCATGATTGTCTCAGCCTCCTTCTTATCAATTCTACCTAGTTCACAGTTGAGTCTTTCTTCTTCCTCCTGGCTTAGCTTCAGGTAGCTTTCGAAGAATCCGGCCAGCATCTCCATCCGCGCCGGGTCCAGTTTTAACCTCGTAAGCATGCGCAGAAATTCTAACTTTACCTGGACCCTCTCTTCATCTTTAAATCCCATTTTACTCAGAAGCGCGGCTGCTACCGGATTGTTGCTGTGAATATATTCCCGCCACGGCAGCTTCTTTAGTTCCAGTTTATAGAAACGAAAGCGCAATACGTCTAGAAAAGTAAATCCTGTCGTGAATGTATCGGGTTCGTCCCGTACCTGGTCGTAAGTAAAGATTGCTATCGGCAGGATCTTGCAGCGGTATTGCTCGTAAAGGCGACTGAAGTAGATAAACATCCTCTCGTTGAATTCTTTTTGCAAATAACTTTGCGGCTCGATGTGGACCATGATCAGGCCTTCTTCGCCTTTAAGGCGGGTCTCTACCAGAATATCGACCTCGTGTTTTTCGCCGGCAGTGACGTCGGTAAAGACTTCCTGCTGTAGGAATCTTACATGGGTAAAATCAATGGCTTCATATGCCCGGGGGAAAAAGGCTTGCATGAATTCAGCAAAAAAGGTCTCGATTAGTTCCTTAAAAAGCCGGTCGTGATCGATGTTCATTCGTTACAGTTCCCCCCATGACCGTTGCAGGAATTTGGACCAAACGTTTGATAGGGAGATTGATTGAGGGCTTCAGGGATAATTCTCCTATTTTTATTTTACCATACAACATCCCGGGGCAATAGGCGCATCTCAGTCCCGTTCACCCGAAGAAATTAAATTATACTTAACTACACAGGGGCGATCATCGCCGTACCATCTCCGTCCCCACTCCGTATTATGGACATAGAGCTTATAAATAATATTTAATTGAACACCGGCCAACACGGCCATCAGCTTTGCCCTTGCGATATATTCAATCTATCCCATTCTTCTTTGCTTATATCCGCTTACTTTAAAATTGTGATTAATAATGAAATACTTATATCATCACCATGGGGATTAGGTATGCGAAGTTTATGCCGGCCCCGGCGCATAAAATCGTGCTTAGAGCTTTTTCTGCCATTTATGATTTAGATCTGCGCCGCCTAAAACAGGAATATCGTTATCCCCATCCCGCAGTTTAAAAAGAAGCCAGTCTTCCAGAACTTCCTGCAAAGTGGCTAGACATTCCTTTTCATCTTTTCCGTCAGCCCAAACGCCAGGGCACGGAGGTATTTCGGCAAAGAATGTACCATCTTCTAGCCGTTCGATGACAGCTTCTTTCATTGCTGCCTGTATAAAGGTAGTGAATGCCCCTCTTCCCATTTTGGCCCTTCCTCTTTAAGCCCCTTTTGGGGAGGATAAAAACTTTCAAGGGTGGTATTCCGGGCAGACAAATTTATCGGTCTATATCACCAGCTCCGCATCGTCACCCAAAAACATGCGCAGCGCCCGGCGGTTGTCCCCGGCGTGGCAGACCCGGGCGCTCTTCCCCAGCAGGCTGTCCTCAATGCGCTGGACGTCCTTGATCTCACAGCCTTCCAGAATCACCGAATGCTCAATACCCACATTATAAAGGCGGCAGTTATCGCCGACGGCTGTAAACGGGCCGACGAAGCAGTTTTCCACCACGCAGTCCCTGCCGATAACGGCCGGCCCTCTGACCACGCTGTTTTTTACCACCGTGCCGGCGCCGATTTCCACCCGGCCGCTTAAGTGGCTTCTGGCATCGACTTCGCCCCTGATTTCCAGCCGGGCGTAAGCATCAAGCACCGCCCGGTTGGCCTCCAGGATATCGTCTTTCTTGCCCGTATCCAGCCACCAGCCCTCTACTTTACGGGCGGCCACGTTGTAACCCATGTTCAGAAGCTCCTGGATGGCGTCGGTAATCTCCAGCTCGCCCCGCCAGGAGGGTTTAAGGCCCTCAATGGCGCCGTCCAACACCGCCACGCCGAAGGCCCGCGGGTCGGCCACTTCTTTTAACATAATCAGGGCCGGTAAACCCTCGGCCAGAAAATCCTGCACCGCTTTACTTACCCCGCCCTGGATGAGGTTGTCGCCCAAAAACATCAGGAAGGGCTCGTCCCCCAGGTAAGGCTTGCAGCAAAATCAACTTCATGCCGAGAACAATAATCGCTAAGGTAAGTAAAGGTGTACCGCGAAAATTCTACTCCAGCATGTTTGCGCATTCCTTAGGAAACTGGAGATCCGTTTCACTTTAATTCCTACTCAGTTTTTGCTTATCCTGACTTTATCAGTTGAAACCCTGGAACCCGCATAAAACCTAGATAAATAGAAAACCAGGCGTGCATTTTGCCACTACTGCTAGTTCTGCCAGCGAGAAGCAAACTCATCTACAGCAGTTATGTT
>Ga0247720_100022_pt1 | contig 84834 bp, 82 predicted proteins | sample MSEWel2015_12_15_FD_189078 | JGI IMG/M metagenome (GOLD analysis project Ga0247720, IMG submission 189078) | Subsurface sediment microbial communities from gas well in West Virginia, United States - MSEEL Well Study Marcellus 3H_2015_12_15 | ecosystem: Environmental > Terrestrial > Deep... | reverse complement strand
AATTTCATGGCTGCACCTCGCAGGTGAAGATGGATTCGTTTACCATCCAGCCTATTATACCTTATTTTTCGCGAGGTTTTGAGCCATATCCAGATATTTTGTTATTGGGTTGTCACGGATTCAGGTATGAAGAGAACCTGGGACCGCTGGAGAAATACGATAAAGAACATAACACCAACCTGCTGGAAACCCTGGCCGTATACCTTTATGCTTCCGGAGACTACAATCAGGCAGCGATGAATATGTTTGTTCATGTTAATACCCTGCGGTACCGGTTAAAAAAAGTTGAAGAGATCCTGGGACAGGACCTGAGGCAATTAGCAGTTTTAGTAAACCTTTATACCGCTTTGCAGGTAAAGGTAATGTTGGGACGTTAGCAAGTATTTTAATATCAAACAGGGAGGTCTATTTATGATAGAAAAGGAATTATTGCTTGAGTGGCTCCAGGGGCGGCAACTGGTTTACCAGCTCCTGGCGCGCCTTTACCAGGAAGAACCTCAAAAAGAGATTCTAGCTACTATGAGACAGGAGAGTTTCCTGGAAGAAATGGCAAAGGGTAGCGATAACCCTAATCTTGTTGCCGGCTGCCGGTTAATGGAGGCCGAGTTGGATTCCCGGGGCAGCGAACTGCAGGCTTACCAGCAGGAACTCCAGGAGGATTACAACCGCCTTTTCGTCGGTCCCGGTCACCTGGAGGCACCGCCCTGGGAGTCAGTATATCGCTCCAAGGAGCATCTCCTCTTTGGCGAGGAAACCCTGGCGGTAAGGGAGTTTTATCGTTCTTTTGGCCTGGAGAGTAAAAAGAAAAACCGGGAGCCGGACGACCACCTGGGCCTGGAAATGGAATTCATGGCCTGGCTCAGCCAGGCAGCGGCCGCAAAAGTCCAGGCCGGTGAAGATGCAACTGAATTCTTGCAGGGGCAGCAGCGCTTTTTAAAGGAACACCTAGAGCAATGGGTACCGGCCTTATGTAGCGATATCCAAGGGGCTGCCCGGACGCAATTTTTCCGTGGCCTGGCCCTCTTCACCCGGGGCTGGCTGGAGGCCGATGCAGCTGAACTGGAAGCAGTACTGGAGGATTTTTGCGGAGGTGAAAAATCATGACAGTTGCCGACGGCCGGGCCATAATCACAGTTTTAGGCCAGGACAGGGTGGGAATTTTAGCGGGTATAACTGCCGTCCTGGCTACTGCCAATGTGAATATCCTCGATATCAGCCAGACCATCCTGCAGGAATTTTTCACCATGATCATGATTGTGGACCTGAAGGGTAGTAATCTTGATTTTTTTGACCTGCAAAAACAACTCAAGGCCAGGGGCGAGGAACTGGGTGTGCAGGTGACGATGCAGCAGGCGGAAGTCTTCAAATTTATGCACCGCATCTAACCGCAGCCCCCATGAGGGTAAATGAGGGTAAGCCCGCAACTAAATGATAAGTCTTCTCCCATTCAAAGATGGAGGAAAACAATGCCGACTTTATTTTCTTTTACACCGGAAGAAATTTTAGAAACCATCCGCATGGTCCAGGTAGAAAACCTGGACATCCGGACCATTACCCTTGGTATCAGCCTGCGTGACTGTGCCACCGGAAGTCTTAAGGAAACCTGCCGCCGCGTTTACGATAAAATAACCCGCCGGGCGGAGAAACTTGTTGCCGTTGGCGAGGAAGTGGCAACTGCTTATGGCATCCCTATTGTTAATAAACGTATAGCCGTAACCCCCATTGCCCAGGTGGGTGAACCTTCAGGAGAAAGTGACCTCACCCCCCTGGCTCGAACCCTGGACCTGGCGGCAGAAGCGGTAGGCGTGAACTTCATCGGCGGCTTTAGTGCTCTGGTACATAAAGGCTTTACTAAAGGTGACCGGGCCATCTTTAATTCTCTGCCGGAAGCCCTGGCCACCACTGAGCGCGTTTGCGCCTCTATCAATGTGGCCACCACCAGGGCCGGGATGAATATGGACGCTATTGCCGAACTGGGCCAATTGATTAAAGAGACGGCGCAGCTTACGGCTGACAGGGGTGGAATTGGGTGCGCCAAGCTGGTTACCTTTTGCAATGCTCCGGAGGACAATCCCTTCATGGCCGGGGCCTTCCACGGGCCTGGCGAACCCGAGTGCGTTTTGAATGTAGGCATCAGCGGTCCCGGGGTTGTCCTGGCGGCAGTACGCCAGCACCCGGAGGCTGACCTGGGTAAGCTCGCGACGATTATTAAAAATACAGCCTTTAAAGTGACCCGCATGGGAGAACTGGTGGGCCGGGAGGTTTCGGCCCGCCTGGGAGTGCCCTTCGGCATTGTCGACCTTTCCCTGGCTCCTACCAATGCTCTGGGGGACAGCGTGGCGGAAATTCTGGAAGCCATAGGACTGGAACGTTGTGGCGCCCACGGCACCACGGCTGCCCTGGCTTTACTCAATGACGCGGTCAAAAAAGGAGGGGCCATGGCTTCTTCCTACGTCGGGGGCTTAAGCGGCGCCTTTATCCCGGTGAGTGAAGATAACGGCATGATCCGGGCGGTGGAGAGCGGCGCTTTAAGCCTTGAAAAACTTGAAGCCATGACCGCCGTTTGCTCGGTGGGATTGGATATGTTCGCCGTCCCGGGTGATACGCCGGCGGAAGTTATTGCTGCCATCATTGCCGATGAAGCGGCAATCGGCATGATTAACAATAAAACCACGGCCGTCCGGGTCATACCTGTACCGGGGAAAAAGCCCGGGGATATGGTAGAATTTGGCGGCCTCCTGGGACGTGCGCCGGTAATGCGCGTCAACAACTTCAGCCCAGCGGCCATGATCCGGCGCGGCGGCCGTATCCCCGCTCCCGTCCAGGCCCTGGGGAATTAGAGGGAGACGGCCGCCCAGGTAAGTTAGAAGGAAAAAATGCTGTTGGGCTCCGGATATACCCGGAGCCCTTTGTTATTCCTCCCGGTAGGCGTAGTCAAGCAAGAACCGGACTATTTCCTGGTGGCTGAAACCCTGGGGAAAATTGCCCCACTGCTCGCCGGTCCGGGGGTCGAAGTGTTCGGCCATCAGGTAAAGGTCAGTAGCATTATCCAGGCAGACCTGTAATAGTTCATGCGCCCGCTCGTAGTTGCCGGCGTGGAGGTAATAGCGCCCCAGCCACAGGGTGGGCAGGTAAAAAGGAATAGCCGCGTGTTCAAAACGGGCGATCCCGCCCCACATATTAAGCCCGCCCCGGCCTGAAGACTCGCCCCTGGCAACAGGCGCAGGCTTTTCCATGGCGGCTACCGTCTTCTGTAAACGGGGGTGGTTGGCTGCCAGTAAACCATAAAATTCCAAGGCCAGCACGGATATATCCAGGGGAGCGTCAGGACCGTAGTGCTGCAGGTAGGCTTGGCGCTCTGCCGACCAGCCGTGGATAAGGAGCTGGCGGCGGACGCGACTTGCCGCCCGGTGCCACCGGCCGGCCCACTGCAACCGCCCCATTTCGATAGATAAATGGGAGGCGGCTGTTAAACCAGCATAGCAGAGGATTTTACCATATAGCCAGTGATCCTTGCGTTCGCGGATTTCCCAGATGCCGTTTTCCGGCTGGTCCCAGTAATTTTCCAGCCAGATGGCCGCCCGGCGGATGGCATCCCAGCGGGAGCGGATATATTCCCGGTCCCGGGTGGCCAGATAGTGGTTCCACAGGCCGTCCAGGACGTTACCGGCATTATCCAGCTGAATCTGGTGCATGGCAGCGTTGCCGAAGCGAATAGGTTTTTCCCCATTGGGGCCGGCTAGGTCTGCGGCGATGTATTCGGTACCACCCCTTCCTTCCACAGGTACCAGGGGCATATACCAGCCTCCGTCAGGCTGTTGTAAAGAAAGGGCGAATTCATAGAAATTGCGTGCTTCCTCATGATAGCCGGCGGCATCAAAGGCCAGGGCGGTGAAATACCCGTCTCGCAGCCAGCAATAGCGGTAGTCCCAGTTGTCGTTGCCGCCGGGTACGGCGGGAAAAGAGGTGGTCGGGGCCGCAATAATGGCGCCGGTACGCTCGTAGGTTAGGAGTTTTAAAACCATCAAGCTGCGGTAGTATGCTTCCATAACTTCCGGGTTAGTAGTATGGGGCCGCCGGGCTTTCCTCAGCCACTGGCGCCACCAGGTGAGATTTTCTTCCAGGGAGCTGTAGAAGCCCGCCGTCCAGTGCTGGCGGGCCAGGGTTAAACTGGAGCCGTAAGCCAGAACTAGCCAGAAACGATGCTTTTCACCCGGTTTTAAAGTCAGGGTGGAAGTAGGTCCCGGTGAACCGGCCATGCCAATGCAGGCTGCGCCTTCGGGACCGGAGATAAATTGAAAAGATCCCTGGAACCGGACTTTAAAAGTATGGACACTGGTAACAATGGGCCGGGCCACCCAATCTACCCTGGGCTTTAAAGTTACTGTGCCGATATTTTCTAGAATAATTAGGCGACTTAAATGGTGGTAGCCCCATGGCATAAAGTCCAGAACAGTAACCTGCAGGCCATGGCCTTTACCAATAGTTTCCAGAACATTGCTTTCCGGTAGGTAGCGCTGGCTTACAGGCGTTATTTTGGGTTCAATGTTTAGGCGCAGGCTACCGCCACTTTCCGGGCACAGGGCGGCAGCGAAAAGGGGAAAACTGTCAAAACGTGGCACGCACAGCCAGGCAATGGAAAAGTCAGGAGCAATAAGGGCGGCTGTTTCACCATTGCCGATAAACCCGTAATATGGCCGATGTTTCAAAAGATGTCTCAACTCCCTCGCCAATCTTAGTAAAAATTTTATGTAAGTATTTGAGTAAAGTCAACTACTGGCATAATTAGCCAGCGGTTGACTTTTTACGTATAAACAGTGCTCCCAGCGGTTGATAATATAGCCGAGCGATAAAAATCCGAGGTGAGGGTAATGGCTGACAGTACCAAACAGCCGGGGCCGCCCAAGAAGCCCCTGACCCTGGCGGAACAGGTAAAGCAGCAAAAACAGACCTACGACCAGCAGGCCTACCAGCGCCTGGCCGACAGCGTTAAACCCAGGCCCAGGGTTCTTGTTAACGCCCTCAATGCCTTCTGGGTCGGGGGGATCATCTCGGCCCTGGCCCAGATCATTACCCTTATTTTTGCTTCTGCCGGTTTAAACCCCAGGGATGCTGCTTCGGCAACAGTAATAGTTATGGTTTTCCTGGGGGCCTTCCTGACCGGCCTGGGGGTATACGATGAAATTGGCAAAGTCGCCGGTGCCGGTTCTATTATCCCCATTACCGGGTTTGCCAACTCCATCGTGGCACCGGCCATGGAGTATAAACGGGAGGGTTTCGTCTTTGGCGTGGCGGCGAGGATGTTTAACATTGCCGGGCCGGTACTTGTATACGGTTTTATAGTTTCCGTCTTAATAGGCCTTATTGCTTATTTCCTGAAGTAGGAGTGACGACCCTTGAGCGCACCCAAAAGAGTAGGGCAACATACCATCCAGTTTGCCAACCCGCCGGTCATTGTTGCTACGGCAACAGTTGTTGGTCCCAAGGAAGGGGAGGGACCCCTGGGCAACACCTTTGACATGGTTATTGACGACAGCTACTTTGGTGAGGAAACGTGGGAAAAGGCCGAGCGCAAAATGCTGGAAGAAGCCGTCAAAATGGTAATCGCCAAGGCCCAGCTTAAACCCCAGGATATCGATTTCCTCCTGGCCGGAGATCTGTTAAACCAGACCATTTCCGCCAACTATGCCGCCCGGAGCCTGGGGATACCCTTCCTGGGCCTGTACGGGGCCTGCTCCACAATGTATGAGGGGATGGCCCTGGCAGCCATGCTCATTGACGGCGGTTTTGCCCACCACGTAGTGGCGGCCTGCAGCAGCCACTATGATACGGCGGAACGCCAGTACCGCTTTCCTACCGAGCAGGGCGTGCAGCGACCGCCGACGGCCCAGTGGACGGTAACCGGGGCCGGAGCCGTTTTAATGGCGCCGGCGGGCAACGGGCCCCGCGTCACCCATGCCACCATCGGCCGGGTACTGGATGTGGGGATCAAGGACCCCAATGATATGGGTTCAGCCATGGCTCCGGCGGCCGTCGATACCATTGTCCGCCACTTCCAGGATACCGGCCGTGGCCCTGTTGATTATGACCTGATTATTACCGGTGACCTGGGCCGGGTGGGGCATGATATTGCTACAAAACTCCTGGGCGAGCAAAAGTACGATGTCTCCAAGAACTACAGCGACTGCGGCATCCTAATTTATGATCACGAACGCCAGGATACCCATGCCGGCGGCAGCGGCTGTGCCTGCTCGGCGGTGGTTTTTGCCGGCCATTTAATGGGTAAACTAAATGAAGGCCGCTATAAGCGCATCCTGGGGGTCGGTACCGGGGCTCTGTTGAGCACAACGGCAACCCAGCAGGGGGAATCCATCCCCGGCATCGGCCACGGCGTGGTGATAGAAAAATTATAGGCAGAAAATGAGTAAAAAAGCCGGAGGGATTTGGGCAAGATTATGCTAAAGCCTACAGGAGGTATAACTAGTTGAGTATCGTGATGGCCTTTCTTATTGGCGGCCTCATCTGCCTGGTGGGGCAGCTCATTATGGATCTGACGCCATACAAGGTAACACCGGCCCATATCCTGGTAGGTTTTGTTACGGGTGGGGCTATTTTAAGCGCCCTGGGCCTCTATGGCCCCCTGGTGAAAATCGGTGGGGCGGGAGCTACTATCCCCATCAGCGGTTTTGGCCATAACCTGGCCCAGGGTACCCTCGAAGCCGTCCAGGCTAAAGGGCTCCTGGGCGCCTTCAGCGGTGGTATCACCGCCGGGGCTGCAGGTATTGCGGCAGCAGTAATTTTTGGTTTTACGATGGCCGTTTTATTTAATCCCCGGGGCTAGAAGGGGTGAAAACACAAACAAATGACCATCTCAGGGGATATTGTCAAAGTTGATAAAAAAGCTGATGTCAACGTCGACTGGATTAGCAAGGAGTTGGGTGTCGGCGAAAGCTTTGACGTCGTCAGGCGCAATATTACCTTTGCCGGCCGCAAAGCGACACTGTTTTATATTGACGGTCTGGTCAAAGATGATATTATGACCTATCTCCTCATCTCTTTCTCCCGGCTGGAGCGGGAGGACCTGGCCCCCGATGCTTTTTTTAAGCTTTATAAGCAGTATCTAAGCTACATTGAAGTCGAAGCCCTGGATGACCTGCATAAAGCTGTCGATAAAATTCTCTGCGGCGGCGTTGTAATGATTGTTGACGGCTTTGATAAGGTTATCTTGATAGATGTGCGGAAGTATCCCGCCCGCAATCCAGAGGAATCAGACCTGGAACGGGTAGTCCGCGGTTCCCGCGACAATTTTGTTGAAACCCTTTTATTTAATACCAACCTTTTGCGCCGCCGCATCCGTGACCCCAAACTGCGAACCGAAATCCTGCAAGTGGGCAGCCGTTCAAAAACTGACGTGGCCATAGTTTATATCAAGGATATCGCCAACCCGCGCCTGGTGGATACCATTAAAGAAAGAATTAAAGCAATTAAAATGGATGGATTGCCCATGGCGGAAAAATCCCTGGAGGAGTTTATTGGCCCGGGAAGTTTCTGGAATCCCTTCCCGCGGGTACGCTATACCGAACGGCCGGATGTGGCCGCCGCCCATCTCCTGGAGGGGCACGTCCTGGTGATGGTGGATACTTCTCCCAGCGTCATGATCCTCCCGGCAACCCTTTTCCACCATCTCCAGCACGCCGAAGAATTTCGCCAGGCCCCTCTGATTGGTACTTTTTTACGCACGGTGCGCTTCTTAGGCGTCGCTATATCCGTATTTTTACCACCACTGTGGCTTCTCGTTGTCTTAAAGCCGGAACTGCTACCTCCTGGCCTGTCATGGATCGGGCCTAAAAAATTAGGGGCTATCCCCCTGGTATGGCAATTTATCCTTGCCGAACTGGGCATTGACCTTATGCGCATGGCGGCCATTCATACCCCTACAGCCCTGGCCACGGCTTTAGGATTAATAGCCGCTGTGTTGATAGGCGATATTGCCGTGGCGGTAGGTTTTTTTAACCCGGAAGTAATTCTTTATATGGCCATTGCCGCCGTCGGTATCTTTTCGACGCCAAGCTACGAACTGGGTATGGCCAATACCCTGGTACGGATTGCCTTGTTAGCCGGCGTAGGGCTGTTCCGCCTGCCCGGTTTTGTGGCCGTGACCCTTGGGGCCTTTTTATTGCTGCTTACTACCAAATCATTCGGCCTGCCCTATCTCTGGCCCCTGATACCCTTTAACGGCAGTGCATTAAAAGATATTTTTGTGCGGCCACCGGTTCCCTTACAAAAATTACGTCCTCGTGCTCTCCACCCCCTTGACATAGACCGGCAACCCTACCCGGAACCGGCCCGCAAGCCCTTAGAGCGGGAAAAACGCATCTGGTCGCAATTTATGAAAGACGAGGATGATAACCGTGAAAAATAAAAAGTGGCGTTTGGGGGTGCCGCGCGCCCTCTTTTATTATTACTACGGCCCCTGGTGGGAAACCTTTTTTGAGGCCCTGGGAGCCGAAGTGATAGTTTCGCCACCAACTTGCAGGGAAATTATGGACCTGGGGGTAAGCCTGGCAGTAGCCGAAGCCTGCCTGCCGGTAAAGGTCTATTACGGTCACGCTGCCTGGCTGGCCTCTCGGGTAGATGCCCTTTTTGTACCCCGGCTGGTCAGCGTGGAAAAAAAGAGCTTTATCTGCCCCAAACTCATGGGCCTGCCTGACATGCTGCGGGCGGCCTTAAAGCCCTGCCCGCCCATTATCGATACTACGGTCAATCTTGCCCGCCGGCCTGAGGAAGGCCTGGCTGCGGCTGTGCAGGGAATGGCCAGGTCACTGGGGGTGAAGGGATATCGCGTCGATCTGGCAACAGCGGCAGCGGAGGCCCGTTACCACGCCTGGCTGGCCGGGCAGCAGGGAGATAGTATGGCTGCAGCTGACTGCAGAGAGGAAGAGCCGGCTTCAGGAGTTTACCGTTCTGATTCCAGCCAGGGCAAAGAGAGCCGCGACGCTTTGCAGATAGGGGTTATTGGCCACGGTTACCTTCTCTATGACCAATACCTTGGCATGGATATCCCCGGAAAGGTGAAAAAGTTAGGAGGAAAGGTGATTTTACCCGAAAATTTAACCACTCTCCAGGTAGAAACAGCCTGCCGGCAACTACCGAAACGCCTCTACTGGACCCTGGGGCGGAAAATCATGGGGGCGGCCCTGTACCTGATGGAACAGGAAAACGTTGCCGGCCTGATTCACCTGACGGCCTTTGGCTGCGGTCCCGATTCCCTGGTGGGCGACCTGGCCGAACGCTATGCTCGCCGCCGGGGCAAGCCCTTTTTGTTGGTGACTTTAGACGAGCATACCGGTGAGGCCGGCCTCAATACAAGGCTGGAGGCTTTCATGGATATGCTCTGCCGGAGGCGAACCGCATGAAGGTAACTTTTCCCCATATGGGCCACCTTTGGCTGGTCTTGAAGGCAGCCCTGGAAGGCATCGGCCTGGAGGTGGTGGTCCCACCGCCCTGCACCCGCCGCACCATGGAACTGGGCGTGCGCCATGCGCCGGAATCGGCCTGCCTGCCCTTAAAGGTCAACCTAGGTAATTTCCTGGAGGCAAAAGAACTGGGCGCCGATACCATCGTCATGGCCGGCGGGGTGGGGCCCTGCCGCATCGGGTATTACGCCCAGGTGCAGCGGGAGATCCTCCGGGACATCGGCTGCGACTATGAGATGGTGGTCTTTGAACCACCGGATGTTCATTTTTCTGAAGTCTGGGATAAAGTTAAATACTTGAACCGCAGGCCCTGGCAGGAGGGGGTACGCGGGGTAATCCTGGCCTGGCAAAAGGCCTGCGCTGTCGATTCCCTGGAACAGGAATTGCAACGACTGCGGCCCAGGGAAGCAAAGCCCGGTCAGGCCGATGCCGTCTTCCAGCGCGCTTTGCGGGAGCTAGACGCGGCCGGCAGCAGCGGGGAGATTAAAAGGATCGTTAAAAAAGTAAAAAGCGAAATGGCGAAAATACCCCGGCATACCAACGGCCCGGTGCTGCGGGTGGGTATTGTTGGCGAAATCTATACCGTCCTCGAACCCCTGGTTAACCTGAATATCGAAAGGCGCCTGGGGGCTCTGGGGGTAGAAGTGGTCCGGGGGCTTTTCCTCAGCCGCTGGATTAATGATAACCTGTTTAAAGGTCTCCTGCCCCTGCCCGGCCACAACCCGGAAAAAACAGCCCCGCCCTTTCTCAACCACTTTGTCGGCGGCCATGGCTGGGAGTCGGTAGGGGATACAGTTACCTTTGCCCGGCAGGGTTGCAACGGCATCATTCAGCTGGCACCCCTTACCTGCATGCCGGAAATAGTCGCCCACTCCGTGATGCCGTCTGTCCAGGAGGCTAATGGCATACCCGTGATGACTATTTACCTGGATGAACAGACGGGCGAAGCCGGCCTGCAGACTCGCCTGGAAGCCTTCGTAGATATGCTCCGCTGGCAGAAGGGCGCTCCACAAGGGCACAGGTAGCGAGGGAGACAATGCCAGCCTGCGATAGAGTTAATTTTGGAGGAGTTGATAAAGAATGCTAACGATTTACCTTGGTATAGATGTTGGCTCGGTGAGCACCAACGTTGTAGCCCTGGATGAACAAGGGCAGGTACTTACCACCGTCTACCTGCGTACCCGCGGCCAGCCAATCCAGGCCATCCAGGAAGGCTTACACCAGGTTGCAGCTACTTTAGGCAGAGGTACATGCGTCGCAGGTGTCGGTACTACCGGCAGCGGCCGTTCCCTGGCAGCTGTTATGGTAGGGGCTGATGTGATCAAAAATGAAATTACCGCCCATGCCGTGGCCGCCAGCTTCTCCGTTCCCGGGGTGCAGACAGTTCTGGAGATTGGCGGCCAGGATTCTAAGATTATCATCCTCCGCCAAGGCATAGTAACGGACTTTGCCATGAATACCGTCTGCGCGGCCGGTACCGGCTCCTTCCTGGACCAGCAGGCGGCCCGCTTAGGGATCCCCATTGAAGACTTCGGTCGCCGCGCCCTGGAGGCCAAAAGTCCGGTGCGTATTGCCGGGCGCTGCGCCGTCTTTGCCGAATCCGATATGATTCACAAACAACAGCAGGGTCATCCCCTTGAGGACATCCTCGCTGGTTTATGTGAGGCTCTGGTACGTAACTACTTAAATAACGTCGGCAAAGGGAAAGAAATCCTGCCGCCTGTTGTTTTCCAGGGTGGGGTGGCGGCCAATGCTGGCATGCGCCAGGCTTTTAACCGTGCCCTGGGGACGGAGGTAATCGTCCCCGAACACTACGGTGTCATGGGAGCCTTTGGGGCCGCCCTGCTGGCCAGGGAAATGCAGCCTAAAGCAAGCACCTTTAGGGGCTTTGATCTTACCGAGCGGGAATTCCGTACCGGTGGTTTTGAGTGCCAGGGTTGCGCTAATCACTGTGAAGTGGTGGAACTGCGAGAAGGACGGCAGGTCCTGGCCCGTTGGGGCGACCGCTGCGGTAAATGGAGTAACGCCGTAGCGGTATAAAACTACGCCCCCTGGTAGAACCGCCAGGGGGCGTATGGTGCTCACTTTTCTTTGCCGGCAGCAACCTCCAGATTACCCGGGGACCAAGAGATTATACTCGTCAGGTATTCCCGGAAGGGCCCGGCCAGGTCCGGGCGGGCCAGGGCGAATTCTACGGTAGCCTGGAGAAAGCCCAATTTATCACCGATATCGTAACGCTTACCCTGGAAACGGTAGGCATAAACCCGTTGTTGCTGCGCCAGCAGGCGAAGGGCATCGGTTAGCTGGATTTCACCACCGGCCCCAGGTTTTACCCCGGCCAGGAGGGGGAAGATTTCCGGCACCAGGATATAACGGCCGATTACGGCCAGGTTAGAAGGGGCTTCTTCCGGCCGCGGCTTTTCTACCAGGTCTTTAACCTCGATGAGACGGCCGTTGATTTCCAGGGGTTCGATGACGCCGTAACGGTTGACTTCGTCCCGTGGTACTTCCTGGACAGCAATTACTGCAGACTTAACTTCATTGTAAACTTCCAGCATCTGTTCCAGGCATGAGGGGTGGTTAACGATGATGTCGTCCCCCAGCAGGACGGCAAAGGGCTCCTGGCCGATAAATTTACGGGCACAGTAAACGGCATGTCCCAACCCCAGCTGTTCCTTCTGCCTTATATAGTGGATATCGGCCAGTTCAGCCACCTTTTCCACTAGGGCCAGCAGGTCTTCTTTGTCCTTTTCCCGCAGGAGGTTCTCCAGTTCCAGGGAACGGTCAAAATGATCCTCAATGGCCCGTTTGTTTTTCCCGGTAATAATGAGGATGTCCTCTATTCCAGCATTAACGGCTTCTTCGACTATGAATTGGATGGCTGGCTTGTCAACAATTGGTAGCATTTCTTTGGGCTGGGCCTTGGTGGCCGGCAGGAAGCGGGTGCCCCATCCGGCAGCTGGAATGATGGCTTTCTGTACCGTTGACAACAAATATCACCTCGTTCTCAGGAATTTAAAATCTTTATTGTTCTCGGGTCCGGGATAGACTTGACCTTTTATTATAAAGAGATCAGAAGCTCCAGGAACTGAACAACTTCTGCCGGGGATGGTAAAAAATAGCGGGCTTTGCTGGCAACCCCGTTACCTACGCGGATGGCCAGGCCGCCGGCGGGCAAAGCAGCGAAGGCATCTTCATCGGTCCGGTCATCGCCTAAATAGACGGGTAATGACCGGGGCCATTGCCTGGTGAAGTAGGCTACCGCCAAGCCCTTGTTTATGCCCCGGCGACGAACTTCAAGCACTTTATGACCGGAAAGCAGTTCGACATTGTTATTTAAAAAGGGCTGCATGGCCCGGCGAAACTGTTTTAAGGCTATCGCAGCTAGCTTTGGGTCAGCCAGGCGGTAATGTAGGGCTATAGCTTCACCTTTATTTTCTACAAAAACTCCAGGAATATCTGCTATTATCTGGCGGGCCAGCCTAAAAATATCTTTCCAGGGGATATCTTCTTGCCCGGAAGGCAGGAGATTGATTACCTGCCTTTCCGGTGTAGCTACCTCTGCCCCGTGCAGGCCGGCAAGATAAAGCCCTGCCACTGGCAGCAACTCCTGCAGGTCCTTTAGACCCCGGCCACTAATTATGGCCAGGTGGAAGCCTGGCCTGGATACCAGCTGCCGCAGCAAGGTCAGGAGATGAATATTGGGACGGGCCAGCTCTGGCCGGGGCGCCAGGGGTACAAGGGTGCCGTCATAGTCACACATAAGGAGCACTTCGGGGTAATCACGGACTTTAGCTGCTAGCTGAGCCGGAGACACTGGGTGTTTCCCCTTCCCGGGCCATCATGGCCTGGTGGAAACAGGTCAACCACCAGCGGATATCATGGCGGCGTACCTTTTCCTGCATCAGGCGCATTCTTTTTTCCTGCTCGGCACGGCCCATGTTCAGGGCTGTATTTAAAATCATGGCCATGCCATCAATATCGTATGGGTTGACGAGAACGGCACCCTTCAATTCCTGGGCGGCACCGGCAAAGCGGCTTAAGACCAGGACCCCGCTGCCGTCATATCGGGAAGCTACATATTCTTTAGCCACCAGGTTCAGGCCATCACGTAAAGGCGTAACCATCATGACATCGGCTGCCAGGTAATAGGCTACCAATTCTTGTCGGGGCAGGCCCCGCCAGAAGTAGTGGACGGGGCGATAACTACCTTCGCTGAAGCGGCCGTTGATCCGGCCCACGGCAGCTTCTACTTCTTCCTTTAGCTGGCGGTAGGCCGGTACGGCCGTCCTGCTGGGTACGGCAATCTGGACCAGGGCCGCCCGGCCGCGCCATTCGGGTACTTTTTCCAGCAGGCGTTCCCAGGCCAGCAGCCTTTCCAGGATACCCTTGGTATAATCCAGTCTTTCTACACTAAGGGCCAGGTGTTCAACACCAAACTGGCTGCGCAAGGCTCTAGCCCGGGCCCGGGTAGCCGGATCTAATGCCTGGCGCTGGAAGGCCTGGTAATCGACACCCATGGGCCAGGCACCGACATGGATGCGCCGCTGTTGCCAGTAGACAACATTGTGCTCAAAATCCACCCGGGCATCCAGCAGGGTGGCGACGGCATTCAGGAAATTATCGACATAAGATTGCAAATGAAAGCCCAGGACATCGGTGCCCAGGAGACCGCGCAAGAATTGGGGCGCCCAGGGAAGGGTGGCCAGGAGATCGTGGTGGGGAAAGGGGATATGCCAGAAAAAGAACTGCTTTAATTGCGGCTTGCGGTGGCGGATTTGGGCCGGTACCAGGGCCAGGTGATAGTCGTTGACCCAGACGGTATCGCCTTCCCTGGCTTCCATAAGTGCAGCATCGGCAAATTTAGCGTTGACTTTAACATATGTTTCCCATTCCAGGGAGTTATAACAACACTTTTCTAAAAAATAATGGCACAGGGGCCACAGGGCACTGTTGGTAAAACCGTGGTAATAAAGCTTTATTTCCTCGGCAGTCAGGGGAACCTCCCGGAAGGTATAGGCCGGATCGTCCTGGGGAACCGGTAAACGTACCCCGGGAGTATTGTCCTGTGGCGCATCGCGCCCGCCCCAGGCAACCCAGACACCACCCTTTTCCTTTAAGAATGGTTCTACCGCCGAGACGAGGCCGCTGATGGCCGGTACAGGTTGGATACCGCTGTCAGTGGCTTGCAAATTGTAGGCACCCCGGTTGGAAACCATAATAATTTTAGCAGCCTGTTTTTTAGCCACTTAGCATACCTCCTTTTAGCCTGTGCCTATTGTCGAGACCTACTTCACTCCTTTAAAATAAAATTAAAAATAAAATTAAACCCCGAGGGACCGGGGTATGTAAGTATCGATATATCCCCTTCCACGCTTACGAAGTTAGCTGACGGATTCGGGCTGAAGGTTAGCCCTACTCACCGGAATTAACCGGCAAGATTCACCCCGGAAAAATGGGTCCCCCGCTTACGGCTGTTGCACCGCAATTCAGCGTTCCAGGATATACAAATTAATTATATCATATTTATTATATCATACTGGTAACGAAATGCAAATATTACGTTTTATATATTGGAAATAAATTCCAAAAAACCGCTCAATCTTTCTAAAAACACACAGGAGGGTGATATATGCTGGAAACGTCCCTGGATTTACGCAATAGTCCATGTGTATTGGAACCCCGGACAGAAGTCCTAAAAGAAGGGAATATTTTCCTTATTTCCCTGCCGGATGGTTCCATTATTGACCAGGACAACAGCAGCCTGGGCCTGTATTATAATGATACCCGTTATCTAAACTGCCTGGAACTCACCGCTGGCGGGTGGCGGCCTGTTTTCCTTTCCTCCTCTGTGCGCGACAGCCATTTTACCCAGATTGAATTAACCAATCCCGTTTTTGCTCTGAGTGATGGTAAAGTAGTACCAGCCCAGTCCATCCACCTCCGCCTTTTGCGGCTGATTAAAGGGGCCCTCTACCAGCGTTTACGCTTAATCAATTTTAATCCTTTCCCCGTAAATTTAAACCTTCATTTTACCATCGGTGCTGATTTCCGGGATGTTTTTGAAGTTCGCGGCAGCCGGCGCCAGCGCCGGGGAGAATTTTTAAAAACAGAAGTTCACCACCAGGGGTTAATCCTCGCTTACCTGGGCCTGGACAACGTGATCCAGACTACGCATATTACCTTCGAACCGGCACCGACCAGTATTGTAGGCCGGCCGGGCCGGGCGGAAGTTACCTATGACCTTACCCTGCCCCCCCAAAAAAAGCTTTACCTGTACTTAAGGATTGAACCCGACGGGCAAAACATGTTCCCGGCCACGCATATCAGCGACCTTTTTGCCGCAGCCACCATAGAGCTGGCCGGTTCTTACCACCAGTGGCAAAAGGAATGCACCCAGATCTGGACGGATAACAATTTTATTAATGATATGTTCCGCACGGCCATCACCGACCTGAAGGCCCTGGAAATTGATTATCCCGGGGAGGGGAAAATTATTGCCGCCGGGATACCGTGGTATACCGCTCCTTTTGGCCGGGATTCCCTCATCACTTCCTGGCAGACCCTCATCTTAAACCCGGATCTAGCCCGCCATACCCTGCGGTTCCTGGCCCGTTACCAGGGGACGCAGGTGGACAAATGGCGGGAAGAAAGGCCGGGAAAAATACTCCATGAGTTGCGGCGGGGCGAGATGACCCGCTGCCAGGAAGTACCCCACAGTCCATATTATGGTTCCATAGATGCCACCCTGTGGTTTATTATCCTCCTTGCTGCCGCCTACAGGTGGACTTTAGATCAGGATCTGTTACAGGAAATGGTCACCCCTTTAAGGCGCTGCCTGCACTGGTGCGTGCGTTATGGCGACTTAGATGGTGACGGTTACCTGGAATACCAGCGGGAATCGTCGGCAGGCCTGACCAACCAGGGGTGGAAAGATTCCTGGGATGCCGTAGTCGACCGGGAAGGGCGCATCCCCGAAGGACCTGTGGCCCTGGTAGAAGTCCAGGCCTATTACTACCTGGCCCTCCTTGAAGCAGCCCACTTATTTTCAGTCCTGGGGGACAAGAGAACGGCGACTGAGCTGAAGGCGCAGGCGAGCAGGCTAAAAATGCGTTTTAACCGGGATTTCTGGCTGGAAGAAGAAGGATACTTAATTTTTGCCCTGGATGGCAAAAAAAGACCTCTTACCACCCTGGTCTCCAACGGCGGCCACGCCCTTTTCACCGGCATCCTGGAACCGGAGCGGGCCCGGAAAGTGGCCCGGCGCCTGCTGGCGGGGGACTTTTATTCCGGCTGGGGTATTCGTACCATGAGTAAAAATGAAAAAGCATACAACCCCATGAGCTACCATAACGGTTCCGTCTGGCCTCACGATAATGCCATTATCGCTGCCGGCCTGCGCCGCTATCAATGCCTTGAAGAGTTATCGCGGCTGGCCGGCGGCCTTTTCGCCGCCAGCTCTTTCTTTAATTACCGGCGCTGGCCGGAACTGTTTTGTGGTTTCACCCGCCGGGGGTTGAGCGGCCCGGTGCGTTACCCCGTTGCCTGTGACCCCCAGGCTTGGGCGGTGGGCAGCCTGTTTACCTTCTTACAGAATTTACTGGGCATCGAGGTGCGGGAGAATACCCTTTATATTTCCCGACCCTTATTAATACCCGGTACCAGTAGGGTGGTAATCAGAAATCTAGCTGTCGCCGGTAGCCGCCTGGACCTGGCCTTTGAAGAAAAGGATGGACGGATCTTTGCCCATGTTTTAAAGAAAGAGGGGGCAATTAAAGTAATCATCGAAGCCTGATGGATTTGTCCTTTCTTGACTTTCCTTTAAGCTCTATATAAAATTAAATTGTATATTTTTATCAATAAAGGGAGGCTGATGTAATATGCGCATTGCCATGTTACACTGGGCATTTCCGCCGATTATCGGGGGAGTGGAATCTCACCTTGCCCTCCTATGCCCTTACCTGGTCCAGCAGGGGCACCAGGTAAGCCTCCTGACGGCCACAGCCCCCGGAGCGCCGGAGAGAGAGAGCTGGCGGGGAGTAACCATTAAGCGTTCAACTTTACTTGATCTGAACTCTTTAACCCCGGAAACCATTGAAGCCAGAGCCGGAGAAATAAAGCATCTACTGGAAAGCTTTTTACTGGAATGCAGGCCCGACATCGTTCACGCCCATAACTTCCATTACTTTAGTTTCGTCCATGCTGCCAGCCTGCAGGAAATCTGCCGCCGGCACGGCTGGCCTCTTATCCTTACGGCTCATAATGTCTGGGAAGACGAGCTGTGGGCAAAGATGAATACTCTAGCTCAAGGGTGGGACCAGATTATAGCCGTCAGCCATTACATACGCCAGGAACTCATGGTAAATGGTTATCCCCCCGAGCGGCTGACGGTAGTTTACCACGGCACCGATACGGCTACTTTTCGGCCGCCTACCCCGGTGGAACTCCAGTCTATCTATGCTACTTATCCGGAATGGCGGGGCCGGCGCCTTATTTTTCATCCTGCCCGCATGAGCCGTGCCAAAGGCTGTGATGTGAGTATTCGCGCCCTTGACCTTGTCCGCCGGGAAATTCCCAACGTTTTACTGATTCTGGCCGGTACTACCAATACCGTCGACTGGGGCCAGAAACAACCGGGGGAAGTAGCCTGGATTCAGGAACTCATTACCAGCCTGGGCCTCGAAAAAAATGTCTTTATCCGCTTCTTCCCCTGGCAGGAAATACCGGCAGTGTATAAAGCGGCCGAGGTTTGCCTGTACCCGTCGTCTTTCCAGGAGCCCTTCGGACTGGTAATGCTGGAAGCCATGGCTACGGCCAGGCCCATAATTGTCAGCCGGGCCGGAGGTATGCCGGAGATAATCCGTCCCGGTTATAACGGCTTTTTAGTCTCCATGGGTAACTACCAGGAACTGGCCCGCTACACAACCTTCCTGCTTCGCAATCCGGAGGTAGGCACGGCCATGGGCCAGAACGGTCGTCGCCTGGCTGAAGAAGACTTTACTACGGCCGTAATGGCCCGCAACACCTTGGCGGTATACAGCCAGTTGCTGGCCCTGCCCCGGGCCAGTTAGGTCAAAAATGGGAACCGTTAGAGGTTCCCTTAATTTTTCTAGACATGGCAGGCAGCCTCGGTTAAAATGAGAATATACTGGGTGAAAGGAGTAACCGGTTTTAATGCACCTACAGGGTACCATGCAGGTAAATTCTAGAGGTAAACTTACCATCGGAGGCTGCGATGTTGTCGAGCTCGCCCGGGAGTTCGGCACCCCCCTTTACATTTTTGATGAAGACTGTATCCGTAACAACTGCCGGGAGTTTTACCGGGCCTTTGGCGTGAAGGAAGGCCTGTCCAGGGTTATCTACGCCGGCAAAGCTTTTTTGACTGCCGCTATGTGCCGGATTATCGCCAGTGAAGGCCTGGGATTAGATGTGGTTTCCGGGGGTGAACTTTACACGGCCCTCGCGGCCGGATTTCCCGTAGAAAACATTTATTTCCATGGCAACAATAAAAGCTATGCCGAAATCTGCCAGGCCCTGGAGGCCGGGATAGGGAGGTTTGTAGTCGATAATTTTGCCGAACTGGAGCTCTTAAGCCGCTTGAGCACGGAACGGGGCCAGGTAGCGCGGGTAATTTTAAGGGTGACACCGGGGATTGAAGCCCATACTCATAATTATATTCGTACCGGCCAGATCGATTCCAAGTTCGGCTTTACCCTGCCCAATGGCCAAGCCCTGGAAGCCGCCAGGCGGGTCAAAGATTTACCTGGCATTGAGTTCAAAGGTTTACACTGCCATATAGGTTCCCAGATTTTTGAGCTGGAACCCTACAACCAGGCGGCTGCCGTTATGATGGAACTGGCCGCCGCTATTAAAGAAACGACGGGTTTGATTACCTCTGAACTTGATCTGGGAGGCGGTTTTGGCATATATTATACTGCTGAGGACCATCCCCAGCCGATTAACGCCTATGCCGAAACAATCCTTACCAGGGTCAGGGAGGAAGCCCGGGCCTTAAACCTGCCTCAACCCCTGGTAATTGTTGAGCCGGGCCGCGCCATTATCGGGCCGGCGGGCAGCACTGCCTATACCGTGGGCACCATTAAAGAAATTCCCGGGGTGCGCAAGTATGTGGCCGTTGATGGCGGCATGGCCGATAACATTCGGCCCGCCCTTTATGGAGCTAAGTATGAAGCTATTCTGGCCAATAAAGCCAATCTCCCGGCCACAGAGACGGTAGCCATTACCGGTAAATGCTGCGAGTCCGGCGATATGCTTATCTGGGAAGCAAAGCTTCCCCGGGTGGAAGCCGGCGATATCCTGGTCATTTCCTGTACCGGTGCTTATGGCTACACCATGGCCAGCAATTACAACCGCCTGGGCCGGCCAGCCGCCGTCTTGGTCCGCGAAGGAAACGCTGACCTGATTTTAAAGCGGGAAGATTACAACGATCTGCTTCGCAATGACGTCGTTCCGGCACGGCTGATTTGTACAAGATAAATTCCGTGGCAAACGATGATCTCCTACCAGAAATTTTTCCGCCGCAACCAGCTGCGCATCCTGTTCCAGGCCAGAAAAATAGCCTCTGTTAAAGGCCAGCGGGTTTACCTGGTAGGTGGGACGGTCCGGGACCTGCTCCTGAGCCGGCCCGAGGTCGACCTGGACCTGGCAGTGGAGGGCGACGGCCTTCTCTTTGCCCGGGAACTGGCCCGGCAGTTAGGCGGGCGCGCAGTTTTTCACGAGCGTTTTCTGACGGCTACCGTCTACTGGAGCGGCGAGCGGGTGGACGTAGTCACCACCCGCCGGGAATATTATCCCCGGCCTGGAGCCCTGCCCGAAGTGGAGGCGGCGACCCTTGAGGCCGACCTGGCCCGGCGGGATTTTAGCGTCAATGCCATGGCTCTTCCTTTAATGGCCCGCGACTTGGGGGAAATCCTGGATCCTTTCGGCGGGCGGGAAGACCTGGCCCGGCAAATCTTAAAGGTGCTGCACCGGGACAGCTTTTGTGATGACCCCACCCGCCTTTTAAGGGGGGTGCGTTTCGCCACCCGTTTGAAATTTAACCTGGAAGAAGAGACCTGCTCTTTAGCAAGGGAGGCCCTGGCAGGAGGTTACCTGAACCTTATAGAACCGGAGCGTTTCTGGCAGGAATTTATCCTTTTACTCAAAGAACGGCGGCCAGTAGCGGCCTGGGAAAGTTTAATCGACCTGGGCTGGCGGGGTTTACCTGGAGGCGGATTGCCCGATGTGGCCGCCGGCCGGCGGGCGGAAAAACTCCTCTGCCAGTGGAAATGGCGGGGCCAGCGCCCCATAGATGCCAGCCTGGTTTATTTTTTAATCGCCACGGCAAAATTAAGGGCAACAGAACTGGATGAGGTCCTGGATAGTTTGAATTTTGGCCGCAAAAAGCGCAGTAAGATTTATGCCGCCAGGGATTTGCTGCCGGAACTGGCTCCCTGCCTGGCGCGAGGTTTCCTGCCCGAATACATGGCGGCAGGCCCCCGCATGGCCCCGGAAGCCATGATTTTTATCCTGGCCATGGCTGGGTGGAGCCGGCTACCAGCGCGGGTATCACCCTGATGGAAAGGAGACGGTCATGCACCTGCAAAGTTTACCCCAGCTGATCTTAGGCATCCCGGCCATTTTAATTGCCCTGACCTTTCATGAGTATGCCCACGGCAAGATGGCCTACATCCTGGGCGACCCGACGGCCAGGAACCAGGGACGGTTAACCTTAAACCCCCTGGCCCACCTGGACATCCTGGGAACCCTGCTCCTTATTGTGGCCGGTTTTGGCTGGGCTAAACCGGTGCAAATCAACCCCTATTACTTCCAGATGGACCGGCGTAAAGGGATGATGCTGGTGGGCCTGGCCGGGCCCGCCATGAACCTGGTGCTGGCCTACCTGGCGGCAGTTGTCCTGCAGGTCTTTCTCAGGTTTGATGTAGGCGGCTACTGGCTGGCTACTTTTTTAAACCTCCTGGTTGGTTATAACGTGGTCCTGGCTGTTTTTAACCTTATCCCCGTACCGCCCCTGGACGGTTCCCGCGTCCTGGCCGGCATCTTACCCCCGGAAGGAGCGGCGGCAGTTTACCAGTTAGAAAGCTACGGTACCTTGCTTTTACTGCTCCTTATTGCTACTGGAATTATCGGCCGCATCATGGGTCCTCTGGTTACCCTGGTACTCGATTTGATTATTACGGCCAGCGGCCTGGCATTTATATAAGTAGAGGAGTGTTTCATAGAATGCGTATTTTGAGCGGCATGCGACCCACGGGGCGGCTGCATATCGGCCACCTGAGCGTGCTGGAAAATTGGGTGCGCCTGCAGGAAGAAAACGAATGCTTTTACTTTATTTCCGACTGGCACGCCCTGACTACAGGTTATGACAATACCGCAGAGCTGCAGGAGAATATCCGCGCCATGCTCCTTGACTGGTTGGGCGCCGGATTAGACCCCGAGCGCAGCACCATCTTCGTCCAGTCCCATGTCAAGGAACATGCCGAGCTCCATCTGCTCTTTTCCATGTTCACCCCCTTGTCCTGGCTGGAACGCGTCCCCACCTACAAGGATCAGATCCAGCAGCTGGGTAAAGAGGGTAAGGACGTGTCAACCTATGGTTTTTTGGGCTATCCCCTCCTGATGGCCGCTGATATCCTTATCTACCTGGCCGACGGCGTCCCGGTGGGCGAAGACCAGTTGCCCCATCTGGAGTTCTGCCGGGAAGTGGCGCGCCGGTTTAACTACCTGTATAAAACTTCCCTTTTCCCCGAGCCCCAGGCCCTGTTAGCTAAAGTCGCCATGTTACCCGGCATTGACGGCCGCAAGATGAGTAAAAGCTATCACAATGACATTCCCATGTCGGCTGCACCGGAAGAGGTGTGGGAAAGGGTCCGGCTTATGGTTACCGACCCGGCCCGGATTCACAAAACCGATCCCGGGCACCCGGAAGTATGCCTGGTCCACCGCTACCACGAGATTTATAATGGTGAAGAAATTGAAGAGACGCGGGTCAGCTGCCGGGGCGGCCGCATTGGCTGTGTCCCCTGCAAAAAACGCCTGGCGGAAAAAATAAACGCCTTCCTGGAACCAGTCCGGGAGCGCCGGGCCCGTTGGGCGGCGCGGCCGGAGCTGGTTGATGAGATCCTGGCAGCCGGAGCCGCAAAAGCCAGGGCCACGGCGGGCCGGACTATGGCCATGGTCCGGGAGGCCATGGGAGTGTAACTTAAATGGGGTGGGGCGCATGATCGGCAATATTCGGCTGGATATATTTCAGGGCCCCCTCGATCTCCTCCTCACCCTGATTGAACGCCAGGAAATCGATATCCAGGCTATACCTGTTGCCGAGGTGACGGCCCAGTACCTGGAATACCTCCATGAAGTAGAGGAGCTAGACCTGGACTGGGCCAGTGAATTTTTAGTCCTGGGCGCCGAACTGTTAGCCCTCAAGGCCAGGCTGCTCCTGCAACGCCCCCTTAAGGGCGGGTCGGGAGAGGAAGAAAAGGGAGAGGGCGAGGACCCCGCCAGGCTCCTGGCCGAGCGTCTTATAGAATACCGCCGCTACCGGGAGGCAGCCACCCATCTCGCGGAACTGGCCGCGCAAGGCGCTCTCGTCTTTGGCCGTCCCCTGGACCAGGAAGCCGTCGCCCGGGCCCTGGCTGGTGTTAACCCCCTGGCCGGGGTAACGCCTGTGGATCTGGCCCGCGCCCTGGTTAGGGTGCTGGCAAGGCAGCCTGTCACCCCCAAGCCGGAAACCCGTACCATTACCCGCCCGGCCCTGACCCTGGTGGGGCAAATACGCACCATCCTGCGGCGCCTCAAACAGGAGGAGGACCTTACCCTGGCCACTCTTTTAAGTCCCCGGCCCACGCGCCTGGAAGTGGCGCTGACCTTCCTGGCCCTGCTGGAACTGGCGCGCCGGGGACGGGTAAGCCTTGTCCAGGAAGAAGCCTTTGGTACTATTAAAGTAAGCCGGCTGTCGCCCGGTGAGACCGCTGCTGCAGGGGGGTGATCCCTTTGCCGTTATTTTTTAGCGAAGATAAAAGGGCAGCCCTGGAGTGCCTCCTCTTTGTAGCCGGGAGGCCGGTACCGGTTGGTACCCTGGCCGCCTGCCTGGGGCTGAGTAGCGATGATGTAGTTGAGCTGGCTTTAGAATTGAAAACGCTCTATGATGAAGAGGGGCGGGGCCTGCAGATCCGGGAGGTAGCCGGCGGCTACCAGATGTGCACCCGGCCCCAGTTTGCTAATTATGTTGAGGCCTTCCTGCAACCCGAGTTGCCGGCCCTGTCCATGGCCGCCCTGGAAACCCTGGCCATTATTGCCTACCGCCAGCCCGTTACCCGGGCGGAAATAGAAAATATCCGCGGAGTCAAGGTGGATGGAGTTTTAAATACCCTCTTAAGCCGTGGCCTTGTCCAGGAAGCAGGGCGTAAAGACGCCCCCGGCCGGCCCATCCTTTATGCTACCACTCCTCGCTTTCTGGAATTTTTGGGTTTAAAAGATTTATCCGAGCTGCCGCCCCTGGATGAAGCAGCGGCCGGGCAGGAATAGTATATAAGGCGCCTCCGGTGGAAAAATAGGGGCAAACTGGCTGCCGGGGGTGGTGAAGTGTTGTGGGCCTGGACGGCAGGGATAGTTGCGGGTTTCCTTTTATTACTCCTGGTACCGGTGCAGCTGGAGGTAACTTACCGGCAAATAGCTGGAGAAGAAAAACTTGAGATAAAACTTAATTTACCGGGAGACTGGGGCCGGTGGGAAGTGGCATTCCCCGCCTTCCGTGACTGGTGGCCGGGGCAAAGTCACCGGCGACTGGAAACCCTCTTGCCGGGAGAAAGGGTAGAAGCAGGATTACCCGGGGAAGTAGCCCAGCGTCCTGCCAGGGGCAAAAGGTGGAATGCCGGTCGGATAGCCCGCTTCATCACCGCCGGGCCGTTAGGGTACTGGTTACATAAATTAAATAATTTAAAGGGCATCTGGCGGCATTTTTTCGCCCGGGTGACCTGCCGGCATTGGCGTTTATTTTTAACCCTGGGGACGGGTGATCCGGCAACTACGGCTTTTGTTTACGGTACCAGCTGGGTCATCCTGGCCTGGATGTATCAGAACCTGCGGCGGCGAGCCCGACTGGATTTCCGCGCACCCGAATGGCAGGTAACACCTCTCTTCGATACGCCGGGCTGGCAGGCCGATTTCAACTGCATATTTACCCTTAAGTTAGGTCATATTATAAGTGCCGGAGTACAATCTTTATGGCTGTTGCTGCAGATAGTCTGGCAGATGAGGAGGGGCAGGTGCAGGTGCCCGAACATCCCATAGAGGCTTTAATGAAGACCGCCATGGAAAGCATCAAGGATATGGTTGATGTTAATACCGTTGTGGGCGATCCTATAGAAACGCCGGACGGCCATGTGATCGTCCCTGTATCCCGCGTTTCGGCCGGTTTTGTTGCCGGAGGCACTGAATATGAACCCGGCCAGGAAGACGGTGGTGGAGGCGGTAAATCCTTACCCTTTGGCGGCGGTAGCGGCGCCGGTGTTTCTGTCCAGCCGGTGGGCTTCCTGGTGGTGGGAAAGGAGCAAATCCGGCTGCTGCCGGTTGACGGCAATGCTGTTGTGGACCGGATTATCGATGTCGCCCCCCAGGTGCTGGAAAGGCTCCAGGAACTCCTGGGGAAAGGTAAGAAGGAAAAGGGTAACGGCAATAATTCCCCCGCCCCTGTACGAACGAAAATGGTTTTACGCCCCCAGGAAGAGACATGAAATAATCCCTGAGACTATGGCCCGGGTTCTCATATACCGGGTTTTTAATTTGTTTCCGGCCTCTCAAGTCCCGTTCTAGAAAATGCCCTCCTTTCATAAATGTTACCAGGAAGGTAAATTATGGAGGGAGTGGCAATGGTTAATATCATCTGGTTATTAATGCTTCTAGCAGGCATTATCGTGGCCAGCTTTACCGGCCACATTGAAGTAGTTACCGAAGCTTCCCTGGAGGCGGCCCAGACGGCCGTAACCCTGGCCTTTGAACTGATTGGGCTCATGTCCATGTGGCTCGGGCTTTTAAAGATTGCCGAGGAAGCCGGCCTGGTAGGCCTCCTGGCGCGGCTTTTACGCCCCTTTACCTGTTGTCTTTTCCCGGAAATACCACGGGATCACCCGGCCATTGGTTCGATCATTATGAATTTAAGCGCTAACATCCTGGGCCTGGGCAATGCCGCCACCCCTTTTGGCCTCAAGGCCATGCAGGAATTACAAACTTTAAACCCCCGCCCTGAAGAAGCCACCCCGGCCATGTGTACCTTTTTGGGATTAAATACCGGCTGCCTGACCCTTATTCCGGCGACCATTATTGGCATCCGGGCGGCAGCCAGCTCCACCGACCCGACCATCATCGTCGGACCTACTATTTTAGCAACCGGATTCAGCATGATCACGGCCGTGGTTGCCGATCGTTTCTTGCGCCGGTTTTATAACGGGCGCCGGGGGTGAAGGAACGTGACTGAACTCATACTTGAGGTTTCGCGCTGGGCGATTCCCATGGTTCTTTTTTTTATCCCCCTGTATGGGTACCTGCGGGGCGTACCGGTTTATGAAACCTTTGTTGCCGGGGCCGAAGACGGATTCAAGGTGGCAGTAAAGATTATTCCTTTCCTGGTGGGCATGCTGATGGCCATCGGGGTTTTCCGGGCTTCCGGGGCCATGGACCTCTTGGCGCGGCTACTGAACCCTGTCCTTCAACTGATTGGCGTGCCGGGAGAAATTTTACCTCTGGCCATCATGCGGCCCCTTTCCGGCGGGGGAGCTCTGGGAATAGCAGCCGAGCTAATCGGCAACTACGGCCCGGATTCCTTTATCGGCCGCCTGGCTTCGGTGATGCAGGGCAGTACCGATACTACCTTTTATGTCCTGACGGTTTATTTTGGGTCGGTAGGGGTGCGGCGCTATCGCTACGCCCTGGCCCTGGGGCTCCTGGCCGATATTTCCAGCCTTATAGCCGCCATCGTTATCTGCCGGTTGATGTTTGGTTAGTTTTTAAATTCCTCTCCTCGAAATTCAACAGCCACTCTTTGGTTGCCAGCCCCCCCAAAAAACCTACCAGCCGGCCGTCCTTACCAATGACCCGGTGACAGGGTATAATAATACCGACAGGATTACGACCGATGGCCTGTCCTACGGCCCGGACCGCTCCCGGCCTGCCGATGACCCGGGCAATATGGCTGTAACTGCAGGTGGTACCGTAGGGGATCTTTTGCAGGGCTGACCAGACGGCCAGCTGGAAGGGCGTACCGCAAAGGTCCAGGCGCAGGGAAAAAGAAAAGCGCCGGCCGTCAAAGTACTCGTCCAGCTGCCGGAGAACTTCCCGGCAAGAGCTGCCGTTTTCATCCACGTTGATGGTTGCGCCACGGGATTTTTGGGCCAGGTAGCTGGGGATCGCCCCAGGTACCTCCCCGGGGAATGACAGGCGGCAGAGGCCCGCCGGGCCTGTTACTATCGTCAGGTTACCGATAGGAGAGGGATAATGGCTAATGGTAAACAATTCTTTCGGCATGATGGCGTTACCTCCCCGCGTTCTAGCCTTCTTTCCACCAGGCCAGGAAGAGGGCCAGGATACTCATGCCGGCGGCATAACCGGCCAGGACATCGGTGGGGTAGTGCACACCCAGGTAAAGGCGGCTGAAACCCAGTAAAAGCAAAAAAATAAGGGTAACCGGAACCATATGGCCGCGACAACGGGGAGGGCATATTTTTAACAACCACAGGACCAGGAGACCAAAGAAGACGGTTCCCATCATGGCGTGACCGCTGGGAAAACTAAAGCCCGGTGCAGGTTCCAGGGGGCCGAGACTGGGCCTGGGACGGTGATAAAAATTTTTTAGCCATTCCATAATGCCCCAGGTACCATTCATGGTAATTAATACGCCCCAAAAGCCCTGCCAGCGACGCCAGGTATAGTAGGCAAGACTCAAAGCAGCCGTTGCAGGATAAAAGAAGGTCGGGGTGCCGAAGAAAGTAATAAACCTGAAGAAATGGGTAGCCGCAGGCGTTCGCCGGGCCATTATACCTGCCAGGACCAGGAGATCGAGATTGGCCGCATGGGGTATGGCAGCGGTCAGCAGAAAAAAGATAAGAATCATAGCAATGGCAAGCAAGATGAGACGGTGACGGGACAAAGTGGAACCCCCTCGTGCGAGACTTTTCCTGGCTAAAATAACCCCGGGACTGTAATATTTTCTGATAGTACCCAGAGGGTAACATTATTGTCGTGATGTAAGGGTAGTCTTTATAAAAAAATCAGTATAGCACTATTGCCTTTAAAAGGGGAATTATGATAGCATAATAACGTTAACGGAGGTTTTTATGCGTTTACAAAAATACCTGGCCCAAACGGGGGTGGCTTCTCGGCGTCATGCGGAGGAGATGATCCGGGCCGGCCGGGTAAAGGTTAATGGTAAAATTGTTACTGCTATGGGCGTCCAGATAATACCGGGCCGGGACGAGGTAACTGTCGATGGCCGGCCTATTACCGGTCCGGAAGAAAAAGTCTATGTATTATTATATAAGCCGCCCGGTTATGTAACAACGGTCTCCGACCCCCAGGGGCGCCCTAAAGTAGTTGACCTGGTCAAAGACGTGCCTGCCAGGTTATATCCCGTCGGCCGCCTGGATTATGCTACCGAAGGCCTTTTATTACTTACCAATGATGGAGAATTGACCTTAAGGCTCACCCACCCGCGCTATCGTATACCTAAAACTTATCTGGCCCTGGTAAAAGGAGTGCCGGATGCTAATACTATTACCCATTTACGCCGGGGTGTCAAGCTGGAAGATGGCCTTACCGCCCCGGCGTGGGTACAAATGCGCCGGATTAAAGGGGACCATGCCCTGCTGGAATTAACCCTGCGGGAAGGACGCAAACGAGAAGTAAGACGCATGCTGGCCACAGTAGGTCACCCGGTAGTCAGGCTGAAACGCATTAAATTTGCCTTTCTCACCCTGGGAGATTTAAAACCGGGAGAATACCGCCGCCTTACTCCTGCCGAAGTAACCCGGCTGTATCGCCTGGTGGGTTTAGATTTTCCTCCTCGTTGAAAAGACAATGGTGTGGTAAAATAAGGTGAAAAAGAGAGGAGGAGAAAGATTTGGCAGGTTTGGAGCTGGGGCTGGTGCAGGTCTATACCGGCGAGGCTAAAGGCAAGAGTACGGCCGCCTTTGGCCTGGCCTTAAGGGCCTGCGGGCACGGGCTCAAGGTACTGATTGTCCAGTTTATGAAAACGCCTGACTACGGCGAACATAAAGCCTTCCCGCGGCTGGCGCCGGAGGTAGAGGTAAAAACCTTTGGCCGCAAGGGTTTCATCCACCGGGGCGGTGCCAGGCCGGAAGATTATGAGCAGGCCAGGGCGGCCCTGGCCTTTGCCCGGGAAGCCATGCTTGGCGGCAGGGTGGACATCCTGATCCTGGATGAAATCAACAACGCCCTTTATTTCGGCCTGTTAACAGAAGAAGAAGTCCTGGCTTTCCTGATGGAGCGGCCGCCGCATGTGGAAGTCATCCTCACCGGCCGCAATGCCCCGCCTAGAATTATTGAGGTTGCTGACCTGGTAACGGAAATGCGCCAGGTAAAGCACCCTTATGAAAAGGGGATAAAGGCCAGGAAAGGGATAGAATACTAGGAACGCCAAACGTTGAATTTTACTTCCCAGGCAGGAATTTCCGCGTAGGGTGCGAATATGTAAGTTTAATACATTTTACAGGAGGTGAATTCCTGGCCGGCTTTTTGGGGCCAGGAGAAAAGTGGCCGTAGTGTATTATGATCAGGATGCCGACCTGGGCGTCCTTAAAGGCAAGAAAATCGCCGTTATGGGCTATGGCAGCCAGGGACATGCCCAGGCACAGAACTTAAAGGACAGTGGCCTTGATGTAATCGTGGGCCTGCGCCCTGGCAGTAAATCGTGGGCGGCAGCTGAGGCTGCGGGCTTAAAGGTCGCGACGGTGGCTGAAGCTGCGGCCGCAGCCGATATTATCCAGATTTTGTTGCCTGACGAGACCCAGGCCAGGGTCTATCGTGAGGAGATCGCCCCGCACCTTACGGCAGGCAATGTTCTTATGTTCTCCCACGGTTTTAATATTCACTTCAACCAGATTGTGCCGCCGGCGGATGTGGATGTCATTATGGTTGCTCCAAAAGGACCAGGCCACCTGGTACGCCGGATGTATGTAGAAGGCCAGGGGGTACCGGCCCTTCTGGCCATTCATCAGGATGCCAGCGGCAGGGCTAAAGAAATCGGCCTGGCTTATGCTAAAGGAATAGGTGCTACCCGGGCCGGTGTAATTGAGACTACTTTCAAAGAGGAAACCGAAACTGACCTGTTTGGCGAACAGGCTGTCCTCTGCGGCGGAGCCACCGCCCTGGTCAAGGCCGGCTTCGAAATCCTGGTGGAGGCGGGTTACCAGCCGGAAATCGCTTACTTTGAATGCCTGCACGAACTAAAGCTTATTGTCGACCTCATGTATGAAGGCGGCATCAAGTACATGCGCTATTCCATCAGCGACACGGCTGAGTACGGCGATGTCACCAGGGGGCCCAGGATTATCGACGACCATGTCCGGGCCACCATGAAGGCCATCCTTAAAGAGATCCAGGACGGCGTCTTTGCCAGAGAATGGATCCTGGAAAACCAGGCCGGCAGGCCGAGCTTTAATGCTTTAAGGAAAAATGAACGGGAGCATCTTATCGAACAGGTGGGCGATTCTTTACGGGAAATGATGCCCTGGTTGAAAAAGTAAAGCAGGCGGGAATCAGACGGGGTGAAGGAAGCCCCGGGATCTTCCCGGGGCTTTAATTTATTAACTTTATTATTAACTTTTGGGTGAAAGGAGTGGCGAGGGAATAATTTGCTAATAATAAAAAGGCTAAAGTTAAATTATTGAAGGGGAGGAAACACTTGTGGAACTCCTGGCACCTGTAGCAGGAATACTGGCACTTGTGTTCGCTTTTTACCTCACCAACAAGATTAACAGGGCCGATCCCGGGAATGCGCGCATGCAGGAAATAGCGGCAGCCATCCACGAAGGGGCCATGGCTTTTTTAATGCGGGAATACCGCACCCTGATCTTTTTTGTTCTGGGTATGGCGGCTCTGATCGTAATTACCGGCTTTCTTACCCAGGGTGCTGAAAGCATGCAGCCGGTAACGGCCGTTGCCTATGTGGCTGGAACCCTCTGCTCTATTGGGGCCGGCTATATTGGCATGCAGGTTGCTACCAGGGCCAATGTCCGGACTGCCAATGCCGCCCGCCACAGTCCCAACGCTGCCCTGGAGATAGCCTTTTCCGGCGGTTCAGTCATGGGTATGGCTGTAGTGGGTCTTGGCCTTTTAGGCCTCGGCATTGTTAATCTCATTTTTAAAAATCCCAGTATCGTCAATGGCTTCGCCCTGGGGGCCAGCTCTATTGCCCTTTTTGCCCGGGTGGGCGGTGGTATTTATACCAAGGCGGCCGACGTGGGCGCAGACCTGGTGGGTAAAGTGGAAGCCGGTATACCGGAAGATGACCCCCGCAATCCTGCGGTGATTGCCGATAACGTTGGCGATAACGTAGGCGATGTCGCCGGTATGGGAGCCGATCTTTTTGAATCATACGTTGGCTCCATTATCTCCGGTATTGCCCTGGCGGCAACTTTAAATATCCCCAATGGTACCCTTGTACCCCTGATGATTGCCGCTGCCGGCATTGTATCCTCCATTATCGGCGCTTTCTTTGTCCGGACCAGCGAGGGGGCCAATGCCCAGAAGGCTTTGAATACCGGCACCATGGTGGCGAGTATACTGGCGATTATAGGTACATTCCTGGCTACCCGCCTGTTACCTTCTCAATTTGTTGTCGGTTCTGCTACCTATACTTCCCTGGGGGTATTTATAGCCACCATAGCCGGCCTTATTGCCGGAGTTCTCATTGGCCGCATTACCGAATATTATACTTCCGGCGATTATGAGCCGGTGAAAGAAATTGCCAAAGCTTCCCAGACCGGTACCGCCACCAACATTATTGAGGGGTTAAGTACCGGTATGTTGAGTACTGTTTTACCCATCCTGGTAATTATCATTGCTATCCTTGCTGCCTATCATTTTGCCGGCCTTTACGGTATTGCCCTGGCGGCAGTTGGGATGCTGTCAACGACCGGAACCACGGTAGCCGTGGATGCCTATGGACCAATTGCCGATAATGCCGGCGGCATTGCCGAAATGGCAGAGCTGGATCCTAAAGTCCGTAAGATTACCGATGCCCTGGATTCTGTGGGCAATACTACTGCTGCCATTGGTAAAGGTTTTGCCATTGGCTCGGCAGCTTTAACGGCCCTGGCCCTATTTTCCGCCTATACGACTGCCGCCAGGATAGCTACTATTGACCTTACTAACCCAAAAGTAGTTGGTGGGCTTTTTATCGGCGGTATGCTGCCTTTTCTCTTTGGTGCCCTGACAATGAAGGCAGTGGGGCGGGCTGCCTTCCATATGATTGAAGAAGTGCGCCGGCAGTTCAAATCCATCCCGGGTTTAATGGAAGGTAAAGCCCGGCCGGATTACGCCCGCTGTGTAGCCATTAGCACCGGAGCAGCCTTGAAAGAAATGATCATTCCCGGCCTCCTGGCCGTAGTGGTACCCCTGGCAGTGGGGCTGATCCCCGGTCTGGGTAAAGAAGCCCTGGGGGGCCTTCTCGCCGGAGCTACGGTGACAGGCTTTTTGCTGGCCGTAATGATGGCCAATGCCGGCGGCGCCTGGGATAACGCCAAAAAGTATATTGAAGGTGGGAATTTCGGCGGTAAAGGCTCACCGGCCCATGCAGCGGCCGTCAATGGGGATACTGTAGGCGATCCCTTTAAAGATACATCCGGGCCGGCCATGAACATTTTAATTAAGCTTATGACCATTGTTTCCCTGGTGTTTGCGCCTTTGTTTATGCAACTATAAGGGTTGTGCTAACCGGTAAGAATCGTAAGCGACATCAGCGCTTAAAAGCCCTTATCCCTCGTGGGGACAAGGGCTTTTTTCTAGGGAAAAATTAGCAAGCACTATTCTTTCAAACCCCTTACCCCCGCCACGTTGTTCGTAAGAATAGAACCAGGATCGTATATATTTCTAAACGGCCAACAAGCATCAACCATGATAGTAAATACTTGGCTGCTGCAGGTAAATGGGCATAATTATGGGCAGGGCCGACGGCGCCCAGGCCGGGGCCAACGTTTCCCAGGGTAGCGGCAACTGCACTGGCAGCTTCTTCCAATTTCAAGGAGGTTAAAGACATGAGTAAAGTTCCCAGGGCAAACAGCAGCAGATAGAAACCTATAAATTGAAGGATATTCAACACCAGTTCTTTATTTATTATGCCTATATTGTTGAAACGAATTGAAACTATGGCATGGGGATGAACGGCACGAAAAAGTTCTGCGATACCATTTTTTAATAACACTAACAGGCGCCCTACTTTAATCGATCCCCCTGTTGAACCGGTACACCCTCCTACAAACATTAACAACAAGAGCAAGGTGCGTGACAGGTTAGGCCATTGATCGAAGTCTACTGTGGCATAGCCCGTGGTAGTAACAATAGAAACTACCTGGAAGGCAGCCATGCGCAAGAGATTTTCTCCCGGGTTAAAACCTGCCAGGGATAGATCAACAACAATAATAATAAAGGCTGCCAAAATTATAGCACTATATAATTTAAACTCTGGGTTAAGCCAGAAATAAAAGGGATTCCTGAGCTTCACGGCCTGGTAATAAAGGGCAAAATTAACACCGGCCAAAAACATAAAGATAATAATAATCCATTGTATAAGGGGACTGTTATAATACCCGATACTGGCATTTTTGGTGGAAAACCCACCTGTAGCCATGGTCCCGAAAGTATGGACGACAGCTTCATATAAAGGCATACCCGCAAATAATAGTAGTAAAATTTCCAGAGCGGAGAGGAAGATATAGGTACGCCAGAGGATTATCGCCGTTTCCTGGATGCGGGGCTTTATTTTCTCTGTAACCGGCCCGGGAGTTTCGGCCTGGAGTATTTGGATTCCCCCGGAACCTAACGGTGATAGGAGAGCTACAAAAAGGACGACTATTCCCATCCCGCCGAGCCAGTGGGTAAGACTACGCCAGAAAAGGATGGCACGTGATTGGGCCTCAATATCGGTCATTACACTGGCGCCGGTAGTAGTAAACCCGGAAACTGTTTCAAAAATGGCATCGGCAAGAGTAGGAAAGGTACCGGCAAATATGTAGGGCAAACTACCAAAGATTGTAGCTGCCACCCAGCTTAAAGCAACTACCGCGTAACCCTCGCGGCGACGGATCTCGCCATTATGAGAGGGCAAGGAACTCAAAGGGATACCTGCAGCCAGGGTTATCGCGGCGCTGTAAGTAAAGGCCAGCCATTCTTTTTCCCCAAAATAAAGGGCTAATACCAGGGGCATCAGTAAAGAAAGGCCAATCAAAATTATAACTTTCCCCAAAAGCTGTAGAACTATCGGGTAGCGCATCTTTACTTCACCTGTTAGTACCAAAGAAATTTTGAACGGCAGTTACGGCCTTGGGAAGGGCAAATACAATTACATGATCGCCGGGCGTTATATAATCGTTACCTCCGGGAATTATTATCTCGTCTCCCCTGGCAATGGCGCCGATGATGGCATGGCGAGGAAAGTTGATTTGCTGTATCGGCTTATTGGCCTGACGGCAATTCTGGGGAACGATAAATTCAATCATCTCAGCTTTATCCTGGCCTAATAAACTGATCGCTACAATATGACCGCGCCGGACAAACTTTAAAATGGCTGCTGCTGTTAGAAGACGCGGGCTTATCACCACGTCGATGCCAACTTTTTCCATGAGACCGGCATAGTCCGAACGCCCAACTTTAACAACGGTTTTCTTGGCGCCGAGATGTTTTGCTAGCAGGGATACAAGCAAATTTACTTTATCATCGCCGGTAACGGCAGCAAAAACGTCCGCCTGGCCGATATCTTCTTCTTGCAGGAGGCTCAAGTCACTGCCATCGCCATGGATGAGGGTAACATGGGGCAGCTTATAGCTCAAACTTTCACAAAGCTGGCGGTCCTTTTCAATAATCTTGATTTCAATCTTTTTTCCTGACAGCTTTTGGGCCAAATAGTAAGCCGTCCTGGTGCCGCCTAAAATGACGAGTCGCTGGGCGCGGGTACGTTTCTGTCCCAGAAGGTGCTCGACGGGTTCCATTTGCTTGGCCGGGGCAAGGACAAATACTTTATCACCAGCAAGGAGGCGATCTTCACCCCTGGGAATTAACATTTTTTCGCCTCGCTGGATAGCCACAATCAAATAAGGGTTGGGAGAGGGTAAATCCTTCAGCATTTTATTTACTGCCTGGGCATCAGGTGGTAGAATAAGTTCCAGCATTTGAATTTTACCACCGGCATAATATTCAGATTCGATGGCCTCTGGAGCTTCTACCAATTCAGCAATGGCTTTGGCTGTTACATAATCGGGATTGATAACAAAATCTATACCCAGGTCTTTGTCGAAACCGATTTGATTATTTAACAGGTATTCAGGATTACGGATCCTGGCTACAGTTTTCTTTGCTCCGAGCTTTTTGCCAAACAGGCAGGCGACAATATTGACCTCATCATTTTCAGTCACTGCCACTAATAAATCCGTATCACCTATACCGTTTTCTATGAGAACGGCAGGGCTGGCACCATTGGCGCATAAAGTTTGAACATCCAGTCTTTCTTCAACAGCCCTGATTCTCTCTGCATCTTGCTCAATAACTAAAACATCATGGTTGCTGTACGATAACATCTCGGCCAGCTTAAAACCTACTTTGCCAGCACCGATTATAGTTATGCGCAAGATTGGCACCTCTTTTGGAAAGTGTTAAAAGGGACCCGTTGGCAAGAATGAGCCTATATATTCGATAACGAACCTCAATATTCGATAACGAACCTCAAGTTTCCTGCTATGTTACCCGGAGAGAAAGTCTAAAACCCGGGTGCTCCGGCCCATTCCATATTCTTGCAGGGTCCAACGGGATGTATTATAATCGGTACATGGGAAAATCAGGTGGTGAAAAAATGGAATACGGGAGTAAAAAAGTGGCGGCGGTGGCCATAAAGATGGCCCTTGCTGAAAACCGGGAAGAAGAAGCTCGGCTAAAGAAAGAATTTGCTGGCGATGGTATCCGGGCGGCAGCCGTTGATTACGGCGGTGAATTTATCAATTCCGTGCAAAAAATCGTTGAAAGAGCAGTAGTAGCCGCCAAAAGGGAAGGGGTTATTAAAGAAACCCACCCCGAGGAAGGGGCCGTTGCCGGGGCAACCCGGGAAGCCCTGTCCCAGATTATGCCCAAGGCCCTGGGTTTAAATGTAGGCGGCAAAATTGGTATTGCCCGCTGGCATGATCACTTGAGTGTGGCCATTTTCTTTGGCATCGGCCTGCTACACCTGGATGAAGTAGGCATTGGCCTGGGTCATCGGGCCGTCTGAGGGGCAGGATGGCAGGCAGTTTGGTAAAAAATTGCAGGATGGTAGGGGAGAATTATGGAAGAAAAAATTCAGGGTTTACCCGGAACCGGACGCAAACGGGAATCCGGGGGTACAAAAGTACGGGGCTTACGCGGGGCCGTTGAAGTGCCGGAGAATACGGCCGCCGCCATTCTTACGGCAACTGAAGGTTTGCTCCGGGAAATGATGGGCCGGAACGGGCTGGCCGTAGAAGACATTATCAGCGCCATTTTTACGGTGACGCCGGATCTCAATGCGGCTTTCCCGGCCGAGGCTGCCCGGCGCCTGGGCTGGCAGGAAGTAGCCTTAATGTGCGCTACCGAAATACCGGTACCGGGAAGCCTGCCAGGGATTGTCCGCGTTTTAATCCATGCTTATAGCGATCGGGAACCGGTCCACGTTTATCTGGGCCGGGCAGCACAATTACGCCCGGATTTACGTTAGCGAAAACAAAACTATTGACAGCTATTTACTATCCATGGTATGCTGTTAGCAACAAACTGAATATAGCTGAGTTGAGCTGAGTGGAGTTGGAGATGAGCCTGGAGTAGAGCATGGGAGAGTATGCCGGACCAGGGCTCACTTGAGCGCTGGTTTTTATTTTGCCTAAAAGGGGAGGAGAGACTGGTGATCCAGCCTGACCGGCAAACCTATCTGGATCTGGCCCAAAAGGTCCCCTATGTTCCCGTCTGGGCCGAAGTCCTGGCCGATACCGAAACTCCCATTTCCCTGTACTTAAGATTGGCCAACAAACCGGACAGCTTTTTACTGGAAAGTGTTGAGGGCGGGGAGAGGCTGGGCCGCTACTCCCTGATCGGCTTTGATCCCTTGCTGACTTTTAAAATCCGGGCAGGGAAAGCTTATTTAACTGCCCGAGGACAAACTGAGCTTCTCCCAGAAAAGCCGGTGGCGGCTTTACGCAGGTTAATGGCGCAATTATCCCTACCGCCAGTTGTTGGGCCTCGTTTTTGCGGGGGATTGGTGGGTTACCTGGGTTACGACCTGGCCCGGGAAATAGAGAGCTTACCCGGCCACGCCGTGGATGACCTGCAACTGCCGGATACTTATCTAACCCTCCACCGGGTGTTTCTCATCTATGACCACATCTTGCGAACGGTACGGGTGGGTTACCTGGGCCGGGGCGGGGAAGAGGCGGCAGCGGGCTATGAAGATGCCGTAGCCGCAGTCCGACGCCTCTTGCAGGCTTTTGATAGGCCGGTAAAAACGTGCCGGCAGGACAGAAACCTTCCCTTTACTGCCGGATCTTGGCAGGCCAATGTAACCCGGCGGGAATTTATCCAGGGAGTAAAAAAAGCCAAGGAATATATCGCTGCCGGGGATATCTTCCAGGTCGTCCTCTCCCAGCGCTTGAGCCTGCCCTTTACCGGCGATACCCTGGCTGTTTACCGGCGGCTGCGCACCCTTAATCCTTCTCCTTATATGTTTTACCTGAACCTGCCGGAAGTAAAACTGGTGGGGGCCTCCCCGGAAATGCTGGTCAGGGTAGAAGGGGGGAAGATTGACTACAGTCCTATTGCCGGCACCAGGCCCCGGGGCCGGACTCCCCGGGAGGACCAGGAGTTAACTAGAGAACTCCTGGCCAGTGAAAAGGAGCGAGCCGAACATCTAATGCTCCTGGACCTGGGTCGCAACGACATCGGCCGGGTGGCAGCTCCCGGAAGTATCCAGGTACCCCGGCAGATGGTAGTTGAATATTATTCCCACGTCATGCACCTGGTTTCCCGTATTACTGCCCGCCTGGCGCCGGGCAAGGACGCCCTGGACGCTTTACTCGCCTGTTTCCCTGCGGGTACGGTAACCGGGGCCCCGAAGGTGCGGGCCATGGAGATCATTGCCGAACTGGAGCCAACGGCGCGAGGACCTTATGCCGGTGCCGTGGGGTATCTCGGCCTCCACGGCAACCTTGATACCTGCATCGCCATCCGGACCATTACTTTTACCCGGGGGCAGGCCTTTGTCCAGGCCGGTGCCGGTATAGTTGCCGATTCCGACCCGGCGGGTGAATATGAAGAAACCTTGAATAAAGCCCGGGCTCTGCTTCAAGTGCTGAATACCAGGGGGGAAGAGAATTATGCTGCTAATGATCGATAACTACGACTCTTTTACCTATAACCTGGTCCAGTATTTCCTGGAACTGGGACAGGAGGTGGTGGTGCGGCGTAATGACGCCATTACCCTGGAAGAAATTGCTGCCCTGCAGCCTGATTACCTGGTCCTTTCTCCTGGTCCCTGTACGCCCAATGAAGCTGGTATCTCCCTGGCGGCCATAACCGCCTTTGCCGGGAAAATCCCCATCCTGGGGGTTTGCCTGGGACACCAGAGTATAGCCCAGGCCTTTGGCGGCCGGGTAGTCCGGGCCGGGAGGCTGATGCACGGCAAGACCTCAACTATTACTCACGACGGCAAAACTATTTATCGTAACCTACCCAACCCCTTCACTGCCACCCGTTATCATTCCCTGATAGTTGAAGAAGAGACCCTGCCGGGCTGCCTGGAAGTCACAGCCCGCAGCGAAACCGGTGAATTAATGGGCTTGCGCCATCGCCACCTGCCGGTGGAAGGGGTCCAGTTCCACCCGGAATCGATCCTGACGACGGCGGGTAAAGAGTTGCTGAAAAATTTTTTAGAAGTATATGCTAAGCAAACCTTCATGGAAGCTGGTGCCCTTCCGCTTCAAGGCTTAAGTGGAACAAACGAATATAAAGCCAGCTAAACTATCCTTTGCGAGGGGAGAGGAGCAGAGTGTTAAAGTCCCTAATTGGCCAGGTGGTAGCTGGCCAGGATTTAAGTGAAACCGAAGCTGAGCAAGCAATGGATATCATCATGACAGGCGAGGCTACCCCGGCCCAGATAGCTGCCTTCCTTACAGCCCTGCGCCTGAAGGGTGAAACGGTAGAAGAAATCACCGGCTTTGCCCGGAGCATGCGGCGCCGGGCTGCCGGCATCACCACCCGCCACCAGGTATTTATTGACACCTGCGGGACCGGCGGTGACGGTCGCCATACTTTTAACATTTCCACCACGGCTGCCTTCGTTATTGCCGGCGCCGGGGTGGCCGTAGCCAAACACGGTAATCGTTCCGTATCCAGCCGCTGCGGCAGCGCCGATGTGCTGGAAGCCCTGGGAATCAAGGTTGACCTGCCGCCGGCAGCCGTGGCACGCTGCCTGGATGAGGTGGGCATGGCCTTCCTTTTTGCCCCGGTATTCCACGGTGCCATGAAGTATGCCGCCGGCCCGCGCCGGGAAATCGGCATCCGCACCGTCTTTAACCTCCTTGGTCCCCTGACCAACCCGGCCGGTGCACCCTGCCAGCTGGTAGGCGTTTATGATCCTTCTTTAACGGAAACAGTAGCCGCTGTCCTGGGGCGGCTGGGGAGCCGTCGGGCTTACGTGGTCCACGGCAGCGACGGCCTGGACGAAGTCACAACCACCGGACCTACGAAAATAACCTGCCTGGATCACGGTAGCCTCACCACTTATACCTTTTATCCCGAGGATGCCGGCCTGCCCCGGGCTGGTTTAGAAGACCTGGCCGGGGGGACGGCAGCCGATAATGCTGCCATTACCCGCTCCGTACTGAAGGGCGAAAAGGGCCCGGCCCGGGACGTAGTTCTCCTCAATGCCGCCTTTGGCCTCCTGGCCGCGGGTGTAGAAAAATCCCTCCCGGGAGCTTTGGCTACAGCGGCAACGAGTATCGATTCCGGCGCCGCCATGGCCAAACTACAAGATATGACGGCCTGGATAGAAAGATGGGCTGCCTGATGCTGGCGGAGATTCTAGCCCATAAACGCCGGGAAGTGGCGGTTGCCAGGGAGCAAAGGCCCCTGGCCCAACTGGAAAGGGAGGTAAAAAATCTACCCTTGACCGGGGATTTTCGCGCCGCCCTGCGGCGCCGGGGGGCCGGCCTGAACCTCATTGCCGAATTAAAGCAGGCTTCGCCTTCCCGGGGCCTGATCCGGGCCGCCTTTGACCCGGAGGAGCAGGCCCGGCTTTATACAGCTGCCGGGGCGGCGGCCATTTCCGTATTAACAGACTGGCGCTACTTTAAGGGTAAGCCGGAGTACCTGTCCCGGGTGCGGCAGGTAACCCCCCTGCCGCTGCTCCGCAAGGATTTTATTGTTGACCCCTACCAGATTTATGAAGCCCGGGCTTTAGGTGCCGATGCTGTGCTGCTAATTGTTGCCGCCCTGGAGCCGGCAGAACTGCAGGAATACCTGGCCCTGGCGGATAAGCTTAAGCTGGGAGCCCTGGTAGAAGTCCATACGGAGGCAGAAGTTGAAGTAGCCCTCCAGGCCGGCGCCGGGATTATCGGCATCAACAACCGGGATTTACGGACCTTTAAAGTCGACCTGCATACCACCCTTGCTTTACGGCCCTTGATCCCCCCGGGGCCGGTGGTGGTCAGTGAAAGTGGAATCATGAGCCGGGCCGATGCGGCCCTGGTAGCTGAGGTTGGCGTTGATGCCATCCTGGTGGGGGAAGCCCTGATGACAGCGGGGGATGTAAAGTTAAAAATTGCCGAGTTGAGTCTATCCTAAATCATAACAGGAGTGGCGTTAATGGTCAGGGTAAAAATTTGCGGCATCCGGAGCTATGAAGAAGCCCGGCTGGTCCTGGACGCCGGCGTCGATACCCTTGGTTTTGTCTTTGCCAGAAGCCCCAGGCAGATAAACCCGGAAGCCGCCCGGGAGATAATAATGAAGCTGCCGCCCTTTACCACGACGGTAGGCGTTTTCGTGAATGAGCCCCGCTACAGCCTCATGGAAATAGCTACCTTCTGCCGCCTGGATGTCCTCCAGCTCCATGGTGATGAGCCGCCGGAATACTGCCGCAGGCTTTCCCAGCGACTTATTAAAGCTTTCCGGGTACGGGATGCCAGCTTTGTCCAGGCCATGGACTCTTACCCGGAGGTACAGGGCTTCCTCCTGGATGCTTACGTCCCGGGGGTTGCCGGCGGCAGCGGCCGAACCTTTAACTGGGAACTGGCCAAAAATGCCGTGGCCCGGGGCCGGCCTATCATCCTGGCCGGTGGCCTGACACCCGAAAATGTTGGCACCGCCATCCGTACCGTGCGGCCCTATGCCGTCGATGTCGCCAGCGGCGTGGAAACAAACGGCCGCAAGGATCCGGCCAAAATAGTTTCATTTCTACAGGCTGTGAGGGAAGCTGAAGAGTCCACCACTGCATCACCCCTAGCGAAGAGGTGAAAATTACTGATACGGAGGTAAACCCAATATGGCATTACCAGACAGCCGGGGGCATTTTGGTCCCTACGGCGGGCGCTTCGTACCCGAAACCCTCATGCCGGCCCTTAAGGAAATCGAAAAGGCATACCGGGAGGCCAGGGAGGATCCAATCTTTCAAAGGGAATTAAAATATTACCTTGAGCAGTACGCCGGCCGGCCGACACCTCTGTATTTCGCAGCCAATCTCACCAGGCACCTGGGCGGGGCCCGGATTTACCTGAAGCGCGAGGATCTTAACCATACCGGTTCCCACAAGCTGAATAACGCCCTGGGCCAGGCTTTGCTCGCCCGGCGCATGGGTAAAAAACGCCTTATTGCCGAAACCGGTGCCGGCCAGCACGGGGTGGCCACAGCCACCGTGGCCGCCCTCCTGGGAATGGAATGCGAAATTTACATGGGGGAAGAAGATACCCGCCGCCAGGCCTTGAATGTCTTCCGCATGGAACTCCTGGGGGCCAGGGTAATCCCCGTGGCAGCCGGTAGCCGAACTTTAAAGGATGCCGTTAATGAAGCCCTGCGGGACTGGGTTACCAATGTCCGGACCACCTATTATCTAATCGGTTCAGTTGTTGGTCCCCACCCCTACCCCATGATGGTCCGGGACTTCCAGGCCGTCATCGGTGCAGAAACGCGGCAGCAGGTCCTGGAGGCTACAGGCCGCCTGCCAGACCACCTCATTGCCTGTGTAGGGGGGGGCAGTAACGCCATGGGCATCTTTTATCCCTTTATCCAGGACACCGGTGTCAAGCTGTGGGGCGCTGAAGCGGCCGGGCGAGGGTTAAATACCGGCCGGCATGCAGCCTCGTTAACTGCCGGCCGGCCCGGCGTTTTCCAGGGATCTTACAGCTATATCGTCCAGGACGAAAACGGCCAGATCAAGCCGGTATACTCGCTCTCAGCCGGCCTCGATTATCCCGGCGTAGGACCGGAGCATAGCTACCTTAAAGACAGCGGCCGGGCCACCTATGTGGCCATTACTGACGCCGAGGCACTGGAGGCCTTTCAACTGCTGAGCCGTACCGAAGGCATCATCCCGGCCCTGGAAAGCGCCCATGCCGTGGCTCTGGCCATGAAAGTGGCCCCCGGGTTATCACAGGAGGAAATTATCGTTGTTAATCTTTCCGGCCGCGGCGATAAGGACGTCCAGCAGGTGGAGGCTGTGCTCCAGGAGGGAGGAGAAAACCATGGGTGTTGAGAGGATCAGCGCGACCTTTGCCGCCCGGGAAAAGGAAGGGCGCAAGGCCTTAATCGTCTACCTTTGTGCCGGGGATCCTTCCCTGGAGGTTACGGCGGCAGCCGTTGAGAAGCTGGCGGCAGCCGGGGTTGATATCATTGAGCTGGGGGTACCCTTCTCCGACCCCGTGGCCGATGGCCCGGTCATCCAGGCCGCCAGCACCCGCGCCCTGGCCAGGGGGACGAATTTAAGGAAGATCCTGGACCTGGTAAAGGATTTGCGCTCCCGGGTGAGCCTGCCCCTGGTCCTCATGAGCTACTACAACCCCCTCCTCCAGTACGGCCTGGCAGCGCTGGCTGCCGACCTGGCCGCTGCCGGGGTAGACGGCCTGATCGTTCCCGACCTGCCCCTGGAAGAAAGCGCCCCTTTGCGGGAAAAATTAGCAGCGGTAAAACTAGCGGCCATTCCCCTGGTGGCGCCGACGACGCCGGCAGAACGCCTGCAGCAAATTGCCGCGGCAGCGCAGGGCTTTATCTACTGCGTTTCCCTGACCGGGGTAACCGGGGCCAGGGAAAGCCTGCCCCCCGGGATTGCGGCGTATCTCGCCAGGGTTCGGGAGGCGACGGACCTCCCCGTGGGGGTAGGATTCGGCATCAGCCATCCTGAGCAAGCCAGGCTCCTGGCTCCCCTCTGCGACGGCATCATCGTCGGCAGCGCCGTTGTTCAGGCGCTCCATAAAGGGGGCGTGCCGGCAGCTGCAGAACTTGTGCATAGTTTGCGCCAGGCTATATAAAAACAATAAAAGTCCCCTTGCCAGGAGGGGGGCGTTGTGCTATAGTCTAAATTGTAGTATGGTAGAGTACCCTCAAGGCTTACTTAAAATGGCAGGATGGCAGTACGGCAGGAGAGATGGCACTTGAAAAAACGTCACTCCTGGCGGGGGTGACGTTTTGCTTTTGCAGGGGGGTTAAAAATGATTATTATCATGGAGCCCGGAGCAACTTTAGAGGAACAGCAGGCGGTGATAGCGCGCCTGGAACGGGAGGGTTTCAAGGTACACCTTTCCCGGGGAGTAGAACGGACAATAATCGGTGCTATTGGTGATAAGACACGTCTGAAGTCTGAAACCCTGGCCGCCCTGCCCGGGGTGGAAAAGGTGGTGCCCATTTTACAGCCCTACAAGCTGGCCGGCCGGGATTTTCACCCCGAGGACACCGTGGTACCTGTAGGGGATTTGACCGTCGGCGGCCGCCAGGTGCAGATTATCGCCGGACCCTGCGCGGTGGAGAGCCGGGAGCAGCTCCTGGAAACCGCCATGGCCGTCCGGGAGGCCGGGGCGACCATGCTGCGGGGAGGAGCCTATAAACCCCGCAGCTCACCTTACTCCTTCCAGGGCCTGGCCGCCAAAGGCCTGGAATTCCTGGCCGAAGCCCGGGAAGTTACCGGTTTGCCCGTGGTGACGGAGATCATGGACCCGGCCTTGGTCACTGAAGTTGCGCAGGTTGCCGATGTACTGCAAATCGGTTCCCGGAACATGCAAAACTTCGCCCTGCTCCAGGCCGTGGGCCGCACCCAAAAGCCGGTGCTTTTGAAACGCGGCCTCTCGGCGACCATTGAGGAATGGCTCCTGGCCGCCGAATATATCCTCGCTGAAGGTAACAGCCATGTCATCTTATGCGAGCGGGGCATTCGTACCTTTGAGACGTACACCCGCAATACCCTGGACCTGAGCGCCGTACCGGCAGTAAAGCATTTATCCCACCTGCCGGTCATTGTCGATCCCAGCCACGGGACCGGGCGCAAGTTTATGGTCGCGCCCATGGCCAGGGCCGCCCTGGCTGCCGGTGCCGACGGCTTAATGATCGAGGTACACCCCAACCCCCAGGAAGCCCTCTCCGACGGCCCCCAGTCCCTGACACCGGAGCAATTTGCCCGCCTGGTACAGGAAATCCGGCCCATCATCGCTGCCGGCGAGCGGGAACTGGGGCATCTGGTATCATGAAGGCTATAGCTTACCTGGGGCCCCCCGGGACTTTTTCCCATGAGGCGGCAGTTGCCTGGGCACGGCGGGTAGATCGCAACTGGCAGGCAGGGGCGGATAATTTCCTGACCTGCCTGAGCCTCCCGGAAGTCCTGGCCGCAGTCCAGAACCACCAGGCAGGAGCAGGGATTTTACCGGTGGAAAACTCCATCGAAGGAGCGGTGAACCTCACCCTGGACCTGGTCCTGGAGGAAGAAGGGCTTAAGGTAATCGGCGAAGTAGTATTGCCGGTCTGCCACTGCCTATTGGGCCGGGCAAAAGAAATGACGGCCATCCGGGAAGTCTGGTCCCACCCCCAGGCCCTGGCCCAGTGCCGCCATTACCTGGCCACTAACCTCCCTGGAGCAAAACTTAAGGCGGTTACCAGTACGGCTGAGGCTGCCAGGGAGGCCCGCCAGAGGCCGGAACTGGCGGCCATCGCTTCGGCTTTTGCCGCCAGGCTTTACCAGCTACCGGTACTGGCAACAAGCATCCAGGATTACCAGGATAACAAGACTCGTTTCTGGGTCCTGGGCCGGGAGGCACCGTCCCTCCCCGGACCTTACAAGACCTCCCTGGTGGTGGCTGCCCTGGCCAACCGCCCGGGAAGTCTTTATGCCATTTTAAAGGATTTTGCTGAAGCCGGCATAAATTTGACCCGTATTGAATCCCGTCCGACCAAAAAGGAACTGGGGGAATACCTTTTCTTTATTGACTGCGAGGGCAAAGCCACGGCATCACCATTAAAAGAAGTGCTGGCAGGCCTGAAATCCAGGACGGGTTTATTAAAAATCCTGGGATCTTACTCCCAGGACAGGGGGGAAACCAGTTGCAGCTAGACCGGGATCCGGTTCCGGTAGCACCTCCGGCCGGGAAAATAAGCGGCAATAAAGGGGCCGGTCCCCTGGTTGAAAGGATGGCCATTATCGGCCTGGGCCTGATTGGCGGTTCCCTGGGCCTGGCCCTGTTGCAGGGAGGCCTGGCCCGGGAAGTGGCGGGCTATGACCGCGAGGTTGAGGCCATCCAGGCGGCCATGCAACTTGGTGCCATCAACCGCAAGGCTTCCTGCCCGGAGGAAGCAGTCGCCGGGGCTGAGGTGGTTATCCTGGCCGTACCTGTCGGCACTTTAAGCCAGGTAGCCGGGGTTATCGCCCCGTTCCTGGCGCCGGGGACCGTTGTTACCGATACCGGCAGCGTCAAAGGAGCCATTGTCCGGGAACTGGAAAGTATTCTCCAGCCCCGGGCCTTTTATGTCGGCGGTCATCCCATGGCCGGTTCCGAGCGGGCCGGCATCAAGGCCGCCGACCGTTATCTCCTGGAAAATGCGGTCTATGTTTTGACGCCAACACCGGCCACCGATGCCGGGGCCTTGCAACGCCTGGAAGAGCTGTTCCGGGTGATGGGAGCAAGGGTTATAACCATGGACCCGGAGGAGCACGACCTGGTGGTTGCCGGGATCAGCCATTTACCTCATCTATTAGCCGTCAGCCTGATGCAAACCGCCGGCATTCTTTCCCGGGAGCATCCCCTAACATTGATGCTGGCTGCCGGCGGTTTCCGGGATACAACCCGCATCGCTGCGGGCGACCCGGTCATGTGGCGGGATATTTTTCTCCACAACCGCCAGGCTATTCTTACTTTGTTAAAATGCTGGCGCCGCCAGGTGGAATCCCTGGAGGGGATGATTGCCCGGGGTGACATAGAGGACCTGCAGGCCGTTTTACAGCAGGCCTGCTCTTTAAGGGCCCAGGTGCCGGCGCGGCAAAAGGGCTTGCTGCCCGCCCTCCATGAGCTGGTGGTGACCGTCCCCGACCGGCCGGGGGTCATCGGTGCCATGGCTACGGCCCTGGGTAATGCCGGTATTAATATTATTGACATCGAAATCCTCCGGGTGCGGGAGGGGGAAGGAGGCAGCATCCGCCTGGGCTTTACCACAGCCGCCGCTGCCGCCAAAGCCCTGGAAATATTACAAAGCAGGGGTATTAACGCCCGGAAGTTGTAGGAACTGCTTGACACCGGTAGATATTCCTGGTAGTTTGGAAGGGGAATCAGGAGGAAAAGAATGCAGCTTATTATCAAGCCGTCGCCATCCCTGGCGGGAAGTTTGAGACCGCCGGGGGATAAATCCATTTCCCACCGGGCGGCCATCATCGGGGCTCTCGCCGAAGGGACAACGGTCATCGAGGGTTTCCTGGAGGGAGCCGACTGCCTCAGCACTTTAAGATGTCTTAAGGAACTGGGAGTAGAGATTAATGGCCCCCACGGAGGTCGGGTAGTTGTCCGCGGTGAAGGGATGGGTTCCTTGAAAGAGCCGGAAGCGATCCTCGATGCCGGCAATTCCGGTACCACCATGCGCCTCCTCCTGGGGGTGCTGGCCGGGCAGCCCTTTTACAGCGTGATTACCGGCGACGCCTCCCTGCGCCGCCGGCCCATGGGCCGGGTGACCCGGCCCCTTGCCGCCATGGGGGCCAGAATCTGGGGACGCCAGGGCGGGGAACTGGCCCCCTTAAGTATCCAGGGGGGTAACCTGCAACCCCTTACCTATACCCTGCCGGTGGCCAGTGCCCAGGTAAAATCGGCCCTGCTCCTGGCCGGCCTTTTTGCCCCCGGGGAGACGGTTATTATTGAACCTTGCCGCTCACGGGATCACAGTGAGCGCCTGCTTAAAGCAGCCGGGGCTGCTATCAAGGTCGAAGGGCTGGCTGTCAGGCTCGCAGGCCAGAAGCCGTTGCGGCCATTAAACGTCAGCATCCCTGGGGATATTTCGGCAGCGGCTTTTTTCCTGGTTGCCGGGTGTATCCATCCCCGGGCCACAATCACCCTGAAAAATGTGAACTTAAACCCCACCCGCACCGGCATCCTGGATGTACTAATGGCTATGGGGGGGCAAATAAAGGTAACGCCCCGGGGCGAGAGCGGCGGCGAGCCAGTCGGTGATATCCAGGTAACTTCCAGCAGCCTCCGGGGTGTGGAGATGGGCGGCGAACTCATTCCCCGCCTCATTGATGAAATACCGGTCCTGGCAGTGGCAGCCGCCCTGGCCGCAGGGGAAACGGTAATCCGCGACGCAGCCGAACTGCGGGTGAAGGAGAGCGACCGCATCACCATGGTGGCCCGCGAGCTGGAAAGAATGGGCGCCAGTATCCAGGCACGCCCCGACGGATTCCTGATCAGAGGGGTTAAAAGGGGCCGCCTAAAGGGAACGGTGGTGGACAGCCACGGCGATCACCGCCTGGGAATGGCCCTGGCGGTAGCCGCCCTGGTGGCCGAAGGGCCAACGGTAATCAACGGCGCTGAATGTATGGCCATTTCTTACCCCCATTTTGCCGCCGACCTGGCCCGGCTGGGGGTAGAAGTCAGGGAAGAAGAGTGAGGAATAAATTGTACGGTAACGTAGCCATCGACGGCCCGGCCGGGGCCGGTAAAAGCACAGCAGCCAGGCTCCTGGCGCAAAAACTGGGTTATCTATACATCGACACCGGGGCCATGTACCGGGCCCTGACCTGGAAGGCACTGCACCAGGGGATAGACCTGGCCGACGACCGGCAACTGGTTGCCCTGGCAGAGGCAACTACTATCAGGCTGGAAAATACGGCTGCTGGCACGGTGAAGGTTTACTGCGATAACGAGGAAATTACCGCGGCCATCCGGCAGGAAATTGTTTCCCACCATGTGTCTACTGTCGCCCGGGTCCCTGGGGTGCGGCGGCGGCTGGTGGAGCTACAGCGGCAGATGGCCGCTTCCAACCGGGTGGTCATGGACGGCCGCGATATCGGGACCAATGTTCTGCCGGAAGCGCCCTACAAGTTTTTCCTGACGGCTTCCCTGGAAGAGAGGGCGCGGCGGCGTTACCATGAACTCATAGCTTCTGGCCGGCCGGTAGACCTGGAAACCATAAAGGAAGAAATCCGTAGGCGGGATGCCCAGGATAGCCAGCGTGAAGTTGACCCCTTGCAGCCGGCGCCCGACGCCGTCATCATTGATACCACCAATATGAGAGTTGAAGAAGTAGTGGCTAAATTGCTGGAACTAATTCAGACCCATCATAGGGTTAATGCCACCGCCAGCGAACGATGAAAATTTGCCAGGGACATATCCCCACCAGAAGGTACCATTTTTGGAAGAAACCTATTTTCGGAGGAATCCTCCAGGTGTTTTACCAGTTCGCTAAATTTGTCTGCTATCTCTTCTTGCGTTTTTTCTGCCGCTGGGAAGTTCAGGGACGGGAAAACTTCCCCCTTGAAGGACCGGTTATTGTTATAGCCAACCATATCTCCCTTCTGGACCCGGTGGTTGTCGGCGTGGCTGCTCCCCGGACGGTGCGCTTTATGGCCAAGGAAGAGCTTTTCCATATTCCCGTAGTTAACTGGATTATCAAGGGGCTGCACGCCTTCCCCGTCCGGCGGGGGCGCTCCGACCGGGCGGCCTTAAAAGCAGCCCTGGAGGTCCTCCATAACGGCCAGGTCCTCGGCATGTTTCCCGAAGGCACCCGCAGCAAGGACGGTCGGTTACTTCCTTTCCAGCATGGCGCCGCCCTGCTGGCCTTGAAAACCGGTGCGCCTATATTGCCGGTGGCCATAAAAAATACCAATAGAGTCTTTCGTGGTGGCAGGATTAAAGTGATCTTCGGCCTCCCTTTAAAATTTGAGATTGCTGGTCCAAGTACACCCCAGCAGGTCCAGGACCTGACGACTGCCGCTTACCAGGCAGTAGCCAGAATGCTGGCTTAAGGCCGGCTTTTTTTAATGACAGGCAGGAATTTGCTTCTTTTTCGCGAAATGTAAATAATGCTTAGGTGGAATCAGCAAACTAAATTTTAACCTTGATCCAGGAGAAGAGCTTTAGGTGGAAGTGATTGTCGCTGATTATGCGGGCTTTTGTTTTGGCGTCACGCGGGCCGTAAAACAAGCCAGAGAGGCTCCCAAACCGGTCGCCTCCCTGGGAGCACTGGTCCACAACCAGCAGGTAGTGGAACAGCTGGCCAGTGAAGGTGTTCACCCGGTAAATTCCCTGGAAGAAGTAGATAGCGGACGGGTATTAATCCGTTCCCACGGCGTGACGCCGGAAATTTTAGCTGCTGCCCGGGAAAAGGGCCTGGAGGTTATCGATGCTACCTGCCCTTACGTGGCACGGGCCCAGCGCCTGGCCAGGAAGCTGGCTGAAGAAGGTTACCAAGTAATAATTGTCGGTGATCCGACACACCCCGAGGTTAAAGGGCTAGTAGGCTGGGCTGGTCCGGGGGCAGTAGTAGTTCCTAATAAAGAAGCAGCAGCAACCCTGCCATTTCATCCCCGGCGGGCGGTTCTAGCCCAGACCACCCAGCCGGAGGAGAGGTTGGAGAAAGTTGCAGCTGTTTTGCGTTCCAATACGGACACTCTGGTAGTACACAATACCGTCTGCCATGCTACCCGCCGGCGCCAGGAAGCAGCAGTTAACCTTGCGCGTCAGGTAGACATAATGGTGGTAGTCGGCGGTAAGGAAAGCGCTAACACCCGGCACCTGGCTGAGCTCTGCCGGGCTACGGGAACGCCGACCTACCACGTGGAAAGGGCCGGGGAGTTGTGTCGCCAGTGGTTTAATAATGCCCGGAGGGTCGGGGTTACAGGTGGCGCTTCGACCCCAGCGTGGATTATTGAGGAGGTAGTAGCAATGCTGGCTGAACAGGAAAAAGTAATGGTTCCAGAAGACGAAAAGGAACCGGCAAGAAAACCGGAAGGAGCCGACTTTGCGCCGGCCGGGGAAAATAACGTAATTGAGGTGAAACCGGAAAATAGTCCTGCCGTTACAGCTGCAGGAGCAGAGGACGCTACGGTAGCAGCAGGAGCCGCAGCCGGCCCGGCAGAACCGGCTGTTGCGGAACCGGCCGCTCCCGGAGAACAGCAGGAAGAACAGAAAAATGAAATGCAACAAATGGAAACTAAAATACCTGAACTGCGCCGGGGCAGCATTGTCACTGGTACAGTAGTCCAGGTTAACGATAATGAGGTCCTGGTGGATGTGGGAGGAAAGTGCGAGGGGATTATTCCTTTAAACGAACTCTCTCACCGTAATGTAACCGACCCGCGGGAAGTAGTAGCCGTGGGCGATACCATCGATGTCATGGTCCTAAAGCCCGTAAACGAAGAAGGCCATCCCGTTTTATCCAAGCGCCGCGCCGATCGCCGGGCTGCATGGGATAAACTGGAAGAACACCTGACCAGCGGCGCTGAGCTCCAGGCTGAAGTTATCGAAGTAGTTAAAGGCGGCTTACTTGTCGATGTGGGTGTCAGGGGTTTCGTCCCCGCTTCCCTCATCGAAAGGGGTTACGTTGAAGACTTAAACGCTTACCTGGGTAAAACTTTACGCCTGCGGGTTATCGAGCTGGACCGCAGCAAGAATAAAGTTGTTCTTTCCCAGAAAGCCATCCTGGAAGAAGAATATGAAAAACAACGCCAGGCTACCTGGGACAGCCTGGAAGTAGGCCAGGTACGTAAAGGCATCGTCCGGCGGCTGACCAACTTTGGTGCCTTTGTCGATCTTGGCGGTGTCGATGGCCTGCTCCACGTCTCAGAAATTTCCTGGGGCCGGGTGGAACATCCCCGGGATGCCCTGACGGAAGGCCAGGAAATCGAAGTCAAAATTCTGGGTATCGACAGGGAAGAAGGCAAAGTTTCCCTGGGTCGCAAACAGCTCCTGCCCAATCCCTGGGATACGGCCGCCAGCCGTTACCCGGTGGGAGCTATTGTGGAAGGAAAAGTTCTGCGCTTGGCTCCCTTTGGCGCTTTTGTAGAAGTCGAACCAGGTATCGAGGGCCTGGTGCATATTTCCCAGCTGGCCGACCGGCACGTAGAAAAACCTGAGGATGTGGTAAACGTAGGGGAGGTCATCCCGGTTAAAATCCTGGGGGTAGACCAGGAAGCCCAGCGCATGAGCCTCAGTCTCCGCCAGGCCCTGCGGGATAGAGCCAAAAAGCAGTCCAAACAAGTAGACAAGACCCAGGAAAACCAGGAAGAAAGTGGTGTGAAACTGGGTGATCTGTTTGGGGAGCTTTTCGAAGAGGCAAAATGAAACGCGAGGCGTAAGGGGATGCCAGAGACAATAGCTGGGAGGGGCCAGCGCAAGCTGGAACACCTGCGTTTCTTCCAGGAAAAGGGTTACGGCACCAGCGGCCTGGAGGATATTCATTTAATCCACCAGGCCGTGCCGGAACTCGATTGGACGGATATTAATCTTAGCTGCCGGTGGCTGGGGAAAACCCTAGCCGCCCCTTTTATTATTAACGCCCTTACCGGCGGGCCCCCAGAAACAAAGGACATCAATGCCGCCTTGGCCAGGGTGGCCCGGCGGACGGGTATTGCCATGGCCGTAGGTTCCCAGAAGGCAGCTATAGAAAATAAAGCCTGGGTGGAAAGTTTCGCCATCACCCGCCGGGAAAATCCACAAGGCTTAATCCTGGCCAATATAGGTGCCGGTAATTCCCTGGACGCTGCCCGCGAAGCGGTAGCCATGATCGCGGCCGACGGTTTACAAGTACACCTCAACGCTGCCCAGGAAATGGTCATGCCAGAGGGCGACCGTTCCTTCCGGGGCTGGCTGAAAAATATAAAGGATATGGTAAACTTCCTGGACATACCTGTTATTGCTAAAGAAGTGGGCTTCGGCCTGTCCCGGGAAGCAGCCTTACAGTTATATCATAGCGGCGTCCGTATCATGGATGTCGGCGGCCGCGGCGGGACTGATTTTACCGCTATTGAAAATAAACGTCGGGACCGCCAGATTACGGCCCTGGCCCACTGGGGCTTGCCCACCGCCGTGAGCATCCTGGAAATTAAAGAACTGGGCCTGCCGGTGGAGATTGTAGCCACCGGCGGTATCAGGAGTGCCCTGGATGCCGCCCGGGCCCTGGCCCTGGGGGCTAAAATTGTTGGCGTGGCCGGCTATTTCTTAAAAATTCTCCTGGACCAGGGGGAAGAGGCCCTGGCGCAGGAGATTTTCAGCTGGCAGGAAGATTTAAAACGCATTTGCCTTTTAACTGGCTGCACCACCCCGGCAGAACTGGCAACTAAACCTTTAGTCATTACCGGGAAGACAAAAGCCTGGTTGGAGGGTATTCAGCGCCGGCCTGGTTGCAGTAGCCGTTATTAAAACACTCCCGCCAAACCCATCAATCTTATAATGAGGGTTTGGTTTTTTTATCCTTAGTCTACGGCTTATATCTGTAAAAATTTCGCCTGCTAGGCACCTACAAGGATTTACACCCCCTGGAGGAACTCCTTTCCTTTGAGCCTACTCTTCAAGCTTTTTTAATTGTGACTCTTTTCTCCCGGCCGGTACCGGTATATTTCTTACCTGACGGGGAAATCTAACCCTGGAAGGTGATTAACTATGACGGGATATACCACCGGTGTTTTATTGTTAGTTATCATCTTTGTCCTGGTCTATTTTGGCCTTGCCCACCGGGTTCTGGACCGCCTTTATTTAAGCGACCGGGCGGCCCTGGCCCTCATTGTCGCTATGATTATCGGGAGCTTTATCAATATCCCTATAACTAGCGGGCGAGTGGTTACTTCTGTTAATGTGGGTGGTGGCCTGATACCTCTGGGCCTGGCCATTTATGTCCTGTACCGGGCTGGAACCGCATGGGAAGTGAGCCGGGCTTTGCTGGGAGCAGTAATTACCGCCGCCGTACTTTCTGGTATCAGCATCCTGACCCGGGGCCGGGAAGCCTGGAATGTTTACGGCCTGAGCCTCTTAGACCCCCTTTACTATTACCCCCTCATCGCCGGTGTAGTCGCCTACCTTGTAGGCCGCTCCCGCAGGGCAGCCTTTGTAGGAGCCATCCTGGGAGTGCTGTTGCTGGATCTTGTCGACCTCTTTTACTACCTCAGCCGGGGTTTAAGAGGAACGGTAGCCTTTGGTGGGGCCGGTATAATCGATGTTACTTTTATGGCCGCCGTTGTGGCCGTACTCCTGGCAGAATTTATCGGTGAAGCGCGGGAAAGGATCCAGGGTGGGCCGAAGGCAGACGGGCGCCCGCGTTCCCTGCTGGCCGGATTGCGAGGAGCTTCACTAAAACCTTTACCAGACAATAAAAAGGATAACGGTGGTGAACAGGGTGAATAAATTAAGGAGACCTCGAAGATTTTGGGGTGGATTGATCCTTTTGGTTTCCGCCTTGGCCCTGGTGGCTATCTTTACCTTCCAGGAAAGCCGGAAGGTAGCTACTACCAGGGTCTTCAGCCTGAAAAACCTGCTGATGAGCCAGACCCATACCGAAGGCGAATATTCCATTTTAGTTGACGAACAGGGACGGATCCTGGATATGATGGCCCGCCGGATTTACATCAACGATGAATTTATTGCCGCCGACAACCACCGTTATAAGGTAATTCGTGTTGAAGGGAACCGGGCTATCTGCCGGGAAATAGGTATAGAGCAGCTTTCCCGTGGAGAAGAAAAGGTTGTTGTTCCCTCGCAAGCAGTTGCCCCGGTTCAGGCCGAAGGCACCCAGGTAATCGGCATTTACCATTCCCATGATGACGAATCCTACGTACCCACTCAAGGTGCAGAGAGTATACCTGGCCGTGGTGGCATCCTGAAGGTGGGTACGGCCTTTGCCAATCGTCTGCGCAGCCTGGGCTTAACTGTAATCGATGACCAGACCTCCCATGCCCCCCATGACGACGCGGCCTACCGGCGATCGCGTCGCACGGCCGTGGGTTTACTGCAAAAAGGGGCAGCAGCCATTTTTGACCTGCACCGCGATGGCGTACCTGATCCCTCCTTTTATCGCCGCAACATTAACGACCAGGATGTAACGATGGTTCGACTGGTCGTCGGCCGGGAAAATCAGAATATGAGCGCCAACCTGGATTTTGCCAAACGGCTCAAGGCAGCCGCCGATTCCAGGTATCCCGGCTTGATCAGGGGGATTTTTATCGGCGCCGGCAGCTATAACCAGGACCTGTCACCCCGGGCCTTGCTCATGGAAGTCGGTACCTATACCAACACTCTGCCTGAAGCCGAACGGGGGGCAACTCTTTTTGCTGACATTGTACCCCCTGTCCTGGGTGTGGCTGCCCGGCCTACGGCCGCCCGGACTTCTAGTACGGCTGCCGACTGGAAAGGCGTTCTGTTTGTTATCCTGGCCGTCATCCTTGGCGGCGGTGCCTTCCTGATTGTTTCTACCGGCAGCTGGGATAAAGCTGTGTCCAGGCTGAAGCAGTTTACTTCGATAGAGTGGATCAATTTACTGGGGTGGAGGCGGGCAAGGCGGCCCGTGATGCCTAGAGAAGAAGGGCGGGAACCTGACAACCAGAAGGAAATGGTAAAATATGTCAAGAAACCCGCCCCAGAATCATCATCCAATAATGAGGAAAGGGCTGACTGGCAAAAGGATTAAAATGATTGTCATATACCACTGTTTTGGTGGTTCCCATTCTTCGGTTACGATGGCGGCTATCCACCTGGGGCTATTGCCCCGGAACAGGTTACCTACGGCAGCGGAACTCCTGGCCCTGCCGTATTTTGATGGTCGCAGCCGGGGAGAAGAAGGAGAACTAAAATTTATGGGTACCGATGTGTATGGTAACAGGGTCTATGCCGTGGGTAAAAAGAACCTGGGTAGCCGATTTGAAGCCCTTCTCTATGATCTGGCAGCAACACTGGGAATAAAGCGGCAGGACATCCTGCTTCTTAATACCTCTCCTCTGGTAAATCTTCTCATGCGGATCGGCGGTTTTACTTCGCGCCGTATGGGCCTGACGTTCCTGGGCCGGCCTTTGGTTGTCCTGGGTACCAGGCGCGCTTTCGCCAGTCTGTTGAAGCTAGTAGAACAAAATCAGCATCTGTGGATGCCAGCACGTGCATTACCCGGGACGCCAACAAGACAAGCATAAATTTACCCGGAAAGGTTTGCCACGGTGATTATCGTTTATGCCTGTTTTAGTGGTACCCATGCGGGGGTTATCGCCGCTGCCCTGCATGCGGGCTTTTTAAATCCAGGCCGGCAGCCGGCCTGGGAGGAGTTAAAAAAATTGCCCCACTTTGACGCTTTTGAAGGGGAAGGCGGCATGCGCCATATAGGTTATACGCCAGAAGGCCATGCCGTCTATACTGCTGCCGTCGGCCATGACGGCGAAGCAGCCCGGCGGGCTATAGAGACTTTCCTGGCAGCCCTGGGCCAAGATCGGCGTGAAGTACTTTGGATAGACGTTTCCCACCGGGTTTCCTTTTTATGGCGGGCGGGCGCTTTTTGCCGGCGCTATCCATCACTGGCCTGGTTGGGGCGTCTGCTGCTGCAGTTTAGCCTGGGGCGAGACTATCCCGTCCTGGTTAACCTGGTTAAGGAGGCTCGCCAGCAAGAACTCCATAACGTTAAATCCGGCAGCCAGAACCTCTATCCAGGCGTATAACAAAGGCTTCCAGCAAAACCTTGACGGCGGGGGTAAAATATTGGATAATTAAGGCGAAAAAGCGCAGGCCATGTATATTACAGCTGGACCTGGGCAAGGGAAGTCAGGAGATGACATCTACTTGGCTAAACAAAGGGCAGTAATAACAGCCGTCCGGCCGGACAGTATAGCCGCCGCGCTGGGCATCAACCCTGGCGATGTACTGGTAGCCATCAACGGGGAAAGGGTGCCCGACCTGATTGTTTACCGTTACCTTTGCGCCGGTGAAAACCTGGAGGTAGAGATTGAAAAACCTGGCGGTGAACGATGGCTTCTGGAAATTGAAAAGGATTACGATGAGGACCTGGGGCTGGAATTTGCCTCTGCTACCTTTGATGGCCTGCGCCGTTGCGGGAATAAATGCCTTTTTTGTTTTGTCGACCAGATGCCCCGGGGCTTACGGCCCGGTCTTTATATCAAAGATGACGACTACCGTTATTCTTTTCTTCACGGCAATTTTATTACCCTGACCAACTTAAAACCTGGGGACTGGGAATATATATTGCGCTGGCACCTCAGCCCTCTCTATATTTCCGTCCATACCACCAACCCGCAATTAAGAAGCAAGCTATTAGGAAATCCCCGTGGCGGGGAGATAATGGCACAGCTGCGGAAACTGGCCGCCTCCGGCATTCAGATGCATACCCAGATTGTCCTCTGCCCGGGGCTTAATGACGGCCCGGAGTTAGAGCGGACGGTAAAGGACCTCAGCAGCCTTTTTCCAGCCGTCCAATCCATTGCGGTGGTACCTGTGGGCCTGACCTCACGGCGGGAGCATTTATTCCCTTTAAGGAGGGTGACGCCGGAGGAGGCCGCAGCAATAGTAAACCGGATTGCAGCCTGGCAGGTTGGGTTTCGCCGCCGCTTTGGGTGCGGCCTGGTCTACGGCGCCGATGAATTCTATTTGCTGGCCAATCTTCCCCTACCTGCAGCTTCTTACTATGACGACTTTCCCCAGACGGAAAATGGTGTTGGTCTCACGCGCCTTTTTCTGGATGATTTTGAAGCTGTTCTGGCCAACCTCAACCGACCTGAAATCCAGACTCGCCGGGTGATAATAGCTACCGGTACCCTGGCGGCACCAGTCTTGGAGGGGCTCGTTCAGGAGGTGATGGCAAGGGCCGGCAACCTGGAAGCCAGGGTGGTTCCGGTAACGAACTTTTTCTTTGGCCCGCAGGTGACGGTGGCCGGACTACTGACTGGCCGGGACCTGTTAAGGGGCTTAAAAGAAGCCGCCTCCTGGGTTCGGGAAAAAGACGGAGTTATTCTCATCCCCGACGTCATGTTAAAAAGGGATGCCCCGGTTTTTCTGGATGACCTGACGCCGGAAATGCTTGCCGCTGAACTAAAAGTTGACGTAGAAGTAGTTCCAGCTACGGGAAAAGGGCTGGTAGCGGGATGCTGCGGCCACGTCGTTATTCAGTAGAAGCTCGCTCCGATATAAAAGCCAGCCGTCTATCATTTTGAGATTTATAGTATTATATTTTTATGGAGGAATCCTTTTTTGCCTAAACCGGTAGTAGCTATTGTCGGCCGGCCCAATGTGGGCAAATCAACCCTTTTCAATCGCATTACCGGCGCCCGGGTGGCTATCGTTGAAGACACCCCCGGAGTAACCCGGGACCGCCTTTACCACGATGCCGATTGGCGGGGTCGCCAGTTTACCCTGGTTGATACGGGCGGCATTGCCGCCAGATCAGACGATCCCCTGGTAGTCCAGGTAAGGCGCCAGGCCGAAACGGCCCTGGAGGAAGCCGATGTCATCCTTTTTGTTGTTGATGCCAGGACCGGCCTGACCGCCGATGATGATGAGGTGGCAGAGCTATTACGCCGCTCCGGGCGGCCGGTAATCCTGGTGGCCAACAAGGTCGAAGACTTCAGCGATCCTACCCTGATCCACGAATTTTATCGTCTGGGGTTGGGAGATCCTTTGCCTATTTCTGCCATTCACGGTTTAAATATAGGCGATCTCCTGGACAGGATAGTTGACCTCTTACCGGAGAGTGCTGCAGAAGAGGACGGGATGGCCTTAAAAGTAGCCGTGGTGGGGCGCCCCAATGTGGGTAAGTCTTCTATCGTCAACCGCCTTCTGGGCGAAGAGCGGGTCATCGTCAGCGAACTGCCGGGAACTACCAGGGATGCCATAGATACATATATTCGCCAGGGTGAAAGAGAGTATATCCTTATTGATACCGCCGGTATGCGTCGCAAGAGCCGTATCGCTGACCCAACAGAACATTACAGCGTTTTACGGGCACTGAAGGCGGTGGAACGGGCCGACGTAGTCCTGGTAGTCCTGGACGGTACCGAAGGCGTTACCGAACAAGATAAAAAAATAGCCGGCTATGGCCATGAACAGGGCAAAGCCTCTATAATAATAGTAAATAAGTGGGATTTGGTGCCCAAGGATGATAAAACAATGGCCCGTTATGAGGAGATGATCCGTGAAGAGTTAAGTTTTATGTCCTATGCTCCTATCCTTTTTATTTCGGCCCTGACAGGACAACGGGTTGGCCGGATTTTACCTGCCATTGATGCTGTGGGAGCAGAAGCCAGCCGTCACGTTGCTACGAGCACATTAAATTCCATAGTGCAGGAAGCGGTCATGCTCACGCCACCGCCGGCGGTAAAAGGACAGGCGGTTAAAATCTTTTACGCCACCCAGGTCAAGGTTAACCCCCCAACCTTTATCTTCTTTTGTAACCGTCCAGAAGATGTCCATTTTTCCTACCAGCGCTACCTGGAAAACCAGCTCCGCCAGGCTTTTGGCTTTGAAGGCACACCGTTACGCTTGCTGTTCCGCCGCAGCAAGGGACAATAATTTAAAATGGAGGGGAAAATATGTGGCTGCTGGCCCTGGTACTTGCTTATCTTATCGGTTCTGTTCCCACAGCCTATGTGGTGGGACGTTATGTTTACGGCTTTGATATTCGGCGACGGGGCAGTGGCAATGTGGGCGCCACCAATGCTTTAAGGACCATGGGTACTTTTCCAGGCTTGCTGGTACTGGCAGCTGATACCTTTAAAGGTATGCTGGCTGTCTGGTTGGGGCAAGCTTTTGGAGGCCCCTGGCTGGCAGCCTTTACGGCTATGGTAGCCATAATCGGCCATAGCTGGTCCATATTCCTGAAATTTGAAGGTGGTCGGGGTGTGGCCACGACTGCTGGGGCAGTACTGGTCATGGCACCGTCTGCCATTTTTTGGGCGGTGGTGATCTGGTTTATAATTGTGGTCTTTACCCGCTATGTCTCTCTGGGGTCAATTATTGCTGCGGCCTTAGCCCCCTTTCTCATGCTCTTTTTTCACCGGCCCTGGCCCTACACCCTTTTTACCTTTGCCGGAACAGCCCTGATTATTTACCGTCACCGTCCCAATATAAAACGGCTCCTGGCTGGAACCGAACATAAACTGGGGGAGCGAAGTTAATTGCTCGGAACTATTGCCGTCATTGGTGCCGGTAGCTGGGGGACAGCGCTGGCCATTTTACTGGCCCGCAAGGGGTTTCGGGTGAACCTGTGGGCCAGGCGCCGGGAAGTTGTGGCTGAACTGGAAGAAATTAAGGAAAATAAAGCATATTTACCCGGGGTGAAATTACCTGCTGGTATCAGGCCGACGATTGATTTGCAGGCCGCCACTAGGGATGCAGACCTGGTGGTCTTGAGCGTACCTTCCCATGCCGTCAGGTTAACAGCCCGGCAGGTAAAACCTTTTTTACCTCCAGGAACTATAGTCGTTAATACTGCGAAAGGATTGGAACTGGACACTAAAAAACGTTTATCAGAAGTCCTGGCCGAAGAAGGTTTTACCCGGGTGGCGGTGCTTTCCGGCCCCAGCCATGCAGAAGAAGTTGGCCGCGGCCTGCCGACTACCGTGGTCGTAGCTGCTGCTGACAGGAATGTAGCTGAATATGTCCAGGATATTTTTATGGACCCTACCTTTCGCGTTTATACCAATCCCGATGTAACAGGGGTCGAATATGGCGGCGCTTTAAAAAATATTATTGCCCTGGCCACAGGGATTGCTGATGGCCTGGGCTTGGGCGATAATGCCCGGGCTGCCCTAATGACCAGGGGTATGGCGGAAATTGCCCGGCTGGGGGTAGCCCTGGGGGGCAAAGCCATGACTTTTGCCGGTTTAAGTGGTATTGGCGATTTGATTGTCACCTGTACCAGCATGTATAGCCGTAACCGTCGCGCCGGGATGCAGCTGGGAGAGGGCAAGGCCCTGGCCGAAGTCCTGTCCGGGATGGGCATGGTAGTCGAAGGTGTGCGGACTACGGCGGCAGCCCGGGAGCTAGCCCGTCAGTACCAGATCCGGATGCCTATTACCGAAGAGATTTACCAGGTTCTTTATGCGGGCAAACCTGCGCGGGACTGTGTGGCCGCCCTGATGGAGCGACCACGTACCCACGAAGTCGAAACAGGTCTCTGGTAGACCTTTATTTTGCCAGAGCACAACCAAAGTGAAGGTAATAGTAAAGCAGTAATTGTCATGGCAGACAAACCTAAAACCTCTTACCTCCCAATTCTCACCTCCATCTTCTATTCACCGCAGGTTCTTCTCTTGTCCCCAGGTGCATATACTTGTAAAAGGTTGACCCCAAAAATGATTTTTGGGTCATATTCTGACCGTCAAGTCATATAGATGTATTGTTAAAACATGCCAGCAGGACTGGACGGTAAACTAAATGGCCTGGGGAGGGAGAATACGGGGTGGAAAAGCGGGATATTTTCCGGGATATAGCCGAACGTACCGGTGGTGATATTTATCTCGGCGTCATGGGGCCGGTACGCAGTGGCAAGTCGACTTTTATTACTCAATTCATGGAAAAGCTGGTGTTGCCTAACATCAAAAATCCCAATGAACGGGACCGGGCCAGGGATGAATTGCCCCAGAGCGGCGCCGGGCGCATGATTATGACCACCGAACCCAAATTTATTCCCAATGAAGCGGTGGAGATTACCATCCGTGAAGGGTTAAAAATGCGCGTGCGGGTGGTAGATTGCGTTGGTTATACTGTTCCTGGCGCCCTGGGTTATGAGGAGGGCGGGGGCCCCAGAATGGTCCAGACGCCCTGGTTTGAAGAGCCGGTACCCTTCCAGGAAGCAGCGGAAACAGGAACGCGCAAGGTAATCAACGACCACGCCACCCTTGGCATCGTTGTCACCACCGATGGCAGTATTACCGAGATTCCCCGAGAAGATTACGTCGATGCCGAGGAACGGGTCATCTGGGAACTCAAGGATTTAGGTAAGCCCTTCGTCGTCCTGCTCAATTCCGTCCATCCCCTGGCCGAAGACACAATTACCCTGGCGGGGGAACTGGAGTCCGCTTATGATGTACCGGTCTTACCGGTGGACTGTCTACATTTAAACGAAGAAGACATCCTGCATATCATGGAAGAGGCCCTCTATGAGTTTCCGGTGGCCGAGGTCAACGTCAACCTGCCCCGCTGGGTGGATGAACTGGCAGGCGAACACTGGTTAAGGCAGCAACTGGAAAATGCCGTTCGGGATTCAGTAGGGGAGGTCCGGCGTTTGCGAGATATCAATGGCGCTATTGAGAGGCTTAATGAAAATGAATATGTTTCCCGGGTAGCATTAAAGGATATGGACCTGGGAACCGGTACCGCCCACATTGACCTGGCGACCAGGGAAGGGCTTTTCTACCAAATCCTGCGGGAAGTCAGTGGCCTGGACATCAATGGTGACCAGGATATCTTGCGCTGGATACAGGAACTGGCCGGCATCAAGAAAGAATGGGATAAAATCGCCTATGGTATCCAGGAAGTACGCAACACCGGTTATGGTGTCGTTACGCCTACCGAGGAAGAAATGGAACTGGCCGAACCGGAACTTATAAAGCAAGGTGGTCGCTCCGGCGTAAGGCTCAAAGCCACAGCCCCATCTTACCACTTCATCCGCGCCGATATCACTACCGAGGTAACGCCACTGATAGGTACTGAAAAGCAGTGTGAGGACCTGGTGAAATACATCATGGAGGAGTTTGAAGATAATCCCCAGAAGATCTGGCAGACCAATGTTTTCGGCAAATCTTTGAGCGAACTGGTGCGGGAAGGTATCCAGAGTAAACTCTACCGTATGCCGGAAAGTGCCCAGGTGAAGCTCCAGGAAACAGTAGAACGCATTGTCAACGACGGTGGCGGCGGGCTAATCTGCATTATAATTTAGCCAGGTAGCTAACGGTAACCGGGGCAACGCCCCGGATTTTTTCCGCCGTTACGGTCCTGGCCCGGTAACTGCTCATTGTCAATGATAAGTGGCGGGATCGGGATTAACTATTCAGATATAAGGAGCCGGGTAAGGTGGTTATTTACTGCTTCACCTGGTTATGGTACAATGAATAGAGAGGTAAGACCACTTGTCCCACGGGTAGGAGCGATAAACCTTGCGCGATAGTTCGATTGAAAGGCCTTTCCAGCCCATTAACCGCAATCCCAAAAGCGTCTATCACCGGGTGGTAGATGAAATAAAAAAAAGCATTTTTGAGGGGCGGATGAAACCCGGCGATCGCCTGCCGGCCGAGCGGGAACTGGCGGAAATGCTGGGTGTGAGCCGCACGTCCGTCAGGGAAGCCTTAAAAATGCTGGCTGCCGAGGGCCTGGTAAGCATCCGTCACGGCCAGGGGGCGTTTATCAGCGAGCAGGATCCCGATGAATACTTAAAGCGCTTTGCCAGCCACCTGCCGGTGAACAGGGATACCGTTTTGCATTTATTTGAAGTGCGTAAAGTGTTGGAGCCCCAAGCGGCCCGCTGGGTGGCGGAAAGGGCCAGCCAGGCTGATATCCAGGAACTGGCCGGCATGGTGACCACCACCAGGGAACATTTGGGCCGCCTGCGCAGCGGCCGCCTTTCCCTCCTCGCCGGGCATGACAGCAATTTCCATTACCGGTTGGCCCAGGCCACCGGCAATACCGTCCTGGTGCGCTTGATGCACAGCATGCTCGATCTCCTGGCTGACAGCCGCTCCCGCAGCCTGGCCATTCCCGGGCGCGGTGAACGCTCGGTCGATGAACACTATGAGATAGTAAAGGCTTTGCTTAAACGTGATGGCGAAGGGGCTGCGGCTGCCATGTTGCGGCACTTGGAAGACGTCGAGGAGCAGGTAGCCGCCGCCTGGCGCGAGGGATAAATAAAAATCCTTGACATCAGCTAAAACAGGGTTTATAGTGTATATCAAGCTGGCTTAACTTAATACAGGAACTAAAAACTCTTATCAAGAGTGGTGGAGGGACTGGCCCGATGAAACCCGGCAACCCGCTGTCCCGGTTTTTCGGGGGCGACAGGTGCCAATTCCTGCAGGGCATAAGCCCTGAGAGATAAGGGGGGTAAGAAAATTATGCCTCTTCTTATCAGAGAGGCTTTTTTATTCCCCCGCAGCCGGCTAATTAAAAAGAGAGGGGAATATCTATGTCCCAGCAGCAGCAGTACCGTTTTGCCACCCTGGCGGTCCACGCCGGCCAGGAACCAGACCCGGCTACGGGAGCGCGAGCCGTACCCATTTACCAGACCACTTCCTACGTTTTCCGGGATGCCGACCATGCGGCGACCCTCTTTGCCTTAAGCGAACCCGGCAACATTTACACCCGGATCACGAACCCCACTACCGATGTTTTCGAAAAAAGAATGGCCGCCCTGGAAGGTGGGGTGGGGGCTCTGGCTACGGCATCCGGCCAGGCGGCTATCACCCTGGCCATTGCCAATATTGCCACCGCCGGGCAGGAAATCGTGGCTTCCACCAGCCTTTACGGCGGCACCTTCACCCTCTTTAATTACACCCTGCCGAAATTCGACATCAAGGTCCGCTTCGTCGACAGTACCGATCCGGAAGATTACCGGAGGGCCATTAACGACAACACCCGTGCCATTTATGTAGAGATTATAGGCAACCCCAAACTGGACGTACCGGACCTGGAAACCCTGGCGGCCATCGCCCACGCGGCCGGCATACCCCTGATCGTTGACAATACCTTTGCCACGCCGTATTTATGCCAGCCCATTGCCTTCGGTGCCGATATCGTGGTTCATTCAGCCACCAAGTTTATCGGCGGCCACGGCACCTCCATAGGCGGTGTCATTGTCGATGCCGGTAAATTCAACTGGGACAACGGTAAATTTCCCGGCCTGGTGGATCCGGACCCCAGTTATCACGGTCTCAGTTATCTGAAGGCTTTCGGGCCGGCGGCCTATATCGTCAAGGCGCGGGCCCAGCTCCTGCGCGACATGGGACCGGCTTTAAGTCCCTTCAATGCTTTCCTTTTTCTCCAGGGGCTGGAAACCCTGCCCTTACGTATGGAGCGGCACGTCCAGAATGCCTTGCAGATTGCCCGCTGGCTGGCAGAACACCCGGCCGTCGCCTGGGTAAGTTACCCCGGCTTGCCCAACCACCCCTCCTATCAACTGGTGCAAAAGTACCTCCCCCGGGGAGCCGGGGCGATTTTAACCTTTGGTATTAAAGGTGGCAGGGAAGCAGGGAAAAAATTTATCAACAGCCTGAAACTGTTCTCTCTCCTGGCCAATGTCGGTGACGCCAAGTCCCTGGTCATCCACCCGGCCAGCACTACCCACCAGCAATTAACGCCCGAGGAGCAGCTGGCATCAGGCGTAACTGAGGATCTGGTCCGCCTCTCCATCGGCCTGGAGGATGTCGACGACCTCATTGCCGACCTGGAGCAGGCCCTGAGCAGGAGCAGGTTATAGTATGGGCGATGTAGGTATTGTTACCACCCGGTTTTATAACTGGCCGGGAAGCCTGCAGCTGGAAAGCGGGGCCCGTTTGGGCCCCCTTACCATAGCCTATGAAACCTATGGCGAGCTGAATGCTGCCGGGGATAACGCCGTCCTGGTTCTCCATGCCCTTACCGGCAGCGCCCATATTGCTGGCCGCCATTCCCCGGACGACCGGCTGCCCGGCTGGTGGGACCCCCTGGTGGGACCGGGCAGGGCTCTGGATACCGGGCGTTATTTCGTGATCTGCGCCAACGTCCTGGGCAGCTGTTATGGGACTACAGGACCAGCCAGCATAAACCCGGCCAGCGGCAGGCCCTATGGTCTAGATTTTCCAATAATTACTATTCGTGACATGGTGCGGGCCCAGAAAATACTGCTGGATTACCTGGGCGTGAAGCACCTGGTAGCGGCCATCGGCGGTTCCATGGGCGGTATGCAGGTCCTGGAATGGGGTTTCCTTTACCCGGAAATGGTAACAGCCATTATCCCCATTGCCACCTGCGGCCGGACGACGCCAATGCAGATAGCTTTCAACAATGTCCAGCGAGAAGCCATTTATGCCGATCCTGACTGGAAGGGTGGCGACTATTATGGCACCCCGGGACCCCAGCGGGGACTGGCCCTGGCCCGGCGGATAGGGACCATTACTTATAAGAGCGACCCTTCCTGGACCATGAAATTCGGCCGGACCGTGGTGGACCCGGGAAAATACTACCAGCTTGAGGGCCAGTTTGAAGTGGAAAGCTACCTGGCTTACCAGGGGAGAAAGCTGGTTCAGCGCTTTGACGCCAATGCTTATCTGTACCTGACCAAAGCTATTGATCTCCATGATGTCAGCCGGGGCCGGGGAAATTATACTGAAGTATGGCATAATTTACCTCCATGTCTGGGGATAGGCATATCCAGCGATTTTCTTTTCCCTCCCTACCAGGTGAAAGAGATTGTCCGTCTGATTAATGCCAGCGGCGGTCGCGCCCAGTACGTGGAACTCAATTCTCCCTATGGTCATGACGCCTTTCTTATTGAATTTAAACAGCTGGAGGCTATTATTAAACCTTACCTCCGCCAGGTTAAGCTCTGACTCGATTGGATAAAAAGTATTGCCCAACATTGAGGGATAAGGTAAAATTGAAAGGTACAAGGAGAGTGAAGGTGTGTCAGGACCAATAAATATTGGCCTCCTGGGCCTGGGTACCGTGGGCAGCGGCGTGGTCCAGCTCCTGCGGCAGAACGGGGCTGCCATCGCCCAGAAGCTGGGCCGGCCTTTGAAAATCAGCCGCATCCTGGTACGGGACAGGCATCGACCTCGCCAGGTAGAAGTCAGTCCCGACTTGCTTACTACCGAACCGGAAACGATCCTGGCCGACCCGGATATCCATATTATAGTCGAAGTGATGGGCGGCACCGGCGCGGCGCGGGAATACCTCCTCAAGGCAATCAGCCGGGGCAAAAGCGTGGTTACGGCCAACAAGGATCTCCTCGCCCTTCACGGCAAGGAGCTTTTTGATGCCGCTGCGGCCAGCGGCGTTGATCTTCTTTTTGAAGCCAGTGTAGGTGGTGGCATTCCCATTATTCGCCCCTTGAAGGAATGCCTGGCCGGCAACCGTATCCGCCAGGTCATGGGCATCGTCAACGGGACCACCAATTATATCCTCACCAAGATGAGCCGGGAAGGCCGTGATTTTGAAGAAGTCCTTCGGGAAGCCCAAGCCCTGGGTTATGCCGAGGCCGATCCGGCAGCCGATATTGAAGGTGACGATGCCGCCCGCAAAATGGCCATTCTGGCTTCCATTGCCTTTGGTACCCGCATTACTTACCCGGATGTTTACCGGGAAGGCATCAGCCACCTGACTGCCCAGGACATCAGTTACGCCGCCGACCTGGGTTATGCCATTAAGCTCTTAGGAATTGCCCGCGAAGACGAAGAGGGAATCGAAGTACGGGTCCACCCGGCCCTGGTACCTATAAACCATCCCCTGGCGGCAGTGAGCGATGTTTTTAATGCCATTTTCGTGGAAGGCGATGCCGTAGGGGAAACTATGTTTTACGGCCGGGGGGCCGGTTCCATGCCTACGGCCAGCGCTGTGGTGGGCGATATTATAGAAGCAGCCCGCAACCTCCAGTACAAAACCCGGGGCCGCATATCCTGTACCTGCTTTTATGACAAACCCCTGAAACCCATAGGAGCAATCAATACAAAGTATTACTTACGACTGGTTGTTGTTGACCGGCCGGGGGTCCTGGCCAGTATCGCCGGCGTGTTTGGTGACCGAGAAGTCAGTCTGGCCTCGGTCATCCAGGAGCGGATGCTGGGGGAACTGGCCGAGCTAGTACTCATTACCCACCGTGTCCGGGAGCAAAACCTGAAGGATGCTCTTGGTGTCTTAGCCGGTTTGCCAGTTGTTAAAGAAATAGCCTGCGTTTTGCGGGTAGAAGGAGGAGAAAGTAGTTGAGCTGGCCGGGGGTTATTCGTGCTTACCGGGAGTTCCTGCCGGTGACGGAGGCAACTCCCTTGATTACTTTACAGGAGGGGAACACTCCCCTGATAGCCGCCGGTAATCTTTCCCGGGAGCTGGGTATAAAACTCTATTTCAAGTATGAAGGGCTTAATCCCACCGGTTCCTTTAAGGATCGGGGCATGGTCATGGCGGTGGCTAAAGCTATGGAGGCCGGGTCAAAGGCCATTATGTGCGCTTCAACGGGAAATACGTCGGCTTCGGCTGCCGCCTATGCCGCCCGGTGCGGTTTGAAGTGCAGCGTTCTTATACCGGAAGGCAACATCGCCCTGGGGAAACTGGCGCAGGCCCTTTTTTACGGTGCCAGGGTGATTGCCATCCAGGGGAATTTTGACGACGCCCTGAACCTGGTACGCCGGATCACGGCCAAGTATCCTATTACCCTGGTCAATTCCATTAACCCCTTTCGCATTGAAGGGCAGAAAACGGCCGCCTTCGAGGTTTGCGACTGGCTTGGCGAGGCGCCGGATTACCTGGCCATCCCTGTAGGCAACGCCGGTAACATTACTGCTTACTGGAAGGGTTTTAATGAGTATTACCAGGCCGGCCGGAGTCATCTTTTGCCGAAAATGATTGGCTTTCAGGCCGAAGGCGCAGCGCCCATTGTACGGGGCGAAGTGGTGCCCAACCCGGAAACGGTGGCCACGGCAATCCGCATTGGTAACCCTGCCAGCTGGCAGCCGGCCGTACGGGCGGCGAAAGAATCCGGCGGCTTCATCGACTGTGTCAGCGATGAAGAAATCCTGGCGGCCCAGCGCCTGCTGGCTACAGCCGAAGGCATCTTTGCCGAACCGGCTTCGGCCGCTTCCCTGGCCGGAGTGATCAAGTATGTTAAAAAGGGTTATTTCCACCAGGACGACCGTGTCGTCTGCGTATTGACCGGTCACGGCCTGAAGGATCCCAATATTGCCATTAAACAGGTGGCCGAACCCATATCCCTGCCGCCTGAAGAGGCCAGGATAGTAGAAGTAATATTGTAAGCATGCAGCAATATCAGGGGGCAGAGCACTTTAAAGTTTTGCCCTGGAGATGGAGAAATGAAGGTAGGATAAGTTATGCCACTGGTACGGGTGCCGGCTACAACAGCCAACCTGGGGCCGGGGTTTGATACCCTGGGTATGGCCCTGGACCTCTACGATGAACTGCTAATCGAAGCAGCTCCTGACCTGGAGATTACCGTAACCGGTGAAGGCGAGGCAACCATACCCCGGGGACCGGAAAATATAGCTTACCGGGCGGCCATGGCCGTTTTTGCACGCGTCAGGCGGGTAGCCGTTAATTTAAAAATAGCAATGCATAATAACATCCCCATAGCACGGGGCCTGGGCTCCAGCGCAGCAGCCCTGGTGGGAGGGCTTGTTGGAGCCAATGCCCTTCTCGGTGAACCATTAAGCCGGGATGATCTGGTAAATCTGGCTACGGAACTGGAAGGGCACCCCGATAATGTGGCCCCGGCTATTTTAGGCGGCCTGGTAGTAGCCGCCAGGGAGGGGAATAAGGTCTACTGCCGGCGCCTGGAACCGCCGGCAGGTTTAATGACCGTGGTAGCCATTCCCCAGTTCACCCTGTCAACCAGGATATCCCGGGGTGTCCTGCCGGCCAGGGTGGCCCTTACTGATGCTGTCTTTAACCTCAGCCGGGTAGGTCTCCTTCTGACCGCCGTCCAGGCCGGTGACCTGGAGTTAATGGGAAAAATGATGGAGGATAAACTGCATCAGCCCTACCGCTTGTCCCTGGTGCCGGGGATGAGGGATGTTTTTGCCGCCGCCCGGGAGGCCGGGGCCCTGGCTGTCACTTTAAGCGGTTCCGGGCCGTCGGTAATTGCTTTCTGCCGTGGCCGCAAGCCCGAGGTAGGACAGGCCATGACGGCAGCCTTTGCCCGCCACGGGGTAGCGTGCACAATTAAAGAGCTGGCTCCGTGTTACCAGGGAGCCATTGTCATAGAAAATACCTCTAACTCCATTTAAGGAGGTTCTTTATGGCACTTATAGTTCAAAAATACGGCGGAACTTCCGTTAATGGGCCCGAACGGGTCAAAAGTGTAGCCCGCCGGGTGGTAGACACCCGCCGGGCGGGCAATGATGTAGTGGTCATTGTCTCGGCCCCCGGAGATATGACCGACGACCTGATCGCTATGGCCCACGAGATCAGTCCCAACCCACCGGCCCGGGAAATGGATATGCTCCTGGCTACGGGAGAGCAGACCTCTATTGCCCTGCTGGCCATGGCCATCCATGAACTCGGTGAACCGGTCATTTCCCTGACAGGGCCTCAGGTGGGCATTTTAACCGATAATGTCCACACCAAAGCCCGTATCCTGGAGGTTAGCTGTGACCGCCTGCGGCGGGAGCTGGCGGAAGGAAAAATTGTCATTGTCGCCGGTTTCCAGGGCAGAACTGGCGATAATGAAATCACGACCCTGGGCCGGGGAGGTTCGGATACGACGGCCGTAGCCGTAGCTGCTGCCCTGAAGGCTGACGTTTGCCAGATTTATACTGATGTGGATGGCGTCTATACGGCTGACCCCCGGATAGTACCGGCGGCTAGGAAACTCCCGGTTATCTCCTACGACGAAATGCTGGAACTGGCCAGTCTCGGCGCCCAGGTGCTGCAGCCCCGCTCAGTGGAGTTCGGCAAGCTGAACCATGTGGTTTTAGAGGTACGTTCCAGCTTTAACTATAATGAAGGAACCCTGGTGAAAGAGGTGACCGAAATGGAAAAGAAAATGGTGGTCAGCGGCGTAGCCGGCGATCGGAATGTTGCCCGGATTGCCCTTCACGATGTTCCCGACCGGCCGGGGATTGCCAAAGCCTTATTTGTTGCCCTTGCCAAAGAAAGCATTAATGTCGATATGATCGTCCAGAGTGCCATGCGAGATGGTATCAACGATATTGCCTTTACCGTGGGCCGCAACGATCTCCGCAAGGCAGTTGAGGTTACCGAAAGGGTGCGCGCCGAGATCGGTGCCAGCAAGGTAACTTATAATGATAAAGTGGCCAAGGTGTCCATTGTCGGCGCCGGTATGATTACCAATCCCGGCGTAGCCGCTGAGATGTTTGCCTGCCTGGCGGAGGAAGGGATCAATATCCATATGATCAGCACCTCCGAGATCAAGGTTTCCTGCATCATTGACGAAGAGTACCTGACCAGGGCCATGCAGGCCCTCCACAGCCGCTTCGGCCTGGACAAGGAATAAACGTTAGTACCTTTCTTTGAGCCCACGCATAAGATGCAGGAAGATAACCTGCAAGGGGTGGTTGTACGTGGGCTTATTGCAAGTACCCTGCCCATCCGGCCGTTACTGGCGGGTGGAAGCTGGGGATACCCTGTATCAAATAGCCTTACGGATTGGTACTACGGTAGCCGAACTGGAACGCCTGAATCCCGGGATTGATCCTTATAATTTGCAGATTGGCCAGGTGCTCTGCCTGCCTAACGAACCGCCCTGTCCCTCGGGCGTGTACTGGCAGGTTGCTCCCGGCGACACCCTGTACAGCATTGCCCGGGCCACCGGGACGACGGTAGAAAAGTTGCTGGAACTAAATCCCCATGTAGATCCCTACAATCTCCAGGTCGGCCAGAATATCTGCCTGCCAGGGTAAATTGCTGAATTTGTGCTTGCAAAAAATTTAATTGTGGTATATATTAATAGCAAAGGGCAAGGATGTCCTTAAACTTATTAAATCAAACGGCGATGCATGCCAGAGTGAGCAAAGACGCTCCAGGGGTAAAAAACCTCGATGGGGCGTCTTTCTTTTTTCCTAGAGCAGAGGGAGGTGTAAGGAAAAGCTTGTTCCTGGGAGGACGAAAATGGTAGACCAAGACTATAATTTAATAATGAAAGGGGTTTCACCAAGAGTATGACGGCTAAAGAAGTCCTCGCCATGGCCAGGGAAAACAATGTTCAGATGGTTGACCTGAAATTTATCGACCTGCCAGGCACATGGCAGCATTTCACGGTCCCCATAGAACAGTTTGGGGAAGAGGTTTTTACCAGTGGCGTAGGTTTTGACGGTTCCAGTATTCGCGGCTTTAAAACCATTAATGAAAGCGACATGATCCTCATTCCCGATCCGGGAACAGCCTTTATTGATCCCTTTTGCGAAATCCCGACATTGAGCCTGATCTGTAACGTCTATGACCCGGTGACTGGTAAGAACTACAATCGCGATCCCCGCTTTATAGCCCAGAAGGCGGAGGCCTATCTCAAAGAAACGGGTATTGCCGATACCAGTTTCTGGGGTCCGGAGGCCGAGTTCTTCATCCTCGATCACGTTCGTTTTGATCACAGCCAGTATGCCGGCTACTACTTCATTGACTCCATAGAAGGGTTTTGGAATTCGGGAGCGGAAATGAACGGCCATCCCAACCTCGGCTACCGGCCGCGCTATAAGGAAGGGTATTTCCCGGTTCCCCCTACTGATACCCTGCAAAACCTGCGTACAGAAATGGTGTTATTGCTCAAAGAGATGGGCATCGCCGTGGAGGCTCACCACCATGAGGTAGCCACGGCCGGGCAGGGTGAAATTGATATGAAGTACGCACCCCTCACCCGGATGGCTGATCAGCTGATGATGTTTAAATATGTGGTCAAAAACGTAGCCATCAAGCATAACAAAACGGCTACCTTTATGCCCAAGCCGGTGTTCCAGGACAACGGCTCGGGGATGCACGTCCACCAGAGCCTGTGGAAAGACGGCCGGCCATTATTCTTTGACGCCGGTGGCTACGCCGGTCTAAGCGAAACCGCCCTTTACTATATCGGCGGGTTGTTGAAGCACGCCCCGGCCCTGGCTGCCTTCTGCAGCCCCACCACCAATTCTTTCAAGCGGCTGGTGCCCGGCTTTGAAGCCCCGGTGAACCTGGTTTACTCCCAGCGCAACCGCAGCGCGGCCATCCGTATTCCCATGTATTCCAACAGCCCGAACTCCAAGAGAATCGAATACCGGCCGCCCGATCCTTCCTGCAACCCCTACCTCGCCTTTGCCGCCCTTTTAATGGCCGGTATCGACGGGATTAAAAACAAGATTCATCCGGGTGAACCCCTGGATAAAGACATTTACGATTTACCGCCGGAAGAAGCAGCCAGGATAAGCTCCCTGCCGGGCTCCCTGGAAGAAGCCCTTGCTGCCCTGCAAAATGATCACGAGTTTTTACTTCAGGGCGGCGTCTTTGACGAGGACCTTATCAATAGCTGGATTGAATACAAAACGAAAAAGGAAATCAGCCAGGTTAAACTCCGGCCCCATCCCTACGAGTTTGTCCTGTACTACGATATTTAGGCAAAGTATTCACCCTGCCCTGCTGCCAGTAAGGGCAGGGTTTGTTGTCCCCTACAGGCAGCTTTAATTCAATACTTTAACTTAATAAAGAAGCGGCTAAAGCCACCAGGAAAATGCCGTCAAAGACGCCGGCGCCGCCGATGCTGACCACCTGGGAGCGCAAGCTGCGGATGGCGCCGAGGTTTAAAATGTCGGCTCCCAGGAGGGTGCCCAGAGCGCCGGCAATGTAGGCCACCGGGGCGGCATTATGGGGAGAAACGATAATGGCGGCCAGGGCGGCGACAATGGGCGGGATAAAGGTAGGTATGGAAATACCCACTCCCGGTACTACCCGGGCCAGAACCTTGGCTACAATGGTAACAATAAGCGTAGCCTGCAGGGCCGGTATTAATGGTGCGCGGGTGGCCAGGAGGTAGAGGGAAAAGAGGACGGGGATCACCGCCCCGCCGACGTTAACGCACAGGAGCTGGTAGCTCACCTGGGGCGGGTAATAGAAAAAGAAGGGGAAGCGACCGAACTGGGGTTGTTCAACATAAAGACGCCGGCGAGAAATAGGGATATTAATGAGCCCGCCAATGATTGAAGCGGCAAGCAAAGCAAAAGCTCCTGCCGGTGTCAGTCCCAGCCGGGCAAAGGAAAAAACGGCTAAATTGAGGAAAAGGGAAGCCAGCAGCATGGGGATAAATAAAAAAAGGAATAGTAGCGACCACAACATTTTTATAAGATCACCCCAATGATATTTGTACCCGGTTAACCTTGCTAATCCATTTTATCCCCGGGCCGTCGTAAATATTCTATCATAAAAAAGCTTGACGGCTCTATAAAGTATGATATAATAACTGCAAAAGTCAGTAACCGGTAAAAACCTTAAACGGGAGCAATGGCGTTCCCAAAGGGGTAAAGAAGCCCTCTGAAGCTATGGAAAGCAGTAGCTTAAGAGGGCTTTTTGCTTGGGAAAATTTTAACTGGGGGATTTTTGATGATAAATGAAAAACTGACCAGGGATGATATTCTTCAGCGGGTAAAGGAACTTAACGTCCGTTTTATCCGCCTGCAGTTTACCGACATCTTCGGGGTTTTAAAGAATGTTGCTATAACTACCAAGGAATTACCGAAAGCCCTTGACGGCGAATTAATGTTTGACGGCTCTTCCATCCACGGTTTCGTCCGCATCGAAGAATCCGATATGTATCTCAGGCCCGACCCCTCTACCTTTGCGATCTTTCCCTGGCGGCCGGCAGACGGGGCGGTAGCCAGACTTATCTGCGATGTATATAACCCTGACGGCACTCCCTTTGCCGGTTGCCCCCGGGGAGTGCTTAAAAAAGTCCTGGCCGAGGCGGAAGCTATGGGTTATACCATGTATGCCGGCCCCGAGGCGGAATTTTTCCTGTTCCATACCGATGGCCGTAAGCCCACCCTAGAAACCCATGACCAGGCCGGTTACTTTGACCTGTCACCGGTTGACCTGGGCGAAGACGCCCGCCGGGATATGGTCCTGGCCCTGGAAGCCATGGGCTTTGAAATCGAGGCTTCCCATCATGAGGTTGCCCCGGGCCAGCATGAGATTGACTTCAAATACGATAACGCCCTGGCCACGGCCGATAAAATCGCTACCTTTAAATTTGTTGTCCGCACCATCGCCCAGCGCCATGGCCTTCATGCCACCTTTATGCCCAAACCGGTAGCCGGCATTAACGGTTCGGGCATGCATACCCACCAGTCTCTGTTCAAAGACGGGCAGAACGCCTTTTATGATCCTGGAGATCCCTTACAACTAAGCCAGACAGCTTATTACTATATCGGCGGCCTGATGCACCATGCCCGGGCCATGGCAGCTGTTACCAACCCGACCGTCAATTCCTACAAACGCCTGGTACCAGGTTTTGAGGCCCCGGTCTATATCGCTTGGTCCCCCCGCAATCGCAGCCCCTTGATTCGCGTACCGGCCAAGCGCGGGGCCTCAACTAGAATAGAATTGCGCAACCCCGACCCGGCCTGCAATCCTTACCTGGCCCTGGCCGTCATGCTCAAAGCCGGCCTGGACGGGATAAAAAAGCAGATTCAGCCCCCTGCACCTGTAGAGCGCAATATCTACGAAATGACGGCAGCCGAACGCCGCGACCTGGGTATCGGTAGCCTACCGGAGGACCTGAAGGAAGCCCTGGACGAGCTTTCACGTGATAATGTAATCAGGGAAGCCCTGGGCGATCATATCTATGAACGCTTTGTCGAAGCCAAAGAAAAAGAATGGGACGAGTACCGCGTCCAGGTCCATCAGTGGGAAGTAGAGCAATATTTGACCATGTTTTGAAATCAGCATGAGGTGCCGCCAATTTCCCGACCAGGGACACGTCCGGGTTGTTACACCCAAACCCATACCCGGACCGGATTATACGGTAAGGCCGGCCCGGGTTTCGGGGCAGGTGGAGTGGTGATCTCAATACGTGAACAGGCTACCTTGACCTGTACCTCCAGGCGGCCCGGTCCGGGGGAAACAAAGGCCCGCTGCCAGCGGGGCCCGGACATCAGGGTAATGGTAGCAGTGTGGCCGGCAGCATCGGCATAGGTCACAAGAACTTCATAATTGTAGAAAGCCCTCGCCAGGGTATAGCTGCCAGAAGGAATGGGCACCAGTTGCTGCCTGACGGTAATATTTTTAGCACAGCAGGCAATAACTTTAACCGGCACGCCTGGGGTAGGTGAGGAGGAACTATAAGACCACTGGAATAAGTTATCCGTGGCCAGGTAAACCGAATCCAGCACCCTTTCCGCAGTGATTAATTCAATCCCCGGCTGTAGTTCCTCAAGTAATAAAGGCTGGCCGGCATGGGCAGCAAGCGCATGTGCAGGCGGACTTACTGGCTGTATTCCCCAGGTTGGAATTAACAGCAAAGTAGATTGCACGATATTAAAGACCACCCATTCTTGCACCGTTACCAGGATAATCGGACTGGGACCGACATGGAAAAGGTTTCCTTTATTGGCCACAGTAGGAGCTGTAAAGGGCACATACCTTCACCCACCCGGTGAGTCCAAAACCAGACAATTAGCGAAAAACTGTTTCCAGAACCCTGGCCCAACGCTCGGCCCATATCTTACGGTTGAAAGTCAGAGCCACTTCCCGAGCCCTCTGGCCCATGATCTGCCTTTTAGCTTTATCCCGGGCCAAATCTTCGATGGCCGCCACCAGATTTTCCACAGTCGGTTTAATTAGATAACCATTGTAGCCGTGCAAAACAATGTCGCTCAAGCCACCTGCCAGGCCGGCAATTACCGGCCGGCCGCTGGCCATGGCCTCCAGGGCGGCCAGACTCGTGCCTTCGGTAGAGCGTGAAGGGATGATGACAATATCCGCCTGGCGGTAAACCTCAGGCATCATCTCCAGGGGCTTCCAGTAGTAAAAACAACGTTCCTGGGTAGCAATCCACTGGGACATGAGCCTTTCGGCGTTGTCATCATGGCCGCGTCCACAAAAATGAAATTCAATCCAGGGATAGCGAGCCGTCAATTTTTCTGCTGCCCGCATGGTTTCATTAATCCCGCGAACGGGAACCAGCCGGCGGGGGAAGAGGACACGGATGGTATCCGTGCTATTTTTTTCCTCTTCAGGTGGGTGAAAAAGGTCAGTATCAACATAATTGGGGATGTACTCCCATTTGTGATAAAAGCCGGGGAGGGTAGCATTGAAGAAGTTAATGGTGTTGGTATCTACAGAGATTAATTTTTGTGGCCCTGTCAGGGCAATACCAAGCCGCCTTAACCATTCCTGGCGTTCCTCCAGGCGTCCGGCCATGAGGTCGAAACCCGGCCAATCCCAAAAGATCCCGTGGCTAATGGCAATGCTTTTTTCCCGGGCTATGGGGTAAGCCAGGGTAAGGATGAAATAAATGGCGTAATCAAAGGCCATGGAATTCTCGTAAAAGGCTGTACTGAGATCGGGAAAGGTATGGTATTCGCTTTTAGAAACCGGGATGCTGCGGATACGCACGCCATCGAATTCCCGGGTCCAACCGCTGCCTATCTGCCAGACCTCAACATAAAAACCTAGCTCGCGGAGCAGGCGGCAGAGGTCAACCTGGTAACGCTCCGCACCGCCCATAATAATTCTTTCGTTAGTAGGGTGAAAAAAGTTAGTCGTTAATAAAGCTACCTTTTTAGTCGTCATATCTCTTTCTCACCTTCTTGCAATCAGCTCTACAAAATTAAGCCCGGCCAAGGGCCGGGCTAGGGCATTAAGCGAGGGGGGAAGCCTGGGCCGTAAAGACCAGATCGACGCTCAAGTCCAGGTTCTGGGCTATGGTACCAGCAGTACTAGGCAGGCTGACGACGAAGGTCAGCAGATCATCATAGGGAGAAACCAGCAGGCGGCCACTAGAAGGCTGGTTGTATAGACCGGAAAGAGTGCCATTATAGAGCACTGTTGCTGGGCTGGCTTCGATATAAATGTTTAAGCGGTCGGCAAGTAACTGGGCCTCGCGGGGAGTAGTAGGGCTTACTTCCTTCCAGTCAGCAAAGATAAAGTAATACTCGTCTACAGTACCGGTATTTGACACTTGCAGCTGGGGCGACCCGACAGACTGGCCGGGAACCAGGTTGGCCGGGGAAAAAAGAGCCGTGGTCGGGCTTAAGGTTAGAGCTACATCGGCAGTTCCTGCCGTACTGCCAGTAACAGTGGCACTGGCGGTTAGAGCCATGCAGATCACTCCTTATTACAAGCTTTTCTCTTTCCCCCTGTGCCTTTTTGGTATTAACAAAGGGGGTCTTTCCTTTTTCTGGATTAATATTACTATATGCATCTTAGCACGGAGAAGTTATCTAGTCCTGCCATTTTTCGAGCTGAATTTTATCCGCTGGCCAGAGGATGCTTTCATAATGTTCCCGGGGCATATATTTAAAGGTCGGATCCTGGCTAACGGCGCGCTCGTATTTAACCCGGATGTCAGCCGGGTTGGCCCAGCCGAGGTGTTTGATCCTCAGATCGCTTTCCAAGTGGGGCAGGTGGCGGTAGGCTAGAGGCAGGCGGCCGCAGTGAAATTTTTGTAATGGCCAGGCGGCATCCAGCCAGGGCTGGTACTTGACGAGGTAGATAGAAAAACCACGCAGCCAGGGATTCCAGAGGCCGTCGACGCGGTAGTAGTCTTCACTGCCCCAGCAATCAAAAAGGCGGAAGCTAATAGCTGGGAAGAGATCCTGTTTTAACAAATAAGGGAGTTCCCGTTCTACCCTGGTCTCCAGGAATTCATCGGCATCAATGGCCAGTATCCATTCGGGGTTGGTAGCAACAGTATGGTGCCAGAGTTCGCAGCGCAACTGAGCTTCATCCTTAAGAAATAAAGGGGTATCGCGGCGATAAAGTTTAACCATGGGGAAACTCAAACAGATCTCCGGAGTAGCATCCGTAGAGGCATCGTCCAGGATGACCAGCTCATCAACATAGTTAGTCAAAGCTTTAAGGCAACGCTCCAGATAACGATTGGCTTCATTACGGACGATCATCATGGCCGTAACCTTGGGCATAGAACTTGCTTCCCCTCCGAACTACTGCTTATCCAAAGGATAAACCTTGTTGATATACTGCCGCCAGCGGGCTTCCCAGAGGCGACGGTCAAAGGCCCGGGCGGTAGCAGCGGCATTGGCGCCGAGGCGCAGGCGTTCCCGGGGGTGATCGATTAAAAAGCGCAGGGCTTGGGTCAGGTATTCCCTGGAGGGATGGATTAACAGGCCATTATAGCCATCGATAATCAGGTTGGTGAGTCCGCCAACATTGGTGGCAATAACAGCCTTACCCATGGCCATGGCCTCCAGGCATGAAAAGCTGGTACCCTCCGAATAAATACTGGGAATAACAACTATATCGGCAGCGGCATAAACCTCCGGCATGACGTTAAAGTCTGGATGACTGTAAAGAATACGCCCGTTATGGGCCTCCTTTTGCCGCCAGGCATGAAAAATCTCCAGGTACCGGGGGGTATTTGTATCAATGGCAAAGTAAAACTCCAGGTCGGGGTACTCAGCCAGTAAAGGAGGGATAACCTCTTTCAACAGGTCAAAGCCCCGTTCTGGGGCCAGCCGGCGCGGGTACAGGACGCGTACCCTGGGCTGTTGTTCCTTTTCGCGGGGATAAAATTGCTTTAAATCGACAAAGTTTGGGATTACCCGGACCTTCTGGTCGGCCAGATTAGGGTAGATGGCCCGAGCAACGTTAAGAAAGTTGTAGTCGCAAGATATGATTAAAGTGGCCTGAATAAGGGCGGCAGCGACATAGTTTTCATAGGCAGCCCGGGCGTGGGCCGGGCTGTAACCCGGTAGTTCCCACCAGACGCCATGGGAGATGCAAATAGAACGGGGTCGGTAATAGACTTGCTGGAGAATAGAGGAATAAAGCACTCTCCCGCGGACAGTTTCCTCCATTCGTTTAACAGTTAAGTGCAAATGGTGCTGATCGGCCCGGTAGCCATATACCGGCCAGCCGCGGAAAGTAGTTTGAAAATCCCGGTGGGCGTTCTGATGGAAGGAAACTTCATAACCCATCTCTGTCAGGAGTTCTGCCAGGGCGTGGAGGTATCTTTCCAGGCCCCCGATAACTGGTTCTTGACCATTCCAGGCCAGCAGGTTGGGTGTAAAAATGGCTATTTGCCGGTCCAGGGAGTATCACCCCGTTTCTTTTCCATCTCTTGTACTCATGTTAACCTATGCGTTTGTTCCACGGATAGTTACCAAAAACCCTTCCTAATACTGCAGATTAGGAAGGGTTTTAAAAGCTTTAACTTGCTTTAATCAGGTTTTCAGGAAATTCAGCAGCATAGTTCAAAATCCGCTGCAGGACCTCCTGGCGTTTGGCGTTAATGGCCTCAAAATTCATGGCCGGTATATAGAAGGTTTCCATGTAATCATGGGTTAACTTGGCCTGGCGGATGTAGGCCACGGCCCGATCCAGGCAGGCCTGATAGCGGTAGGCGGCGCTGCTGATCTCGTGGGCGTAAGTTCCTAGCTTATCCCGGTCGATATAGGCCGACAGGTTAAGTTTCATGGCCGTGAGTTCCGGCAGGCAGGAGGGATCGTAAGTGTGGGGCGGCTGGACGTTCATGGCCGCTGCTTTTATTTCCGGTATAATTACCAGGTCAATATTCCGGGGATTGAAGGGACAATGGTAAATCTCCGTGTGCAATCCTTTTTCGTGGGCCAGGTCGGCGATCCGGGCCAGCACCTGGGGCACGCCGGAACCTGGCTCGCCAGAGATGGTATATAGCTGCTGCACATCCTGGAGCAGGGATTCTACATGGCCGGTAATGATGCCATCAGGGGTAATAGCAGTAGCAAAGAGATGGCGAACTTTAGCCGGCCGGTCATAGCGTGGCGCTACACCGCTGAGAATGGCATGAAGCAGGTTGGCCACAGCCTTGTTTACCTGACTTTCAATCATGCACTCGGAAATATAACTTTCCCACTCATCGCGGATAACCTTGGCTTCCCGGAGGGCACTGTAGGCTATCTGGAACAAGCGCGCCACCCGTGCGTTGGCTTTAAGGATTTCCTCTTTATGGGCCCGCATCTTGCTTTCATCCCAGTAGTCTCCCAGGTGAATAATCTCATCTACAGCACCGGGGTTCTTAGGATCAACTATATGGGGAGCCGTACCATCGATTAGAGCTACTTTAATGGCCGGGATAACCACGGCATCCAGGGAATTGTTATCGGAGGAGCAGCAGTGGAATTCTACATCATAACCTTTAGCCAGCATGGTTTCGCCGATTTTGCGCATGAAGGTGGACTTGCCCACCCCCGGGCCGCCTTTAACGACGAAGATCCGGGTGGCATCGGGTTCGATAATGTAATCATAAAAGGAATAAAAACCCTCACAGGTATTCCCGCCGGGAAAAACCCTTCGCAACTTGCCCTGGCCCATGTTTTAACCTCCCTGTAAAATTAACTTACTTAAATCTTATGCTTACGGTCCTACACTTTGCATATAGCTTCAATTATTTCCATCTGGCTACAGGAAGGCGTGAAGCGCGAGCAATGGTTGAGATCAGGGCGTTCCTTTGTGTCACAGAAAGGCCGGAGTTCCTTTACGGAGCAAAGGATAAAGACGTGTCACACTAATTTTGCGGATTCCCCAGAACACCTAATAGAAAATATTTTCTAAGACGCCGCTTGTATATGGTAATCTAAAAGTGACCCACTTTTAAGGAAATGGTAAACAAAAAGGGACCCACCCCCAACAAATCGAATCCTGCTGCTAATGGTCAGTAAACTTAGCAGCGGGAGGAAATCGAGGTGTTGGAGATGTCCAGGTAGATTATATCAGGGAGAGGTGACGACGTGCGAAAATGTTATCCACCATCATTTTCCGCGGCGCGTGCTGAAACTGGTCATTCCCGGCTTGGTTCTGTTTCTCCTTCTCGGTCTGGCGGCTAAATCCGGCAGCATGGTTGTGGAACGAGTGGAAGTGCAGCAAACATTCTTTTGCGAAGATGATACAGGGCATACCTGCACCTGATGGCGGAGCTTAATCCCGTCCGTGCAGGGCTGGTAGAAGAGGTCTGGCAGTATCCTTTGAGCAGTGCCGCGGCGCACCTTGCGGACGGATCCTGCGGCCGCGCAAGAGCGGACCCAAAGGACCCCGGCGGACGAGGAACTGAGCAGATTGAGTATGGTGTCCCCCCTGATTTCCAATTATTCTTCGGCTTACAAAATGCAATATTTTTGATAGAATGTCAACCGGAGTGAAAAGGTGATGGTCGGAGAACGGTTCAGGATGGCCCGGCGGGCCGCTGGACTGAGTTTGCGGGAATTAGCCAACCGTGTAGGTGTGTCGCCTCAGGCCATTTCAAAGTACGAACGGGGCTTAGACATACCAAGTTCCGGTGTCCTGCTCCGTCTAGCAGAGGCGCTCGGGGTCAAGGTTGAATATTTTTTCCGGACGCGTAGGGTGAACCTTTCCGTGCCGGCTTACCGTAAAAATTCTGCGCTGCGCCGCAAACAAGAACAAACGGTCCTTGCCCAAATCCAGGGGTGGCTTGAACGATATCTCGAAATTGAAGCGCTTTTCCCGCCCGGCGACGCCGCACGCGGCTTTGTTTTACCGGAGGGCGTAAATCCCAGGATTACCGTGCTGGAAGAAGCGGAGCGGATGGCGGAAGAGCTAAGGGCGGCCTGGCAGTTAGGCTTGGCCCCCATCGAAAACCTGACCGAACTTCTTGAGGATAAAGGGATCAAGGTTGGGTTGGTAGACAGTGTGGATGGCTTTGACGCCTGCACCTTCATGATGGAGGACAACACCCCGGTCATTGTTATGCGGCGTAGTCTTCCCGGCGACCGCCAGCGCTTCAATTTGGCCCACGAATTAGGGCACATTATTCTCCGGCCTGAAAAAGGGGCGAGTGCAGAGAAAGCGGCGCACCGGTTTGCTGGTGCTTTTTTAGACCCCGCACTGGCGGCGTGCCGCGAATCGGGGGAGCAGCGGCAGGCGCTTAGCCTCTACGAACTGCACTTTTAAAGCATAAATACGGCTTCAGTATGCAGGCCTGGATTTACCGGGTGAAGGATTTAAGTATCATTTCGGAAGCGCTCGCCACAAATTTGTTCCGCGAATTTCGCCGCCGTGGTTGGGACCAGAAAGAACCAGGCGATGCTCTGCCCCCCGAGGAACCAAAGCGGATGGAACGGCTCGTGATGCGTGCGCTTGCGGAGGATCTGATCTCAGAATCCCGTGCCGCCGAACTGCTCGCCAAATCCCTGGCTAAATTTTGGCGGGAGGTGGCCGAGCGGCATGGCGGATTTCCGGCGGATCCACGTGGATGACACGAACATCTGGATTGACCTGTATGCCGGCGGGATTATTCACGAAGTGTTCCAACTGCCGCTCCGGTTTATCGCCCCTGATGTGGTTATTGCCGAATTACGGGTGCCCGATGGACAAACCCTGGTATCCCTCGGATTGCAGCAGGAGGAACTTGCCGGCGACGGGGTCCACCTTGTCATTCAATTAGCAAGTCGGTATCCTGACGACCTCGCGCGTGGACCTTTTTGCCCTGGCGCTGGCCAAAGCAAGGGGCGCTGTTTTGCTAACCGGTGACAGGCACCTACGGAAAGCCACGGAACAAGAGAAAGTATCAGTGCACGGGACGCTTTGGATACTGGACGAACTGGTTCGACAGCAAATCGTTACGCCCCAATAAGCGGCTCGAGCGCTGGAAAAGATGCGGGCGATGGGAAGCCGTCTGCCCCGCGCCGAGTGCGAACGCCGGCTGAAAAAATGGGGAAGAAGAGACGGTTGACGCTGTAAGGGCTTCGGCAGGAAAAATGGCGGCGATTGACGAATAAAGCAAGAAACGGCAGTTACGGCAGTACGTACCTTTACGGTTTGAACCTCTAAAAACCGGCTGTTCGGTAGAATCCCGGTTTATCTGGCGGAAGGGGATTATGGCGAAAAAGAAAAGCGCGGCGAAAAACGGCAACTGCGACCTCGAATTCGCCGACCGGCTCTGGTCGGCGGCCAACCGGCTGCGGGGCACGGTGGAGGCAGCCGAATACAAGCACATCGTCCTCGGGCTGCTCTTTCTGAAATACCTCTCGGACGCTTTTGAAAACCGGCACCGGTTCCTCTGACGCGCGCCGTTACCGAACCGGCCAATACGGAGTACTACGTCAAGGAGGCGCCGGCGGAATACATCGCTTCCGTCGCTGAGGACAAGGACGAGTATTTGGCCGCCAACGTCTTCTGGATCCCTCCCCAGGCCCGCTGGTCTTATCTTTTGGCGAACGCGCACCAGCCGCACCTCGGCCGGCTGATTGACGAGGCGATGGCCGCCATCGAGAAAGAGAACCCGAAGCAGTTGCGCGGCGTACTCCCGAAGATCTACGCCCGCGCCGCCATTCCGGCGCAGACCTTAGGGGAAACTGCTGGACCTCTTTTCGTCGGTTGACCTGGTCAACGGCGATGCTGTGGCGCGGGATGTTCTCGGCCGGACCTACGAATACTTCATTAAGATGTTCGCCAAAGCCGAGGGACACCGGGGCGGCGAGTTTTACACCCCGGAGTGCGTCGTGCGGCTGCTGGTCGAGATGCTGGAGCTCTACCGGGGGCGGGTCTACGACCCGGCCTGCGGTTCCGGCGGGATGTTCGTACAAAGCCGCAAGTTCGTCGAGGCCCACAACGGCAACCCGAACGACATCTCCATCTATGGGCAGGAGCGTAACGAGGCCACTTGGCGCATCTGCAAGATGAACCTAGCGATCCGGGGCATCCCCAACGAAAATATCCTGTTAGACGATACCTTTACCAACGATCTGCATAAGGACCTGCGCGCTTACTTCATCATCACCAATCCGCCCTTTAACATGAAGGAGTGGGGCGGCGAGCAACTGCGCAAGGACAAGCGCTGGATGTTCGGCTCGCTGTCACTAGAAAGTATGCGACCTTTTTGGAGGAAAGTTTGACATGGAAAACGGCCAACTCACCTGGATCACCAATTTCATTTGGGGCATCGCCGACGACGTGTTGCGCGACCTCTACGTGCGCGGCAAGTACCGTGACGTCATTCTCCCGATGACCGTAATCCGCCGACTGGATGCGGTATTGGAGCCCACCAAGCAGGCCGTGCTCGACATGAAAGCTTCGCTCGACAAAGCGGGGATCGTACACCAAGACGCTGCTCTGCGACAGGCCGCTGGTCAAGCCTTCTACAACACCTCCCCATTCACGCTACGCGACCTCAAGGCGCGTGCCAGCCGCCAGCAACTGGAGGCGGATTTTCGCGCCTACCTCGATGGCTTCTCGCCCAACGTGCAGGAGATCATCGACAACTTCGAGTTCCGCAACCAAATCCCCCGCCTGGCCAAAGCCGACGCCCTGGGCACGCTCATCGAGAAGTTCCTCGACCCGTCCATCAACCTGAGTCCTTACCCTGTGCTCAACAGCGACGGCACCGTCCGGCTGCCCGGCCTTGACAATCACGCCATGGGCACCATCTTCGAGGAGCTGGTGCGCCGCTTCAACGAGGAAAACAACGAAGAAGCCGGCGAGCACTGGACCCCGCGTGACGCCGTGAGGCTGATGGCCCGCCTGATCTTCGAGCCGATCGCCGACCAGATCGAATCCGGCACCTACCTGCTCTACGACGGCGCCTGCGGCACCGGCGGGATGCTCACGGTGGCCGAGGAAACCCTGTTGCAACTGGCGAAAGAACGTGGCAAACAGGTCTCGGTGCATCTTTTCGGCCAGGAGATCAATGCCGAGACCTACGCCATCTGCAAAGCTGACCTTTTGCTCAAGGGCGAGGGCGATGCCGCCGACAACATCGTCGGCGGACCGGAGCATTCAACCCTATCCAACGACGCCTTCCCCGGCCGCACCTTCGACTTCATGCTCTCCAATCCGCCCTACGG
>Ga0247720_100021_pt1 | contig 88511 bp, 86 predicted proteins | sample MSEWel2015_12_15_FD_189078 | JGI IMG/M metagenome (GOLD analysis project Ga0247720, IMG submission 189078) | Subsurface sediment microbial communities from gas well in West Virginia, United States - MSEEL Well Study Marcellus 3H_2015_12_15 | ecosystem: Environmental > Terrestrial > Deep... | reverse complement strand
AGGGCCTGATGAGCTTAACCGAACGCTATTCTTATCTTCGTCAAGCTTGGTGAACCGCCGGATGCGGACCCGCATGTCCGGTGGTGTGAGAGGACGGGGGCTAGCCGCCCCCTCCTACTCGATTTAACCAAGTTAATTTAATAAATTTTTAATAATTTCGGTGATAATTTTTGTTTTTTAAAGAATGGCACGAAATAACCAGAATTTCAGTATTGGTTTTCCAGACAACTTACATGTTATAATTAGGTTGCTAGCATACCATATTTCAAATGCGGGGTGATACCATTAACGGTGCAAGTATCAATGCCTTTGCCGGACAGGTCAGGGGCTGGATTAGAAACCTGGTACTGTTCTTTGCCGCTGCCCTGGTGCTGACCCTGTTCCTGGCTTATACCCAACGGGACATCCACTGGGGCGCGTATTTTGCCATGCTCTTTTTCTACGCCGTCATCTTCGGCGTGGGTTCATACGCCGGGGTTAGATCCGGAGGTTCGCTGTCGGACATGATGCTGGCCGGGCGGGCACTGCCCCTGGGGGTGGCAGTGTTCACCATGACCGCCACCTGGGTGGGCGGGGGCTACATCAACGGCACCGCTGAATATACCTACGCTTGGGGGTTGGTGTGGGCTCAGGCTCCCTGGGGCTACGCCCTGAGCCTGATCATCGGCGGTCTGTTCTACGCCAGGATCATGCGGCGCCACAACTTTACCACCATGCTGGACCCCTTGGAAGCCCGTTTCGGCAAGAAGATGGCCAGTGTGCTGTACATACCGGCCCTGTCCGGTGAGATCTTCTGGACCGGCGCCATCCTGACGGCCCTGGGAACCACCTTCGGCACCATTTTGGGCCTGGACTTCTCCACCGCCATCATCATTTCCGCCGCCATTGCCATTGCTTACACCGCGGTGGGCGGCCTGTGGGCTGTGGCCTTTACCGACGTATTCCAGCTGGTGTTCCTGATCTGCGGACTGTGGATTGTCATCCCCTTCGCCCTGGAGCATGTGGGAGGATTTTCCGGCATGCTGGCGGCGTACAACCAGGGGATGGCCGGTTACAACCTACCCTTCCCGCCGCTGATGGGCTGGAAGGACCCCAACTGGGGCAACTGGTACTGGAACTGGTGGGACTACGCCCTGCTGCTGATTTTCGGCGGACTGCCCTGGCACGTCTACTTCCAGCGGGTGCTGTCCGCCAAGGATGAAAACACGGCCATGCGCCTCTCAATACTGGCCGGTTTCCTGTGCATGTTCGCGGCGGTGCCGGCGGTGCTCATCGGCATGATCGGCTTTTCCGCCGACTGGGCCGCCCTGGGTACCAGTTCCCCGGAGCCTCCGGCCATGGTGCTGCCCTACGTGCTGCGCTATATGACCCCACCCCTGGTGGCAACCATCGGCCTGGGGGCCCTGGCGGCGGCGGTGATGTCATCGGTGGACTCCTCCATTCTGTCGGCGTCCTCCATGGCTGCCTGGAACGTCTACCGGCCCCTGGTCAATCCCAGGGCCAGCACCGGGACCCTATTAAAGGTGATCAGGCGCTGCATTGTCATCATCGGCGTAGCGGCCACCCTCATCGCCCTTAAGGTGCAGAGTGTGTACGCCCTCTGGTTCTTGTGCAGCGACTTTGTGTACTGCATTCTGTTCCCGCAGCTGACCACAGCGCTGTTCTTTAAGAAGGCCAACCGCTACGGCTCCATTGCCGGCTTGATCGTGTCCTTTACCCTGCGCTTCGGCGGCGGTGAGCCGGTGCTGCACATACCGCGGCTGATCCCGTATCCCATGGTGGACCCGGCCACGGATACGGTGCTGTTCCCCTTCCGTACCCTGGCCATGCTGGCGGGACTGCTGACCATCATCGTGGTCTCCCTGGCCACTCAAAAGATCTGCCCGCCCCAACCCCTGTGCAACAAGAACCCTCTGGGGCAGTACGAGAAGCAGGTGGTACAGCAGGTGCAGGCTTAAAAAACATAGGCCCTGCCTCCCGGCGGGGCCTTCCCATTGCAGTACCGGTTTTAGGGAACACAGTTTCCCTCTTTTGTTGTATAATTAGTTTAATAAATTTTAAACGTATAATATATATTAGGAGGTATTAACCTTGCGTACCATCATTCTCACCAACTTCGACCTTTGCACCGGCTGCCAAATCTGCCAGCTGACCTGTTCAGAACTGACCACTGGTGCCTACAACCCCCGGCAGGCCCTCTTGGAAGTGCTGGTCTCCCAAGACGGTCTGGTGCACCGGCCCGTGGTGTGCCAACAATGTCAGAATGCCTACTGCCAGGCGGTCTGCCCCGCCGGGGCCGTTTCCCTCTGGGATACCATCGGGGCGGTGGTAATCGACCCCGATGTCTGTACCGGCTGCGGTCTTTGTGCCCGATACTGCCCCCTGGGGGTGATCCGGGTGGAGCCCGGCCGGGGGGCGAGAAAGTGCCACCTCTGCGGAGGGGACCCCGCCTGTGTTAAAGCCTGCCCCACGGGGGCACTGGAAAAAGTAGTGGTAGGGAGGGATATATAATGAAGGAAGGGTACATGGACTGCATTTTGGTAGTGGACTTGACTACGGGCCGGATTGAGAAAAGGAGCATCCCTCCCCGGCTGAAGGAAGATTACGTGGGAGGGAAGGGTTTTGGAGCCAGGATCCTCTACGACCTCCTGCCTCCCCAAACCTGGGCCCTGGCGCCGGAAAACCCCCTGATGTTTTTCACCGGCCCCCTCACCGGTACCGCCGCCCCCTCCATGCGCGCGTGCGTGGTGACCAAGTCGCCTTTGACCGGTACCTTCCTGGACTCCTACTTCGGGGGTTCCTTCGGACCGGAGATTAAATACGCCGGTTACGACGGCATTATCATCACCGGCCAAGCTCCCGAACCGGTGTACCTGTGGATTGAAGATCAGAAGGTGGAACTGCGCCCGGCCAAGCACCTGTCCGGCAGGGACACCTTCTCCACGGTGCAGCTTATAAAGGAAGAAACCCGCTCCGGAGCTAGGGTGGCCTGCATCGGCCCCGCCGGGGAAAACCAGGTGCTCCTAGCCCTAATCACTTGCGAGTACAACCGCCAGGCGGGGCGTGGCGGTGCCGGGGCGGTGATGGGCTCCAAGAACCTCAAAGCCGTGGCCGTCTACGGCACCCGGGGGGTAGCAGTAAGGGACCGGGAAAGGTTCCTGGCTGCAGTGGAGCAGGCCACCCAGGAAGTTAGAACGTCCCCGGACACCAAGGCTCTGACGGAATCCGGCACCGCCGCCTCGGTACCCTTTGCCAGCGAAGTGGGACTGCTGCCCCGGTTGAATTACCGCTACGGCACCTTTACCGGGGCGGTGGAGCTCAGCGACCACGGCCAGAGAAAACACCTGTGGCTCAAAAACGCCGCCTGCACCGGCTGCCCCATTGCTTGCAGCAAGGTGGGGGTCATCCGCAGCGGGCGCTATGCCGGTACGGTGTCGGACATCGTGGAATACGAATCCGCCGCCATGCTGGGAGCCAACCTGGACATTGCAGACATTAAAGCCGTCACCTACCTAACCCATCTGTGCGATGCCCTGGGGCTAGACACCATCAGCGCCGGAGGGGTGGCGGGCTTTGCCATGGAGGCTGTGGAAAGGGGCCTGGCCGAACCCCGGCTGAACGGAGTGGAGCTGAAGTTCGGCAGCCCCGAAGCGGCGGAGCAGATCATCAGGGCCGTGGCCCATAAAGAGGGCTTCTGGGGCCAACTGTTGGCCCAGGGGGTTAAAAGGGCCGCCGACCAGCTGGGTCCGGGGGCGGAGGAATTTGCCGTCCACGTCAAGGGCCTGGAGACCCCGGCTTGGGGCCCCCGGGGCTGCGCCGGTATGGGATTGGCCTACATGACCGCCGACCGGGGCGGGTGCCACCAACGGGGCTTCACCGTCACCTATGAAATAGGCGGTGTACCCTGGGAAGGCAAACAGCTGGACCCCTTGAGCCCCTACGGCAAGGCCGGTATGGTGATCAGCCTGCAGAATTACCTGGCCGCCCTGGACACCTTTGTCAAATGCGACTTCGGCGGCTTCGGCATCATTCCGGAAACCTACCTCAACCTGTTCAACAGCTGCACCGGGCGGGACTACTCCCTGGATGACCTGTACCGCCTGGGGGAAAGGATCTGGAATACCACCCGCCTGTTCAACCTGCGGGAGGGCATCACCGGCAGCCAGGATACTCTACCCCCCAGGTTTGTCCGGGAACCCCTGCCCGACGGACCCGGCAAGGGTCACAGGATTAGCGATCAGGACATGGCGGTGATGTTGGAAGAGTACTACCGGGAGCGGGGCTGGGACCAGGACGGGAAGCCCCTGGCGGCCAAGCTGGAACAGTTGAAGATTGAGCCCCACCAAAAGCTGTTTACCATCTAAAAAATTACCTCTATTTACCAACAGGAAATCCCTCCCTGACACCGAAGGTGTTGGCAGAGGGATTTTATGTTATTACTTACTCTTTTTGTTGCTTCCTGTGCGGTGGCCCTTTCCGGGGCCATGGTTCCCGGGCCGCTGTTGACGGCCACCATCGGCTGCAGCACCAGGTGGGGGTTGTTGGCCGCCCTTTACATCGTCCTGGGACACGGACTGGTGGAGGGGCTGATCTCCTGGCCCTGGTGCTGGGCCTGGCCCCGCTGCTCACCACCCCCGCCGTAGCGGCGGTGACAGCCCTGGCGGGGGGCACCTTTCTGGTATCTAGTGAAAAATGCTCTGAGGAAGCGAGGCCTATATAAAGGGGCGAAGATGCCTAAACTTCGTACAGATAATGGGCCCCAGTTCATCGCCAAGAAGTACCAGGAAACCTCTTTTGTGGCATAATCTCCATAGTTAGGGGGTCAGCCTGGTAGGCAAAGTAACCGAAACGGCCACCGAACTGGCCGCTCAGAGCCAGGAACTGGCCAGGCGGGCGGAGAACCTGAACGCCGGGGTGAGTGTTTTCCGCCTGGCCTGAGGAGAGTAGATGGTGGCTATCATCTGGTTTAATTTTCATATTCCAGACTTCCGTTCACCTTTTGCCGACAGCCCGCGGGAAATGTTCAGAATCCCACGGGTTTTTGCTTTTTAGGGTTAAATGATGGCCACTGATAGTCACGATGCTGTGCGGTTAAAATAAAGATAAAAAGAGCAGGTGAAAATTTTTGTGGCTGTTCAAAAATCGCGGCAACAAGATTCCAGGATTCGGGTAAATGAAGAGGCATCTTTAGAACTGGCTCCGCGTCCGGGGGCCGTTCGGCTGGTAATGCCCGCAAGGGAAATAGGTACTGCGGGCATCATCATGATTGGCCTGTCCGGTGTTATTGGAGCAGGTATCTTTGTGGCCAGCGGGATTCCCATACGCATTGCCGGACCGGCGGCTATCATATCCTACCTGGCCGGCGCTATTATAGTTATACCGGTTATGCTTTATCTGGCCGAGATGGAGTCTGCCTGCCCATCCACAGGGGCTTTTAGTGATTACGCCAACCGCTTTCTGGGTCCTTTAATGGGATTTGTCACCGGGTGGATGTACTGGTCTGCGGGCGTGCTGGGTATGGCAACAGAGGTCACGGCTTCCGCACTGTTGATGCACTGGTGGCTGCCCGGCTGGCCGCTCTGGCTTTTCAGCCTGTTATTTTCCCTGTTGATCATTACCACTAACCTGCTGGACATTGGCAGGTTCACCAGCATTGAAGGGTTGTTTTCGGGCGTAAAAATACTGGCCCTGCTGTTGTTTATCCTGGCCGGGCTGGCCGTATTAACCGGGCTGTGGCCGGGTTTGGAGCCTGCTGGAGCTACAAATTATTTTGCCCATGGAGGGTTCTTCCCCCATGGCTTAAAAGGGGTTCTGGCTTCCCTTTTGCTGGTTGTTTTTGCCTATTCGGGTATTCAGGTGGTTTGTATGACGGCGGCACAGGCTACCAATCCCAGGCGTACCATACCCAGGGCCGTTGTGGGTACCGGGCTGGCCGTAACCTTTTTAAATACCGGTGCTGTTTTCCTGCTGGTTGGACTATTGCCCTGGTTTACTGTTCCGGTCAATTCCAGTCCCTTTGTCGTGGTTCTTGAAAAGTTGCACATTCCTTTTGGCAGTCATCTATTAAACGCTGTTATTATAACGGCTGTACTTTCCAGCATGAACACCACCATGTTTGGGGTTACCCGGATGCTAAAATCTCTGGCTGAGCGGGATGAGGCTCCCCGGTTTTTATTAAAGACAAACCGCCGGGGTGTTCCCACCAGGGCGCTGGCGGCCAGCGGCATATTTTTAAGCATTGCTGTCATCCTGGCTTATCTGCTTCCGCAGAAGGTATTTCTTTATGTGGCCAGTGCCAGCAGTTTTATTTCCCTCTTCAACTGGGTGGTAATAACAGTAACATATCTCAGCTTTCGCCGGAAGCTGCCGCGCCCTGGGGGGCCTTTTGTCCTGCCCGGTTATCCTTATTTGCCCCTGATGTCCCTTTTGCTTTTACTGGTTGTGCTGGCCTCGATTCCTCTTTCCCGCAGCCAGATTCCCGGGATGGTAAGCGGGATTGTGCTGGCACTTACTTATACAGTATTATTTTACCTTTTCATCAGGCGGCGCAGGGTGACCCCGCAGGTATAGCATCGAGCATCGGCCTGATTTTACTGCCCGGGCAGTATGGGATGCTTCTGATGTTTGGGTGATGCAGGGAGGCATGATGCAGCTGAGTAACGGGAGGTGGGTTTACGGTCCACCTCCCGATTTATTAGGCCGGGATAATTTATAGATGTATGGAGTAGACCGGGGAATATGGTTCCGTACGCCAGATGAATCGGTATGGTTCTTGCAACAAGAACCTGGCGGCAATAAGCTCGTGGAAAGGGGTGCGGATATTGAACCTGGAATGTTTCCTTTATGATGTCAGGGACTCGATTCTGGTACTGACCATGAACCGGCCGGAAGTGCGCAACGCCTGGAACCGGCAAATGCATGATGAGTATCTGAAGGTTATGCGAGCTGTTAACGAAGACGATTCCATCCGCGTGGTTATCCTCACCGGTGCTCCCCCCGCCTTCAGTTCAGGGACGGACTTAAAGTCTTTTAGCGAAGGGGTTGCCAGTTTTGAGGCTTCCCTCTCCCGGGGAGGAGCCGGCCAGGAAATTACTCTGATGCGTGAATTCAAAAAACCAATCATTGCCGCCATCAATGGTGCGGCAGTAGGCCTGGGGGCAACCATTACCCTGATGTGCGACATAAGGATGGCTGCTGAAAGCGCCACCATATGTTTCCGTTTTACCCAGCTGGGAGTTGTTCCGGAGTTTGCCAGCCCCTACATGCTGCCCAGGATCGTGGGCCTGGGCAGGGCCATGGACCTCTGCCTGACCGCCCGCACCATTACTGCCCGGGAAGCGCTGGAAATGGGCCTGGTGTCCCGGGTGGTCCCTGATGATCAGCTGATGCTGGCGGCCATGGAGCTGGCCAGGGATCTGGCTTCTAAAAAGGAACATGCCATACGCATGACCAGGGAAATGCTGTACCGTCACCTGGATACCGACTTTTGCACCGCGGTGCAACATGATGCGGTGGATTTTATGGAAGCCGTCAGATTGACCTTTGGTGGGAGGTAGAGATAATGCGGACCAGAATTACAGAGCTGCTGGGAATCAAGTATCCGATTATTCAGGGGGGTATGCAGTGGCTTTCCAGGGCCGAATTTGCAGCTGCCGTTTCCAATGCCGGCGGGCTGGGAATTATTACAGCAGCCACGCACCCTACCAAGGAAGCCCTGGTGGAAGAAATCCGCAAGGTAAGGGCTTTAACCGACAAACCGTTTGGAGTTAATATTTCCATGCTGCCCGAGGTTGGGCCCCGGGATAAGACGGCCGCTTATTTTGAGGCTGTGATTGAGGAAAAGGTGCCGGTGGTGGAAACCTCCGGGCGCAGTCCGGAGGAATATGTTCCCTACTTGAAACAGGCGGGAATTAAGTTGATTCACAAGGTGCCGGCTGTCCGCTATGCTCAAAAGGCCGAGCGGGTGGGGGCGGATGCGGTTACCATCGTGGGATTTGAATGCGGCGGTCATCCCGGCATGGATGACGTGACCACCATGGTTTTAACGCCCAGGACGGTTGATAGCGTATCCATACCGGTTGTTGCCGGCGGCGGTATAGCCGACGCCCGCGGTTTTGTGGCTGCCCTGGCGCTGGGTGCCGAGGGGGTGGTTATGGGTACCAGGTTTGTGGCCACCACAGAATCCCTGGCCCATACCAATTTAAAAGAGTGGATGGTGAAAGCCCGGGAAACGGATACGGTCATCATCCAGCGTTCCATCCGGAATGCTGCCCGGGTAATAAAGAATTCTGCTGCGGAAAAGGTTCTGGAGATGGAGGCCCGTGGAGCAACCCTGGAGGAATTGCTCACCATAATCAGCGGTCAGGTGGGCCGCCGCGCATTGTTTGAGGGTGATCTCGAGGGAGGGACATTTGCCATGGGCCAGTGTGTGGGGCTGGTTTATGAAATCAAACCGGTTAAAGAAGTAATTGAAGAACTGGTCAGCGGGGCCGAAGAAATACTGGCCCGGCTCCAGGGGATGCTGAAGTAATGTTCATAATCTAATCAAATTTGTTAAATTGTTTAACATGCTCTCTTTTATTTATATCTCTTGTTATTAGAAGACCCGGGATACAAAAGCTGTATAATTCGACTAAATTTTCTTGACAGGGAAAAGTTTTGTTGATTTAATAAAAATAAGCACAACATAAGTAAAAATTAAGCCACTCCCAGCGGGCAAACCTGGTGAAAGCCGGGGACGCAAAGCCACAGGTCTAAGGTTTCCGTGGTATCTCCCGGGGACTATGACGGCTGGGTTGCAAGGGAGAAAAGTGCCGCAGGAAAGCATGTGCCTGTCTCCCTGCGGCTTTTTTACTTTAAAGCATGAAAGGGTGGGGGACACTGTCGCAGGGCAAAAACAGTTTACAAAAACTGTTCGCAGAGAGGACAGGTGAAGCGTTTGGTTTTAAAGGTGGGGTGGCCTGCGGTGGGGTTTAATTTGAGCGAGCGTGAGCGGCAGTTGGCCGGTCTATTTCTGCGCTGTCTCGTCCGGGCCAATGAATACGGGCCGGTGGACGTGGGCGCTTTCATTCATTCCTTCCGGGAATACCTGTATGGAAGTTTTGTGCCACCGGAAAAGAAAAAGCCTTTAAGACAATGTAAATGCCTCTACTGTGGCGCGGATTTTTTCACCGAAAAAGAAAACCGGAAATTTTGCAGTGTATTATGCGTGTCGGAGTGGAACAGGAAATACAGGGTTGCGGAGAGAAAATAGCCGGAGGTTTACAGTTAGCACTGGCCGTTTAATTGCCCGGTGATGCAGGATATTTGCCGGGGTCCGGAGAAAACACATCGTAGGGAACGGCTTCTTTCCGGAAATTCCTCAAAGGGTTTCCAAGGTAATACCATCAAGCTTTAGTGGATAAAAAAGCCAGTTAGAAGGGGAGCGTTTGCCGTGATTTCCTTAAGGGGACACCACCTGATTTGCCTCCAATTTTATCGTGGAGAAGGATATGATAAGAGATTTGTGGAAAATCTGGAAGGGGTTTTAATGAGGGCTGAAGGGGGCGAAGAAATACTGGTGGTAAGTGGCCCGGACGATATTTGTCGTTCCTGCCCGACGCTCCGGGATAAAGAGTGCGTTTCCTGGCCCGGAGCAGATGCGGAAATAAGGCAGATGGACGCTCAGGCAATGGGGTACCTCGGTGTTGAAACCGGGTCGAAGGTACGCTGGCAGGATATAAAAGCCAGGGTTGTGGCTGTCTCCCGGGAGTGGCTGGCCTCCTTCTGTAAGGGTTGCGGGTGGGAAGATGTTTGCATTGAAAAAAAGAAGAACTGGGGATTGGTTTGAGCTCAAAAGGTACGGGGTTATTGGTCAACTCCGGGCCTAAAGTTAATGATATATTTATTTATAGACTTTTTAATTATCGGAAAGGGGTTGTGGCTATGAAAGTAACAGAGATGGTTAACTGGAATTACGAACAAAGGTGTCAGAAGGCGGTACAGGCTTTAAATAAGAACGGTTTTACGGCTGTTTTCTGCCCCACCAGGGAAGAGGCGGCCAGCTATATTTTGCAGGAAGCCCGGGATGCCCGGACCATCGGCTTGGGTGGTTCCATGACCATAACCGAGCTGGGGGTTTTGGACAAGCTGGCAGGGATGGGGAAAGAATTGCTCATTCACGGGAAGCCCGGCCTTAGTGCCGAGGAAAGCCTGCAAATTATGCGCCGCCAGTTAACCAGCGACCTGTTTCTTGCGGGTACCAACGCCCTTACCCTGTCCGGCTGGCTGGTGAATATTGACATGACGGGTAACAGGGTGGGAGCGATGTTTTTTGGACCGAAAAAAGTTACTGTGGTGGCCGGGCGAAATAAAATCGTTGAAGATTTGGAGGAAGCGGTAAAACGAATAAAGAGATTTGCTGCTCCCCCCAATGCCATGCGCTTGAAAAAGAACACTCCCTGTGCGAAAACAGGTTTTTGTCAGGACTGCAATTCACCCGACCGCATTTGCCGCGTAATGACTGTAATTGAGAAAAAGCCCAGGTTAACAGATCTGCATGTGCTGGTGGTTAACGAGGATCTGGGGCTTTAAGGCAGGTGAGGGATGTTGCACCTGCCCTTTTGCTTTGGGAACTCCACCATTACGGGTCTTTTTAGCAGGGTATATTTCATGCTAAACTAAAGGCAAAGCTTAATGTTGCAAAGGGGGGATGGTCAGTGCCTGCCAACCTGACTCCCCAGTATCATGCTGCCGAAGAAGCTTTCCGTAACGCCACTACCATAGAGGAAAAAATTGCCGCCCTGGAGGAAATGCTGGCTGTAATTCCCAAGCACAAGGGTACAGAAAAACTTCAGGCCGACCTCAAACGCCGGCTCGCCCGCCTGCGGGAGGAGGGGCAGAAGAAAACCAGTGCCGGGAGGCACGATCCCTTTCATGTTGAAAAACAGGGAGCCGGACAGGTGGCCCTGGTAGGTTATCCCAACAGCGGCAAATCAGCTCTGGTGGGGGCTTTAACCAGGGCCAAAGTAAAGGTGGCGGACTACCCGTTTACCACCACCCTGCCCTTTAGCGGTATGATGCCATACGAGGAAATTTATATCCAGCTGGTGGACACCCCGCCCCTTACCGCCGAGGGATTCCCCCCGGGGCTGGCCGGTTTGCTGCGTAACGCCGATGCCCTGCTGCTGGTGATTGATAGTTGTGCCGGTGACTGCCTGGAACAGCTGGAAAATTCCCTGCGGCTGTTAAACGAACGCAAGATTATCCGCAACGAAATTCCCCCGGGGGTCAGGGCCATACCGCCGCACCGCCTGATCATCGCGGCTAATAAAGCCGAACTGCCCCAGGGGAAGGAAAATCTTATGCTTTTGCGTGAATTACTACCCGCCGATCTGGAGGTTATGCCGGTTTCTGCCGCAACAGGTCTCAACCTGGAGCAGCTTAAAACCAGGTTGTTTGCAGTGCTGGAGGTCATTCGTGTTTTTACCAGGGCTCCGGGTAAAGCTCCGGATCTGACCCGTCCCTTCATTTTGCCCCGCGGCAGCACCGTTTTAGATTTAGCAGAAAGTATTCATAAAGATTTCTTAAAGACCCTGCGCGGGGCCCGTATCTGGGGGTCGGCCCGTTTTCCCGGGCAGAATGTACCCAAAGAATATATCCTGCACGACAGGGACATTGTGGAGCTGCTGGTTTAAAAGTAATGAGGGAGCAGTTTGCCCGGATCGCCCGGGAAAAAGGACGCTTATAAGGGTCAGGCATTACATAGGGAATTCCGGCAGGGGGGAAGATGATGTCCTGTTTAAAGCTGGTCATAGTTCAATTTCCCAGGGACAGGGCAAACCTCGAGCAGAATATTTCTCAAATGCACGGGTTTCTGGGCAAAATTGACGGGGACGCAGATGTGGTTCTCTTACCGGAAGACTGGCTGGGGGCGGTGGTGGTCGACTGGGGTGAATACCGGGAAATAGTTTTTGAATTATACCGGAAGGCTTTCCTTTCCCGGAACAGGGCCGGGCAGGGAGCCCCGAAGGGAGGGCAGGTTGTGGACGGTTCAGCCCCCGGTCCTTTGCTTGTGTCCGGGGCCCAGTATGTAAAGGCGGAAGGAGGTATTTTTTCCCGGGGCATGATCGTGGGCGGTGAATTGCCCGCCCCTGTTTTTTATGAAAAACACTTTCCTTCCCGGGCTATTGGCGAAAGGAACCATGTGCGGCCGGGCAGCGCCCTGCCCCTGATTCGGCACCGGGACATACCTCTCGGTGCCGTGGTATGTGTGGATATCATGTACCCGGAAATAGTACGTAACCTGGCCTTGAGGGGAGCGCTGATAATCTTGAACACGGCCAATATTCCGGCCGCCCGGATGTCCCTGTGGAAGAGCGTGGGCCTGACCCGGGCCTGCGAGAATACCGTTTTTGTAGCCATGGCCAATAATACCGCCACCAGCTATCCCGACGGGCGTGAGGTGCTGGGGGAGAGTTTTGTGGCTTATCCCGACGGGTATGACCTGCTGTCCTGTGGCCGTGAACCGGGGATATATTCTTTTGAGCTGGATCTGTCCCGGGTGGAAAGGGTGCGCCGGAGATGGCCCTATCTTGAGGATATAAGGTCAAAAAGGGAAAGTATTTGCCCAAAATATTACGGTGGGGAGCAATAAATTCAACAAGTTTCCCTCCGCATTACTTTATTTAGTAGGCCCAAAAGATTTGGCTGTAATATGCCGAAACTTTTTAAGAGAAGTTACCATGCAGTTTGCGGGGGGAGAGCAACAGGATGGTTAAAAGTATAAGGTCACGCATCATTCTCGGCCTTGCAGTTGTCTTATTTTTTGCAGCGACATTGTTCGGGGTTAATTTTTGGCCTGCCGGGACATGATAATGGTGAAGGAGGGTTTGGGGTGTACGACCTGATCATTATCGGAATGGGACCGGCAGGGTTGACTGCAGCGGTCTATGCTGCCCGTAAAAAACTGTCCACTCTCCTGGTGGGAAAGCATTACGGGGGTCAGATGGCCTGGGCGTCGGGAGTGGAAAACTATATCGGGTTCCAGTACATTACCGGTGCCGAGCTGCTTTCCAGGTTTGAAGAGCATGTGGCCCGGTACCCTGTGGAGAGGTTGGAAGCTGAGGTTATTAAATTATCCCGTGAAAACGGGCACTTTTCCATCCGTACTGCCGGCGGGGATGTTTTTCAGTCCCGTACCGTAATTGTGGGTTCCGGAAAGTCTCCCCGGAGATTAAATGCGCCCGGGGAAAAAGAGTTAACGGGCCGCGGGGTAAGTTATTGTGCCGTTTGTGATGCTCCCCTTTTTGCCGACATGGATGTGGCGGTTGTGGGTGGAGGTAATTCGGCCCTGACGGCAGCTTACGATTTAATCAAGATTGCCCGCCGGGTTTATATAATCTCCCTGGAAGAATGGACGGCTGATCCCGTTATCATCGACAAAGTAAAAAATGCCACCAATTTAACCAGGCTGGTGGGGTACGAAACGGTACGCATTGAAGGAAGTGAGAGGGTAACGGGTATCATACTGCGCTCCCTGGATGGCCGGAAAAAAGAGATGAAGCTCGATGTGCAGGGGGTGTTTATTGAAATTGGTACCGTACCCAACACGAACTTTGTTGGGGAGTTGCTGGAGCTGAACGAAAAGGGGGAGATCAGGGTTGACTGCGATTGCAGCACTTCCGTACCCGGCGTCTATGCAGCCGGGGATGTAACCAGCATCCCCGAAAAGCAAATAATTGTTGCAGCCGGGGAAGGGGCCAAGGCTGCCCTGGGAGCTTACCGCTATTTGCTGGAGCATAAGCAGTGAAACCTGCAACCCGGGAGCGATTGAAGGCTTTGATTTTTGTTCTGATTGTTTAAGAAACTGATCAAATCTAACCGGATCATAAAAATATTGACACCCGGCTTTTGACAAGTGTAAAATGGGGAAAAAGGTGAAAATTGTTGGCACAGGCTGGCTGATGCCGTTCAGCCAGAATCAAGGGGGATCCGGAAAGCCTGATGACCAGGAGGGATCTTTTTTTTTTGGTAACAACCCGGTGTCCAAAAATAGCAACAATAAAATTTTTCTTTTTGTCGATTTTTTGAAAGGATTTTAGATGGTAAAAGTCGAAATAATTTCATACAAATAACTTTTCAGAAAACAAGGAGGTGAAAGCTTTAAGTTAAAGAAGGTGAACTGGTTGAAAAATCGACGGCGGGCAGGGTTTAAGGTGATGTATGGAAAAGGAGGAGGACAGTGAGAAAATACAGGTTATCTCTGGTACTGCTTAGTGTATTGCTGGTGGTTGTGCTGGTAGCTGGCTGTGGTGGCAATGCCGGTGCCCCTGGTGGGAGTAGCAGTGAAGGGGCGCAGGGTGATACCATTAAAATTGGATTCATGGGCGCTTTAACGGGGAATGAGGCCAGTTACGGCATAGAGACCTTAAAAGGCATGAAAATGGCCGCTGAAGACTTGAATAAAGCGGGCGGCGTGCTGGGTAAAAAGATTGAAATTGTGGAGTCAGACCACGGCAGCAAGCAAACCGAGGCAGCTTCCGTGGTACAGAAGATGATCAGCAAGGACCGGGTGGTGGCCATTGTAGGCGATCCCACCACCGGCAAGACCAAATTGGCGGCTCCCATTTGCCAGCAGAATAAAGTGGTCCTTCTCTCTGCCGGTGCGGTAGGACCGGGTGTGGTTGAATTTGGAGATTATATTTTCCGGGATACCCTTCTGGATGCGGTGGCTGCTCCGGCGGTAACCAAATATCTGGTTAATGAACTGGGTTGGAAGAAAGTGGCCATCGTTACTTCTACCAACAATGACTACAGTGTGGGCCTGACCAAAATTTTTGAAGCGGCCCTGGCCGCAAATAATGCCCAGATAGTTGACCGGGAAAGCATTCAGGATGGGGACCAGGATTTCAGCGCGCAGGTGACCCGGATCAAGCAGGCCAAACCCGACGGCATTATTTTTACCGGCTACTATACCGAGGGTGGCCTGTTTATGAAAGAAGTGCGCAAGCAGGGACTGGATCTGAAGATGGCCGGTGGCGACGGCCTGCTTTCGCCGGTGCTCTGGAAGCTGGGCGGTGATGCGGTTGAGGGCAGCATGGTATATACCGGTTTTGCCGCCGATCCTGAAAATGCTGCTCCCCAGACCAAGGAGTTTATCAAGAAATACCAGGCGGCCAATGATAACAAGCTGCCCGATATGTTCTCCGCCCAGGGTTATGATGCGGTAATGCTGCTGGCCAAGGCCATGAAGGAAGCCAATAGCACCGATCCGTCCAAGTTTAAGGATGCCCTGGCTAAAACCAAAGACTACCCGGGTGTTTCCGGAACGCTGACCTTCCTGCCCAACCGGGAGCCCGTGAAGAGCCCGGTATACCTGCTGGAGGTTAAGAACCAGCAGTTTAGCATTAAGACGGCTCTGCCCACCGAGGCGCCGAAAGCCTGATTTTTGCTTTTAGTTTCCGGTGGAACCGGATGAACCTTTCCGGTTCCACCAGGAATTTATCTTTGGAGGTAGCCATGTTACTGCAACAGATTATTAACGGCCTGACCCTGGGGGCCACCTATGCCTTGATTGCCCTGGGTTACACCATGGTATACGGGATTATCCAGTTAATTAACTTTGCCCATGGCGACATTTATATGATCGGTGCCTTTATCGGGGTGGCGGTGGTAGCCATTTTCCACCAGAATTTTTTCCTCACCCTGGCCACGGCTATGCTCGCCTGTGTGATTCTGGGGGTGACCATTGAGCGGGTAGCCTACCGTCCGTTGCGCCGTGCCCCCCGCCTGAATCTCCTAATTACCACTATCGGGGTGTCCATTTTCCTGGAGACCTTTATGACTGTTCTCAAGGGCCCCCAGCCTACCGGTTTTCCCACTGTCTTGAAAAATGTAACCCTGCGGGTGGGAGAACTGGAGTTTTCCAGCATTCAACTGGTTATTTTGCTGGTATCCCTGGTTCTCATGGTAGGGCTGCAAATTATTATTAAATATACCAAAATCGGAAAAGCCATGCGGGCGGCATCTGAGGATTATGATACGGCCAGCCTGATGGGCATCAACATCAACCGGGTTATTTCCTTTACCTTTGCCATTGGCTCCGCGCTGGCGGCGGCAGGGGGGGTGCTGGTTGGGATTTATTTCAACTCCGTATCACCTTATATGGGTGTGACTGCCGGTTTAAAAGCCTTCGTTGCGGCAGTTCTTGGAGGAATCGGTAATATTCCCGGGGCCATGCTGGGCGGCCTGCTCCTGGGCCTGGCCGAGGTTTTTGGTGTGGCCGCAGGTTTTTCCACCTATAAGGATGCCATTGCTTTTACCCTGCTGATTATCATTTTGCTGGTCAGACCCACCGGTTTACTGGGGCGGCCCATCCAGAGGAAGGTGTAGTGTATGGCCCAGTGGTTAGCCAGTGTGATTGACCCTTATTACCAGCAGGTGCTTATGCTGGTGGGGATATATATCATTGCGGCTTTAGGTCTGAACCTGATTACCGGTGTATGCGGACAGCTTACCTTCGGGCATGCCGCTTTTCTGAGTATTGGTGCTTATACGGCGGCAATCCTGACCAGAGATTTTCATATGCCTTTCCTGGCCAGCCTGATCCTGGGCGGCTTGATGGCGGCTTTGTTTGGCGTATTGCTGGGGATTCCTGTCCTCAAGCTTACGGGTGACTACCTGGGTATTGCCACCCTGGGCTTTGGGGAGATTGTGCGGGTAGCTTTTACGAACATGAAAATAACCGGGGGAGCCATTGGACTGGCAGCCATTCCCCGTGCCTCCAACTTAATAAATGTGACCGTTTTTGTTATCCTGGCCGTGGTGGCCATGGTTCTGCTGGAGAATTCCCGTTTTGGCCGGGCATTGAGAGCCATCCGGGAGGATGAAATTGCTGCTGGGGCGATGGGTATAAATACCATGTGGTATAAGATTCAGGCTTTTGGTATCGGCTGTTTTCTGGCCGGGATCAGCGGGGGTTTTTACGCCCACCTGCTGCAGTATTTGAATCCCAACGACTTTGGTTTTTTGAAGTCCTTTGAAATTTTGAACTTTGTGGTCCTGGGCGGGCTGGGAAGTATTCCCGGTACCATAGTTGGTACAACCGTACTGACCCTGGCTCCCGAGTTCCTCCGTTTCGTCCAGGAGTACCGGATGATGATTTATGGCTTGCTTCTGGTATTGATGATGATCTTCCGGCCCAATGGCCTGCTGGGTGGTGTTAATTTCCGCCGCCTGTTACGGCGCAGGAAGCAAAAAGCGGCAGCTATAAGTGGTTAAGAAAAGTAAAGTCGAACAGTGCGTTCGACCTATGGCGGGAGGATATATGGCAGCAATACTGGAGTTAAAAGGTTTGAGTATCCGGTTTGGGGGCCTTTGTGCCGTTGACGACGTGAACATGACCATAGAGGAGGGGGAAATCCGGGCCCTGATCGGACCCAACGGGGCAGGGAAAAGTACCATATTCAACCTGGTCACCTGCATTTACCGTCCCACCGGAGGAGAAATATACTTTTACGGAAAAAAAATTAACGGCCTGCCCCCTCATATCATAACCGCCCGGGGTATTGCCCGTACCTTCCAGAACATTCGTCTTTTCGGCAATCTGACAGTTTTGGAAAATGTGCAAATTGGCAGGCATTGCCGGGGTAGAGCAGGTATATGGGGAGCCCTGTTACCTTTTGGCCGTGTGCGGGCGGAAGAAGCGGGTATTACTGCACGGGCGCGGGAGTTGCTTGAATTTATGGGTTTGGGCGGCAAGGAAGAAGAGCTGGCCAGGAATCTTTCCTACGGTGAGCAAAGGCGGCTGGAAATTGCCCGCGCCCTGGCTACCGATCCCAGGATAATTCTTCTGGATGAGCCGGCAGCCGGGATGAACCCGCAGGAAAAACAGACCCTGGCTGAGATGGTCCGGCGCATTCGGGAAATGGGAATTACCATTTTCCTGGTAGAGCATGATATGAAGTTCGTCATGAGCCTGGCCGACAGGGTGGCCGTACTGGATTACGGTAAAAAGATAGCCGATGGTACTCCCGCCGAAGTGCAGCAGGATCCGGCGGTAATCGAGGCTTACCTGGGGAAGGATGTGTAAAGGTGCTGGAAGTCAAGGAGGTCAGCGTTGCTTACGGCGTAATTGAGGCCTTAAGGAACATATCTTTTACTGTGGGAAAAGGGGAGATCGTGGCGCTGATTGGTGCCAACGGGGCAGGAAAGACCACCACCCTGCGTACCATTTCAGGCCTCCTGCGGGCTAAAAAGGGCCAGATTTTTTATAAAGGCCAGGATATTACCAGGTTGCCTCCATATAAGATTGTGGAACTGGGGCTTACCCAGGTTCCCGAGGGCAGGCGGGTTTTCAGCCGCATGACGGTGCTGGAAAACCTGGAGATGGGGGGCTATGTGCTACGCAGTCGTTCCGAGCTGAAAGCGGGGCTGGAGCGGGTTTTTGAGCGTTTCCCCCGCCTGGCCGAGCGTAAATACCAGCTGGCCGGGACATTGAGCGGTGGGGAACAGCAGATGCTGGCCATGGGACGCGCCCTGATGTCGCGGCCGGAGCTTTTACTGCTGGATGAGCCTTCCATGGGACTGGCACCTTTATTGGTACGGGAAGTGTTTTCCATTATTCAGGAGATTAATAAAGCGGGTACAACCATTTTGCTGGTGGAGCAAAATGCCCACATGGCCCTCTCCATTGCCCACAGGGCCTACGTCCTGCAAACTGGGGAAATAACCCTGGAAGGCCCGGCTTCAGAGCTTGCACAAAAGCCAGAAGTCAGGAGAGCCTATCTGGGGGAATGATGGGGAGAAGAACTATGTACCTGGAGAAGAGGCTGCTGGTGCGGGATTTTCTGGTCGAGCCGGGTTCGGAGGATGACCTGACCGATTTTATCCCCCAGGGGGAAGAGATCCTGGACCAGCATATTTTAAGTATCATCCCTATCCTGCGGGAGAAAAATATAGCTGTAATGGATTCCAGCGGGGCGGTCACAGGGCTGCTGATTATGGAAAGGGTTGTTGAACGGCTGGTGGATTTCGTGCGGGAAACCGAGGCGGCCCTTACTGCGGTGCTGGGAGTTACCGATGATGTTATCTGCATGATCGATAACCAGGAAAACGTTACCGGTTGGAACCGCAAGGCCGAATTACTGTACGGCATCAAGGGCCAGGATATTCTGGGGCGTTCCATACACGATTTTTTTACCAATCTGGTGGTTACCAGAGTGTGCCGTGAAGACCGGGAAGTATATGCGGAATATCACCAGCCCCGGCAGGATACCCATGTTTTGATTAACTCGGTACCCATCAGGCGTGATGGAAGGGTGATCGGCGGCGTTTCAGCGGAAAAGGATGTTACGGAAGTAATCCAGCTCAACCGCGCCCTGTCCCGGGCCAGCTACCAGGTGAAGTGCCTTAAAGAAGCCATCCAGAAAAACGAGATTAAACGGGTAGATCCCTTTACCAAGCTCTATGGTCATCATCCCCGCTTGAAGGCTATGGTGGATGTGGCCCGGCGGGCCGCCCCTACTGACGCCACCGTGCTGATCCGGGGAGAAAGCGGTACGGGAAAAGAGATCCTGGCCCGGGCCATTCACGAAGCCAGCGACAGGGCAGGTAAGCCCTTCGTAGTGGTCAATTGCGGTGCCATACCGGCGGAACTCTTTGAAAGCGAAATTTTCGGGTACGAACAGGGTGCCTTTACCGGGGCGGGACCCCGCGGAAAGCCAGGATTGCTGGAAATGGCCAATGAGGGAACAGTTTTTCTGGATGAAATCGGTGAGCTGCCCCTCAATCTGCAGGTCAAACTTTTACGCGTACTGCAGGAAAGGGTATTCTACCGTGTGGGGGGTTCCCGGCCCGTTAGTGTAAATATCCGCATTATAGCAGCCACCAACCGCCACCTGGAGGAGATGGTTTCCAGCGGCGAATTCAGGGAGGATCTGTATTACCGGCTGAATGTAATCAGCATTGAGATGCCCCCTTTAAGGGAGAGGCGTTCCGATATTCCCGAGTTGCTTTACCGCTTTCTGCAGGAGTACTGCCAGCTCTATGGCAAGGAAATAAGCAAAGTGGAGCCGGGAGTGGTGGCAGCATTACTTTCCTATTCGTGGCCCGGCAATGTCCGGGAACTGAAAAATACAGTGGAGCGGATGGTGGTGCTGGCTGAAGGTGAGGTAATTACGGAGAAGGATCTTCCCAAGTACCTGCGGGAGCATGCGCTGGGCTTTGGTGCTGCTGCCCGGGAATTCCCTCCCGATCTGAACGTTGCCGCCAGGGAAACCGAGAAGGAAATTATTCTCAAAGCACTGAAAGAGGCGGGGGGGAACAGGACCGTCACCGCCCGCCTGCTGGGACTACCCAGGAGTACCCTGTATTATAAAATGAACCGGCTGGGAATTTTAGGCACCAAGAAATCCCTGCCCAAGCACTAATGATCCTGCGTAAAAGTTTCTTTTCGGGGTGAAGAGGAAAAGAGGTTGTACTTGGCAATTTTGCGGTAAATGGTCGCCCGGCTGATACCCAGGGCCCGGGCGGCTTTAATTTTGCCCTTCTCGTTCCAGCCGAAATGATTCAGGGCACCGATGATGGCCTCCCTTTCCATCTGTTCCAGGGTGAGCCAGCGGCCTTCCCGGGTGGGAACCGCGGTCATACGGCTGCTGCCTTCCTGCACGGGGCGGGGCAGGCTGCCCAGATCAATCAGCTCCCCCTCCTCCAGGTTCACGGCATATTCCACAGCGTTGATCAGTTCCCGCACATTTCCCGGCCAGCTGTAGGCCAGGCAGGCCTTTTCCGCCCGGGGAGTGTAGCCCCGGATTTTCTTGCCCAGGAGGTTGTTATAGTGCTCCCGGTAGTATTCCAGGAGCAGCTTGATATCCTCCGGCCTTTCCCGCAGCGGGGGAATGTAGAGGGGGATAACGCTCAACCGGTAATAAAGATCTTCCCGGAAACGGCCCCGGGCAATCATTTCTTCCAGGTTGCTGTTGGTGGCAGCAATGATACGAATATCCACCGGGATCAGCCTGCTGCCGCCAACGCGTTCCACCTGGCGCTCCTGCAACACCCGCAGCAGCTTGGCCTGCAGGTAGAGGGACATGTTCCCGATTTCGTCCAGGAAAATGGTCCCGTGATTGGCCAGTTCAAACTTGCCCGGTTTACCCCCTTTACGGGCGCCGGTGAAGGCTCCTTCTTCATAGCCGAATAGTTCGCTTTCCAGCAGGGTTTCGGGTATGGCTCCGCAGTTGATGGCCACAAAGGGCTTGTTTCTCCGCGGGCTGGCGGCATGGATGGCCCGGGCGAAAATTTCCTTCCCCGTCCCGCTCTCCCCGGTGATCAGGACGGTGGAGTGGCTGCCGGCAATTTTGGCCGCCCTGGCTTTCAGCTCTTTTATGGCCCGGCTTTCCCCGATGATATCGTCAAAGGTGAAGACTTTCTGGGCGCTCATGATTTCGTAGGCCAGTTTTTGCGTCTCCTTGAAGTCCCGGGCCGAGGCCACCACTCCCACGGGCCGGCCGTCGCTGCCCATGATGGGCCGGGCCGTGACCAGGAGGTGCAGCCGCTGCCCCCTGGCCTGGACGAAGCATTCCCGGGAGGTAAACCCTCCGGGCTGGCGCAGGGCCGAAAGGAGAGGCAGGCCCGCCAGGTAATTCTCCAGGGGCTGGTGGAGAATCTCCTTTCTGGGAATATTAAACATCCGCTCTGCCGAGAGGTTGAAGTGGGTCACTATCCCGTCGCTGTTGATGGCGATGACCCCTTCATCCACCGCGTCCATGACCGCGTTTACCTGGCTGGCCATGATCATTTTTTCTCTCAAAGCTTCGATTTCCAGCACTTTGGCCGCCACCAGGTCGGCCATGCGACCAATGAATTCCATCAGCGATTCGGTACGGGAGCAGAGGGTGATTTTCTGTTCCTCGCTGAAGGCAATGAGGCTGATGGTGCCGATGACAGTTTGCCCGGCAATGATGGGGTAAACGATGGATGCTTTATAAAAACAGCTTCCCGTGAGCGGGCAGGACATGCAGATGGGGTGATAGCCCGCTTCTTTGATAAAAATGGGCTGGCTGGTCCTGAGCACGTGCTTGTTGACCAGCCCCCGCAGGAGGCGGGAGCCCACGTCGTTGCGCACCTTGCCCGTGCCGGCCACCCGCACCAGGTCGAGGTCGATTACCTCGACCTCGACCCCCAGGGCGGCGGCAATGGCTTCGGCAACCCGCTGGCAGTCTTCTTTTACCTGATCCAGCCTGGACACGGGTTCTCACATCCATTTGCTATAATATGGTAGCCGGATTAAAAACGCTCGGAAATGGACTTGGCCTGCATGAATAATTTCAGGTAGTCCCTCCCGCCGGCCTTGGAATTGGTACCGGACATTTTGAATCCGCCGAAGGGCTGTACTCCCACCAGTGCGCCCGTGCACTTGCGGTTGAAGTACAGGTTGCCCACATGAAACTCCCGGCGGGCTTTTTCCAGGTGAGCCCGGTTGCGGGAATACACTCCTCCGGTCAGGCCGTATTCAGTGTCATTGGCAATGGCGATGGCTTCATCAAAGGTTCTGGCCTGGATAACCGCCAGCACCGGCCCGAATATTTCTTCCTGGGCGATGCGGGCGTGGGGTGCTACGCCGGCAAATACCGTCGGCTGAATAAAGTAACCCACGCTGCTGTCTCCCTGCCCGCCGGTGAGCAGGTGGCCTTCTTCACGACCAATCCGGATGTAACTCATGATTTTGTTAAATGAGGCTTCGTCAATAACCGGGCCCACATCTGTACCGTAATCTTCGGCAGGCCCTGTTTTTAGTTGAGCTACCTTTTCGGCCAGTTTATCCAGCACAGGCCGGTAGGCATCGCCCACCACAATGAGCCGGGAACAGGCGGAACATTTCTGGCCGGAAAAACCGTAGGCCGAGGTAATTACGCCGGCCACAGCATCATCCAGGTCGCAGTCCTCATCTATAATAATAGCATCTTTGCCGCCCATTTCGGCCGCTACTCTCTTGATCCATTTCTGGCCGGGGGCAATTTGAGCGGCTAGGCTGTTAATGTGCAGGCCCACATCTTTTGAACCGGTGAAATTGATGAAATGAATCAGGGGATGTCCTACCAGGAAGTCACCGATTTCACTGCCGCTGCCGGGCAGGAAATTAATTACTCCGGGGGGCAGTCCGGCTTCCTGCATGATCTCCATAAACTTATAGGCAATTACCGGAGTATTGCTGGCCGGCTTTAAAACCACCGTGTTCCCCGCCACCACCGGCCCTACCGTGGTGCCGGTAAGAATAGCCAGGGGGAAATTCCAGGGCGGGATGATGACTCCCACGCCTAAAGGCAAATATTCCAGGGTATTTTCTTCACCGGGGTAGGGGGTAACCGGCTGGGGTTGGGCCAGGCGGATCATTTCCCGGCCGTAAAACTCCAGGAAATCAATGGCCTCGGCGGTATCGGCATCAGCCTCCACCCAGTTTTTGCCTGCTTCCAGCACCATCCAGGCTGAAAGCTCATGTTTTCTTTTACGCATAATAGCTGCGGCTTTGAAGAGGTAACGTGCCCTGGCTTCGGGAGGGACCTGCCGCCAGCTCAGGAAAGTTTCTGCGGCTGTTTCTACTGCCCGCTGAGCCAGTGCCCTGTCAGCCCGCGATACCTTTCCCACGACCTCGCTGTGGCGGGAGGGGTTATATGATATTATTTTTTCTTCCGTATAAATTTGCTCCCCTCCAATAATTAGAGGATATTCCCTGCCCAGGCTGTTTCTGACTTTCTGCAGGGCTTCCTTCATTTTGCTACGGTTCTCTTCCCGGGTAAAATCGGTTAAAGGCTCGTTGGAAAAAGGTTTGAGCATTTTTTTCACTCCTTAAAATTCTTTAAAGTAAGTTTGACGGGATGGGATTTTCCGGTTACCTGGTCAATCAAACCACTGACGGTTCCACGAAAAGCTCACCGGTGGTAAAACGGGACAGGCTGAACATGTCTACGGGTAAAGTGGTGGGCAGACCCAGGATAACTTCCGCCATCAACTGGCCGGTCATGGGAGCAATCATGAAACCATGGCCGGAAAAGCCTGCGGCAACGTAAAATCCCGGTACTCCGGGTACCTCGCCCAGCACCGGCTGCCGGTCGGGGCTCATATCGTAGACGCCGGCCCATTGTCTGACCACCCGTACGTTTTTCAGTACGGGTAGCAGCCAGACCGCTTTCCGGGCCATTTGGGTAAGAAACTGCCAGCTGGAACGGACGTTGTATTCCTTGGGTTCGTTGGGGTCTCCCAGGCCCATAATAAAGCTGCCGTGGGGCGTCTGCTGGCAGTAAAGGTTGTGGTAAAAACTCATGACCATGGGCCCCAGGACTTGTTCCACCGGTTCAGTTACCAGGATCTGGTGTCTTTCCGGCACTATGGGCAGATCCACCCCCACCATGCGGCCAATTTCAGCCGCATGACCGCCCGCGGCATTTACTACCACCGGAGCCTGGAAGGTTCCCCGGTTGGTGATAACCGTTTTCAAAGAACCTTCAATTTTAATATCCCGGACTTCCGTATAAGTGTGTATTTTCACTCCCAGGCGTCTGGCCGCCCGGGCGTAAGCATCGGTTACCTTGAAGGGGTTGGCATGACCATCTTTGGGGCAGAAGGTGGCTCCCAGGAGACCCTCGGTATTTAAAAAGGGTACTATTTCCCGGGCTTCCCGGGGCGTTACCCAGCGGGCATCGATGCCCAGGCTTTTCTGCAGGGCCAGGTTTTTCTTAAACTGTTCTTCCATTTTGGGGGTATAGGCCAGGAGCAGATAACCCTCCTGTTTGATTTCAATCCCTTCGGGGTAGTCCAGCTCTTCAGCCAGGTGCTCCAGCCTGGCGATGGCGTACCTGGCTAAAAGGCAGTTGGTTTTGGTACCCCACTGATGGCGAAAACCGGCACCGCAGCGTCCCGTGGCGCCGGAGGTGAGGTAGGCCCGCTCAAGTACTGCCACGTCCCGCATCCCCCGTTCTGCCAGATGATAGGCAATGGAACAGCCGGTAACTCCACCGCCAATGATAATTACTTCATGCCTGTTCATCCGGGACACCTCCCCGGGCCAGGGTGCCCAGTTTTAAGGGTACAACCGGGGGACGGAATGTGGGCAGGGCCAGTTCAGCCGGATTCTGCCCGGTCATCCGGGCTATTTCACCGGCAATCAGAGGCCGGCAGGTACGCCCCTGACATGGCCCCATACCACAGCGCTTGAGCCGTTTTATTTCATCCAGGGTGCGGGCCCCTTCGGCAATGGCTTTGCGGATCTCTTCCAGAGTTACATCTTCGCAGCGGCAGATAATCGTCTTATCTTCCATAATTTTCACTCCTGGAATGTAAAAATCGAGGCCTGTCGCCAAGCAGAAATATAACGAGTCCTGAAAAAGGTTTATTTGATGGCGAAGTGCCGTACTTCCATGGCCAGATCTTTGGGTACGGCCAGCCAGATAACTGCGGTTTTATCCATCTTTTCCGTCTTTACTACTTTAACCACCCGTGCCCGGCATACTTTTTCTCCCGCCCGGTTCACTCCGGCCACTTCCTGGCCTTCTTCGGGGAGAGGGAGGAATTCGTAAGGCAATTTGATCAGAGCTTCATTTTCGCCGTAGGTCAGATCTACGACAAACAGGGCCAGTCCGGGGCAGCGGGTGATACATTGACCACAGCCGTTACATTTCTCATAATCTACCTGCGGTATTTCGTTAATATCCTTAAAGGGGCCAATGGCCTGCCGGGGACAGGCATGGCTGCAGGGATCGCAGGGAATGGGTTGGAAACATTCCGCTATAACCACCGGTCTCCTGGCCAGCCGTTCCGGCGGGGGTATCTTTTGGGCCAGGTCCTCCGGTGTGGGGACGCCATCGACGGCCAGCACGGTCTTCACCTCCAGTACCTAACCTATCATTGCTCTGCTCAGCCCGCTGCGGATCTTTTCGCCTACGGGACCTGAACGCAGGCTGTCCAGTTGCTGCTGTAACTCTGCGCGCCGGGCCTCATATCCTGTCTGGTTGTAGCCCAGGCTGTATGCGGCGTGCAGTCCGGCCAGGGCACCTTCCATCATTGCTGCCGAGGCCTCCTCAACACCTGCTGCATCGCCGGCCACATATACTCCCGGTACAGTGGTTTGCAGGCTGGCATCGCGGAGCGGCACGTGTCCTCCCAGCTGGGGGACGTAAACCAGCCTGCACCCGGCCTGGGCCAGCAGTTCCACCAGAGGGGACAGGCCTACGGAAAGGCAAATGGTATCCACAACAAGGTCTTTTTCCGTTCCAGGTACAGGCTGCCCCTGTTCATCAATCTGCCAGATGACAGCACCTTCCACCTGCCGCGTCCCGTAGGCTCTCCCGATGGTATGGCTGGTATAGATGGGTACTCCCGCCCGCCGTACTTTGGCCGCATGAACCCAGTAGGCGCCGATTTTCGGTGCAGCCTCCACTATGGCGGCTACCTCCATGCCGGCCTGCAGCAGCTGGTAGGTGACAATAACTCCGATGTTACCGGCACCCACCATAAGGACCCTCTTGCCGGGCAGGACGCCGTAAACGTTGACCAGCGTCTGGACCGCACCGGCACCGTAAATACCCGGCAGGTCATTGTTGGGAAAGGCCAGGGTTTTTTCTGCTGCTCCCGTGGCTACTATTATCCGGGCGGGTTTTATAAAAAAGATCTTCCCTTCCCGTTCCACTCCCAGAACTCCATCTTCATAAAAACCAAAAACGGTGGCACCGGTCAGAGCTTCAATGTGGGGATGGGACATTACCTGGCCGGTAAGTTCAGCGGCGATGTTGATCCCTCGCTCCGAGGCCCTGTGGCTTTGTGAACCGAAGAAGCGGTGGGTTTGCTTGATCAGCTGGCCTCCGAGCCGGTCCTGGCGGTCCAGGAGGGTTACCCGGGCACCGGCATTTGCTGCCTCCAGGGCGGCGCAAAGCCCGGCAGGTCCGCCGCCAATAACCGCAATCTCAACAAAACTAATTTCCTGGCGCATAGATTACTCCCTTTCCTTTCTGGCTTTCCACAACCATGCCCGGGCGTAGCTTTTCCACGCATATGCGCACGTTGGGCTCCCCATTTACCGTCATGAGACAGGAGGAACAATTACCTATGGCACAGAAAAGTCCCCGGGGGCGGTGGAGTACAGGGCTTTCCCGCATGATCCTGATGCCGGCTGCGTGCAGGGCTGCGGCGATGGTTTCTCCTTCGTAACCTTCATACTCTTGACCATCAAAGGTAAACTTTACTTTCTTGCCCCGTTTAAATTCCAGAATCGGATGCTGTTCTATACGCATACCAGACCCCCATTTCAATTTGCGAAGGTTCCCTGAACCTTGACGGTAATTTTGTCTGCAGGTTTCTAACGCAAAATAAATACCAGGTATGGCTGGTTTCAATACCCCCTTGATAGCCGGAGAAGATTGATGATAATGTTTGCTATGTCTAATTAATTAAACAATATGTTTAGACAAATGTACATTTGCAGCTGGACACATGGATGGCAGGCAGAGCTTGGCCGGCCGGTTTGTATTGGGTGCAGCGCGAGATCAATTACGAAAATCAGCAACATTAAATAATCAGGGCAGGAAAGCAGAGTTTTGTCGAGAATAATATCTTAGCTGCCCATTACCGGAAGAAGGTGCACTATCGATGGAAGATCGCTACCAAAGAGAGATAAACTACCTGCGGGTTTCCGTTACCGACCGCTGCAACCTTCGTTGCCGTTACTGTATGCCCCCCCAGGGTGTATCTGTTGTGCCCCGGAGGGAAATTCTAAGCCTGGAGGAAATTACCCGGGTAGTTGAGGCGGCAACTGAAGTAGGAGTTAAAAAGGTGCGCCTTACCGGAGGGGAGCCTCTGGTGCGCCGCGGGATAACGGAACTTGTGCGGAAACTGGCCGGTATACCGGAAATTGATGATATAGCCCTTACCACCAATGGTATCCTGCTTGCCGGAAAGGCCGGACAGTTGAAAGCTGCAGGTCTTTGCCGGGTTAATATCAGCCTGGATACGTTGAAACCCGAGCGCTTCAATTTTATTACCCGGGGAGGCTCACTGGAGGCGGTGTGGCGGGGAATTGAGAAGTCCCTGGAAATCGGGCTTCATCCGGTGAAGCTGAATGCCGTGGTTGTGCGCGGCTTTAATGATGATGAAATATGCGACCTGGCCCGGCTTTCGATAAAACACCCCCTGCACGTGCGCTTTATAGAATTGATGCCCTTTGGAACAGCAGCCGGTTATTCCAGGGAGGGTTATGTTCCTGCCGCTGAAATCAGAAGCCTGATTGAAAAGGAGCTGGGCCAGTTGCAGGAAGTACGCAAGCTGGCAGGTAGCGGGCCGGCGCGTTATTACCGCCTGCCGGGTGCGCCGGGCACCATCGGGTTTATCAGTGCGGTGAGCGATCACTTTTGCGGGCGCTGCAACCGCCTGCGCCTGACTGCCACCGGTGCGTTGAGGCCCTGCCTGTTTTCTGAACATGAAATTGATCTCAAAGGCCCCCTGCGCCGGGGTGCTACCCGGGATGAACTGGCCGGGCTGATAGCCCGGGCCATTCAGGACAAGCCCGGCTGGCACAGGCTGGGTCAGGAAAATTTTCGCACCAGGAAAAACATGTCTCAAATTGGTGGATAGGAGCTGGTTGTAAGTCATGGGGGACATATGTTTGAGCCACTTTGACTCCCGGGGCCGGGCCCGTATGGTGGATATAAGCAAGAAGGACGATTCCATCCGGGAGGCTGTAGCCCGGGGAGAAGTAATCATGAGCCCGGAAACTTTAAATATCATTGCCGGAGGCACTGCGGCTAAAGGGGATGTCCTGGGGGTGGCCCGGCTGGCCGGGATCATGGCTGCGAAAAAGACGCAGGAACTCATACCGCTAACCCATCTTATTTCTTTGACCAGCGTAGCTGTTGATTTTCGCCTCCAGCCTCCCGCCCGGGTGGAAATCCAGGCCCGGGTGCGGACTGTGGGTAAGACCGGGGCGGAAATGGAGGCGCTTACAGCCGTAAGTGTGGCTGCTTTAACCATCTATGACATGTGCAAAGCCGTGGACCGGTCCATGGTTATTCAGAACATCCGCCTGATCAGTAAAAGTGGCGGTAAAAGCGGTGAATTCTGGCGGGAAGGGGAAGAAAAATGGGAGTAATTGTGGCAGTATGCACCAGTTCGGAAAAAGGAACGCGTAAGAAGAATGTTGGTTCAGGAATGCTGGTGGCCGGCCACGGCCTGGAAGGGGATGCCCATGCCGGCCCCTGGCATCGCCAGGTCAGCCTCCTGGCGATGGAAAGCATAGAGAAAATGCGCCGGCGGGGCCTGGATGTCAGGCCCGGGGATTTTGCCGAAAATATTACCACTGAGGGGATAGACCTGGCCAGCCTGCCCGTAGGTACCCTCCTGGCCATCGGTCCCCAGGCCGTTGGAGAAGTAACCCAGATCGGTAAGGAGTGTCATTCGGCCTGCGAGATTCGCCGGCTGACCGGTGATTGTATAATGCCCCGGGAGGGTATTTTTGTACGCATCCTCTCCGGTGGCCCGGTAAAGGTGGGGGACCGGATAGAGGTTCTCAAACCGGGGAGCAACTGCGGAAGGTGAAGGGCATGTCCGTTCCCCCTGGAATATGCATTGTTGGGAGTTCCGGTACGGGTAAAACTACCTTTCTGGAAAAGCTGATTGGGGAGCTTGAGCGGCGCGGTTTCCGGGTGGGAACCATCAAGCACCACCACGGTGATTTTGAAATGGATAAGCCGGGCAAGGATACCTGGCGCCATGCCCGGGCCGGTGCCCGGTCGGTATGTATTTCCTCTCCCCGGAAATTTGCCCTCATCCGCCAGGTGGAGGAGGAACTATCTCTGCAGGAGATAGTTCCGCTGCTTGGTCCGGTGGATATTGTTCTCGCTGAAGGTTATAAGAAGGGCGACTGGCCCCAGATCGAGGTGTGTCCACCCGGTGAAACTGCTGCCCGGGTGGGGAGAAAAGACCGGTTAATTGCCCTGGTTGGTGATGGTACCGCTCAGGATGAACTTCCCTGTTTTGGTAGAGAAGATGTGGGGATGGTGGCGGATTTTATTGTTGATTTCCTGGGTCTGAATTAGCCTTGGGAAGGGTGATAATTATGGCCGTGGCGGAAGTAAGCATTGTACCCGTCGGTACCGGCGATACCAGCTTGAGTGCTTATGTCGCCCGGTGCCTGGAGGTTTTGAAAGATGAAAAGAGTATCCGTTATCAGCTCACCCCCATGGGGACTATTATCGAAGGAGACCTGGATGTCCTCCTGGCGGTGATTCGCCGGATGCATGAAGTGCCATTCGGCCGGGGAGTTACCCGGGTGGTAACTACGATTCGCATTGACGACCGGCGGGATAAAGAACTGACCATGGCAGGTAAAGTGGCGGCGGTGGAAGAAAAAATTAAATAAGTTGAGTTGCCGGAGGGGTGGGGTTGAAATATTTCCTGGATTTAATCGGTGACCTGGAGAGGGAGGATATTGCACCGGTTTATTTATTTTACGGTCAGGAGTCATTTTTACATGAGAAAGCTGTGCAGAGATTCCGGGAAAAGTTATTAAAACCTCCAGCGGGGGAATTTAACCTTGATATTATGGATGGCGAAGAGGTTTCCGGGGAGGATATTGTAATGCGGGCGCAAACACCGCCTTTTATGGCCGGATGGCGCCTGGTTGTGGTCCGCCATGCCCCATTTTTTACCGGTTCTTCTTCCAGCAGTAAGAAAGCAGGAGGATCTTCCCGGGCTGCGGGAAACCCTTTGCTGGCATACCTGCAGAAACCCACTCCCACTACCTGCCTGATATTCACCACTACCCATCCAGTAGATAAAAAGGGGCCTTTTTTCAGGTCCCTTAAAAGTACCGGCCGGGCAGTGGAATTTACCTATTTAAAAAAAAGGGATCTGGTCCGCTGGCTGGAAAAGCAGGCGCGCCTGGCCCATAAGACTATTACCCCGGCTGCTGCCAGTTTACTGGTAGAGAGGATGGGACCTGGTCTTTCGGTTTTAAGCCAGGAAATGGCCAAGTTGATTTCCTATACCGGTTCCAGGGAAACTATTCTGGAGGAGGACATCTATGAGCTCACCGTTCCTCTCCTGGAGGAGAATATCTTTAACGTTGTCGATGCCATTGGGGGAAGGCGGGTTGGAGCGGCGCTGGAGGGCATCCGGAAACTGATGCAGCAGGGCCAGCCGGGTCCGGTGATCCTGGCCATGATAGCGCGTCAGTTCCGGCTCATCCTGCAGGTTCTGGAATTAAAAGACATTAGCCGGTCTTCCCGGGAACTGGCGGCAAAACTGGAGTTACCTCTTTTTGTCGCCCAAAAGCTTCTGGCTCAATCCGAAAACTTTTCCAGGAAACAGGTTGTACAAGTGCTGGAGAAGCTTTTAGATCTGGACCGGGCGGTAAAAAAAGGCAGGGTGGATTTTTACCCGGCCATAGAAATGTTCCTGCTGGAGATGGGGGCAGGGGAATAATAAAAAATTAAAAAACCACCGCTCCATGCCGGGGTGGTTTTTTTTATGCTTATTTAAAAAATAAACACACCTAGCTTACCAGCCGGTTGAAACGCTTGGCCAGGCGGGATTTTTTACGGGCAGCAGTGTTTTTATGTAGGATACCCTTTGTTACCGCCTTGTCAATTGCCCTCAGCGCACGGCGTAAAAGTTCCCTGGTTTCCTCCACACTGGCACCGGCCGCGAGAGCGCGCTCAAATTTTTTAATGGTGGTGCGCAGGGCCGATTTCAGCTGCCTGTTCCGGAGGGTGCGCTTGCGGATAACCTTCATTCTCTTTAAAGCCGACTTTGTATTGGGCACCTCTTCAGTCACCTCCCAACAGCCCCCATTTTACCACGGGCTCATAAAAATTGCAAGGGTAACTGGTATAGCCTGTCGTTTTTTTGTTAAAGCTATGAAGCAGAAAAAGGAGGTGATTACCATGACGCAGTGGCTGGGTGTAATTGTAAGATTTATCGTCTCCGCGCTGGTGCTCATAGTTGTGAGCTGGCTGTCCCCGGGTTTTGTGGTGCGCGGAGGATTTGTGGGGGCACTGATTGCTGCGGTGGTTATTGCCGTGCTGGGCTACATTGTAGAGGCCCTGCTGGGTGACCGGGTTTCACCCCAAAGCCGCGGAATTGTGGGATTTATAACGGCAGCAGTGGTAATCTACGTGGCCCAGTTTATCATTCCCAACCTGCTTAGCGTTAATTTGCTGGGCGCGTTGATTGCTGCCTTCATTATCGGACTTATCGATGCGGTGGTGCCCACGGTTTTACGTTAAAGCAGCCGGGCACTTCGATTGCTGTGAAGGTGTTTTTTCATAAAGACCCCCCTTCCGGACATAAAATGGTACAGGCTTATCCGGGAGGGGATTTTTGTGTATCTCTACAGCTACCGGCACCGCTGGTTATGGGGCAGGCTCTTTAGCATTCTGTTTTTGGCCGGTATTATTTTGATCTTCTTTGCTCTGATTACAGGGATGGGAGTATTGTTTTTCCGCTCAGGGGGGCAGGTATTATTTCCCCGGGATCCGCGGTTAATCCTGCAGGCCGCTCTCCCTCTGTACACTGCCGGTGTGGAAGATGGGAAGGATTTTTCGGGTCCGCTATCCGGCTGGTGGCCGGAGCTGGGCGGAGGTGCCCTCCTTCCCTGGAAAGATTCCCGGGCTATGCTTCGTTCCCAGCTTTCCCTGCTGGCTTATCTGCCGGTAAAGCAGGAAGGAAAGGTTAATCCGCTGGAACCTGCTTCAAAACAGGCTGCCGGTGCACCTTTGAACTCTTCCGGAAAATACCTGGTGGCCATTTACCACACCCATACCGGAGAATGTTACAGCCTGACGGATGGCGTGGCCAGGCTTGATGGGAAAGAGGGGAGTGTAGTGCAGGTAGGAGAAATTATACGCCAGGAACTGGAAGAAAGATACGGCCTGCCGACCCTGCACATAAAAAAAATTCACGACCAGAAGTATAACTTATCATATATGGAATCCGAAAAAACGGTGCGGGAAGTGCTGCAGGAAGAGCCCCAGCTGGAAGTGCTCCTGGATATACACCGGGATGCCGGAAAGCCCCGCCGGGACTGCCTGGTAAGGGTTCAGGGAAAGGAAGTGGCGCCCATCCTGTTTGTCGTCGGTTCCGACGCCAGGGCGCCCTTCCCCGGCTGGCGGCAGAATGAACAGTTTGCCAGGCAACTGGCTGCAGCCCTGAATAAAAAATACCCCGGCTTGTGCCAGGGGGTACGGGTTAAAGAGGGGCGATATAACCAGTTTCTTCATCCCCGGGCGCTGCTGGTGGAAATTGGGAGTACCAACAACACCACTGCGGAGGCAGTGGCCTCGGCCCGGTTGTTTGCCGAAGTTTTGGGAGAAGAGGTACAAAAGCTGGCGAGAAACGGGGCTGCTCAACCGGGTGAGCAGTAATAGGGCTACTTACTCCCCGCCGCTCAGCTTGCGTGCGAAGGTGAGAAATCCGGTGTGGCCTACCATGCGATGCTGGGGCCTGACCGCACGGCCTTCCACGTGCCATTGCCGGAGCATTACTTCCAGGGTCTCAATTAAACCAAAAGAACCTGATTTTTGCAGGACGGTGGTAAGGGTACGGGCCTGAACAATGGAAGGCAGGTAGGAACACAAAATGCCGCCGGGAATCAGGGCGCTGTCCGCAATCCTGACTGCCTTCCACGGTTCCGGCACGTCCAGGAGTAGCCGGTCATAGCCCGTTTCCCCGGTAGCTTCGTAAATATCCCCCAGCTTGAGTTCGAGATGGGAGGGTACGGTGCCGAAATATGTTTTTATGTTTTCCGTGGCACAGTCAAGCATGTCCTGGCGGAGATCATAAGCTACCACTTTGCCGGTCGCTCCCACCTGCCTTAACACTGCTATCAGCAGCGCTCCGCTTCCGACCCCTCCCAGAAGCACCCGATCTCCAGGCCCTATATCCGTCCAGACCATGATGATACCCAGGTCTTTGGGGTATATGATGCCGCTCTTGCGCGGCATTTTTAGTATGTAATTGGAAACAGTTGGGTAAAATACGTAGAGTTTTTTCCCTCCGGAAGTCCTGACCATACTGCCCGGTTCCAGGCCCAGAACTTCATCATGATCAATGTAACCCCAGTAGGTATTCAGGCGTTTCCCCGGGGTAAGGCGCTGTAATAATTGAAAACGTTCGTCGGCAAAGACAACCAGTTCTCCTTCTGCAAGCGGCATGGTAACACTCCTTCCAGCAGATATCTCTTTCTGGCGTAAAGGCCCGTATTTCCTCTTTAAGCATTTACATTATATTTTACCATTATAATACCTGCAGAAAAGGTCTTCTTCCTTACCGACCGTTCTGCCGGATTTAGAAAACCCTGCCAGCTTTCCCCACAAACCTGGTTGGCCGGCAACCTTCCCTGTATAAAAAGTAAATTAAATGCTCAATAATGGAACACAGGGAGTGAGATCAGGAGTATGAGCTGGTGGAGGACGGTTATTGTTTTGGGAATTTTCCTGGGTCTGGTGGTTTCCGGCCTGGAGGTGGTGCTGGCAGGGTATAACCAGTTTCTTCTACCCCCGGATCCCCTCCGGCTGGAGCAACTGGCCAGGGCATTTGGTGATCACCTGCAGGAGCTGGTAGAACTGGTTGCCCGGTATTCTTCGGACTTCAAGTGGTAAGTCCGGAATAAGAATTCTTTTCACCTCCGGTGATTGATGTTATAATAAGTCTCTGAGAGATTTGAGGATGGTGATTGCGGGCATGGGGAGAGAACGCATCCGTAATTTTTGCATCATTGCCCACATTGATCACGGTAAGTCCACCCTGGCCGACAGGCTTTTAGAATACACGGGAGCTCTCAGCCCGCGGGAGATGACCGACCAGGTTCTGGACCAGATGGATCTGGAGCGGGAGAGGGGCATTACCATTAAGCTGCAGGCAGTGCGGCTGTCTTACCGGGCCGAAGACGGGATTGAATACCAGTTGAACTTAATCGATACTCCCGGGCATGTGGACTTTAGTTATGAAGTTTCCCGCAGCCTGGCGGCCTGCGAGGGAGCGCTGCTGGTGGTGGATGCGGCCCAGGGAATCGAGGCCCAAACCCTGGCCAACGTGTACCTGGCCATCGAAAACGATCTGGAAATTATCCCGGTGATTAATAAAATTGACCTGCCTGCGGCTGATCCCGAGCGGGTGAAACAGGAAATCGAAGATGTGATCGGGCTGGATGCTTCCGGGGCCATTTTGGTTTCAGCCAAGTTTGGAACCGGAGTAAAGGAGCTTTTGGAGGCCATTGTGCAGCGTATCCCACCTCCCAGGGGTAATCCCGCTGCTCCTTTAAAAGCTCTTATTTTTGATTCCCATTATGACCCCTACAAGGGGGTTATTGCCTATGTGCGTGTGGTAGATGGTCGCCTGGAAGAGGGTATGCACATAAAGATGATGTCCACCGGAAAGGAATTTGAGGTCAGCGAGGTAGGCATCTTCAGGCCAGCCATGACTCCCACGGGACGGCTGGACGCAGGTCAGGTGGGATATGTGGCCGCGGGCATAAAAAATGTAAGGGATACCCGGGTGGGCGACACCATCACCGATGCTGCCCGTCCGGCGGAAAAGCCCTTGCCCGGTTACCGTAAGGTAACGCCCATGGTTTATTGCGGCCTTTATCCCGTGGATGCGGTGGACTACGGTGCTCTGCGGGACGCCCTGGAAAAGTTGAAGTTGAACGATGCCTCCCTGGTTTATGAGCCGGAAACCTCCGAGGCCCTGGGTTTTGGTTTTCGCTGCGGTTTCCTGGGATTGCTGCACATGGAAATTATCCAGGAGCGGCTGGAGCGGGAATACGGCCTGAATTTAATTACCACCGCACCCAACGTGGTCTACAGAGTTGTTACCACTTCGGGGGAAGAGCTTTACATCGACAACCCGACCAGAATTCCGCCAGCGGGGAAGTTGGCCCGGATGGAGGAACCATTTGTTACTGCCACCATCATGGTGCCTAAAGAGTATGTGGGACCGGTAATGGACCTGGCCCAGGAACGCCGGGGTACTTTTAAAACCATGGAGTACCTGGGGGAAAACCGGGTCATGCTCGTCTACGACCTGCCCCTGGCCGAGATTATATTTGATTTTTTTGACCAGCTGAAATCCCGTACCCGGGGTTATGCTTCCCTGGATTATGAACTGGCGGGTTACAGGGAAAGCGATCTGGTAAAGCTGGATATCTTGATCAATGGTGAGCCGGTGGATGCGCTGACCTGTATTGTTCACCGGGACAAGGCCTATCACCGTGGACGGCAGCTGGTTGAAAAGCTGCGCAGCTTGATTCCCCGGCAGTTGTTTGATGTACCCGTTCAGGCAGCCATCGGTAGCCGTGTAATTGCCCGTGAGACCATCAAGGCCAGGCGCAAGGATGTGCTGGCTAAATGTTACGGCGGTGACGTTACCCGTAAGCGCAAGCTCCTGGAAAAACAAAAGGAAGGCAAAAAACGAATGAAACAGGTAGGCAGCGTGGAAATTCCTCAAGAGGCCTTTATGGCTGTGTTGAGCATAGAAGATAAATGAAGTAACCCGGGGAGTGAGCCTGTGGCCATCAGCCTGTATATTCATGTTCCCTTTTGCCTGCGTAAATGCCATTACTGTGATTTTGTTTCCTATGTTTATGACCCGGAAGCCGCCCGCCGGTACCGGGTCGCTCTTTTACGGGAAATGGCCCTTTATCATGAACACCTGTCGCCGCAGGAGAGGGTTCTCAAAACCATTTTCATCGGTGGCGGTACACCCACCTGCCTGCCGCAGGGGGAGCTGGTGGCCATACTGGAAGGCTGCCGCCGTTATTTTCACTGGTCTTCCGGGGTGGAGGTAACTGTGGAAGCCAACCCCGGAACAGTGGACCTGTCCGGATTAAAAGCCCTGTATGCGGCCGGGGTCAACCGCCTTTCCCTCGGGGTGCAGGCGTGTTCGGAACACCTTTTGAAGTTGCTGGGGCGGGTCCATAGTTTTTCCCAGGCTGTGGAGGCGGTAAGGCTGGCCCGCCGGGCCGGTTTTGGCAATCTCAACCTGGATCTCATTTTTGCCCTTCCCGGTCAGAGCCTGGCGGATTGGAGAAAGTGCCTGGAAGAAATACTTATCCTGGAGCCCGAGCACATTTCGGCCTATGCGCTGCAGCTTGAAGAAGGAACACCCCTGGCCCGGGCGGTGGCCAGTGGCAGTATCCCCTGCTGTGACGAGGAAACGGAACTGGCCATGTACCGGGAGGTGATAAATTTTCTTACGGCCCGGGGTTACGAGCATTATGAGATCTCCAATTTTGCCCGTCCCGGTTACCGTTGCCGGCATAATCTATCCTACTGGCAGTATGAACCATATCTCGGCCTGGGCCCGGCAGCCCATTCCTGCCTGCGGGGGGAGCGCTTTTACAATACCTCTTCCCTGGAGGAATACCGGGTGACTCTTTCCTCAGGAAAATTGCCGGTGGCCGGCCGCGAGAAATTATCCCTTCCTCTAATGATGTCGGAAACAGTGTTTTTAGCTCTTCGCCTCAGGGAGGGGCTGGACCTGGAAAAATTTAGAGCCCGTTTTGGGAAAAATATTGAAGAGGTATTTGGGGATCAAATCCTGAAGTTAAAGGAAGCGGGACTCCTGGAAGTTTGTTCCGGGCATTTGAGGTTAACTCCGCGGGGCTTACCCCTGGCCAACCTGGTTTTCCAGGAATTTGTGCTGCCTTGACAAATGTTCAGCCGGGTGCTATGTTAAACTTAACAGGGTTTAGCACTCAATGCGATCGAGTGCTAACAAAGGGGGTGTTAAGGGTGAGAATGGATGCCCGCAAGCAGGATATCCTTCTGGCCATTATCACCGATTACATTGCTACCGCTGAACCGGTGGGTTCACGCACAATTGCCCGGAAGTACCGTTTGGGGATCAGCCCGGCTACCATTCGTAATGAGATGGCTGATCTTGAGGATATGGGTTATATCGAACAACCCCATACCTCTGCCGGCCGGATCCCTTCAGAGCTGGGCTACAGGTATTACGTGGATTATTTAATGAAACGGCAGGAGCTAACCCCCGAAGAAGAAGGACTGATCCGGGAAAGCTACCATCAAAAAGTCCGTGATGTGGGAGAGGTAATCCAGCGGACAGGTCAGTTGCTATCCCAGTTAACCCAGTATGCTGCCATGGTAATGCCGCCCAAAATCGGTACCAGCAGATTCAAATATATCCGGCTGGTTCAACTGGGTTCCGAACAGGCCATGCTGGTGGCGATCATGGATAGCGGTACCGTACACCACCGGATTATGGAAATTCCCCGCGGGATAACCGCCGAGGACCTGGAGACCATCTCCACGGTACTCAATGCCAAGCTCCAGGGCCGTACCATGGATAGCATAAAGCTTACTCTGGTCAAAGAAATTTACCTGGAGCTGATTAAGCACAGGAAGATTATAGAAATGGTCATGGAGCTTTTACAGGATAGCCTGACCAGGCAGCCGGAGGAAAGAATATATCTCGGTGGGATTCTCAATATCTTAAACCAGCCCGAGTTCCGTAATGTGGAGAAAGTAAAAACCCTGCTCAGCCTGCTGGAACAGGAAAGCCTCCTGTGCAATTTGCTGGCAGATGATGTGGGCAGGGAAGGCGTTACCGTGCGCATCGGGCGGGAAATCCGCTGCCGGCAGATGAGCAATTGCAGTATGGTGGTGGCCACCTACCGCCTGAAAGGGAAGCCGGTTGGGACCATAGGTGTTCTCGGGCCAACCCGCATGGATTATGCCAGGGTGGTCACCGTGGTGGAGCATTTAACCAAAAACCTGTCCCGCGCCCTGGAAAATCTCCTGGGTGGTTGGGATAAATAAGGAGGAACAGGGTTTTGAGTCTCAAACAGCAGGCCAGCACGGGTGCGGAAGTGGATGAGCGAATGGCGGCCCTGGTCACCAATGCCAATGCCGTTCGGGCCATTGCTTCCGCCGTAGAGGGCACCCTGGGCCCAAAGGGCCTGGATACCATGCTGGTGGATAAATTTGGGGAAGTAGTCATCACCAATGACGGTGTTACCATCCTTACCATGATGGAGGCCAACCATCCGGCGGCCCGGATGGTGATCAACGTTGCCAGGGCCCAGCAGGAGGAAATTGGTGATGGCACCACTACCGCTACCGTCATGGCCGGGGCCATGGTCGGCACCGGGGTGGAGCAGGTGGCCCGGGGGGTGCCGGTGGCCCGGGTTATTGAAGGTATCCGGGCAGGAGTTAAACGCGGCCTGGAAATCATGAAGCAAAAGGCCCGGCCGGTGGAAGATCTGAACGATCCCTTAATTTATCAGGTTGCCCTGGTGGCCGGGAGAGGGCATGAGGATATTGCCGATCTGGTGGTACAGGCGGCCAGGATGATCGGGCGGGAAAAGCTTCTGGACCGTTCTTTTCGCTTTGCGGATACGGTGATGGCTCAGGAAGGGGCAGATAACCAGGTTTTTATGGGCGTAATTGTGGATAAGGAACCCATGAACCGCCAGATGCCCCGCGAGCTCGAAGATGCGCAGGTGCTGGTTATCGATGATGCCCTGGAGCCGGAGGAGATCGAGGAGGAAGCTCTGGCTACCGAAGCCGGTTTTGCCAGGTATATGGAATTGCAGAACCAGTTTCGGGATAACATACAAAAGATTATTGACCTTAAGGTGGGCCTGGTGCTGGTTGACCGGGGCGTTCATGATCTGGCTGAAGAAATGCTTACCGATGCCGGGATTATGGTCGTGCAGAGGGTGGCCAACAAGGAACTCCGCCGGGTGGCTGAACACACCGGGGCCCGGATGATCAAACGTACCGGCCTGAAAAAGGATCTGGAGCAGATTAAACACTATCTCGGCCGTTGCCGCCGGGTTTTTCATGATGAAAAGCTGGAGCAGGTCTGGATCCAGGAAGGTGGCGGCAGGCCCATGGCTACGGTGCTGGTAGGTGCCGCCACTGCGGAAGTGGTGGGGGAAAGGGAGCGCATTGCCAGGGATGCAGCCTCCGCCGTCCAGGCCGCCGTGAGAGGAGGAGTCGTCCCCGGCGGTGGGGCCATTGAGCTGGCCGTAGCCCGGGAGGTGGAGAAAACCCGGGCCTCCATGCGCGGCATGACGGCCTACGGAGTGGACTGCGTCATAGAAGCTCTGAAACGCCCGCTGGCCCAGATTGTGGCCAATGCCGGCTTTAACCCGCTGGAAAAGGTTGGCGATGTCATGGCTGCCCAGGTAGAGACGGGAAATGAGGCCCTGGCCGTGGATTGCGATACGGGCCAGGTGGCGGATATGTATGAACTGGGTGTGGTGGATCCCGTCCTGGTGAAGACTTATGCCTTTAAAGCAGCGGGGGAAATTGCCGAAGCTATTTTGCGGATAGATACCATTATCAAGAAGCGGGAGGACAAAGAGGCAGGTCCCAGGCAGGCGACGGATATATAAGGCTTGTGAGGTGTGCGGAGATGGAAGAGAAAAAAATCCCTCAGGGAGAGGCTGAAAATACAGAACATAATAATGAAGCCGGTTCTCCCGGTGCTGCCGATGAGCCCGGCAGTGCGGTTCAGGGTTCTTCTCCTGGCCAGGTTGATTTGCCGGAAACAGAAGGGGAGGAGACAGCGGGAGAACAGGGGCAGGAAGAGGTGGATGTACAGGAACTGGAGCGGCGCCTGGCCGAGCAGACAGCCCTGGCCCAGGATTACTTTCAGAGGCTGGCAAGGATGCAGGCCGACTTTGAAAACTACCGGCGCCGCATGAACAGGGAGCGGGAGGAATGGTTTAAGTATGCCTCGCAGTCCCTGGTAGCCGAGCTTTTGCCCGTCGTGGATAACTTTGAGCGGGCACTGGCAGCTAAAGAGGATGATCCGGCCCAGGTGGTGGCGGGGGTGGAGATGATTTACCGCCAGCTCATGGATGTACTCACCAGGGAGGGGCTTTCTCCGGTTCCGGCTGTAAATGAACCCTTTGATCCTGCCAGGCATGAAGCAATCATGCAGGAAGAGACCGATTCTTACCCGGACAATACGGTAATCGAGGAATTGCGCCGGGGCTATTATTTTAAGGACCGGCTGTTGCGGCCGGCCCTGGTCAAGGTAGCCCGCGCGGTATCAAAACAGGAAAACAACCAATGAGGATAACGGGAACAAACAGACCAGCAGTATCTGTTAAGGAGGTCGTGATAAATGGGGAAAGTTATAGGTATTGACCTTGGAACAACCAACTCCTGTATGGCCGTTATGGAAGGTGGCGAGGTAATAGTTATTCCCAATGCGGAGGGGGAGCGCATAACTCCCTCTGTGGTGGGCTTTACCAAAACGGGTGAACGCCTGGTCGGCCAGCTGGCCAAGCGCCAGGCGGTGAGCAACCCGGAACGTACTATCAGGTCTATTAAGCGGCATATGGGTACCAACTACCGGGTAAAAATTGACGATAAGGAATACACTCCCGAGGAAATCTCGGCCATGATTTTACAGAAATTAAAAGCCGATGCCGAGGCCTATCTGGGGGAAAAGGTGGAAAAGGCAGTTATCACCGTACCTGCTTATTTTACCGATTCCCAGCGGCAGGCTACCAAGGATGCCGGTAGAATTGCCGGCCTGGAAGTCCTGCGCATAATCAACGAACCTACCGCCGCTTCCCTGGCCTACGGTTTGGATAAGGAAGAGGATCAGACCATCCTGGTATTCGACCTGGGTGGAGGTACCTTCGACGTATCCATACTGGAGCTGGGGGACGGCGTTTTTGAGGTCAAGGCCACCAGCGGTAACAACCGCTTGGGCGGTGATGACTTCGACCAGAGGATAATGGACTGGCTCATAGAGCAGTTTAAGAAAGAGACAGGCATTGACCTGCGCAATGACCGCATGGCCATGCAGCGGTTGAAGGAAGCTGCAGAAAAGGCCAAGATAGAGCTGAGCAGTGTTACCACGACCAACATCAACCTCCCCTTTATTTCTGCCGATGCCAGCGGCCCCAAGCATCTGGATGTAACCCTCACCCGGGCCAAATTTGAGGAGTTAACCGCCGACCTGGTGGAAATGACCATGGGCCCAACGCGGCAGGCCCTGGCCGATGCGGGGCTGGAACCTAAGGATATCCACAAGGTAATTCTGGTAGGGGGTTCCACCCGTATTCCGGCTGTTCAGGAGGCCATACGCAAGTTCCTGGGCAAAGAGCCATATAAAGGAATTAACCCGGATGAGTGCGTGGCCATCGGGGCAGCCATCCAGGCAGCAGTGCTGGCCGGCGAGGTTAAAGACGTTTTGCTCCTGGACGTGACACCACTTTCCCTGGGTATTGAGACCCTGGGGGGTGTGTTTACCAAGATCATTGAACGGAATACCACTATTCCCACTTCCAAAAGCCAGATTTTTACCACCGCTGCTGACGGGCAGACTACGGTGGAAATCCATGTGCTCCAGGGTGAACGCCCCATGGCCGCTGACAACAAGACCCTGGGTCGGTTTACCCTTACCGGAATACCTCCGGCACCCCGGGGAGTACCGCAGATTGAAGTAAAATTTGATATAGACGTAAACGGTATTGTAAATGTTTCCGCCAAGGATCTGGCAACTGGCAAAGCCCAGAGCATTACCATCAGCGGTACTTCACGGCTTTCGGAGGAAGAAATCCAGCGCATGGTTAAAGAGGCAGAAAAATATGCCGAGGAAGACCGCAAGCGGAAAGAAGAAGCCGAACTGCGCAACCAGGCCGATAGCATGATCTACCAGGCTGAAAAAACCATCAGAGACCTGGGCGATAAAGCCGATAAAGCCAAGGTGGAAGAAGTCAAAAAAGCCGTGGAAAGGCTTAGAGAAGCCCTGGGCGGCAAGGATACGCAGCTGATCAAGTCCCGCATCGAGGAATTGACCAAACCCCTGTATGAACTTTCGGCCCAGCTTTACCAGCAGCAGGCCCAGCAGGCGCAGGCAGGCGGTAGCAGTGGTGCTGCTGGTTCCGGTAGTGAAAAAGTGGTGGATGCGGATTACGAAATTAAAGATGATCAGAAGTAATTGGCAGCAGCCATTAAAATGTTGTATAATACTCCCGGATGTGCTTTAGCGTCGTTAATTGTCCTGCAGGTGTTTTCTGGCCGGTGGTCCTGAGACGACTGCCGGCCAGGTTTGCATTGTTACCGGGAGTTTTATTTAAACGAGTATAAAGGTACGTTCAGGTGGTGGTAACGCCATGGCAAAGCGCGACTACTATGAAATCCTGGGGGTGTCCCGGGACGCCACGCAGGAGGAAATCAAAAAAGCTTACCGCAAGCTGGCCCGGCAGTACCACCCCGACGCCAATCCCAACGATAAGGATGCGGAGGCCAAGTTTAAGGAAATAACTGAAGCCTATGAAGTCCTGAGTGATCCGGAAAAACGGGCTCAGTATGACCGCTTTGGCCATGCCGCCACCGGTAACCAGGGGTTTGGCGGGTTCGAGGGATTTGGTGGTTTTGGAGGGTTTGGTACCGATTTCGGGGGCCTGGGAGATATATTCGATATGTTCTTTGGCGGATCTACCCGGCACAGGCGCGGCCCCGAAAAAGGAGCAGATATCCGGGTGGATCTGGAACTCTCCTTCAAAGAAGCTGCTTTTGGGCTGGAGAAAGATATCCGGGTACCCCGTATGGAGCCATGCAGCACCTGCAACGGTACCGGGGCTGCTCCTGGGACGCGCCCGGTAACCTGCCCGGTGTGTGGAGGCACCGGCCAGGTGCAGTTTGCCCAGAGCACTCCCTTCGGGCGCATTTTCCAGTCCCGCACCTGTGATCGCTGCCGGGGTGCAGGTCGCATAATTGAAAAACCCTGCGCCAACTGTCATGGGAGCGGGCAGGTTCACCGCACCCGCACCATTCACATCAAGATTCCTGCCGGTGTGGATGATGGGACAAGGTTGCGGGTGGCCGGTGAAGGAGAGGCCGGTCTGAGGGGTGGGCCGCCGGGTGATCTCTATGTCTACATTCACGTCCGGCCCCACAAGATCTTTAAGCGTGAAGGCAATGACGTGCTTATGGAGTTGCCCATTTCCTTTGCCCAGGCTGCTTTGGGTGATGTGGTGGAAGTGCCCACCCTTGAAGGCAAGGCAACCATACGTATTCCCGAAGGTACGCAACACGGCACTGTTTTCCGCCTGAGGGGCAAGGGCATCCCGGATTTGGGCGGTTATGGGCGTGGTGACCAGCTGGTGCGGGTTAAGGTGATGGTCCCCACCAGGTTGAGTGAGGAACAGAAAAAGCTTTTGCGCCAGTTTGCCCGGTTGAGCGGTGAAAATCCGGCCGGGGTGGAAAAAGGTTTCTTTGATAAAGTTAGAGATGCTTTTATGGGATGATGGGGGGCCGGTGTGTTTGGAGTGGCTGGAAATTGCCGTTACCACTCCCGGCGAGTGGGTTGAGGCAGTAAGCAATATATTCATCGAGCTGGGTACCGGCGGGGTGGCCATCGAGGACCCCGCCCTCTTTTCTTTATACCTGCAGGGGGCAGAAGACGAGGTGGCCCTGGATCCTTCCTCTCTTCCCCGGGAACCCGTGGTGAAGGCTTACCTGCCGGTGGATGAAAATCTTGATGTGCGTGTTGCTACCCTGAAGAGGCGGCTATTTGCCCTGGCCGGTGAGGATGTCTTTAACATCAGGACCAGGAGAGTCATGGAAGAAGATTGGGCCCGGGCCTGGAGGGATTACTATAAACCTGTGCCTGTGGGAAGAAGACTGGTGATAAAACCGGCCTGGGAAGAATATCCGGCACTCCCGGGACAGGTGGTAATTGAAATGGATCCGGGGATGGCCTTTGGTAGTGGTACCCATCCCACTACACAGCTCTGTCTTACCCTGATGGAAGATATTTTATCCGGTGAAGAAGAGGTGGTGGATGTGGGTACCGGATCGGGTGTTCTGGCCATAGCAGCTGCCCTGCTGGGAGCGCGCAGGGTGGTGGCTATAGATAATGATCCGGTGGCTGTATCGGCCGCCCGGGATAATGTGAAATTGAACCGGGTACAGGATAAAGTTGAAGTTTTATGCAACAACCTGCTGGACGGGGTGGCCATTACCGCCGATGTGGTGGTGGCCAACATCGTGGCTGACGTAATTATTCGCCTGATCCCGCAGGCAGTCGGGATTTTGAAGCCGGAGGGGCTATTTATTGCTTCGGGCATTATCAGGGGGCGGGAACGGGATGTGGTCGGGGCACTGGAAAACCATGGATTTAAAATCGTAGACCGTCGTTGCCGCGGTGAATGGTACGCACTGGTCGCCCGCGGGGGGTGCCGGCCATAGGTTATTTCTTTGTTTCTCCGGAGCAGATTACCGGCAGGCGGGTGATCATCACCGGTTCCGATGTGGTGCATATTTCCCGGGTACTGCGCCTTGTGCCGGGAGATGTGATTACAGTTATGGATGGGCAGGGCAACGGTTACCGGGTAAGATTGACCGGTTCTGATCGTGGTGTGGTCGAAGGAGAAATCCTGGAGCATTTTATTCCCGGGGGAGAAGCTCCTTTAAGGGTAACGCTGATACAGGGGCTTTCCAAGGGCGATAAAATGGACATAATTATACAGAAGAGCACCGAACTGGGTGTGTCCTGTATAATTCCCCTGGCCTGCACCCGCTCCGTGGTCCGGCTTACGCCGGACAAAGCCCGTGACCGCCAGCGGCGCTGGCAGCGAATAGCCCTGGAAGCTGCCAAACAGTCCCGCCGGGCCACCGTACCCCGGGTTGCCGGAATAATGGATTTGCCGGAAGCGCTCAACCTCATCCCACCGGGTGCACTGGCGTTGATGCCCTGGGAGGAAGAAAGGGAACGATCTTTAAAGGCCGTCCTCAGGGGGCGAACCTGCGAAGAGGTGTTTATTTTTATCGGGCCAGAAGGCGGGTTTGCTATGGAGGAAGTTGCCATGGCCAGGGAAAAAGGTGTTTACTCCGTATCCCTGGGTCCACGAATCCTGCGCACGGAGACAGCGGGGCTGGCCGCGCTGACCATGATCCTCTATGAACTGGGAGATCTGGGTGGAGACGGGTAACAATCCGGAGGTGAACGGCCATGACCAGGACGGTAGCTGTAACCACGCTGGGATGCAAGGTCAATCAATACGAATCCTCAGCCCTGGCCACCCTTTTCCGGGAACGGGGTTATAAAGTGGTGGATTTTAATGAACCGGCGGATATTTATATTATCAATACCTGTACGGTTACCCATCTGGGAGATCGCAAGTCAAGGCAGCTTATCCGGAGGGCTGCGCGCAGAAACCCCCGGGCCCGCTTGGTGGTAACCGGCTGTTATGCCCAGATTTCGCCAGAAGAGGTGCTGTCCATTCCCGGCGTGGACCTGGTGGTTGGAACCCGGGATAAGTTTCGCATTGTGGATCTGGTAGAGGAACTGCTCGAAGGTGAGCGGCAGCCCGGGGCCGTGGTGCGAGATGTCTTTCAGGATGTAGATTTTGAGGACCCGCCCGTGCCGGCCCTGCCGTCCCGGGTCAGGGCTTTCTTGAAGATTCAGGAAGGATGCAATAACTATTGTGCTTACTGCATCATTCCCTATGCCCGGGGGCCGTTGCGCAGCCGGGATCCGGAAAAGGTGCTGGCCGAAGCCAGGGAACTGGTGGCCGGGGGTTTTAAGGAGCTGGTGCTCACCGGTATTCATACCGGCGCTTACGGTCAGGATAAACCCGGCAGCCTTGACCTGGCCGGTTTAATGGAACAGCTGGCATTGATACCGGGGCTGTTACGCCTGCGCCTCAGTTCCGTGGAACCGATGGATATAACGGATAAACTGGTGGATGTTATGGCTACCAGTCCCAATATCTGCCGCCACCTCCATATTCCTTTGCAGAGCGGTGATGATACAGTCCTGGCCCGTATGCGCCGTCACTACACCACAGGCTGGTTTCGGGAACTGGTGCAGAAGGTGAGGGAGAGACTACCGGGAGTAGCGATTACCACGGATATCATCGTTGGCTTTCCCGGGGAAACCGATAGCCAGTTTGAAAATACCTTTAATTTTGTGCGGGAAATGGCTTTCGCCCGGTTGCATGTCTTCAAGTATTCACCCCGCCGGGGTACGGCTGCAGCATCATTTCCCGACCAGGTAAGTGCTCCGGTAAAAGAGGCGCGAAGCCGGCGCCTGATTGCCCTGGGGGAAGAGCTGGCCCGTTCTTTTGCCGCCAGCCATATCGGCCGTGAGGTTAAGGTACTGGTGGAAGAAGAACTGCCGGGGATGCAGGGCTTTTACACCGGGTTGACCGATAACTACCTGCGGGTTAGCTTCCCTTCCCGGGAAGACGTTGTGGGTCAGCTGGTAACGGTTAAGGTGGCGGAAGCCCGGGGCCCGGACCTGAAAGGATGGATAATTTAAGCCTTACCTGCAGGATTAATAACTTTAGATGTTGAATAGGTTATTGCGCCACTTTTTACGGGAGGGAGGTGGTACGGTGCAGGATTGCATTTTCTGCAGGATTGTGCGCAAGGAAGTCCCGGCCGAGATTGTTTATGAAGATGAGCAGGTAATGGTTTTTAAAGATATCCAGCCGGCGGCTCCTGTCCACCTCTTGCTCATTCCCAAAAAACACATACCTACCTTCTTTGATCTGACAGAAGATGACGTTTCCCTGATCGGGCATGTGCAGCTGGTAGCAGGCCGGGTTGCCCGGCAGTTAAACCTGGAAGAAAAAGGTTTTCGCCTGGTCAGCAACTGCAAGGAAGATGCCGGGCAGCTGGTTTTCCATATTCATTATCACCTGCTGGGGGGCAGGACCCTGCAGTGGCCGCCGGGTTAAGCGTTCAGGGCCCGGGGCGATTTTGACCTGCAAAGCTTGCCGGAGCGAGCAGGAGCAATGGTACGGGATAACCGGAAAGTGGGGACAACACGGGGTTCTAACCCGGTTGACTTAATGGTGGGAATCAGTCTATAATGACATGGTATTTTGCAATTTCAGGTTGGGGGTTTTTTCAGTCTTATGAACAGCCTAACAGCCTGGCGGAGGGAGGGAAAAGAGCAGTGCCGGAAGTTCGTGTCGGTAAAAATGAAACTCTGGATAGTGCCCTCCGTCGTTTCAAGCGTTCCTGTCAGAAAGCTGGCGTCCTAGCGGAAGCCAGGCGACATGAGCATTACGAAAAACCCAGTGTGCGGCGGAAGAAAAAATCCGAAGCGGCCAGAAGGCGCAAGTACCGTTAATTTATCTGGCCGGGCCGGTAACTAGGAAAATTTACACGCACGTATAACATCGGCAGGAGAAGCCCGGTGCTGTAGTAAAGAGCGCCGGGTAATTTTACACCTTTAACAGTTTGGTACCCGCGCCGTGGATCTACCCCGGCGCCCTGACGGATGGGGTGATCCATAAATAATGTCCGGTCAATTTTTTACCTGGTTGTCGGTGCTGGCATTTTTACTGGGGATAATTGCCCTGGTGCTGGAAATTTTCGTGTTTCCGGGTTTCGGTGTGGCGGGAGTGGCCGGGATAATTCTCCTGGCTTGGGGGGTATTGCTGCTGGCCGTGGACTTTACCCAGGCCACGGCTGCACTGGTGGTGGCCCTGGCCCTCACCATAGTGGTATTTTTCCTGGGGCTCAAATTCCTGTCCCGGTTAAATTTCTGGCAACGTTTAACCTTAAACACCAGGCAGGAGAAGGATAAGGGTTATACGGCCGGGCAGGAAGAGCTGGTTCAACTGGTACACCAGGCGGGGGTGGCCTTAACTCCCTTGAGGCCTGCGGGGACGGCGGAGATTGCCGGTCGGCGGCTGGATGTCGTTACCAGCGGGGAATACATCCCGGCCGGAACGAAAGTGCAGGTGGTGCAGGTGGAAGGAAACCGGGTGGTGGTACGCCGGGTAGACTACTGTTAACCGTGCTGAATATGGCAGGTTTCCAGTAGAACCACTCTGCTAAGGGCAAATATTTTTAACTACTTTATATTTTGGAGGTGCCTGATGTTTAGTTTGCTGGGACTTTCCACAATTATCTTTTTATTACTTCTCTTAATAGGCATAACGGTGGTTTTCAGTTTCATCCCGGTTGGCCTGTGGATTTCCGCCCTGGCCTCAGGGGTGAAAATCGGCATTATTACCCTGGTGGGTATGCGCCTGCGGCGGGTACCGCCGGCAAAAATTGTCGGCCCGTTGATCAAGGCCGACAAGGCCGGCCTCAATGTGACCGTCAACCAGCTGGAGGCCCATTACCTGGCCGGGGGCAATGTGGACCGGGTGGTGGATGCTCTCATTGCCGCCGAGCGGGCGGACATTCCCCTCACTTTTGAGCGGGCCGCGGCCATCGATCTGGCCGGGCGCAATGTCCTGGAAGCGGTGCAGATGAGCGTCAATCCCAAGGTGATACAAACTCCCATGGTATCCGCCGTGGCCAAGGACGGTATTGAGGTCAAGGTTATCGCCCGGGTTACGGTGCGGGCCAATATCGACCGCCTGGTGGGTGGTGCCGGTGAGGAAACCATCCTGGCCCGGGTGGGTGAAGGCGTCGTAACTACGGTCGGCAGTGCCGAAAGCCACAAGCACGTGCTGGAAAACCCGGACTCCATTTCCCGGACCGTGCTGGAAAAGGGCCTGGATGCCGGGACGGCTTTCGAAATCCTTTCGATTGATATTGCCGACGTGGACGTGGGGCGGAACATCGGCGCCCAGTTGCAAATCGACCAGGCAGAAGCAGACAAGCGCATTGCCCAGGCCAAAGCAGAAGAGCGGCGGGCCATGGCCGTGGCCAAAGAGCAGGAGATGCGGGCCATGGTGGAGGAAATGCGCGCCCGGGTGGTGGAAGCGGAAGCGGAAGTGCCCCGGGCCATGGCCGAGGCGTTGCGCCAGGGCAAACTGGGTGTGATGGATTATTATAACATGCAAAACCTGCTGGCCGATACCCGTATGCGCGAGGGTCTGGCCAGGATGGGCGGCGAGCCGGGTGAGCCCGGCGAATCCTCCAGGAAAGGAAAGGAACGCTAACCCATGGAAGCGCTCATTTTCTGGGCCTTTCTCCTGTTTGTTTTCTGGACAGTCTTTGCCAGGGATCGCGGCAGGTCGGACCGGCGTTATCCCGGGGGCTCTATACCCCCTTTTCCAGAACAAAAGGCACGTGAAAAACAGCAGGATGATTCCATGAAGGAACCGGGGAATTACGGGGAGGAGGAAGATTTGCCTTTACCGGGACCCTGGAGCCGTCGACAGGAAGAGGCGGATCTACCCCTGCCCGGTCCGTGGGGTCGCAGGCCGGAAGAGACTGATCTGCCCCTGCCGGGTCCGTGGGACCGCCGGGAAAGTGCTCCGGAGGATGTTCCCCTTCCCGGCCCGTGGAACCGGCAGGAGGAAGGACCGTTTCCCCGCCCCTGGCACAGACGGGAAAGGGATCTGCAAGATCAGGTGCCCGGCGGGGAAAGGGTGCGCAAAGCACCTGCCGGTGTGTCCCGGCGGGAGCAACAGGAGTGCTGCCCTGACCCCGATTTAGAACATAAACCGGAACGGGAACGGACGGCTGAAACGAAGCGTGAGGCCCGCCGGGAACGTCCCGTACGGGACGTTCCCGGAGTTGAAGGTGCGGACCAGGTTTTTATGGAAACCCGGGACCCCTGCCCCCGGCCGGTGCAATGTCCCCTGCTTTCGAGACGCAACCTGGCTGCGGCGGTGATCCTGTCTGAAGTGCTGAATTTCCGTGGCGGCCGGCAGGCCCGGAGAAGGAGAGGGACGCGGTAGGAACATCATGGCAAAATCAAGCTGCAATTGAGGAGGTGCATTTATGCAAAACCACATCTGTGGGGCCGGTTTATCCGCCCGCCCGGGAAAACCCTGCCCCCGTTGCGGAACTCCCGGCTTGCCTGTTAATACGGGTAAAGAATGCCTGACCAGAAACCCCGCCGGCCGTTGATGTAAACCGGCGGTGCAATCGGTGATTGCACGGGGTCTGGTTTTCTACCGGTGTTCGCCCAGGATGTATTCCTGAAACATGGGCTCAACAAATTTATATGATCCGCGCCCGTCTTTTTCGATGATTGCTTTGGCCATCAGGTAATCCAGGGCTCTTTTGATTTCGTTGGGATTGGCTTTCCGGCTATACACCCTGTTTCCCGCGGCAATACGCTTCAACACCTCGCGGACATGAGATTTTTGGCTGAGCTCATCCAATATTTCGTCGTAAATTTGGGCCAGGATCAATAAAGCCCGGTCATATCCCAGCTGAACAAACTTTGGAGTTACGGTATTTTTTCCTGCTTCAAGGAGAGCGTAGTAAATTTCCGAACAAACGAGCATGGTGTCCTGGGGGTGGCCGCCGGTTTTTTGCAAAATTCCCCTGGTAATTTCACTATCCACTTCAATATTTTGTTCGGCAAATTTTCGGGTAATATATGTTACCCATGAATCTTCGGGAATAGAAGGGATGGGAAGGATCACGGCGAAGCGGTAGAAGGCTTCTTTCCGGTTGCTGAACAGGGCTTTCATTATACCTTCTTTGGAACCAAGAAAAAGATAAGATACGTTCTTATGATTTTGGAAATGTGACCGCATTTTTTTATAGATTTCTTCCTGGCTGACCACGCGGGAAGCGTCCTGGAACTCGTCAAACAGGACCACCATATTTCTTCCATCGCGGGTTGCAAGAATTTCCGGCAAATCCAGCGCGTAATCCAGCAGTGCGTTTTCATCTGGCTCGCCGTGGAGGAAACCAAAACCGAATTCCAGGTCTTCAAGCTTAATCGTCAACTTCGCCATACCGGCGATAGCTTTGGCACGATCTTTCAGGACATCCAGCGTTTTGCGGATTCCCGTTCTGTTTTCCAGGCAGGCGTTGATCAGAGAAACAGCGAATTCTCGTTTGTTTGAAAGGCGGAAAAAGTCTACAGAAGCTGTGTAAAAACCCTGCTCTTTCAATCGTCTCAAAACTTCGTAAGCAATAGAAGTTTTTCCTATTCTGCGGGGGCCGGCCAGCATCACACTCTGTCCGTCACCCAGCCTGATTTGAAGGGAAGTGATAAAATCCTCTCTGTCCACGATGTCTTTTTCTGAAACAGGACCACCGACGGGAAATAATTTGCCGGGCAAAAGTTGCACACCTCTATTACAGATATTACTTTCTGTGTAATATTATATTACATGTAAGGTAATATGTCAAATTGCCGGCCTGCCGGGCCGTCAACCCGGCAAAAACTTAACGAAGAAGCGTGAATGTCGATACGTAAATTAACTGTAACTCTCAAACCGGGGTGATATTAGTTGCGTTTCGCCACCCAAAGCATCATTGGCACTGCCAGCAACTGGACTATTACCGAAAATGCCACCACATACCCTACCGACAGGTCATACAAAATCCCCATCAGGGCGCTGCCCAGGAACCAGAACAGGCCGTACCCGGTATTGAACACCCCGTAGGCAGTCCCGCGCTTATCGGGGGGGATCATACCGGCAATGGCTGCCCTTAAAACCGATTCCTGTGCTCCCATACCAATGCCCCAGATTACCATCCCTGTTACAACTGTTATAAAGTCCCCCAAAAACACTAAGGGTGCAAATGAGGATGAAACCAGTACAGCTATGACCAGAATATTGATTCCGGTACGGTCAAACAAGTATCCAAAAATTAAAGCTGCCAGGGCATCGGCTGCCATTGCTATGGCATAAAGTACTGGAAGCCATGCGGGCGAAATCAGAGAAGTCTTACCCAGGTGGAAGGCAATTAAAGGATAATCAACATAGCCGGCCGCTATGAGGGCGACGGCTGCCAGGTAGAGCCAGAATTTTGACGGCAAACCTTTCCCTTCCACCATGATTGGAGCTGCTTCCAGCTCTCGGGGGACCGGATATAAAATCCTGGCAGCGATGAGGATTATTAGCGCTACGGAAGCCGGCACCAGTAAAACGGCAAATCCTGCTTTATAATTGCCTTTTAAAAAGTATAACACCAGGGCTACAATTAAAGGACCGGTAATGGCGCCAATTTGATCCAGAGCTTCGTGAAGGCCAAATCCCCGTCCTCTCCCAACTTCCGAAGTGGCGTAAGAAAGCATGGCATCACGGGCGGGAGTGCGGATGGCCTTCCCCACTCTTTCTGTAATCATTAAACCTGCTGCCACTGGCCAGTTGCCTGCCAGGGCCAGAAAAGGAACCGCCAGGAGGTTTAAAAAATACCCCAGAATTGTAATCGGCCAGTATTTCCCCGTACGATCGCTTATATAACCGGAAAACAGCCGCACACCGTAACCCAGCAGTTCTCCCAATCCGGCAACGAAACCAACGATTGTCCCGGTAGCTCCCAGCACTGCCAGGAAAGGACCGGTAATGCTGCGGGCACCTTCATAGGTCATGTCTGAAAAGAGGCTAACGATTCCCAGCAGGATGATAAATTTAAATGCTCTCCGGGTGGTGTGATTCATTTTCTTTTCTCCATGAGGTTCCATCAGAGGTCCTCCTTTCCTGTTTGCTCTTCCAGTAGGTACAGCCATCTGTAACTTGAATGGTATCCAGGCGGGGAAAAATTAAATCAACCACTTTATACATTCAGGTGGAAAGGTGAAGCTTATCGATACCAGGTTACCGCTAATAGCTAACTCTGCCCTGTTCCGTGCGCCGCGGCGCTTAGCGTGAGAAAGGGTTTCCAGAATCAACACGCCAGCAAGAAGTAAGGCCCCGAAGCCATTGCCCGGCAATCGGGCCGGAAACAGCCGGTGATCTCCCGCGTTCCTAACCGGGCCTTCTTCAATCATTTTCCAGTTTCAAAAGGCCTTCTAGATTTTGTCTTAAAATAGAGAGCTTTTGTTTTTCCTCTTCGCATTTGGCACGGGATTTTTCTTGTTCGGCGACACTGGCTTTCTTTTCCTCAAGGGCTTTTTGCAAAGCGTTTTTAAGGCTGAAGGCAACGGCGTCCGAGCGTAACCTCAGCTCACCTGCCACCTGGCGTACTTTTTCCTTTAAACTCTCCACCAGGTCGGCCCGCACTCTACCGCAGTTGCGGTTCAAAAGCTCCGCCAAACTGGCACGGGTTTTGGTGAGGATGTGTTTTTTAAGCAATGCCTTTGGTAAAAGAGATGCTACGGTCAATTCTTCAAAAGCGGGAATAAAGGTGGGGTGTTCGTAAAAGTGGAAGTAGAAATAACGGTCGCCCAGAATATAGTCTTTATAAGCCGTTTTATGGACTTCTACCTGGAAAATTTCTGCCGAGGCAGCCATTAAGCGGTCTACTATATCTTCGATGCGCTTGAAGAAACGCCGGGCCACCCGGGCGAATTCCTGCTGCATTATTTCTTTTTCGCGTTCCCTTTGTTCTTCCAGCACGCCCAGGATGATCTTCTTGATGTAATCCTGGGCCAGGCCGGCAGTTTCTTTCACCGAATGCCCGGGGTAATTATCTTCGATGAATTCCTCCAGTTGCCCGGCCAGCTGGGGGAATACACGGCGTTTAAAGGTTTCCATATCTTCCGCCACGCGGTCAGCCAGCTTATCCACCTCCCGGTAAAGCAAGTAGATGCTGTCTTCCCGTTCCTGCTCCAGATGGGCCAGTTCCGCTTCAAAGGCGGCAATCTTCCTCTCCAGCTCTTCCAGGGAATCTTCCATACCGCGGCGCCAGAGCTCCAGGCCCAGCTCCAGTTCGTTCAGGATGCGCAGCGCCCGCGAGGCCGTGGCTGAAATAATGAGCGCTCCCTTCTGGCGCCTGATCAGATCGTTTATCAGGTTCTCCAGTTCCGTCATCCGGCTTGTTTTCAGCCGTTCTGCATCATTCTGCTCCTTTCCTTCCAGGGCCAGGCGGGCTGAAAGCGGGACCAGTAATATATCCTGAGTCTGAAGTTGTTCCTGCAGCATCCTGCGGGTGAAGTCCAAAGCTTCCGCCAGGTCATGCGGACTGACAATGTCAATTTTGTTGAGCACAAATATGAGCTTATGCACGTGGTGCCGGACGTCGCGCAGGTAATCCAGTTCTCCCTTGCCCAGCGGTGCATCTACCGAAATAACAAAGAGTGCCGCGTCGGCCCGGGGCAGGTAGCCGTAAGCTGCTTCGGTATTATGGGTGTAGGCCGAACCCACCCCGGGAGTATCCACCAGGATAATTCCTTCAGCCAGGAAAGGGGCGGGATAGATAACCTCCACTTCGCGCACTTTTTTAATGTTACGGGGGTTTTCTTTTTCCGTTACGTACTGCACGATAGCTCCAACGGGTACTTTTACGCTTCGTCCGTCCAGGAACACGACCGTTGCCTGCGGTTCCGGGCCATGGCGTATAAAGGTGGGGATCGCTGTAAGAGGTACGATGGCGGTAGGCAGGATGCGCGTTCCCACAAGGGCATTGATCAGGGTCGACTTGCCCCGCTTAAACTCACCCATCACCACCAGGGTGAATGTCTCTGAGGCAACCCGGGCCAAGCTTTCGGTGAGCAGGTCCACCGCAAAGCGGTTTCCCCCGGCCTCAGCCAGAGTGATCAATTGTTCGACTGCATTGGTGAGCAGTGTTTTTTGCTCACGAAAATGTTCCAGCATCAACCAATCACCTCTTTGCTTCCGTGTTTAAGGGAGCAGTATGCCGGAAAATGAACAAAAACTCCTACCATCACCTTACTGGATTTTGGTAGGAGCCATCAGCCTTTCCGGGCATTCCAGGCGAGCTCCATCGCCATGGAGCAGATTCCTGGATTAGTCTTCCCTGCCTTTTGCCACCAGCACATCACACGCTGCGTGACGGATTACGTAGGAAGAGACACTGCCCATGACCAGCTTTTGAATGGCGCTCCAGCCGTGGGTCCCCACTACGATCAGATCAAAGTTGTTCTCCCTGGCAAAACGGACGATGGTTTCCCCCACGTGGCCGAAGATCAGGTGCGTGGTCAGCTTTACGTTTTTACCGGCCGCTCGGGAAACTGCATCTCCCAGCTTCTTTTCGTAAAATTCCCGTGCCCTGGTCACCATGTCGTCTACTTCTGCTACGGTGCCCGCATAGTCCGGCAGGTTTACCACGGCAACCGCGTGTAGCTCGCAACCGCAACAACGGGTCAGCTCGATTCCTGCAGACAGGGCCCTGTTGGAGTAAGGAGAACCGTCATAGGCCACCAGCACTTTGCTATACATGACCTTTCACCCTTTCTTAATCTGCCGCCCTCAAGCCGGTTGCTTGCTCAATCTTTTATAGTTTATAGTTTTTCCGGGATCATCGGCTTTTTCAGCGGCGAATTTCAGATTAGATATTCCAGGGGGTACCTGAAATCAGTTATCATTCCTCCGGTACCGGGCGACGTTTGGAGATGGAAACTACATCGCCGGCTTCGGCCGCCTCCACCCGGGGCCGGAAGAAAGCCTGGGCGATAATGGTGGGAATCACCCCGCTGGCTATCACTACCGTTACCAGTATGGTGTACTGCTGCTGGTCGATGTAGTGATGGCTTAACCCGAAAAGTGCCGAGATGGTGCCAAAGGTCAGGCCGGTACACATGAGCAATGTGGTGTACATGCCTTCCCGGTGCTTATAACGGAACAGCCTGGTCAGGGGCCATATTCCAACAAATTTGCTTACCATTTTTACCATCAGCAGGATCAAGATTAACCCAAAGGAACCTACGACGGCGGGCAGGGAAACATACAGACCTGCTTTCAGGAAGTAGAATGGGGTGAGGAAGGCAAAGGCAGCGGCCCGCATGCGCTGCAAAAGTTCTTTTTCCCTCTGAAAGAAACCCGCCAGGGCCAGGCCCAGCAGGTAGGCCGGCAAGACGGCTTCGCTGTTGGCCTTGCCGGCCAGCCCGCCCAGCAACAGCAGGGCAAAAAGCACGTATTTTACCTCAATCTGGCTTACCTGGCGGCCGAACCTCTCCTGAAAGGCGGGTGTGATTTTGGGCATTAAGAACAGCACAATCGCGGTGGCCGCAATAAAGATGAGCATCCAGTAGTCATAGTTGGCAAAGAGTATACCCAGGGCCAGCACCGTGCCCAGGTCGTTAATGAAACAGGCGGCCAGGATGATTTGCCCCAGTTCCGTTTCGTTCAGGCGCGTTTCCACCATGACCGCGTACACTATGGCCACGGAAGTGGTGGAAAGGGCGATGCCGGCAATCTGCGCCGCCTGCAGGTCCCACCCGGCCACGTAGTAGGCATAGGCAAAAGCCCCCAGGAAGGGAAAAAGAAAGCCTACCACACCCAGGGAAACGCTTTCCTTGAACTTGCTTTTCAGCACCGCCGGATCCACTTCGGCTCCGGCCAGAAAGGTAAGGACAATTGCACCCAATCCCGCCAGGAAGTTAACCCAGGTATTTACCTCCAGTCCCAGGTAATTGCCGCCAATTACCCCCACCATGATTTCCACCATGGCCACCGATATGCCGGTGCGTACAGAAATCAACCCGGCGGCCAGAGCCAGCCCGACCCAGGTGGCCGCCTCAAGCCACGTGTTCAAAGAAAATACCTCCTTTTCTCGAAAAGTGCATTAAAAAAGCTCCTACCGGAATCCCACTGGACTCTGGTAGGAGCTATTAGCCCGAAGGGCGCTTAAAGGCGAGCTCCATCGCCCGGTGTGTTGTGTCTGACGAAATTATATTAGCATGTTCAGCCAGAAGGTGTCAATAAGAAACTACTTGATAATACGGACACAGGATCACTCTGCTATTTTACAGCCAGGAAAAACAGGTACAGAAGTGATAAAATCACCGGCTGGTGTACCAGGTAGATGGTCAGCGAGTGCCGGCCCAGGAGTTGCAGTGACCGGCCCAGCGGATGAAAGGGCAGGAGAGAGTGGGGAAAAAGGCTTTGCCTGGAGGAGTAAAACGTCTTTCCCAGGGACATGCCCCACAGGAACACTCCCAGCCAGGGGCAAAGGGGGTAGTAGTCCAGGGAAAAGAAGTTCTCCGGTTTTAAACCCAGCCAGACCAGCCAGTTGTGGGACAGGGTAAGGGTGCCGGTATAGCGTCCGGTCAGCAGGATGGTGGCGCCCAGGACAGCCAGGAACGGTGAAGGCAGTCCCCTGAAAAGGGGGGCCAGAAGGATGCATGTTCCCAGGAACTGCAGGATGCCGAAAATAATGTTGCTCCCGGGGAGTACTGTTTCGACCACGAGGTAAATGACGAAGCCCCAGAGGAAGATTTTTACCCCCCGCCGCAGGTTACTGGCAGTGAACAAAGAGCTTATTCCGGCAATGAGGATGAAGAGGATGGCCGCTCCTTTTCCGGTATAGTAGATCAGCCCCTGCTGGTAGTCCAGGGGGAGGTGGAAAAATTCCGCCAGGTCGTAAAGAAAATGGAAGGTTACCATTAGCAGGATGGCCACTCCCCGGAAGAGGTCGATTTCCCAGATGCGATTCGAAGTGGTTTTTTCTTTAATCTTAAGAGTAACGGGACCGGCGCCGGTGGCGGGCATGTTAAAAATACCTCCCGTTTAAGCGTGCCTTTTGTTCACATGTGAAATGACCACGGGCATGGTGATAATCATGCTCAGGATAAAAACCCATACGGCGCCCCCGATACGGGCTACGGCCGGGTAGGAAATCCCCGTGGCATAGGTGGCCAGAAGGAAGAGAAAGGCGGCGGCCAGGGAGATGCCCGTGTAGATCCAGGCGCTTACGCGGGTGGAATTATTCATTATCTTCATCTCCTTTCCGGTTCCGGTTCAAGTGTTAAACCCCCATGTTTTGCCGTTACCGCAGCGCCGGGCCGGGTAATGGTTGTGCCGCCTCCCCCCGGGGCTCCCGTTGTCCCCTCTTCATGGAGGGGACAAAACGTTTTAGGAGCAGGGTGTTCAGGGTTACCGAGACTGAGCTCATGGCCATGAAAAAGGCGGCCAGCTCCGGGCTTACAATCAGCCCGGTAGATGGGTAGAGAAGGCCGGCAGCTATGGGAATGCCCAGGCTGTTGTAGACAAAGGCCCAGACCAGGTTTTGCCGCACCTTGCGCATTGTCGCCCGGGCTATCTCAATGGCCGAGACCACGTCCCGCAGGTCTGATTTGATCAGGATTACATCACCTGTTTCTTTTGCAATATCTGTACCGGTTCCAATGGCCATGCCCACGTCGGCAGCCGCCAGGGCCGGGGCATCGTTGATGCCGTCCCCCACCATGGCAACCTTCAGGCCGCGGGCCTGCAGCCTGCGCACTTCTTCCGCTTTGTCCTGGGGCAGCACTTCCGCCAGCACTTTTTCAATACCTGCCTGGCGGGCGATGGCTTCGGCGGTGCGGCGGTTGTCCCCCGTAATCATGAACACCTGCAGGCCCATTTTTTTCAGCCGGGCTATGGCCTGGGGCACGTGCTCTTTAATCGTATCGGCCACAGCGATTATTCCGGCCGCCTGCCCGTCCACCGCCAGGAACATGGCGGTTTTGCCATCCTGCTCCAGTGATTGCACGGAGGGCAGCAGGGCTTCAATGGAAACCCCTTCCCTTTCCATCAACCGGCGGTTGCCCAGCAATATCGTGCAGTTCCGGTAGCGGGCCCTGATGCCGTGGCCGGGTATGGCCTCGAATTCCTCCGCTTCTTCAACGGTTATGCCGGCCCTTTCCGCTCCCCGGACAATGGCTTCACCCAGGGGGTGCTCGGAATTCTTTTCTGCCGCGGCGGCCAGGCCGAGCAGCTCTTCCCGCGTAAAGCCGGGAACAGGGATGACATCAGTGAGGGAAGGTTCGCCCCGGGTAATGGTGCCCGTTTTATCAAAGAGTACCGCCTGCAGGGCAGCGGTGGCTTCCACGGCATCGGCTCCTTTAAAGAGGATGCCGTTTTCCGCTCCCTTCCCCGTCCCGGCCATCATGGCGCTGGGAGTGGCTAGGCCCAGGGCGCAGGGGCAGGATATTACCAGGGTGGTCACGCTCAAGAGCAGGGCAAAGCCGAAAACCCCCACTTCAGCCAGGCTGTATGGTGAAAGGAGGAAATGGCTGTCCGGCCGGAAATAGGCATGATAGCCGTAGAAAAACCAGAAGAGAAATACGACCAGCGCCAGCACATGAACTCCGGCAATGAAGTGTCCGGCCACCAGATCGGCCAGCCTTTGCACCGGTGCTTTAGTGGCCTGGGCGTCTTCCACCAGGCGGATGATCCGGGCCAGGGCCGTGTCCCGCCCCACCCTGGTGGCCTCAAATTTAAAGGTTCCGGTTTTGTTGATGGTGGCTCCGATTACCTCATCGCCCGGTTTTTTCTCCACAGGAATGCTTTCCCCGGTGATCATGGACTCGTCCACCGCCGAATGCCCTTCAATTACCCTTCCGTCCACGGGAATGCTTTCCCCGGGACGCACCACCACCACGTCGCCGGGCACCACATCAAGGGCGGCAATTTCCATTTCCCGGCCTTCCCGGATTACCCGGGCGGTTCTGGGCTGCAGGTTGAGCAGCTTCCGGATGGCTTCGGAAACGCGGCCCCGGGTGAGGGCTTCCAGGTAGCGGCCCAGAACTATAAAAGCGGTTAACATGGCAGCCGACTCAAAAAAGGTAGCCCCCCTGCCTCCAAAACCGGCCCCGGGCCAGAAGGTGTTTATGGTGGCAATGAGGTAAGCTGCTCCTATTCCCGTGGCATAGAGGAGGTTCATATCGGTGGAGCCCTTTTTTAAACCGTTAAAACTGTGCACGAAAAACTGCCCGCCGGCGATGAACACCACCGGGGTGGCCAGAGCCCATAAAAAGAAGGTGTTTCCCATGAATTCAGGCACGAAGCGGGGGAGAATCCATACGTCCCGGAACATCCCCAGCATGATTAAAAGGGACAGGGGCCAGGCAATCCACATGTTCCGCGCCTGGCGGCGTATTTCCTGCTGGCGGGCCCGTTTCTCCCGGTCCAGGGCTTCCCGGCCCGTGGTCTTCTCCGCCACCTCGTAGCCCAGTTCGGCAATTACCTCTTTAATCCGGCCGGGTGTTACCGCTCCAGGGTAGTAGGTTATCCGGGCGGTTTCTGCGGGAAGGCTGACGGCCACGTCCGCAACCCCGGGCAGCCCGGAAACCGCCCGTTCCACCCGGGCCACGCAGGCCGCGCAGCTCATACCCCTTACGGAAAGATATACTTCTTCTGCGGGCACCTGGTAGCCCAGTTCCCGGATGGTCTTAACCAGCTGTTCCACGGATACCTTTCCCGGGTCGTATTCCACACCGGCCTTGCCGGTGACCAGGTTGACCGCAGCGCCCGTTACCCCGGGCGTATTCTTTAAAGCCCGTTCCACCCGGGCCGCGCAGGCGGCACAGCTCATGCCTTCTACGGGGATACTGACTTGTGCCATGATCTTGCCTCCTTGCCGGCATCGGCAGTTTCGACCATTTTTTCTTTACCATACCCCTGTAGGGTATAGCTTTATTTTAAATCTTAATCCCGTCCCCTAAGGAAAGTCAATATATATTTTTGTCTTTAAGGTTTAGAATGTCCGCCGCTTTTATTTTTAAATAATAAAAAGCCCGCAGTTTTTTGCCTGCAGGCTTTCAAACGGGCAGTTTACCGTCTTGCCCGGGACTGTATTCAGCAGCCGCCTTTACAATGAGCTACGGGACGCAGCAGGTAACGCTTTCTCAGCACGCGGGTTAGCCTCCTTTCCTGATAGCTATCTGGTAAATTGATCCAGCACCTGCATGAGCTCTTCGATGGCCTCGTCACCCCGGTCCTCGCGGATGGCCCGGGCCACACAGCCCCGGGTATGACTCCGCAAAAGGGATAGAGCTACCTTTTGCAGTGCCGCCCGGGTGGCGCTGATCTGCAGGAGGATATCCACACAGTAGCGGTCTTCTTCGATCATTTTTTGAATACCGCGGATCTGCCCCTCGATTTTTCTGAGGCGGTTTAAGAGGTCTTCCTTGTTTCTTTCCACATAGGACAAACCAGATCACTCACTATCCTACCCTACTGGGGTATCCTATAAAAAATATATCAGGAGGCGAGTGCTGGTGTCAAGAAGGGTTTTTAATGCTTGCCCGGATCTGGCACAGGTATCTACATCTACGCAAAAATTTTTACCTTAATGCTAACCATATGGCAATTATTGCTGTATAACGACTGCTTACGGTACGGTGATCACCTTTCCGGGACCGCGCAGGGCTTCGTTAATCTCGTACATGTTGCTTATCCTGCCCACCTGGAGGCTGTCTTTTATCCGGTAGTACTCCAGGCAGGTGCCGCAGGAGATGATGTCCGTGCCCCTTTCGGCCATCTTTTGGAGATATTGCAGGACCGGGGAGTTGGTGCAGGTCAGGAATACCCCCGTATTTAAAAAGATGAGCTTGTCCGGGGGCGGATCGGTTTCGGCCAGGGTGGTGCATAAGCTCTTCATCAGCGTCATCCCCAGTTCGGGAGCACCCTGACCCAGCAGGTTGGAAGTGAAGAAATAGATCAGGGGGCGGGCTTCCCCGGTACTTTGTGCTACAGGTTTTGCGGCGTTGTCCGGGGCTTTTTCCGGCGCTTCCCCTTTGGTTATGGTGATCACAAAGTTACCTTCTTTTTCGGCAACCTGTACGGGATAGCCGGCGTTGCTGGCAAACATGGTTACGTTTTCCCGGGCCACCGCGTTATCCACAGTTACTATTACCTGGCCGGCAGTGATTTCCTCCAGCGCCTTCCTGGTGTTGAGCACGGGCTGGGGGCAGGCCAGCCCCCGGCAGTCCACTTCTTTTTTCACCATAACATTCACCTCTTGTTTATTATTCCACCCGGATTAGCCAGCTCTGCCTTTCCACCACCCGGCCGATGGCCCGGGCTGCCGTTACCCCTCTGGCGTGGAGCTCTTGCAGGAGGCGGTCCGCCCGCTCCGGCGGGGCGGCAATGAGCAGGCCCCCGGAGGTTTGGGGATCAAACACGACCATCTGCTGGGCGGGGGTGAGGCTTTTGGCAAATGTAACCGCTTCACCAAGGTGATCCCGGTTGTGATAGGCCCCGCCGGGAATCAGCCCCATGGAGGCCAGTTCCACTGTTTGGGGCAGAAGGGGCAGCCGGTCATACTCAAAAATTATGCTCACCCCGCTGGCTGCGGCCATTTCCGCGGCATGCCCCAGCAACCCGAACCCCGTGATGTCGGTACAGGCATGGACCCCCACGGAAAGCATGGCCGAGGCTGCCTCCCTGTTTAAGGCAACCATGCTGGCCAGGGCGGCTTCCTGCGCTTCAGGGGGAGCAAGCTCCGCTTTTACGGCCGTGGCAATGATACCCGTACCCAGCGGTTTGGTCAGGATGAGCACGTCCTGAGGCAGGGCACCGGCATTGGTCAGTATCCTTTGGGGATGCACCAAACCGGTGACGGCCAGCCCGTACTTGGGTTCCTCGTCCTGGACCGTGTGACCACCGGCGATGATGGCTCCGGCTTCCCTTACCTTATCCGCCCCTCCTTTGAGAATCTCAGCCAGGATCTCCGGAGGCAGGCAGGTGGGGAAACAGGCAATATTCAGAGCTAAAAGGGGTCGCCCGCCCATGGCATAAATGTCGCTCAGGGCGTTGGCCGCGGCTACCTGGCCAAAAAGGTAGGGATCATCCACCACCGGGGTAAAAAAGTCCACCGTTTCAATGATAGCCATATCTTCGGAGAGCTGGTAAACCGCCGCGTCGTCGGCCTTTTCCAGGCCCACCAGCAGGCGGGGGTCTTCGAGGCGTGGCAACTGCCGCAGGACCTGCGACAGGGTGGCCGGTCCCACCTTGGCCGCTCACCCGGCGGCTTTGGCCAGGGTGGTCAAGCGAATTTTTTCAGACATTATTGCTCACCTCTAAATTTACAGTTTCCCCTGTTAGCATACCAGTTTTTCGCCCCGTATAGGATGGGTTCCTTTTATTTGTGTAATAAGAATATTTTATAGAAATCGTAAGATAAAAAGAATATCCTTATAAGCTGCAGCCTGCTGCTGGAACTTAAAACCTCTGGTATCTTGTCCGCAGAGAACGCATATATTTTGGCAGGGAGGGGTTGGAAATATGACCTGGCGGGAATGGAAAAAAAAGTTATCGGAACTCCTGGAGATCCCCAATGACGTAATGCTGAACCTTCCCCGTGTTGTGCTCATGGGAAATTTGCAGGCCTTCATTGAGAATCACCGGGGCATTCTGGAATACACCCCCCAGATCGTGCGCATTGGTATTGAAGAGGGTGAGCTGGAAATTACCGGGGAGAATTTAATCCTGCGCAATATTCTGCCCGATGAGATTTGCGTGGAAGGGATGATCAAGAACGTTACGTTTAAATAGGAACAGGACAGAGCGCCGCTGGTTTTCCCTCATTTTGCCGGTGCCGTTTCCAGCAGTTAGTTGTCGTTTGGAAAACGCGGTACCGTGCCGCGGCGGTTTGGCGTAACAGTTGCATGAGGATAAGGAGGACAGGTTATGTTTCTCTTTCGATTGATGAATTTTATTATTGGTTATCTGACCCTAACCATTCGCGGAGAGGCGCCGGAAAAATTTATCAACATGGCTGCCGCCCGGGGTTTTTTCCTCTGGGATATTGCCCGGTCCGGTGAGCAAACCATGAGGGCCAATGTGCGCTTGAATGCCGTACGGCCTTTAAGGCATATAGCGCGGCGCACCCGCTGCCGCTTTCATATCACCCGGCGGGTAGGCTTGCCTTTTCTCTGGATGCGCCTGGCCCGGCGCAAGGCCCTGGCCTGTGGTGCCATACTGTTTGTGCTGGGGCTGTATTTATTAAGCTCCTTTGTCTGGACCATTGAAATTACCGGTAACAACAGGGTTTCCAGCAGGGAAATCCTGTCCGTGGCTTCGGCAGCCGGGTTGAACCGGGGAATGCTTAAATGGCACCTGAACTGTTCTGCTGTGGAAAAAGCCTTAAAGGAAAAATTACCTGCTATTTCCTGGGCCGGTGTATATCTCAGGGGGACAAAGGTAACCATTGAAATAGTTGAAAAAAACATTCCCGGGGAGAAAGATCAATCCCCCGCTCATATTGTAGCTGTTAAGGAGGGCATCATTAAAGAAATCCTGGTTTTTAATGGTCGAGCGGTGGTAAAAGAGGGGGACACCGTAATTCCTGGCCAAATATTAATTTCCGGTGTTCTGTTACCTGCGACCGCTGAGCAGGAACAACAGGCTGGTTCAGAAAGCCGGGAAAATCAACCGGCTCCACCCCAGCCCGTTTACGTTCATGCTGCCGGTATCGTGAGGGCCCGGGTATGGTACGAGGGTTATGGCGAAGTTCCACTGGTGGAAAAGGGAGAACGTTTAACTGGACGGAACGTTACCAGGGTTTGCATGAAAATAAAAGACAGGGAAATAATTTTAGCTGGTCCTGCCAGGATACCCTTTTCCCGTTACCGGGAGCAGACCGATGTGAAAAAGCTTCCCTCTTGGAGGAATCTTTACCTGCCTGTCGAACTTGTTATCAGCAAATATCGTGAAGTGGAAAGCTACCGGCTGGTCAGGGACCGGGCAGAAGCCCGGCGCCTGGCCGGAGAAAGAGCCCTGCAGGCAGTACAGGAACAGTTGCCACAAGGAGCCAGGGTTGTGCATAAACAGCTGGATGAGCTGGCAGTAAAAAGCCCGGAAAATCTAGTACGGGTGAAAGCTTTCGTGGAAAGCCTTGAGGAAATCGGTACGGTTAAAAACTTTGTTCCAGAGGAAGAACCGGGGATTGAAGTTCCGGCACCACTTTCACAGCCCTGAATTTGTGTTCAAACAGCTTTATCCAGTATAACTTATTTTAAAAGGAGTTGGAGGATTAATTTGCGCGAGCATACGGAAGCCAGGGTAATTCTGGATAACATTGCCACGGCAGCCGAGATTTTCGGGCGTCATGATGAGCATCTGGCTTTAATGGAACGCTCCCTGGGCATAAGGGTAGTGACCCGGGGTGAGGAAGTGGTTATTATCGGTCCTCCCGAACAGGTCGCCCAGGCCAGAGAGGTTTTCAATCAATTACAGGATTTTTACCGGGCAGGTAACCGGTTAACGCTGCATGAAATTAATTATGCCATAAAGGCTGTAAGGGCAGGCATGCAGGAAGCCCTTTCCAACCTGGCCCACGAAGTAACCCTGGTTACCTCCCGGGGAAAACAGATTAAGCCCAAGACACTGGGGCAGAAGCAGTACATTGAGGCGATGCGCAAGCACGATATTGTTTTTGCCATCGGCCCCGCTGGAACCGGTAAAACCTATCTGGCTGTGGTAATGGCCATTCGTGCCCTGCGCAATAAGGAAGTCAGCAGGTTAATACTGACCAGGCCGGCTGTAGAAGCCGGTGAAAAACTGGGGTTTTTACCGGGAGATCTTCAGGAAAAGGTGGACCCATACCTGCGCCCTCTTTACGACAGTCTTTATGACATACTGGGCGTGGAAAATACACAAAAATATCTTGAAAGGCATGTTATTGAAATTGCACCCCTGGCCTATATGCGGGGGAGAACGCTGGATGATGCCTTTATTATTCTTGATGAGGCACAAAATACCACGGATCAGCAGATGAAGATGTTTTTGACCCGTTTGGGTTTTGGTTCCCGGGCTGTAATTACCGGGGACGTTACCCAGATCGATCTGCCCCGGGGCCAGACATCGGGCCTGGTTCATGCCCAGAAGGTTCTGGCCCATGTCAAGGGTATTGCCTTTTGTTACCTGACAGGGGAGGATATAGTCCGGCATCCGCTGGTTCAGGAAATCATCAGGGCATATGAGGAAGGGTCGTAGGACGGTGAGGCAGGGGTGAATTTAATGCTCCCTCTGACCAGGTTAGGAAAACAATTTATCAGGCGCCTGGCTCCTCTTATGGGGCAGCGCAAAGTGCGCCGGAGTGCAGCTGCAGTCATCTTTTTTTTTACTCATTACTATTCTTATTTCCATTGAGTTTGTTCCCCAGAGAGTTAATTTGCGGGAAGGGCAGGTTTCTCCGGTAGAGATTAAGGCCCCCCGCAGTATTGTTTTTGAAGACAAGGTTAAAACTGAACAAATGCGCCGCCAGGCAGCAGCTGCTGTACGCGATCAGTACGACCGGGACCCGATGATAAGTGCAGCAGTCCAGCGCGATATTTCCATTGTAATTCAAGAAATTCGCCAGATCCAGAATGATTCCAGTTCCAGTGAAGAAGAGCGGGTCAACCGCCTGCGGGAGGTCCTGCCTTTCCCATTATCGCAGGAGACCCTGGTGGCTCTAGCCAGAAGTGCTCCCTCGAATCTGGATCAGGTGGAGCGGAGTGTGAACGCCCTGGTGGCCCAGGCCCTGGATAGCGAGGATGGTATCACACCTGATGAAATAGAGGGCGTTAAAACAAACCTGGCCGGGCTGGTGACCCGCTGGGGTTTAAGCAAACCATATCGGGAACTGGCCCAGGGCTTAATCCGCTATTACCTGCGCCCGAATAGCTTCTTCAACGCGGAAAAAACCCGTCTTCTAAAAGAAGCGGCCATGGCCACGGTACCGCCTCAGATGGTAACCATCAGGAAAGACGAGATTATCATCCGGCCGGGTGATGTGGTTACCAGGGAACATCTGGCCAAGCTGGAGGCTCTGGGCCTCACCCAGACCGGGGTTCCCTGGCGTATATTGCTGGGCAGTGCCCTGCTGGTAGCCCTGCTGATGGTGGTGGTACTGCTCTATCTTTACCAGCAGAACCGCGAAATTTATGAACATGCCGGTCATCTGTACCTGCTGGGTATTGTTATTGTAGTGGTGCTGGCCGTGGGCAAGGCTATTACCGCCATCAGTATTCCTTACTGGCCGGAACTGGGCAATCTCGTGGGATATATGACCCCTATTGCTGCCGCCGGGATGCTTATTGCCATCTTGCTTGATGCGCGCCTGGCCATGCTGGTGGTGGCCATAATGAGTTTCCTGGTGACCCTGATGATCGATGGGCAGGTTCATTTTGGCGTGGTGGCCCTGGTTGGCGGCTTCGTTGGGGTTTACAGCGTCAGCAAACTCAAACAACGGGGCGATCTGGTGCGGGCCGGAGTCTATACCAGTATTGCCAATATTGTTGTTATCTTAATTATGGGCCTTCTGGGTAATACGCCCTGGGGGCTCCTGATCACTTCCGGAATAGGTTTTGGTTTGATTAATGGTATCCTGTCTTCCATATTGACCATAGGTGCCCTCCCTTACCTGGAGAGTGCTTTTGGGATTACCTCGGCAATTCATCTCCTTGAGTTGTCTGATCCCGGCCATCCCCTGCTACGCCGCCTGCTGACGGAAGCGCCGGGGACCTACCATCACAGTATTATCGTGGCCAACCTGGCAGAAGCTGCTGCCGGGGCAGTGGGAGGGGAAACCCTCCTGGCCAGGGTAGGTGCCTATTATCATGATATAGGCAAGATCAAGCGGCCGTACTTTTTTATTGAAAACCAGTTGAACGGTGAAAATCCGCACGATAAAATAGCCCCTTCACTGAGCACCCTGATTTTAACCTCCCACGTTAAAGATGGGGTGGAAATGGCCCGGGAGTACAGGTTGCCCCAGGCAATTATAGATATCATCGAACAGCATCACGGAAGCGGGCTCTGTTCCTACTTTTATCATAAGGCCCTGGAAAACGGGCACCTGGAAAACGTTGATGAGGATGAATACCGTTATGATGGGCCCAAACCTCAGACAAAAGAGGCGGCCATTGTTATGCTGGCCGATTCAGTGGAAGCAGCGGTTCGTTCACTGCAAAATCGTACTCCCGGCCGCATTGAGGGAATGGTGCGTAAAATAGTTAAGGATAAGCTCATGGACGGCCAGCTGGATGAATGTGACCTTACTTTTAAGGATCTGGACAAGATTGTGGAGGCTTTTTTACAGGTTCTGGGTGGTATATTCCACAGCCGCATAGAATATCCCGAATTGAACAAGGAAATGGAAAGGAGAAGAAATAAAGGTGCCGGTTCTCGTAAACAACTTGCAAGAAAAAGTGCCGGTGGATGATCAGCTTGTTGATCTGGTGACAAGGGCAGCCGGGGAGGCCCTTTCTCTGGCGGGGGGCCACCCGGATGCAGAAGTAAGCCTGGTTTTTGTTGATGACGACTACATCCACCGCCTGAACCGTGAATACCGTGGGGTGGACAGGCCGACAGATGTTCTGTCCTTTGCCCTGCAGGAAGGGGAGCCCATGCCCGCAGCGGGGGAAGAGATCCTGCTGGGAGATGTGGTCATCTCCCTGGAAATGGCCCGTCGTCAGAGTGAAGAATACGGACACAGCTTTGAGCGTGAAGTGGCTTTTCTGGTAGTCCACGGTGTCCTGCATCTTCTTGGTTATGATCACCAGACGGAAGAGCAGCGGCGGGCCATGCGGGAAAAAGAGGAGACCATAATGGCCAGGATGGGTTTGGGCAGGTAATAAAATCCTCCGAGGGGTTGTGTAAAACTGATGGTAAAGGGATGTGACCTTTTAATGGTTAAGGGCAGTTTCAGAAAAAGTTTCGGTTATGCCCTGGCCGGTCTGGCTTATGCCCTGCGCACGCAGCCAAACATGCGTTTCCACCTCCTTGCAGCTCTGGTGGTGGTGGTTGCAGCCCTGTGGCTCAGGATAGAGGAGCGGGATTTTCTTCTGGTTCTCCTGGCCATAACCCTGGTGATGATGGCTGAGATGTTTAATACGGCCCTGGAAAGGGTGGTAGATCTCTGTACCGGCAGGTATCATCCCCTGGCCAAAATAGCCAAGGATGTTGCTGCCGGGGCGGTGCTTCTGGCTGCTTTGAATTCGCTGATTGTGGGGCTGGTGGTGTTTTACCCTTACCTGCTGGTCTTTATTCGCCTGCTGCAAAGCCTGGGGGGTGATGATTGATGATTGATCTGCCGGTTATGCAGTTTCCGGTGGAGAAGCTTATAAATACGGCCCGGGCTTCCCGGGAACGGGCGTACGCTCCCTATTCCGGCTTCCGGGTGGGGGCAGCAATACTGACAAGGGAAGGAAGGTTGTATTCCGGGTGCAACATTGAAAACGCTTCTTACAGTTTAACTGTATGTGCTGAACGGGTAGCCATATATAAAGCAGTAAGCAACGGGGAAAGACAATTTGCCGCCCTGGCGGTAATAGCCGATAGTGATGATTACTGCACCCCCTGCGGTGCCTGCCGGCAGGTGCTGGCTGAATTCGGAAGGGAGATAAAGGTTTATATGTGCAACCGCCATGGTGAATATATAGTTAAGGACCTGTCCGAATTATTGCCCCTGGGCTTTACGCTGAAAAAGCAGGACATGGGAATTGAAGGCAGCCCGGGTTCCGGCCCGGTGCGTGTTGCAGAACCAGTGGACAGGTAAGACGATGAAAGGAGGAAGATGGTGGAACAGGAGAAATTTAAGTCTGGCTTTGTTGCCATTATTGGTCGCCCCAATGTGGGGAAGTCCACCCTGTTGAATCAGCTGGTGGGGCGGAAAGTAGCCATTATGTCCGATAAGCCCCAGACCACCCGTCACAAGATCCACTCCATCATCAACCGTGATGACGCCCAGATTATATTCCTGGATACACCGGGAATTCATAAACCAAAACATAAGCTCGGTGAATATATGGTGGAGGTGGCTCTGGGGACTTTAAAAGAGGTGGATGTGATACTTTTCCTGGTTGAACCCCGGTTGCCCGGACCGGGGGACGAGTACATAATTAACCAGCTCCGCGAGGTAACCACTCCGGTAATTCTGGTCATTAATAAAATAGATTTGCTGGACAACAAGGCGGAATTGCTGCCCCTGATCGACGTTTTTAGACAAAAATACAATTTTGCCGAGATTGTCCCCGTTTCCGCTCTCAAACCGGAAAACCTGGAGCGCCTGATGGATCTGGTGGTTTCATATTTACCCTATGGTCCCAAGTATTATCCCGATGATATGATTACGGACAGGCCGGAGCAATTTATTATGGCCGAATTGATCCGGGAAAAGGTTTTGCATCTAACCAGCCAGGAGGTGCCCCACGGGGTGGCCGTGGTGGTGGAAGAGGTGGAACCGCGTTCGGAGCAACTGGTCTACGTGCGGGCGGTCATTTATACCGAAAAAGAGTCACATAAGGCTATTTTAATCGGCAAGGGTGGGCGGATGCTCAAAGAAATAGGACGGCTGGCCAGGGAAGAAATGGAGCTTCTCCTGGGATCAAAAATATACCTGGACCTGTGGGTCAAAGTTAAGGAAGACTGGCGTAATCAGGACCTGTACCTGAAGAATTTTGGCTACGCAAATAGGGATTAATTTTTCTTGACAGTGCAGGAAAGGTTCTGATAAAGTAGTGTTGGCTGGAAAGCCAGCTTTAAGGTTTTTCGGGCTTTCTCACGCAAGTGAAGGCCCTTTTCATTTTTGCTTAATTCCCGGAGGTGGTACTGTGGACGGCGACCCAGGCAGGCAAAGGTTCAGGCATGAGCGGGTGGGGGCTGGCTCCGGTACCTGTTCCGGGGAGGATATGTTATCCCTGCATGGAGGGAGAGGTGGCTTGAATTTTACCTGGCCACATGCGGTGAGCGTTTTCTGCTATCCGGGACAGGCCGGGTAAAAACACAGGATATATACTTGGCCCCCCCTGGGTGAGCGTAAAAGATAGTACCGGGAAGTTTTCAGCTGGTAGCTTCAAGTGGGTATGGACAGCTCAAGGGAAGGGGTGGGAAGATGCTCAAAATATATAAAAGCGTGGGTGAAGTCCTGGTTGAAAGCAAAGAACTGGGCGAAAAAGGGAGCTGGGTTAATCTGGTTAACCCTACCAGGGAAGAAATAGAAGAGGTTGTTCACCGGCTGGCCCTGCCGGTCAATTTTTTAGAATATCCCCTTGATGAAGAGGAGAGTTCGCGCATCGAAGTTGAAGAAGGTTGTGTTCTGATAATCATCAGGGTACCTATAATCAGGGATAATACTTACGATACCATTCCCCTGGGAATCATAATTACGGAAAACAATATTATTACCATCTGTCTGGAAGACCTGGCTATCATAAGTGAATTTTCCTCTTGTCGCATTAAAGGTTTCTATACTTTTAAAAAGACGCGTTTTTTGCTACAAATTTTTTACAAGACGGCCATTCACTATTTGCGTTACTTAAGGCAGATAGATAAGAGAAGTGAGGAAATCCAGCAGAAGTTACACAGTTCAACACAAAATAAAGAGCTAATTAAATTATTTAGCCTGGAGAAAAGCCTGGTTTATTTTACAACTTCTTTAAGGGCAAATGGGATTGTCATGGAAAAGTTATTAAAATCCCACCTGGCCAAAGATGCGGAATCTCTGGAGGTAAATGTGGGCCTTATAAAAATGTATGAAGAAGATGAGGATTTGCTGGAAGATGTAATCACTGAAAATAAACAGGCCATTGAAATGAGCGAGGTTTATGCCGACATTCTAAGCAGTACGATGGATGCCTTCGCCTCCATTATTTCCAATAACCAGAATATGGTCGTGAAGTTTTTAACTTCAGTAACTATTATTTTAATGATTCCAACCATGCTGTTCAGCCTGTACGGGATGAATGTGGAACTGCCATTTCAGAATTCAGAGGGTGCATTCTTGGGTATAGTTTTCTTATCGGTTATTTTATCAATTATAACCTTATTCGTATTCAGGAAAAGGGACATATTGTAGAAATTTCTTCTTGGATGTGGCGATGTCACTTTGCTTCTAAAATTTTAGCCCTGGCTTTTCCCAAGCAGGGCTTTTTTTATACGTTTGTTATCCCCATGGAGTACTGCTTGGAATAATAAGCATAAAGATAAGGAGGTGGCTTGATGTCCCGAAAACGGGAAGAAATGCGCCGGGCAATCCTTTCCTGCCTTGAAGAAAGTTCAACCGACAAACTGCGTCAATGTTTGCAGGACTTCCATCCGGCGGATATTGCCGAAGTGCTTCCGCAGGCCAGCCTGGGACAGCAGATTAGGGTTTTACGGGTGCTGGACCCGGACAGGGCTGCCCAGGTGATTTTTGAACTGGATCATGAAAAGTTGCCCACTCTCATGGAATGCCTGGGTTTACAGCGCACAGTCGATATTCTCAATGCCATGTTTACCGACGACGCTGCAGACCTGCTGGGGGACCTGCCCGGAGACCTGAGGCAGAGGCTGCTGGGCCTGATGGAGGCGCAGGAGGCCCGGGACCTCAAGGGCCTGCTGGCCTACGGCAGGGAAACTGCCGGCGGGATTATGACTACGGAATACGTGGCCGTACAGAAGAATATTACTGCCGGGCAGGCCATCGAAGTACTGCGGGAACACGCGCCCGAGGCCGAAACAATATATTATGTCTATGTGGTGGACAATGAGAATCACCTGGTGGGAGTACTTTCCTTAAGAGAACTGATTCTGGCTGACCCCGGTATGCTCATCGAGGACATTATGCGGCGCAAAGTGATTAGCGTAAATGTAAGCACCGACCAGGAAGAGGTAGCCCGCCTGGTGGCAAAATACGATCTCCTGGCCGTACCGGTGGTCAGCGACGGGGGGGAACTGCTTGGCATTGTAACTGTAGATGATATACTGGATGTTGTTGAAAGGGAAGCTACGGAAGACATGATGCGTATGGCGGCTACTATAGATAGTGAAGGTGAAGACCCCGACACCAGTCCCCTGAAGAGGGCGCTGCGCCGTTTGCCGTGGCTGGTAGGTTTACTACTGGGCGAGCTTGTGGCCGGTCATGTAATCGAGGGTTTTTCCGAAACCCTGGGGCATATAACGGCTCTGGCTTTTTTTATGACCGCCATAGCTGGAGGAACGGGCAACGCGGCCACTCAATCTCTTACCGTGGTGGTAAGGGGGATTGCAACCGGGGAAGTAGATCCCGGCCAGATCCTGAAGGTAATCTGGAAGGAAGCCCAGGTAGGGGTCTGGGTAGGGGCAGTTTGCGGTCTGGTGGTAGGAATCCTTGCCTTTATATGGCAGGACTCCACCTCCCTCGGACTGGTGGTAGGCGGGGCGCTGGCCCTGAGCATTGGTGTATCCACCATCCTGGGCAGCCTGGTACCGGTAATTATCCACCGTCTGGGGGTGGATCCAGCGCTGGCTTCGGGGCCCTTCATTACCACTCTGATGGATGTGAGCAGCATGTCCATATATTTTACCCTGGCTACCATTATCCTGCTCAGGTGAGATTATCTAATGAGATTATCTGTTTCTCCCCATCTCTTTACCAGGTTGTTCTCAATGCCCAGCAGGTCCAGCACCCTGCCGGTTGTTTGCAGGATCAGCTCTTCTATGGTTTGCGGGTGCTGGTAAAAGGAAGGTACCGGGGGCATTATGAAAACTCCGAGGCGGGCCAGCTTGAGCATATTTTCCAGATGGATGGCATTTAAAGGCGTTTCCCTGGTCAACAGGATCAGGGGGCGCTTTTCTTTTATGGTTACATCGGCGGCCCTGGTAATCAGGTTGTCGCTATAACCCCACGCTATGGAGGCCAGGGTTTTCATACTGCAGGGGGCTATAACCATACCCCGGTGCAGGAAAGACCCGCTGGCTAACGGAGCAGACAGGTCGCTGGCCGTGTAAGAGTGGCTGGCCAGGGCCATGACCTCTTCCGGCGTCCACCGGGTTTCCAGGGCAATGGTTTTTGCCGCCCATGGGCTCAAAATGAGATGGGTCTCAATTCCCAGAAGCTTTAATTGTTCCAGCAGGGTTATACCATAAATGGCTCCTGAAGCGCCGGTTATCCCCACAACAATACGCATTTTGCCATCATCCTTTTAAAAACTCGGGTCTTTTACCGGCATTATTTTATTCTAACCATGGCAAATGTTCAATAGAGACGTTCCGCTCAAAATAAAAAGCCGGTTTTTGTTATAACCCGGCTTTAAATGGAGTTCAACTTTTAATACCACAACAGTATTCCCGCAAAAACAGCCCCATTTTTAATAACCTGATGTTCTACGGATTTAACCATGTATTTTTTTAATTCCAATCCGCGTATGGCAAAAGATTCCTCCACCATTTGCCGGATGATCCTTTCCGCTTCCAGGCGGGAAGTGTGTCCGGAATATTCCATAATCACACCAAAGCCTTCCGCGGGTATGCCCACGGCTACGGCAGCGGCAATTATGTCTCCGGGGGTGGAGGAGGTGGTGGCACCATAGGCCACAGGAACCAGTGCTCCCGGCGGCAGAGCCGGTTCTTCCACGTATTCAGCACCGGGCGGCAGGATGCTGCTAACCCGGATCAGGTTTACATTTCCGGCCCGGGCTTCCAGCAACGCCCGGTCGAAAGCGTTTAAAGGCGTGTATCCTTCCCCGGCTCCTGCCACCAGGGTAAATTTAGTTGGAGTCGGCAGCAAGGTCTTCCCCTCCTATCCACGGTCAGGCTGCTACCCTGAGTGTCCTGTTTTAATCTTGATAACCACTATGGGTGTTTGCTGGTCGTCGTTGCCAAAAGGGTTATTAATTAAGGCTTCCCGGGCTATTCTGGCGCTGGCGGAACTGGTTGCAGCCAGTATATCCACGCATTTTATATCGTTAACATCGGCGATGACCGCGTCGGCACCGGTGGCTTTCTTGATGGCAGAGGCAATTTTTTCCGGTTTATATGGGCCGAGAATAATATGTCTTTCGTAGGGCCACATGGTACCGGCGATATCGTCAATAAAAGCCAGTTCTCTGCCGGCTACCAGGTAAAAGAATCCACGCCTGCCTATGAGCCGGCCCAGAACCGCGGCTGCGCAGCCCAGGAGAATTCTAATGGTGCCTGCTTCCCTGATGGCCAGTTCCATGGCCGGTGGAGTGGCCAGGCTTCCGTGCTTGCCGGGAAAGCGGCATAAAAAGCGGGCCAGCAAGCCCGGGTGTACTTCCTCGGGTAGGATGGCTCTTTTCTGGGTAATGGCTACCACACTCTCGGCAATGGCAATGATATCCCCCGGCTCCACCACCCCTTCGGTATATCGCCTGGCCAGCTCAACGATGTCATCCTGCTCGGTAATTACATGGGTGCGAATGGGGACGGTATAGCAGGGCATACCCATCACCACCTCTCGCCGTGCTCCTGGTATTTGCCCGGGCCTGATCAGGAGCTACTATCAGGTTATACCTGGAGCTTAATTATGTGCCTGTCCTCCATAATCCCATTTTTTAACGGTCCGGGGCAGCTATAATTATGGCCGTTTCTTTAATCAGGTGAGCAGCCGGAAGGAAGAAAACCTGGGCCAGGATGGTTCCCAGCACCCTGGTTAAGCAGAGATAATATACCATTTGCCGGATGTCCCGCTGGTCTCTGATACCCCGCAGGGCCTGGTCGGTAATCATGGCGGCTGTCGGGTCCACAATCATGGCTGATAAAATGGTGGCCACACCATTGACCACTCCTGAAAGGAGGCTGGCCGTTGAACGGTATTCGGGTAATAGCGCCCCGGCGTAAAGCGCTGATAAAACTCCTGTGGTCCAGATACCGGTAACTATGGTATGGGCCATAAAGAAGGTCAGAGGTATGTTTTGTGGGCGCTGCGGCAGCGATGCCCTGAGGGTGCCCAGGTACCTGGGTCTTTTGCGCAGGGTTTTCACCAGCAGGCGCGGGGAAAGGAGAATAATGATCAGGCGGGGAATGGAACCCGCTTCCTCAAAGAGAAAAATTACCCGTGTGAAAATATAATTAAAGGCCGGGGTGAGCAGAACCCCCAGTACCGTACCCAGGGTAGCGGAAAATATAATCATTCTTATTTCCATGCCGAGCAGGGTGAGCTGGTGATGGTATAACGGGGATTCCAGCAGGGGTCCGGAAGCATGTTTCAGACCGGTATTGATGGTTTTTTCTACCACCGAAGACAGGAGCGGCGCCTGAATAAGATTGGCTGTGCTGGCCAGAAGAGAAATGATCTGAAATAAAGAAAAAGCAGTGGCCAGCCGGCGCGTGGTCACACCTGAAAGGCGTACGGCGTATACTAACGTATCAGTTAAATGAATAAATGCCGTTAAGACGGCAATTAACCACAGGCGGTCGATTTTGCTTCACCTGCCTTTCCTAAAATCCCAGTAAGCGCCACATTTTATCGTCAACCACAGGCTTTTCCTCCAGGCCGTGCCTTTTCCGGAACTTTATAACGGCTTCGGTTGTCCGTGGGCCAAAAATACCGTCAGGTTTCAGGTCGTAATAACCCAGTCGCCTGAGGGTATGCTGCAGTTCCTGTACTGCCGTGCCGCAACTTCCCTGGTATAGTCCGGGATACCGGTGCAGAAAGGGATTACCCAGGATAAGTACCGGTGTGCCCTCAGAAACCCAATCGTAGAGTTCGACCACGTGGGCGTTGTGCATCCGCACACAACCGGCGCTGGCAAAGGTTCCAATGGACCAGGGGCTGTCCGTACCGTGGATGCCATAAGTGCCTGTGGGAATATTCAACCCCATCCAGCGGGGGCCCATGCCGGGAAAGTACTCATCCGATTTATCCACAACTTTCCAGAGACCCGGGGGAGTTTCCGAGCCCGGTTTACCCAGGGCTACCGGATATTGCCTGACGGGTTGTTCCCGGGAGAAGACGGTCATGGTCAGGGAACGGGTATCAACCAGGATAAAAAGATCATGCCCGGGGGAAGGCGATACTCCCTGGTTGGGTTTGGCCTGCATGGCCTGGCTGATGGTCTGCCAGGTAACAACGTCGGCCACGCCGGTTGCTAAAAGGCCGTGATCCTTCTGGAAACGTTCCACGGCCTTGAGGGTAGTTTCGTCGTAAAGACCGCTGGGTGACCCCTGAAAATAACCTAGAGAAGACAGGCACTGCTGCAGGTTGACAATATCCTGCCCCCGGTGAGAAGGGGCCGTGAGATGGGGTTGCTCATCGGTATCGCATTTATGTATCCTGCCCGATGCCAGAACGTGTGCAGGTTGCCAGGATAAAAAAGTATACAGGGCAAAGGGAAAAAGGAGGAAGAGGTAGATGATACGACGCATGGTAGATCACCTGTGCAGAGGAAATTTGCCTTTTTATTTTTCCCTTTTCTCCTCCTCCCAAAACCGTATAAGGCCGTTTATGATTCCCTGGGCAATTTTTTTATATAGCGTGGGGTTGCGCAGGAGGCCTTCCTCAACCCAGTTGGATATGACTACGGGTTCTACCGTAAGTGCAGGAATCGTTCCTAAATGGTACAATTGCGGGTCCGGCTCTATCCCCCGGGAGGAGCGTTTAATTTTCCGTATGATTTCTTCCAGCGTGAACCGGGCCAGGTGCTCGCACGACGGTGCCCTGGGATTGTATTTTACTGCTGTCCCCTCCACAGAAGTGTCTGTGCTGTAAAAGGTATGAAAACTGATGAAGATCCCCGCATTTTTTTTCAGTGCCAGGTTACAGCGTGCCCACTGGGAAAGGGAATAATCCCCGGTACGGGTGAGGTAGGTTTTGCATGGTAAGGGTTTGAGCATCTCCTGCAGGGCAGTGGCCATGCTCATGGTAACATTTTTTTCCAGCAAATCCACAGGGCCTTTGCCTCCTGTGTCATCCCCACCGTGTCCGGGATCGATTACAAAAACTTTGGAGGCAAAAAGATGGAATAGGTAATCCCGGCTGAAATTGATGATGGTGCGGTGGGGGATACCCGGTTCAGCTGTTATTTGCCAGGGGGAAGGGTATCTGGTTTTGATTTCAAAGCTTACGCCCTGCGGATGTTCACTAACCCTGATCCATTCAATCAATCCATCATAAACTTCAATTGTTTCACAAAACATGTTGGCCCGGGCTCCCTGAGCCAGGATGGTTAGTTCCAGGGGTTCTTCCTTTACCTCAGGCTGAAAAGGTATGGTGGATTCTATTACTACTCTGGAGATGGGACGGTTCGGGTTATAATATACTTTGCTCCAGATGTTGGTAATACGGCTGATATTCATGCCCTTGCCCCCTTCATTTCGTTTTTTTCCCCTTAACGCCGGGCTGCAGCGGTGGGGACTTGCCTTCTCCGGCTAAATACCTGGTTATGCCGGCATAAAGGCACCAGCTTATTTTACTCTGGTAGAGGGGATCCTGGAGCAGGCGATATTCCCCGGGGTTGGTAATAAAACCCAGTTCAACAATAACTGTGGGAACACGGGTCTGGCGGAGGATATAGTAATCTCCGTGTAATGGTACCCGGTGCCTGTTTTTTAGCATGCGATTAAGTTCATCCTGAATAGCCCTGGCCAGGGCTTCGCTTTCTGCTGATCCGGCTCTGGCAAAGGTCTGTGCTCCATACTGGGCCGGGTTGCTGAAGCTGTTTATGTGCAGGCTTACCATGGCGTCGGCCGGTAATTTATTGGCCAGGGCTACCCGGCGGGCCAGGTCCTGACGTTTTCGCCTGTACAGGCCGGTAATTTCAGGATCAGCCAGGTCATAATCCCCTTCCCGGGTCATTACTACCCTGGCCCCGCCCTGGCGCAGGTACAGGGCCAGCTTTTGTCCTATGGTCAGGACCAGGTCCTTTTCCAGAACGTCATTTTTCCCCACCACTCCGGGATCTACACCCCCGTGCCCCGGATCAATAACAATTATCCGTCCGGCCAGGGCACCGGAAAGGGCACTGATGGCTGCCTGGTGGCGGGCACTGGCCATGGCGCAAACACCCAGCCAGAGAATAACCGAAACCATGACAATGGCCATCCCCATCCTGATCTTTTGCAGGGGCAGGATAATAAACCTGATTTTTTCCACCCCCCATTTAACCGGAAACTGGTCAAGCCGCGGTTAATACAGTAAAATATATGGTAAACTGCACAAAGATTTTCATTATATTGTTGGGTAAAACGGACGAATTTTGTCTTTTTGTACTGGAGGTATAACCCTGGTGAAATTCTATAAGGTTAGCGCCGTGGTTCTTAAATCGGTAAGCATCCGGGAAGCTGATCAATTGTTAACGTTATTTACCCGGGAAAAGGGTAAAATCAGGGTGATGGCTTACGGGTCGTGCAAGCTTACCAGTCGCAAGCGGGGAGCAGTGCAACCCTTTTCCCATTCCCGCTTTCTTATTCGCCGGGGTAGCGGGCTGGATACAGTAAGCCAGGGTGAGCTTGTGGAGATGTTCCCCCAGCTCCGCTGCCGGCTGGATAAGCTGGGCTGTGCCGTTTATTTGACCGGAATGGTAGACGATTTAACTGCCGAAGAAGAGCCCGGTGAAGAGATTTTTAACCTGCTGCTTAAAACGTTACGCTCTCTGGTTAGCGGTGACGGCGAATTGCTGATCCGGGCATTTGAAGTAAAATTGCTCTCCATTCTGGGTTACCGGCCCTGCCTGGAGAGGTGTGTTCTCTGCCACGTTCCTGTAGACGGCAGCAGGGTCGTTTTTCACGCCGGAGCAGGGGGGATACTTTGCCCGTCGTGCGCCGGGAAAGAAACAGATGGCCTGACCTGCTCTCGCGGTACGGTGGAATTGCTCAAGCTATTTTTGCGCTGGGAACCTGGCAGGCTCAACCAGTTAAAGGCCGGTCAGCTTGTTCGCAGGGAGTTAAAAGAGGTACTACACCGCCACCTGGAATACCACCTGGGCCAGCGCATGAAATCCATGCGGTTTCTGGAATTGCTGGGACATGTATAATCAACCGGCCTCCCGGGTTAAATATGGTTAAAGAAAAAGAACCAGGGAGGATGGCCTGCTATGAACAGCGAGTTGGAAAAAATTGATCTGATCAGATCCCGTCTGGGGGTTGGTTACAAAGAAGCAAAAGAGGCGCTGGACGCAGCGGGGGGCGATGTGGTCCAGGCCCTCATTCACCTGGAAGAAGAGAGAAAGAACATCGCCGAAAAACTTCAAGACCGGGGAGAAGAATTCTGGGAAAACGTGAAGGATTTCCTGCACCGGAGCCAGGAAACAAAAATCAAGGTGAAGCAGGGGGACAGAACGGTTATGGAGCTTCCAGCTCCCCTGGGGGCACTGGGGCTGCTGGGGACACTGGCCAGCAGCCAGCTGGCAGTGCTGGGTGTTCTGGGAGCAGTGACGGCTATGGCCAAGAATTATACCCTGGAAATTGAGCGGCCGGGCCGGGAAGATAGGGGAGATGAAGGTCAGGGTGAACAGCATTGGGGACCGGCGGGCCCTACGCAAGGGGGGGCCTGAAGAAATTCCGGCCTTCCCCGCGGAGGAACAGGCAGAGGGTTAAAACGTACCCGTTGACTTCGCTCCACCAATTTGGTAAATTAACAGTGTTCAACAAAATATCCGGCGATGAGGGAAAGAGTAACCGGGGGAGTTTTTACAGAGAGCCGGGAAGAGGTGGAAGCCCGGTAAAACGAACCCGTGTGAAGGGGGTTCCCGAGCAGCAGGAGGAAAGCCGCCGCGTCAGGTGGCGGTGAGTAAAGCCTGCATCAAAGGAGAGGGTCGCCTTTTATGGCGACCAAGCAGGGTGGAACCGCGGGAAGTACCTCCCGTCCCTGGCCCAGTGCCCGGGCGGGAGGTTTTAATTTTTAAAAGGGTCCTTTACAGCCTGCTGGAATCATTTGTCTTTGTTTAAGGGAGGAATGCCTGCATGAACTTTCAAGAATTGATCATGGCTTTAAACCGTTTCTGGGCTGCTCAGAACTGCCTCATCCAGCAGCCGTACGACGTGGAAAAGGGCGCCGGTACCATGAACCCGGCCACTTTCCTGCGGGTTTTGGGTCCCGAGCCCTGGCGGGTGGCCTATGTGGAGCCCTCCCGCCGGCCAACCGACGGCCGTTACGGGGAGAACCCCAACCGCCTGCAGCATTACTACCAGTACCAGGTTATTTTAAAGCCGTCTCCCGATGATGTGGTGGAAATTTACCTGAATAGCCTGGCGGCTATAGGTATCAATCCCCGGGAGCACGATATCCGTTTTGTAGAAGATAACTGGGAATCCCCCACTCTGGGTGCGTGGGGTCTTGGCTGGGAGGTGTGGCTGGATGGAATGGAAATAACCCAGTTCACTTATTTCCAGCAATGCGGAGGTCTGGACTGCCGTCCCGTTTCAGCGGAGATTACCTATGGCCTGGAAAGGCTGGCCATGTTTATCCAGGGTAAGGATAATGTTTTTGACATCGAATGGGTTGACGGCCTGACTTACGGTGACGTTCACCACCGGGGCGAGGTGGAACATTCCCATTACAATTTTGAAGAAGCAGATACGGAAATGCTTTTTCAACTGTTTGACATGTACGAGAAGGAGGCCCGGCGCATTGTGGAAAAAGGCCTGGTTTTACCGGCCTACGATTACGTACTTAAATGTTCCCATACTTTTAATCTCCTGGATGCCCGGGGTGCCATCAGCGTTACCGAACGCACTGCTTTTATTCACCGGGTACGCAGCCTGGCCCGGGCCTGCGCCACTGCCTATGTAGCCCAGCGGGAAGAAATGGGTTACCCGCTGCTTGAAAAGAAATAATCCTTAAACAAAAAGAAACCTGTACTCGAGGGAGGAAAGCCATGCAAACCGGGGACTTTTTACTGGAAATAGGTGTAGAAGAAATACCGGCCCGGTTTTTAAACCCGGCCCTGGAACAGTTAAAGGAGCTGGCTCAAAACCTGTTGCGGGAAAACCGCCTGTCCTTCAAGGAAATAAAAACCTTTGGTACACCCCGGCGCCTGGTCCTGTATGTGTATGACCTGGCCGGGGTGCAGGAATCCCTGGTCCAGGAGGTTAAAGGGCCGGCTGTTAAGGTAGCCTTCAACCAGGCCGGTGAACCAACCCGGGCGGCCCTGGGATTTGCCAAAAGCCAGGGAGTGGATGTTTCTCAGCTGGTGGTGAAAAATCTGGGTCCAGTGGAATATGTATTTGCAGTAAAACGCCAGGAAGGGCGCCCGGCAGGAGAAGTGCTGGCAGATATATGTCCGGCGATAATTTCAGGTTTACATTTTCCCAAACCCATGCGCTGGGGAACCCTGGAAGTGCGTTTTGCCCGTCCTATCCGCTGGCTGGTGGCCCTCTACGGTGATCAGGTGATAGACTTTTCCTATGCGGGGCTCCGGTCCGGACGGGTTACCTACGGGCACCGGTTTCTGAGCGAAGGGCCCCTGGAAATTCCCCATGCCGGCAAGTATTTCGAGGTTATGGAGCGGGGCAAGGTGGTGGTGGATCCCGGGCAGCGCCGGGAGATGATCTGGAAACAGGTGAAAGAACTGGCAGCCGGAGCTGGCGGGCAGGTATTGCCCGATGAGGAACTGCTGGCGGAAGTGACCAACCTGGTGGAATATCCCGTGGTCCTCTGCGGCAGTTTTGACGAGAGCTTTTTACAGCTGCCCGCCGAAGTACTGGTAACGCCCATGCGGGAACACCAGCGTTATTTCCCCGTGCGGGACGCCCGGGGCAAGTTGCTGCCCCGTTTCATTGCGGTAAGCAATGGTAACAGGGACCACCTGGATACGATCAGGGCGGGAAATGAAAAGGTGCTGCGGGCACGCTTGACCGATGCTGCTTTCTTCTGGAAGGAAGATCAGGCCGTACCCCTGGCCCGGCGGGTAGAGGCCTTGAAGAAGGTCGTCTGGCAGGAAAGCCTCGGTTCGGTTTACGACAAGGTGGAACGTCTTATAAACCTGTCCCGCTACCTGGCTAGCGTTTTTGCCGTCGGCGAAAAAGAGCTGGAACAGGTGCTGCGGGCAGCGTACCTGGCCAAGGCCGATCTGGTCACCAGCATGGTTTACGAATTCCCCGAATTGCAGGGAGTGATGGGCAGGGAATATGCCCTGGTTTCCGGGGAGGATCCGGCAGTCGCTCAGGCCATATACGAGCATTACCTGCCCCGTTTCTCGGGCGATGAATTGCCGGTAACTACTCCAGGACGGGTACTGGGCCTGGCCGATAAGATGGACACCCTGGTTGGTTGTTTTGCTATTGGTATTGAGCCTACCGGTTCCCAGGATCCCTATGGGCTGCGCCGGCAGGCCCTGGGAATATGCCATATCTGCCTGTCGGGGGAACTGGTACTTCCCCTGCAGGATTTTATTGGTCAGGCCTATGAACAGTACCGCGGGCGGGTGGAGCTGAAACTGGAAAAGGAGCAGGTTATATCTCATCTCCTGGACTTTTTCGCCCAGCGCCTGAGGGGAATTATTACCGAACGGGGGCTGTCCTATGATACGGTGGAAGCAGTACTGGCAGCCGGTTTTGATGACCCGACCGGGGTCTGGCAACGGGCCCGGGCGGTGGAAGTCTTCAAGACCGAGCCCCATTTCGAAGCGGTACTTACGGCCTTTACCCGTGCGCATAATTTATCCCGCAAGCATGATTCAACTGCAGTGGATCCAGCCCTGCTTGCCCATCCGGCAGAGGCAGCACTATATAAGAAGTTAAATGAAGTGCGGGAAGAAGTTAGCAGTAAACTCGATGCCCGGGATTACCGGGCGGCTCTGGCGGCCATGGCTTCCCTGCGGCCTGTTGTGGACGAGTTTTTTGATGCCGTAATGGTTATGGTAGATGATGAAAAAATTAGGAACAACCGCCTCGGCCTGCTCAAAGGGGTGGCCAACCTGGCCCTGGGTGTGGCTGATCTGAGCAAGCTGGTAGCCGTACCGGGGGACAAATTGTATACATGATATTTGGGTTGATGCAGGAGGAAAATCCGGGAGGAATATATAATATTATATAACATTAAATATATTAGGGCAGATTAGTATAACATAATAATATAATTGCTCTTTTAAGGGGCGATGAAATTGGAACTTTCCAAGCGACAGGAAGCCATTTTGGAGATTGTCAAAAAGGAAGGTCCCATTACCGGTGAGCAAATTGCCGAGCGCCTCTCCCTCACCCGGGCCACCCTGCGTCCTGATATGGCCATTTTGACCATGGCCGGGCTTCTGGAAGCTCGCCCCCGGGTGGGCTATTATTACAGCGGCAAAAGCCCGAACAGGGTGATTGCCGAGAAACTTCACCGCATCAAGGTAGGAGAAATAAAGTCTGTACCCGTGGTCGTTTCGGAACACTGTTCGGTGTATGATGCGGTGGTTACTATGTTCATCGAGGATGTGGGGACGCTGATTGTGGTCCGGGAGGGAGGGATTCTGGAGGGGGTCATCTCGCGAAAGGACCTGTTGAAAATTACCCTGGGGGGGCAGGACATTCATAAATTACCCGTGGGTGTTGTGATGACCCGGATGCCCAACGTAATTACCGTTGGCCCTGATGATTCGGTATGGGCGGCGGCCAAGAAACTTATTACCCACGAGGTGGATGCCCTCCCGGTGGTACGCCCCGTGGAGGAGGGCGACAAGACCAAAGAGCTGGAAGTCATCGGTCGCCTGAGTAAAACCAACATTACTCGCCTCTTTGTTGAGCTGGGAGAAGGAAACTAAGGGGGAGGTAACCATTACCACGACCAGTAATACACACCCGGTGATTTATATCATCTCCGATTCCATAGGTGAAACGGCGGAGCTGGTGGCCCGGGCGGCGGCCAGCCAGTTCAACTCCGGTGTAGGAGATATCCACCGGGTGCCATTCGTGCATGATGTGGAGGAAATCGTTGAAATCGTGCAGGAGGCCAGCACCAGGCCCAGTGTCATAGCCTATACCCTGGTTGTTCCAGAACTTCGGGAAGCACTGGAAAGGGAGGCACGTAAACACAACATACCTGCGGTAGACATATTGACTCCCATGCTGGATGCCTTAACCCGGGTGGGTGGTCAAAGGCCGAAAATGGAACCCGGGCTGGTTCGCCGCGTCGACGAGGATTACTTCCGGAAAGTAGAAGCAGTGGAGTTTGCTGTTAAGTACGATGACGGCAAGGACCCCCGGGGAATTTTGCGGGCCGATGTGGTGGTTATTGGTGTCAGCCGGACCTCTAAAACTCCTTTGTGTATGTACCTGGCTCACAAGGCCATAAAGGCGGCAAATGTTCCCCTGGTGCCGGAGGTGGCGCCGCCGGAAGAAATCTTTAAGTTACCACCTCACCGGATTATCGGCCTGACCATCCAGCCCCAGCAGCTTAATGAAATTCGCCGGGAACGTCTCAAGGCTCTGGGGCTTGCATCCAGGGCAAATTACGCCAGCATGGAACGCATATTACAGGAGCTGGAATATGCCGAAAGTATTATGCGTCAGGTAAAATGCTCCATTATTGATGTTACCAATAAAGCGGTGGAAGAGACGGCCAGCCGCGTGCTGGAAATCTATTACAGGGGGGAAAGGCATGTCAAATAAAAAGTATGTCTACCTGTTTGAAGAAGGCCGTGCCGATATGAAAAATCTCCTTGGTGGTAAAGGGGCGAACCTGGCGGAGATGACCAATATCGGCCTGCCTGTCCCGCCCGGTATGATTATTACCACAGAGGCCTGCAAGGAGTTCTACCTTGGCGGCCGGCAATTCCCGCCCGGGATGGAAGAACAGGTGCGGGAAAAAATGCGGGTTCTGGAGGAAAAAACGGGCCGGCGGTTTGGCGATCCTGCCAATCCCCTGCTGGTTAGCGTGCGCTCGGGGGCACCTGTGTCCATGCCCGGAATGATGGATACAGTGCTTAACCTGGGGTTAAACGACCAGACGGTGGAAGGCCTGGGCCGGGCTGCCGGCAGGCGGTTTGCTTTTGACTGCTATCGCCGGTTCCTGAACATGTTTGGTGATGTGGTTCTGGGTATTGAACATGCCAGGTTTGAACGCATTCTGGAGAAATACAAGGAGCGCCGGGGAGTAAATCTTGATCAGGAATTGCCGGTTGAGGATCTGGAGCAGGTGGCTGCTGAATATAAGGCCCTGATAGAAAGGGAAACCGGGCGACCTTTCCCCCAGGATCCTGTTGAGCAGCTATTTATGGCTATTTATGCCGTATTTAACTCCTGGAATAATGACCGGGCCATAGTCTATCGCCGGATCAATAAGATCCCCGACGACCTTGGTACTGCCGTTAACATTCAGGTAATGGTTTTTGGTAACCTGGGAGATGACTGCGGTACCGGGGTGGCCTTCACCCGGGATCCGGCAACCGGTGCCCGGCAGCTTTACGGGGAATACCTGATCAACGCCCAGGGTGAAGACGTGGTGGCGGGTATTCGTACTCCACGGCCAATTTCTGACTTGGAGGTGGAAATGCCCGCAGTTTACCAGCAGTTTGTCTCCATATGCGAGCAGTTGGAGAAGCATTACCGGAACATGCAGGATATAGAGTTTACCATTGAACGGGGAAAGCTGTACATCCTGCAGACCCGGACCGGTAAACGTACCGCCCAGGCAGCCGTTAAAATTGCTGTTGATATGGTTCATGAAGGATTGATTAGTAAAGAAGAGGCCATCATGCGGGTTGAGCCTGCCCAGCTGGATCAGCTGTTGCACCGCCGTATCGATCCCCGGAGCAGGGTGGAGGTGATTGCCAGGGGCCTGCCTGCTTCGCCCGGTGCAGCCAGCGGTAAAGTGGTTTTTGATGCCGATGAGGCAGAAATACTGGGCAACCAGGGGGAGAAGGTTATCCTGGTTCGTACAGAGACTACTCCTGATGACATACATGGTATAGTTGCTTCCCAGGGGGTGCTTACCTCCCGGGGAGGGATGACCAGCCACGCTGCAGTGGTGGCCCGGGGAATGGGCAAGCCCTGCGTTTGCGGTTGTGAGGCCATACGCATAGATTATGAGGCAGGCGAATTCCGCGTTAATGACCTGGTGATAAAAAAGGGAGATGTCATTTCCATTGACGGCTCCACCGGCCAGGTAATTCTCGGAGAGGTACCCCTAATTGATCCCGAGCTATCGCCCGAGTTTCTCGAATTGCTTCAATGGGCCGATGAAATTCGCACCCTGGGCGTAAGGGCCAATGCGGATACGCCGGAAGATGCAGCCAGGGCGCGTGCTTTTGGGGCAGAGGGGATCGGTCTCACCCGTACGGAACACATGTTTATGGCTCCTGACCGGTTGCCCATAGTTCAGGAAATGATCCTGGCCACCAGCACCCGGGAAAGGCAGGCCGCCCTGGATAAGCTATTACCCATGCAGCAGGGTGACTTTTACGGTATTTTAAAGGCCATGGAGGGTTTACCGGTAACCATCCGCCTGCTGGACCCTCCTCTCCATGAATTCCTGCCCAACGCGGAAGAGCTGGCGGTGGAAATTACCCGCCTCCGCCTCACCGGCGGCAACGATGAGGAGCTGCAGAAAAAAGAGGAATTATTAAAGAAAGTAAGGGTGCTTGCTGAATTTAACCCCATGCTGGGCCACCGGGGTTGCCGCCTGGGTATAACTTTCCCGGAGGTTTACGCCATGCAGGCCAGGGCCATTTTCCAGGCTACGGCCCAGCTGGTGAAGGAGGGCTTGAGGGTTTTCCCGGAGGTGGAGATCCCTCTGGTTGGTGATGTGAAGGAGCTGGCTTTGCTACGTCAACTGGTCAACGAAGTAGCCGAGCAGGTAAGGAAAGAGACAGGTGTTAATTTTGAGTACAGTGTGGGAACAATGATTGAAATACCCCGTGCGGCCCTGCTGGCCGATGAAATTGCCCGGGAAGCGGATTTCTTCTCCTTTGGTACCAATGACCTGACTCAGACTACCTTTGGTTTTTCCCGGGATGATGCCGAGGGTAAGTTCCTGCATGAATATGTAGAGAAAAAAATTCTGCCGGAAAACCCCTTCATCGTTCTGGATCAGGCCGGCGTAGGTAAGTTAATGAAAATTTGTGTCGACCTGGGCCGCCAGACCAAACCCGATCTGGTGATTGGAATCTGTGGTGAGCACGGCGGCGAGCCAAGCTCCATTGAATTCTGCCACCGTATAGGGCTGAATTATGTCAGCTGCTCTCCCTTCCGCGTTCCCATAGCCCGCCTGGCAGCAGCCCAGGCCAGGATAAAGAATGGCTAACAGTATCTTGCCCAAATTATTGAGCTAAACCTGAACCCTCCTTTATTGGGAGGGTTCATAATTTGCGGGACAGTTTACAGGAAAAAGGCGAAAAAGAGAGAAAATTAATAGCAGTCCTTTAACAGAAAGGGGACGCGGTATGGATGATGAAGGGGTATC